>Ga0265295_1000495_pt1 | contig 79394 bp, 70 predicted proteins | sample Munlansysbiofilm_FD_192503 | JGI IMG/M metagenome (GOLD analysis project Ga0265295, IMG submission 192503) | Leachate microbial communities from a municipal landfill in Southern Ontario, Canada - Methane capture system biofilm | ecosystem: Engineered > Solid waste > Landfill > Unclassified ... | reverse complement strand
CGACTTGGGAAGGGGTCCTGTGTGCTGACAACACGTGGACCGAGAAGGGTATGTCCAATTCTTTGAGGATGGTGCAGGCTTTTTCCATAACAGGAAGATCTCTTTCACTGCCCATCACTACAGCTACTCTTTTCATGAGTTATTCCTCTCTTGGTTGGTTTGTATAGGGTATACAGTAGCGAAAAATAAAAATAAACACAACGCTAAAGCAGAAAATACCCATGGGAATGTTGCATGACCAGAGGAAGTCTATCTATTTATGCAACATAATCAATATTTATTACTATAGTATAGACAGAATGCAACAAATTTGTTGCTATTTATAAAAACAGACTTAATAACAAGGAACACCGCACAACCTATGCACACCTTTCAACTACGAAACACAGCCGAGTGACGAAAACAAACTACCCAATGACGAAATGCAGAGCATCCTGTCATCGGGTATTCTTTTTTCCTGCCATTCCTTTCAGCAAGGGAGGCTAGACTCTTCTGCCGGGTCCAGCACCCATACGGTTATTTCGAATGCTTGTTATAAAGTCTCTCTTCGAGCTTCCCATCGACTAGGTCGGTGTAGCGGACATAGAGTGCTATACGGTTATCCTTGTCCAGTGCTTTCCAAACCTTCTGGGAGAAAACTTCAATATCCTCACCTATCGTCACTTCCCTGGGGCTTCCTACAAAAGAAGGAAGAACCTTCCCATCTTCTTTATAGGTGTGGATAAGCTGTCCACCCCCCTGTGTGGGGTCATTATACTTGAAAAACCTTCTGCTGCAGCGTCCCTCACTTCGCCTGATGATGGAAAGCGTATAGGAAAATGGCATCTTCAAGGACACAAGAGCGCTGATACGGGGAGTATAGTGAGGTTCATCGGGCTCATACCTACAGCTTTTCAAAGCTTGTTCGAACGTCTTGCCATCCTTGAGATAAGAGTGGATGACCTGCCCATGATCCCCATTGCTTATGATAAGCGAATCGGCATACGCCTCTATGGCAGTATAGTGAATGAGTGAGGGGTCCCCGACCTTTGAAAGATCGAAAGCCTCTGCCTTGAGGGTTTCCTTGTCGAGAGCCAATACACGGTTCTGGCTGTTCTCACTGCGCCCCATGATGAAATACGCAACGACAGCCCTTCGCTGTGGAGAAAGACCCACTATGATCCCACGACCTGGATAGGTCTTATCTCCCAGCAGCCCTTCAATTTCCATGCAAACCCTCCAAAATACTAGTTATGCACGACCTTCCAATACCTGTACGGTCAGACGGACTGCATCATCGATGCAGAGGTCACACGAGCGAAGCACCTCACCTGTCTCCAAGCCCCTGAGGTCTTTGCAGACCAGGCTCCTGTTCTCCAGGAGAAAAGCAGAGACGATGGGTTCGACCAGGGCATAGGTTGCAGCCTTGGTCCCTGAGGCGACATCGCCTTTGCTGGATACGAGCGAAGCGATGGCAACCGCTCCGCTTATTGCCCCACACGTGGCATCTTTACCGCCCATGCCGCCGCCGAACCCTTCCATGATGGCAAACAGTGTCTTCTCATCCACCTCCACCAGGTCAAGGAAGGCACAGGCCACCGCCTGGGCACAGTTGTATCCCTTTTCGTGCAAGGCCCTTGCCCTCTGTACGTACTGCTGTTCAGTATGCATATGCGCTCCCGCCTCCTATGCTTCCCTGCCGGTTTTCTGCAGGTAGTAGTGATAATCACCTTCAAAGACCTGCATCTGGCCATGATCGATCTCAAATACCCTGTTGGCAAGATGTCTGAGGAAGTAGCGGTCGTGGCTTACGATGATGATGGTACCTTCAAACCGAGTGAGGGCATCAAGGAGAACCTCACGGCTTTGGATGTCCAGGTGGTTTGTCGGTTCGTCCAAGATAAGGAAGTTTACCGGAAGGGCGAGCATGCAGGCGAGCATCACCCGGCTCTTCTCCCCTCCGCTGAGCACCCCCACCTTCTTGTCCGCATCAGAACCTGAGAACTGGAACGAGCCCAAAAGGTTCTTGATGCTTCCGATCGTTGCCAGGGGGGTCCTTTCGGAGACCTCTTCGAAGACTGTCCTTTCTGGGTCGAGCACATCGGATGAGTACTGGCTGAAGTAGCCAAGGTTGACACTTGCTCCGAGGGTCACCTCCCCGCTTGTCGGTTCGGTCAGCCCTGCAATGACTTTCAGCAGCGTGGACTTGCCAGCTCCGTTTATCCCGGTAAGGGCGATGCGGTTTCCCCGCATCACCGAGCCTGTCAGGCCGCTGAAGACAGGATGCTCTTCACCATTGGCTTTTTTCCAGCTTTTGGCAAGGTCCTTCATCACGACCACCTGGTCCCCACTCCTTGGGCAGGGGGAGAACTCCACCTGCATGATCTTCGCTTCGGCAGGGAGGGTTATGCGCTCGATCTTCTCCAGTGCCTTGATCCTGGACTGGACAAGGGAGGCATGGGAAGCACGGGCTGCAAAGCGGGCTATGAAGGCCTCATCCTTGGCAAAGCGAGCCTCCTGGCGGTTGAAGGTGGCAAGCAGCTGCTCGCGCCTGATCTCCCGCTCCCGGAGGTAAAAGTCATAGTCCCCGCTATAGGTGGTGACGCTTCCATTGGCCACCTCGATGGTGCGCTTGCACAGGCGAGTCATGAACTCACGGTCATGGCTGGTCATCACCAGGTCCCCCTTGAAGCTGTTCAGCCATGCCTCAAGCCAGACGATGGACTCCACATCGAGGTGGTTGGTCGGCTCGTCCATCAACAGGACGTCGGGGTTGAGCACCAATATCTGGGCCAGGGCTATGCGCATCTTCCAACCACCGGAGAAGTTCTCCACCGGCTCGTGAAAGCGGTCTGGCCCTATGCCAAGGCCGGTAAGCACCTGCTCTGCCCTATTGGAGAGTTCATAGCCGTCCCGGGCTATGAACTCGGTCTGCAGCTCCCCATAGCGATCCATCTCGGAGTCACTGAGGCCATCGGCCATCCTGTGCTCCAAGGCGGTGAGCTCTTCACCGATCTCAAAGACAGACCCGGCTCCCTTGAGCACCTCCTCAAGGGCGGTGTTGCCGCTCATATCACCCACTGTCTGAGAAAAATAGCCGATGACAGCATTACCTTCTACAATGACCGTCCCATCATCGGGCTTCTCCTCACCTGCTATAACTTTGAGCAAGGTGGACTTGCCCGCCCCATTGGGACCGACCAGACCGATCCTATCCTGAGGGCGTATGAGCATTTCCGCCTTGTCCAAAAGTATCCGTTGCCCGTAGGCAACGCTAATTCCTGTTAATTTGACCACAAAGACTCCTAAGTGAAAGAGTCTAGCAGAATGGACAGAATTTGTCATGACCGTTTCCCTTCCCAGGGAAAACGCCTATACTCATATCAAGAGGTCACTATGGAAGGGAATGTACGTAAAGATATCAAAGCTGGCTTGAAGGTGGGCATCATCCTCAAGGAGGACCAGAGAAGCGGCACCATTACAGAGGGTGTGGTAAAGGATATCCTCACCAAATCACCCAACCACCCCCACGGCATCAAGGTGAGGCTCCACTCGGGTCAGGTAGGAAGGGTCGCCAAGATCTACTCGAACACCCCGTAGATAGCGGTTGCACAGTGTGCGCACCGTCCATGCTCAAGCAAAGGGTCGATTCTGTTATGTTCATCGATGAGCTGGGCGTGGCAGGTGGGGCAGAAGGTCGACCTTTGTGCATGGCTGTTGCCGCTGTATATGTAGGGGATGCCTGATTGTTGTGCCAATTTCACCATCTCTGACAGATAGGCTTCGCTTGTAGGCTTGTGGTGGGCCATCTTGTACTGGGGAAAGAACCGGCTGAGGTGCCACACCTGTACGCCACGCTCATGCAGAGCCCTGCCGAGAGCCGCTACATCGGCTCTGCTATGCATCGACTCTATGAGCATGGTGGTGACTTCCAAGTGGGCCTTTGTGCCTGCAATGGCGGCGATGGCATCGAGGACCGGCTTCTGCCGCCCTTTGCAGACCTCCTTGTAAAAGGTCTCATCGCCCTTGATATCAAGGTTGAAGGCGTCGATGACAGGCAGCAGCCGCCCTAAGGCCTCCTTTGAGAAGGAGCCGTTGGTGACCATGATGTTCTGCATCCCCGCCCTCTTTGCCAAGGTTGCCACATCGAGCATGTAATCCTGCCATACAAGCGGTTCGCTGTAGGTATAGCTTATGGAGTGGCACCCCCGCTCCCTCGCCATGGAAACAATCTTGGTGGGCTCGACCCTTTCGCTTGCAAGCGACAGGGTGGGCTCTCCTTGACTGAGGGTATGGTTCTGGCAGAACTGGCAAGCAAGGTTACACCCAAACAGGGCAAAGGAGAAGGTCCTGCTGCCCGGGTAGTAGTGGTAGAGGGGCTTCTTCTCAATGGGATCGACCCCAACCGCCTCGATCTGGCCGTATGTGGTGGTGACCAGCTTGCCCTTCACATGCTTGCGTACCCTGCACACACCGCTCTGTCCTTCGGAGAGCTTGCAGTGGTGCCAACAGAAATCACATGTAAGAGTTTGGTCGTTCATCAGTGTACCTCCGAAAATACCTCAGCCTGGAAAACTTCCAGTTCACATCGGCTGTCCTTCCATGCAAAGGGGGACAAGCCTGCCTTCATACATAGATTTTCCAACATCGTTTCTGTATCCCACCCCTGTTCAGGGGCTACCTGGGGTAGAAACACCGCGCGATTGCTGCCCTTGCTCAGGATGACGCCATCGATTCCTATGCGGATTGCATCGGGTGAAGCAATCCTCTTGGGCTTGGACAAGACCGATATCTCGATGACCAGGGCAGAAAGCTCATCAAGGCGTACAGGAGGGAACCTCGGGTCATGGAAGGCCGCTTCGCGGGCCAGGGAGGCAACACTCTCAGTAAGGGAAGAGAGTCCGAACAGGTTTCCTATGCAACCGCGAAGGGAGAAAACGTTCTCCCTTTCGCGCTTTTTCAAGGTGACGAACAGGCCTCGCTTCTCCTTGAACAAGGCAGAAGGATTCTTCATGAGGCTTTCATACACCTCAGTTGAGACAAGGCCAAGGGAACTGGAAATGGACTCCCTTGCAAGGGCTAACAGCAGCTTGTGTACAGAAGTATCCATGGTCAACTCCAAAGGATGGTGCAGTAGGCGACGAACGAATCCCCCCCTGTGGGGTCAATATCGCTGGAGGTATAATAGGAAGCGATGCTGCCGGCAAGTCCCAGGCGCCTGGCTATTTCACTTACGATAAGTGAGGGTGCTATGCCACAGACTGTGAGTTTCTTTTCACCATAGAAAGCGAGAGCCTCCCCGCTTCTGCCTTTTGCAAGCAGACCGGCGAGGGTAAGGTCATCCTCCTTTACCTTCGATCGCTGCTCGTCTGCTGAAAAGCGTGCGTAGGGTGCATAGCCGAAACGCCTGCCATAGTGGGTGAAGTCGCTGGAGGCAACCAACAGCGTCCTGCCACTTTTCAACTCATCAAGGCCAATATCAGCGACCAGATTGTCACAGAGCTCGGACAGGGCAAAGCCGTTGGTTACTTTGGAGATGAGAGCCGGCGAGAAGGAGATCTGTTTTTCACGCTTCTTGTTCAGATAGGCGATAAAGGGCATTGCCATCTCCACAGCGTGCTCGCGTTCTATCGCCTGGTCAAAGCCCCTGTTCACCGATGGCAAGGAGAACCCCTGCAACGTTCCCAAGGGGGTTGCATAGCCGGTGAAGCTTCCTCCGACCAGCCGGTCGGGATTGAGAGAGGTAGTGTGAGACGGAGCAAGCAAGACCAACCTCTCTGCCTGAGGAGGGAGGTGGTTAAAGAAGGGAGCCATCCCCAATGCCGAATAAGAGATCCCCGCATGGGGGAGCACAGCACAAGTGGGAGGCGAAAATTGTCCACTCAAGGCTGAAAAAGCCTGTTCGATAAGATTTTCCAATACATGCGTATCCTGAGGATACCAAGAGCCTGCGAACTTTGCGCGACGCATGGCTTGAGCACTGGTGTTAGCTTTAAGCATTAGAGACTCCATTTTCAGGGAAATACCCTGTACTCTAATGATAATGCATAGGGTATAAAAAGCAAGGGGTGGTATTTCTAGATCCAATCATACCGTGAGTGAATTTTTTCCCTTCAAAAGAATTATTTCTCATGGTATAATACTCCTATGAAGACAAAAGAACTTTGCATTGGGCTGATTCTCAGCTTCTTCATCCTCCTCATCTTGGCGACTTCTTGTACAACGAGACATGAACCAGTACCTATTTTGTTCGATCCATTACGCTATCCTGCGGAAACATTCTACGTTGGGGTGGGTATCGCGATAGACAAAGAGGTTATAAAGGCCAAAAAGACAGCCACCCTCCTCGCAAAAGCAGACCTTGCCTCTAAGATAGCGAGCACTGTCTTCCTGAGAAAGGAAGCTTCACTATCGGACAACGGCATAGCGGAGAGCCTAACCTTTCAGGAACTCATCCAGGAGAGTTTGCTGCAGAAGCTGGAGAACCTCAGCTTTATTGAAGAGCACTACAGCCCGAAAAATGGCCAAATAACCTATGCCATCATCAATAAGGGGGTGTGGGAGGCCCAAAAAGCAAAGAACATCCTCAAGGCCAAAGAGCAAGCACAAACCCTCCTCGCTGAGCGCTACCCCGATATGTCCCTTGCTCGGGAGATCACCATCCTCAATGCAACCCTAGCATCCCTTGGAGCAACGCAGTGGGGGGCTCTGGTAGAGGATAAGTTCGACGGCTCCTATGGCAATCTTATGCCTATGGTTAGGGCACGCAGAGACCTTCTGGTTTCTCGGATCAGAATCTCTACCCTCTACTATGTAAGCGATGGATTATCACCGAGTAACCTCATCAGTGCAAAGGAGCTTGCTCTACAGCAATTTCAGAATTTTCTCCTTGAAAAACTCTACCTAGAGTATGAGAACCACCGAATTATGGCCTCCTCTGCAATGTCCACCCAGGAGCTAAAAAAGGCTATCAACGAACACATACAGTTCTGCACAGCCCAACATCACAACCTCCTCGAATATTTTGAGGCTCCAACCTCCTCAGACGAACTCTACCATGTAGTACTGGTGGTAAGCAGGGCTTCATGGGAGGAAGAGGAGCAAAACAAGGTCGAAGAGCTCTATCAAAGCGTCTATCCCATTTTTCTGTCCTACACACAGGAGGCTTCTGTCACCGATCAAATAGCGGCTCTAAAAAAGATACAACACCTCCTGGGAACCTCTTTTGTCGGCCTAGCAATTGAAAATCACCTATTTTCCCAACCAAAAGCCAACAAGATGGGCATCTCCTTGTTGCTTGACCAGCTTATCAAGTCTGTCCAGCTATCGATAAACTGTCCGAGTTCGCTAGAAGAAGGACAGTTATTCTCGGTAGAAGTTAGCCTTACAAACAGCCTAGCCCTCGTCACTGAAATTCCCGTGACCATCATCATATCCGATAGTAAGGGAGAGCTAGTATTCTCACAACTGGGCTTTATGCATGAGGGGGAGAGCCTTGCAGTACGACCACTATTACCCCCGGAAAAAAAGGTACAAAGCCTGCATGTTGCCATCTATTGGGCTGACTACCCACAACAGGGTGTAGAGACAACTATTCCCATCAGGAGTATTCCACTTGGCACAAGGGTATGGAAATGGTTTACCACCAGAGGTACAAGCTAGCAGGCCTTGAACACGATGAGAACCAACCATCTTTCTTCCCTCCTATAATGGTGATACCATGCACTACATCTCAAAAAGCAGAGGTTACCATGAAGATATGCATTCTGGATGGATCTAGACCAGATGACGCTATGGGAAATAGAATAGAAAAACTCCTTATACCCCTTCTTTCTGAGCACCAAACAGAGCTTTTTGTCATCAGGGAGATGGAGATAGCCCCTTGTATGGGAGACTTCCTCTGTTGGACAAAGACGCCAGGTATCTGCAAGAACCACGATGACAACCGCCTGATTGCAGAGGCTATGATAAAAAGTGAACTCCTCATCCTTCTCTCTCCCATCACCTTTGGAGGATACTCCTCCCTGCTGAAGAGTGGTCTTGACCACCTGATCCAGAACATCTCCCCTTTCTTCACCAAAATAGAGGGGCAGACGCACCACAAGAAGCGCTACAAACGCTACCCCAACCTCGCAGTCATAGGATGGGAGACAAAACCAGATAGCAAAACAGAGATGATATTCAAGCATCTAGTATGGCGAAATAGCCTAAACTTTAGCGCAGAGAAAACCTGTTGTGAGATATTCCATCCAGTGGACAAGGACGAACATATAACGAAAAAGATCCGGGGTATCCTTGAAGGAACAAGCACTCTGCTAGATCATCAAGTTCTTCTCAGGAAGGCAACGCAAGATGAGAGCCCCACAAAAGAGAGAATACAAACAAAAATAGGGCCAAGGATACAGAAGGCTCTGCTGCTCGTGGGCAGCCCCAGAAAAGAGAGGAGCTCCTCTCAGAGCCTAGGCTCCTATCTCTGCTCCCGGCTACAGCAACACACAGTAGAGACTGAGACTGTGCTTCTGTATGCAAGAAACATGCGAGAAAATCAGGAAGAGGTATTTGCAAAGATTGACAAGGCAGACCTTGTCATCCTTGCCTTCCCCCTCTATGTCGACAGCATGCCCTCTCCTGTCATAGAGTTCCTTGAACAGCTTAGAATACACAAAGACAGTGAACAAAGCATAAACAGGACGACAGAAAAGAATAGGGATACTACCCACCTTATCGCCCTTGTCAACTGTGGATTCCCTGAAGCATCCCACAATGATACTGCCTTGGCTATCCTGGAGCAGTTTGCAAAAAGCTCTGGCTTCCTCTGGATGGGGGGCATAGGAGTAGGTGGAGGTAATGGGTTTGGTGGGAAGAGCCTCGAAGAGGGAACAGGAGCTACGATCCCTATTCGTATGGCCTTGGATCTTGCTTCTGAGGCCTTGGCTAAAGGAGAGCCCATTCCACAGGTTGCTGTTGATATGGCAATGAAACAGCCCTACCCTTCATTCCTGTTCCGTTTTGGAGCACAGTTCTTCTGGAGGGCAAAAGCCACAAGGTATGGGGTAAAGAGGGAGATTGATGATAAGCCATATAATAAGGATTGAGACGCTAGCATTGCATACATAGCTAAAACAGTTCCAGCCTAGCCCTTGAAGTAGTGGTTCCAGTACGCATCAACATCCTGAGCTACGAACAGGGGGAGGTTGAGCAACTTGAATTCTTTTCCTTCTCTTGCAGTTTTCAGTGTATCCAAAGAAATACCACCATCATGAAACCGAATCGCCTTATCAAAGCCAGAGCGTTCTATGAAGGTGTGCATTGATTTCAAGGTTCCAGTTTTTCCAGCCTTCACTTCAATGGGCATGATTGCTGTCCCGTTAATACGGATAAAGTCTAGCTCTGCGTTTGCCTGAGGGTTATCGCGTACCCAAAACAAAGGTTTTGTTATTTGGATGGTGTTGGTTGTCATCAGTTCCTGCCCAACCACATGCTCAGCTATCATGCCATCAAAGACAGTATCTATCTTTTCATCACTGATCAAAGCAGCCTGAGCACCAATGCTATAACAGAGCATACCAGTATCAAGAAACTGTAAACGGGGGCTCCTGTTGAAATCCTGTTGCAAAGGAAGTTTTACCCCTGTCACCGGATATCTTAAATATAGAAGCATAGCCCGTTCCAATATCCGTAGGCTATTCCCTATTTCCCTGCTCTTATACTCTGTATGCCCAAATTTATTGAATATGATTCTATTACCTACCTCAGAAGGGGCAACCTCAATAACTCTTCGGATGATATTCAATTCTGAATTCCCTTTTGCATATTTGGCTACATCATCTTGGAATGCTGTAAGCAATGAGGCATAGACAGGTGCGCACAAGGACAAGTCTTTTGTTGCAACATACCTGGCAACTACCTCAGGCATCCCCCCAGTTGCCATATATGATCGGAACATTGCTGTGAGATGGTCATGTGCCCATTGGGGATAGGGTATCTGTGATAAAAGCCTTTCTGACTCTGTATCACCAAGAGCGAGCAGGTACTCCCTAAAGGACAAGGGGAAGAGATATAGGTACTCCACTCTACCTACAGGGAAACTGATAGATTTGCTATCCATTAAGACCTCCAACAGGGAGCCAGCACTGATAATAAACAAATTGGGTAACTTTTCATAAAAATACCTGAGAATAGCTACAGCTGCTGGTGATTGTTGTATTTCATCAAGAAAAAGCAGGGTCTTACCCGTATGTACAATCTTCTTTTCAAGGCAAATTCTCTGTAACAGTTGCTCGACAGGCAAATTCTCTTCAAACATCTTACGATCTGCAGAAAGTTCCAAATTCAAACTGATAAAGGTGTCAAATGTCTTCCCAAATTCTGTGATCAAGGTAGTTTTTCCAGTTTGCCGGGCACCTCGCACTACAAGGGGCTTCCTGTACGGTGATACCTTCCAAGCCTCAAGTTGTTCATATACAGTACGATAAAAAACCATATCAGCCTCCAATCCCTATTCATTGTAACATAATATAGGCAATTTCTAACAAAAAGTGTTTAATAATATAGGCAGTTTTCACTAAATATTGTACTAGAATATATGTAAATCGAATTCTTATGCGATAAATTCACCTGCATGAGCTATCATTTTCTGAAATCTGCACAAGAAATACTACATGAAAAAACACAGGCTGTTCTCATATATCTCAGGATCCAAAACATCACCATACTCACCAGTATCGAGGGTAGTAGGATGAATCTTATCTATTTTGTCATGAAGCATTTAGTACATGAATCCGAATAACCAGAGAGGAATTTTGTTTCCAAACCCAAATTCAATATCATCGGCGGCGATATACGCATGAGAAAGTCCATCCAGTTGCTTCTTGTTCTTGTTTTTTCCTCCCACTTCAATAGTGTAGGTATCATCTACAAGGAAATCACTTTTCTCTGAGTATCGAACTGAGTGTTTCTCGCTCAACTGGTTTGCAAGGAAGGTTTCCCTGAGGTTTCCTATATTAGGATGATTTTCTCCCAAAAGAACCATAAGGTTCGTGTTATCAAGAAAAATCTTGTCAGGACGTTGCATGATACTGATGCCGCTTCCTTCTTTATAGAGGAGTAAAACTAGCTTAGCCTGCTGGAGATATTGCAGGTAGGTAAGCAATGTTTGTCGGGTTATGCCTATCCGTCCACTCAACTTTGAAATATTGGGAACAAAAGGAACCGACTGGGAAATTATGGCTAGCAATTGTTTGATTTTTGGGACATAGGCTGGTTCAATCATTTTCAGTAGAGGCAGCTCTTGCTCCAAGATCATGAGGACGGTTTCCCCAAGCCGCTGGGCATAGTCCTTTTCTCCTTCAAGAAAATAAGGATAATATCCATAGCGCAGGTAATCACCAAAAAACGCCAACGGTTTGGTTTCCTTGACAATATCCTCCGCAAGCTTCTCATGATTTTCCAAAATGTCCTGGAATTCCAGAACTGGAAATGTATTGCCTGTCTTGATTTCCAGGAATTCACGAAAGGACAACCCTGGAAGAACATACATCAAGGCTCTCCGGCTCAAATCAGCTCTGGCTGCAGAAATTTCGAGAAGGGAAGATCCTGTGAAGACAATACGTAGGTCGGGATAGCCATCATAGAGGTTTTTGATTTCCCTAGCCCAAAAAGGATATTTGTGAACTTCATCCAAAAACAGATGGGTTCCACCATGTTTTACAAAATAATCGGCAAGGTCGGACAAGGTATTGTTGAAAAACCATAGATGATCCAGGCTTACATACAATGCTGAGCTCAGATTATCGGCAAAAGTCTTTTTTATATATTGAAGAAGAAGCGTTGTTTTGCCTGTACCACGAGATCCCTTTATCCCTATAAGTCTTGCGTCCCATGATATCTGGGTATCCAGGCTTCTGATGAACTTGAGTTCAGTATCCCCAATCAGTCTTCGGTATTGTTCAAATAGTCTTTCCATACCTAATACTATCTCATATTTTCATATTTGTATACTTCAGTAACCAAAAAGGTACAGATTTTGTATACTTCAGAATACAATTTTATTCTTTTATGTATTTTATAGAAACCAAAATCACCTATATTTTGTATACTCTAACAACCAAAAAGGCTTATCTTTGTAAGTCTACTAGAAATAGCTAATTTGACTCATTGCTTTGCCAGCAGATTCTCCATGACTAGGAAATCCAAATTATGCCCTTTTTCTGAAGTTGTGGTTGGAAGGCATCCTGAAGTTTTCATAGGATTTGCCTATGTATTTTTGCTGAAGCAATCAAAGGCTCAATTTGGAGATCAGTTATCCGGATGAGCGCTATTTTTAGGTCATCCCTCTTCGCCCTGATTTAGCAAATCGGACTCACAGCTATCAGGTAAGACACTCTTTCTAACCCTACTATCAAGGTAAGAATCATACCCATCAGAGGTAAATTGTTCGATACTATAGGTAACTTGCGTTTTTTACAAATATCTCACATATAGCAATAGTGAAATTGAAAATTCAACTTGACAGTACCCTTCCCATTATGCATGATAACACTGTTATCTTCCAGGGGGAATTTATTTTATGCTCACTGATAGCCAAGACACATGCAACTCCATTCTAACCCATGCAAAGGCTGAGTTCCTCGCCCTTGGATTTGAGCGTGCATCCCTGAGAACTATTGCAACAAAGGCAGGGGTGACCACAGGAGCTGTCTATCGTCACTTCAACAACAAGCAAGATCTCTTTGATGCCCTGGTGGCACCGATACGCAATGACGTACTCCTACGCTTTCAGTGTGAAACTGAAGCGTATATCAACCGCCTTGCAGAAGAGGGGTTGGCCCCAATGTGGAATAGGGAAGAGTCCCAATGGAACATGAGGGAGTTCATACTGTATATCTATGCCCACTTTGATGAATTTCGCCTGTTGTTTCTCGCCTCTCCTCCTGTTGCAGAGGATTTCTTCCATGCTCTAGTATCTATGGAGGTAGATTGCTCCTATAGGTATTTCACCGCTGCAAAACAGCAGGGATATTCCTGTAAGGTCCCTGACAAGAAGGAGATACATCTGATAGCCAATGCACAATTCTCAATCCTTGTCGAACTGGTTTCACATGACATTCCCAAAGAAGATGGGCTGCGCTACGCAGCAACACTTGAACGATTCTTTATGGCAGGATGGCAGGCGATCATCCTAGAAGTGTGAGGTATATGATGTGTAGCAAAGATGTCTTGGAAAAGCATCATTTTTTTAGCATTAGAGTTAGCCTTGACTAACTAACAGGACATAAGCATCACCCTAGTACGAGTAAGAGAGGAAACATAGCGCCTATGGTTACTGCCTAAACAATAACGAACAGACCCCTGCATATGAGAACAAGCAGATATCATCCAAGCTTGTCATGCTTGCAGTAAGGAAAATGCCACTGGTAGACCCCGGTGAACATGCACACACGATTACACAGAAAGAAGGAAATCATGTCACAAAAAACTGGATCTGCGCGTCTTATGGAGCTTGCGCTTACCAAAAAGCCCTTGATTATAGCATCAGTGATCCTATCGATACTGGCCTCTGTTGCGAGTTTTATCCCCTACCTTGCCATATACTTCATTATCAGGGAGATATTGGGATCACTGCCAACAATGGCTACTTTAGATGGCGCACTGCTAATCTCCTATGGTTGGTATGCCTTTGCAGGGGTAGTAGCAAACATACTGCTCTACTTTGGGGCCTTAGCGTGCTCGCACCTCGCAGCCTTTGGCACACTGTACGAATTGAAGGTGAACTTCGCCTCCCATCTCGCACGCGTTCCCTTAGGGTTTCATGTCTTGATAGGCAGTGGAAAACTGCGCAAGATCATGGATGAGAACATCGAGAAGGTCGAAGGTTTCATCGCACACCAAGTCCCTGACCTGGCAGCGGCCTTTGTCGCGCCGGTCGTCATGGGTGCCATCCTCCTGCTAGTTGACTGGCGCTTTGGCCTGGCTGCCCTTCTTGGCGTGGTCATTGCCTTTCTGATCCAGGTCTCACTCTATGGCAACGAGGGATCGAAAAATATGATGGCCAGCTTTCAGAAATCTCTTGAGGAGATGAACAATGTCAGCGTCGAATACATCAGGGGAGTCTCTGTCGTCAAGGCATTCAGCCAGACAGTTTTCTCCTTCAGGCGCTTACATGACACGATAAAGAGCTATACCGAGATGGTAATCGCCTATACCTTGAGCTGGAAAAACTCGTTCTCTGCATTTGTAACCTTGATAAACAACATCTATCTGTTTGTCGTGCCGGTAGGAATAGTGGTGGGTATGCACACTACCGACTACCCTACGTTCGCCTCAACCTTTCTGTTCTATCTGCTGTTTACCCCTGCCATCGCCTCCATACTTATGAAGGTTATGTATGTCAACAGCAACATGATGCAGATCATCAACGGTGTTGATGCCATGGATGAAATTCTTGCTACTGAGGAACTGTCTCAACCAACCATCCCCAAGACAACCTCCTCATACGATGTACAATTCAGCAATGTAAGCTTCTCCTATGATAAGGACGGTGATGCTGAAGCACTGAGCGATGTATCGTTTATGGCAAAACAAGGGGAGATCACCGCCATCGTAGGACCTTCAGGAGGGGGTAAAAGTACCATTGCCCATCTGGTACCCAGATTTTTTGATGTTACTGGAGGATCTATCCTTATAGGGGGAACCAATGTTCAGGATATGGACACCCACTACCTAATGGACAAGGTGAGCTTTGTGTTTCAGGATCTGTTCTTGTTCAAGCAGAGTGTCATAGACAATATCCGCATGGGCAATCAGCTAGCTTCCAAAGGAGAGGTCATTGATGCTGCGAAAGCTGCACAGTGTCATGATTTTATCATGCAACTACCCAAAGGCTATGATACGGTCATCGGGACAAAGGGCATCCACCTTTCAGGAGGAGAAAAACAACGCATAGCCATAGCTCGCGCCATAGTAAAGAGTGCCCCCATTGTTGTCCTTGATGAGGCTACAGCCTTCTCAGATCCTGAGAATGAGCATCTCATACAGATGGCTTTTGCCCACCTGATGAAGGGCAAGACAGTCATCATGATAGCCCACCGCCTCTCTACCATCCGAGAAGCCAACTCCATCATCGTTATGGATAAGGGTGAGGTTGTAGAAACAGGAACCCATGACTCACTGCTAGCCCAGGGGGGAAAATATGCTGCGATGTGGAAGACCTATAGGGAGACTTCACACTGGAGCCTTGCCAACAAAGAAGGAGTAAACTGATATGCCCAAGTTACAATATCTATGTATGCTGAATGACCATGACTACCGCGATCTGAAGAAGGCCATCGCCGCCTGTACACTGACAAACATATCCCTACTCTTACCTGCCATAGTAATTGTGCAGATGTTCATACAGCTTATGAAACCCCTCATGGGAGAAGCAATCTCCTGGAACACCATGTGGGTTCTCTTTGCCCTAGGGATTCTGGCAGCTTTGGTTGTATTCTTTGCAAACAAGCATGACTACGAAAAGACCTATGTCGCCTCCTATATGCAGAGTGAAAACACCCGCATCACCATGGCTGAGCACATCAGGAAACTGCCGATGAGCCTGTTCAACTCCAAGGATCTTTCAGCACTTACCACCAACCTCATGGGCGATGTAGCGACAAGTGAGCATGTACTGAGCCATGTGATACCGCAACTTTTCGCCAATGCCATCTCAGTCACAATAATCTGCGTTATGTTGGCATTTTTTGAATGGAGGATGGCTTTAGCTATTTTCATCACAGTTCCCCTAGCTTTTTTTATTATTTACGTTGCTCAGAAGATTGCAGGCAAGCTCTCTAAAAAACATGTTGCAGCAAAGCTTGAAGCTTCTGCGCAGGTGCAGGAGTATATCGAGGGCATCAAGGTCATCAGAGCTTGTAATCTTGATGGAGAACAGTTCACTACCCTGGAAAAAGCCTTGCACACCATGATGGACCTGGCTATCAAAATGGAGCTGGCCACCGGGGTGTTTGTCACCGGAGCACAAGTGGTCTTGCAGGCGGGCATCGGCTTTACCGTACTGCTTGGAACCACCTTGCTCACTGGTGGGCAGATAGAGCTGCTGCCTATGCTTATGTTCCTGGTGATAGTAGTACGAATATATGGCCCGATCATCGTCATGCTGACCCTGCTTCCAGAGCTGTTATATCACCAGATCTGCATCAAAAGGATGCGTGACCTTATGGCAGTTGAACCGATGAAAGGCGATACAGAGAAAAAAATCACTGAATACACCATTACCTTTGAGGATGTTGACTTCCAATACAACAAAGGAGGCGCTAAAACCATACAGAACTTCAATGCTACCATCCCTTCAGGGGCGATAACCGCGCTTGTTGGTCCCTCAGGTAGTGGGAAAAGCACCATTTCTCGGCTTATTGCTCGCTTTTGGGATATAGACAAAGGACGGATAACCATCGGAGGAATCGATGTGAGCCTCCTCGATCCCGAAAACCTGATGCAGTATATGAGTTTTGTATTCCAGGATGTAACGCTTTTCAATGATACGGTGTACAACAATATCCGCATTGGCAATATGTTAGCATCTGAGCAAGAGGTTATGGAAGCAGCAAAAGCAGCCTCGTGTGATGAGTTTGTCCAGCGGCTGCCCCAAGGGTATGAAACTATGCTGGGGGAGAATGGTCTTACTCTTTCAGGTGGTGAGAGGCAGCGTCTCTCCATAGCACGTGCACTGCTAAAGGATGCACCTATAGTCCTGCTCGATGAGGCAACAGCCTCTTTGGATCCTGAAAATGAAGCATTGATTCAAAAGGCCATACATAAGCTGATCCAAAATAAGACAGTTGTAGTCATTGCCCATCGCCTCCGTACGATAGCAGAAGCTGACCATATCATTGTCCTTGATGAAGGGAGGGTTTCAGAACAAGGTACCCACAAGGAGCTGATGAAAAACAAAGGCCTGTATGAGAAACTTTTCAGCCTGCAACAGAAAAGCCAAGGCTGGTCTGTAGGTATATAGGGCGACAACTAGGGTCCAAGGGAGTGCAACGGCAAGAAGTGCATTCATCTTGGGCCCAATTTGCAGACATCCAGACAAACATGAAAAACGCACCTCTTACGAAGTGCGTTAATTTTATTCATCCCTAAAAAAGTGGTTCAAGCTTTAATAAAAAGAGAGGCAACCCGCTGTACGACCAATGTCGTCTCAACAAGTTGCCAAAAATTTGGTAGAATCAGGAATCGCCGTCCTACCGTGTGCTTTTGCACAATCGGTAGTCCATTCATCAGACCAACTATTTAGCAGGGGTAGGACTCGGACCTACGACCTTCGGGTTATGAGCCCGACGAGCTGCCAACTGCTCCACCCTGCGTCGAATTGCTTCCCTACAATATGGTAAATACAAACTCTTGTCAACAGGGTTCGAAAAAGAATGTGTGTTTAGTGTAATATATTGCCAGTAAGACAAATATGTTCAACAACCTGCCTACTTTCGCAAATCTTTCCTTTCTGGTATGATTATTTTTCGCGACAACACGTACATGCATCCTAGTGTTTTTTTCTTTATGATGGGAGATGTTCGGGATCTAAGGAGCCTGCATACGAGCAAGAAAATTGTAATCCTAGGAGCGGGAAGAAGAGGCCTCGGCCTTGCCAAACACCTTATTGAAGAGCATAGGGATGTGGTGATCATAGACAACTCCCACGAGCGTGTAGCAACTGCCGTTGCAAAACTCGACTGCCTGGGAATCCTCGGAAACGGAACCGACATTGAAAAACTCATTGAAGCCGGGTGCGAAAGTGCCGAGGCATTCATCGCTGTAACCAACAGCGATGAGATAAACCTCGTCTCCTGCGGGATAGTATCCTCCACCTTCAAGAACACCAAGACAGTTGCAGCCATCAGAAGCCTCATCTATACAGGGGTGGACGGGCTGAAGGAAGGGCTGCTCGGCATTGACTACATCGTCAATCCCAACGCAGAGGCAGCCAGATACATATTCAACACCATCGAGCAGGGGGTATACAGCAACGTCCTGGGCTTCAGCAACACGAACCTGCTGCTGTACAACTTCTATGTCGAGCCCTTCTCCCCGTATATCGGCACCTCTGTGATGGATATGCGAAACAAGCTGAAGGCCGATTTTGTCATAGCAGCCATCAACAGGGGGCATAAGGCCCTCGTTCCCTCAGGCAACACAATTATCGAACCAAAGGACACCCTTTCCATAGTTGCAGACTCCGAAGAGGTCACCGATATCCTCAAGACAGTGGGTAAACTGCAGAAGAAACCCACCAAGATAGTCTTGGTAGGGGCTAGCAGGATAACACGGGCGCTCTTGAACCGCATGACCGTTGCCATGCGCTCCAAGGTTACTGTGGTCGACCAGGACGAAGATGTCTGCAATGAGTTTTCCGAAAGGTTCCCTGAAGTCCTGGTGATAAAGGCCGACATCACCGATGAGGACATCATGCAGGAGGAGCAGCTGGGCAGCTATGACCTGCTGATCGCCCTCACAGACAACGATGAGCTCAACATCATCACCGCCTCCTATGCAAAGAGGATCGGCATCTCCCGCTCGATGGCCCTGATCAGGCAGAACAACAACTATACCCGCCTTGCCTCCTATCTGGACATCGATGTGGTCATCTCCATAACCGACACAACCGTCGAGTCGCTGCTGCGCTACCTGCGCGGCACCAACGTGGAGAGCCTGCACAGCCTGTACAGCGGACAGCTGGAGATCTTTGAATTCTCCATCAACGGCACCTGCTCTGTCTGTGGGAAAAAACTGAGCGATATAAATATGAAAAAGAAGGCCATCGTAGCAGGGCTTACCGGCAAGAGTGGAAAAAGTGTCATCCCGACAGGAAACTCCATCCTCCATGAGGGCGATACTGTCATAGTGGCCGCCATGCGAGAATCGGCAGAGTTCATACAAAAGCTGTTTGGGTAGGGTGCAATGATTAATTGGAAACAAGACTTCAGACTGTTGGCATTCATTCAGCTGGTCCTCGGGTTTTTTATGCTTTTCCCTACCCTTATAGCCGTCTACCTCAAGGAAGAGGCCGCCTTGCAGGGCTTTCTTGCAGCCTACGGGGCAATGGCCCTGTTTTGCTCCCTGATATTTTACCTGACAAGAAACATAGAAAAACATACCCTCGCCTCCCGTGACGGATATCTGTTTGTCACCTTTACCTGGATAATCGCCACGGCCATCAGTGCGATACCGCTGGTTGTCAGCGGCAGCTATGTAAACTACAGCAGTTCCTTCTTTGAGATCATGAGCGGCTTCACCACCACAGGGGCAACGGTGCTTCCCGAAATAGAGAGCCTGCCCAAGTCCATCCTCTTCTGGCGTTCGGAGACGAACTGGCTGGGAGGCATGGGAATAGTGGTGCTCTTCGTAGCGCTCCTGCCAGCACTAGGGGTGAGCGGCACCCTGTTGGTGGGAGCCGAGTCAGTGGGGCCTACCAAGGACAAGCTCACCCCCAAGATAAAGACAACTGCAGCGATCCTCTGGTCGATATACCTGCTGTTCTCCCTGCTGGAGACAGTATTGCTCAAACTCGGAGGGCTCTCCTTGTATGACGCGCTCACCGTCACCTTCTCCACCATGGCAGCAGCGGGGTTCTGCGTGAAGAACTCCTCCATCGGGACCTTCAGCAGTGCATACGTGGACATTGTGGTGACCATCTTCATGATGGTGGCAGGGGCAAACTTCGCCCTCTACTTCAAGGCCTTCTCAGGAAGGTTCAAGAGCGTGTGGAAGGATGGGGAGCTGCGTGTCTACCTAGGAATATGGGCAACTGTCTCACTGCTATCCGCCATGTTCCTTACCCACAAGGAGACCTATGAGGGTTTCTGGCAATCCCTGCGCTTCAGCGCCTTCCAGAGCGCCTCAATTCTTACCACCACCGGCTTTGCCACTGCCAACTATATAAACTGGCCAGCTTTCTCGCAGATGCTGCTCCTGCTGCTCTTCTTTGTAGGGGGGTGCGCCGGCTCTGCAGGCGGGGGTGTCAAGGTAATTCGTGTGGTCACGCTGCTGAAGATGGCCAAGGCCAACATCAGCCAGAGGATCCACCCCAAGGGCATCTTCCAGATCCGTGTAGGCCAGAACACGATGCGCCCCGACCTATTGCTGTCCATCTCCACCTTCTTCGGTATATATATCGCTACAGGTGTGCTTGGATCGGTCATCATATCCCTTAGTGGCACCGACATGCTTACCAGCTTTGCCGCCTCCTTTCTCTGTTTGGGGAACATCGGCATCGGATTTGGTGAAGTGGGGCCTACGGGCAACTTCGCCGATTTCCCATCCTCCATCAAATGGGTATGCTCCTTCCTTATGCTGGTCGGCAGACTCGAACTCTTCACCGTCTACGCCCTCTTCACCAAAGCCTTCTGGAAACGCTAAGAAGGACAACAAACCAAACCAGAGCCATGCTATACTACCCGTAACATCGTAAAGGAGAAGCATATGTCTGGTATAGCACTCATCATTACCTTCATCATTGCAATTGCAATCATGATCGTGGCAATCTCTAAGTGGAATGTAAATCCGTTCCTGGCCCTCATGGGGGTGTCACTCATCCTCGCAATTGTTGTCGGAATCCCGTTGGCGGATATCCCTGGCACCATTGGCTCCGGCTTTAGCGGCATATTCAGCAGCATCGGCATAGTCATCATTCTTGGCGCCCTTATCGGCACCATCCTTGAAAAGACCGGGGCTGCCCTGAAGCTCGCTGAAATGGTGGTGCGCCTCGTCGGACAGAAACGCCCCCAGCTGGCCATGGAGATAATGGGCTGGGTCGTATCCATCCCCGTCTTCTGTGACAGTGGGTTTGTCATCCTGGACCCCATACGAAGGGCGTTGAGGAAAAAGACACAGTTCTCCTCGGTTGCGATGACCGTGGCGCTCTCAGCCGGCCTGTACACCTCCCACGTCTTCATCCCCCCAACACCAGGGCCCATAGCGGCCGCTGGGACACTGGGAATCGGGGACAATCTGTTCATGGTCATAGTGATGGGAGCAGTTGTCTCGATCCCCTCGCTGCTTGTCGCCTACTTCTATGCAAACTACATCGGCAAAAGGGTCAAGAGCGCAGACGAGGAGACCGAAGACCTTGCTGGCGAGGACTATGACGAGCTGCTCAAAAGCTTTGGCAAACTTCCCAACGGCTTCATGGCTCTCGCACCTATCCTTATCCCGATCCTCTGCATGGCCTTGGGCTCACTGGCCAGTGCATTGGGCTGGAGCGGAAACGCAGCCACCTTCAGCAAGTTCATCGGAAGCCCCATCATCGCCTTGACTGTAGGGCTCCTGTTCGGCATCATCCTGCTTGCCCAGAGCGGCAAGATGAGAGAGTTCAACGTCATGACCACCGACACGCTGAAGGTCGTCGGACCGATCCTGTTCATCACAGCCGCAGGTGGTGTGCTTGGCAAGGTCATCAGCAGTGCTGGCTTTGTAGGATATATGAAGGAGAATGCAGCAGCCTTGAGTATGGTGGGCATCTTCTTCCCCTTCATCATCTCCGCAATCCTCAAGTCGGCCCAAGGATCGTCCACAGTTGCCATCACCACCACAGCCGGGATCATGGGCAGCTTTGTCGACAGCGGCTCCATGATGACAGGCCTCGGCCTCACCTCCCCTATGGCGGCAGTCCTTACCGTCATGGCGATCGGAGCCGGGGCGATGACCGTCTCCCACGCAAATGACTCCTATTTCTGGGTTGTGACCAACTTTGGCGAGATGAAGCCTGAGGATGGGTACAAGACACAGACCATGGTCACGTTGCTCATGGGCATAGCATCGATGATTTTCATCTGGATTATCTCCCTGTTTTTACTGTAGGATAGAACAATGAAGGAGGTGAGAGCCTCCACTACCATCATAGCAGCTACCCCCAAAGGGGAAGCTGCTAGCATATATTAGGAGCCTACTATGAAAAACATCCTCTTGATCCCCGATTCGTTTAAAGGAACCATGAGTTCCGAAGAGATCTGCACCATCATGGACAGGGCCATCAGGACCCATTACCCCGATGCGCTGGTCAAGCAGATCCCCGTTGCCGATGGGGGGGAAGGCAGTGTTGATGCGTTCTTGCAGGCTCTTGGCGGTGAAAAGAAATTCCTGACTGTACAGGGCCCCTTCGGCAACCCCATGGAGAGCTTCTATGGGGTGGTGAAAGGCAGTACCGCCATCATTGAGATGGCCGCTTGTGCCGGCCTTCCCCTCGTCGGGGATGAGCTGCATCCTGATAGGACGACAACCTATGGCGTCGGTGAACTTATCCTTGCAGCAGCTAAGGGCGGGTGCAAGGATCTCATCGTCGGCCTGGGAGGCAGTGCGACCAATGACGGCGGTTGTGGGGCAGCCGCTGCGTGTGGCGTCCTGTTCAAGGACAAGGCTGGCGATGCCTTCATCCCCACCGGAGGTACCCTCCACAAGGTAGCCTCGATCGATTGCTCGGGTCTGGACAAGGCACTGCATACGGTCTCCATCACCACAATGTGTGACATCGACAACCCCTTTTATGGCCCTAAGGGCGCTGCCTACATCTTCGGACCCCAGAAAGGGGCTGACGCTGAAATGGTGAAGACCCTCAATGCCAACCTGGAGAGCCTCTCAGAGGTCATCAAGCGCGATTGCGCTCTTGATGTGCAGGCAATCCCAGGATCCGGGGCTGCCGGCGGCATGGGAGGGGGTATGGCGGCCTTCTTCGGCTCAACCTTGCAGATGGGCATCGAAACGGTGCTCGACACCGTAAACTTTGATCAACTGCTCCAAAAGGCTGACCTGGTGCTTACAGGAGAGGGCAAGATCGACAGCCAGTCCCTCAGGGGAAAGGTGGTCATCGGTGTCGCCCGTAGGGCCAAGAAGGCAGGGGTGCCTGTGGTGGCTGTCGTGGGTGACATCTCCGATGATGTCGAGGGGGCCTATGACGAGGGTGTCAGCGGCATCTTCTCCATAAACCGCCTCGCCGTTGACTTCAAGATAGCCAAGACACGCGCCCACCAGGATATGGAGAGGACGGTGGACAACCTGATGCGCTTTGTCAAACGCATGGGGCTATGAACCAAACAATACTCATGGACAGGCTCACTGCGATCAGCGAGCCTGCCTATGCCAAGTTCTCAGAAAAGCTCAAGGCATCCCCACGCCCGATATTGGGCGTCAGGATGCCTCTCCTTACTGCCCTGGCAAAAGAGTGTGCAACAGCAGAGAACACCCTCTTTCTCGATGACTTTCTTCTCCTTCCCTCTGTCAGCTATGAGGAGGTCATCCTCGCCTATAAGGTGTTTGGCCTGTTGAGGCTGGACGTAGCGACCACCTTGGGCTATCTGGAAAAACTGTTGGCCTACAATGACAGCTGGGCTGCAAATGACTGCCTTTGCAGCAGCTTCACTGCACCCAAGAAAAACCCAGGGGAGTACTGGCAACCCATCACGGGCTACCTCTCCTCCCCCAACCCCTGGGACGTACGGTTCGCCACCATCGCCATGATGAGCTGCTACCTCACCGATGAGTACACCCCTGAGGTGCTCACTCTCTTAAGGGGGGTGCAAAGCGACCATCACTATGTGAATATGGGCCTTGCATGGACCTTTGCAACCGCTATGGCCAAACAGCGGGCCCTGACGCTGCCCTACCTCTCTAAAGGGGTGCTCGGCGAGGGTGTGCGAAAGAAGGCGATACAGAAGTGCATCGAGTCCTACAGGATAAGCGACGAGGACAAGGCGCTGTTGCGCACTATGCGCTGAACACCCTCAGGGCGTTCTTCTGCCACATGCCTTCCCTTTCACTCTGGGAAAAACCCGCTTTGCCAAGGGCATCCCACAGCCGCTCCATCCCTGATATATCCTCTATAGCAAGCTCTCCCCCTATACCATCAAAATCAGTTCCAATGGCAAGGATACTGCTGCCACCCACATTGAGCATATGCTTTGCATGCCTGACCATATCGGAGATGGAGGAAGCCCTCTTCTCAGAGGTGAGAAAAGATGGGCACAAGGTAAGGCCAGAGACGCCGCCAACCTCCCCGAGGGCTCGGAGCATCTCATCGGTGAGGTTTCTGGAGACAGGGGTGCACTCGCGGCTGTTGGAGTGAGAGGCTGCAAAAGGTTTTCTGGCATGCTCAAGTACTGATCTGAAACCTGCATCACTGAGATGGGATACATCGACAACGATGCCCAGCCTCTCCATTTCAGAGATTGCCTCGATGCCTAAAGGCTTGAGAGGCATGGAGGGCATGGTATGGGGATACCCCAGGGAGTTCTCATGGTTCCACAAAAGGCTCGCCATCCTCACACCCCAGCTTTGCAGCACCTCCAGACGGGAGAGGTCCCCTTCAAGGATCTCCCCTTCCTCGCAGGTGAGCAGTGCTCCAGCGGTGGTGTTGTTCAAGATCTCGGCGGATGTGCGAACCTGTCGGATTCTGTCGCCATACATTTCTAGGGAAGAGAGAAACAGGTCATGCAGGGCACACGCACCCTTCCACGGAGAAGGGGACTCTTCCCAGTCCACAAAGATGGCAAAGCAGGATGTGATGGCTCCCGCCTGTTCCATCCGTTCAACATCGACATGGAGGGTATTGGCAAGGAGGTCCCCTGCCAGGGGGTCCTCCTTCAGGGCATAGAGGGTATCACAGTGAAGATCGAGCAGGGGGTACATATGTTTTTCCTTGGAAGTAGTTGCCATTATCAAACAAAAGTATTACTTTACCTATACGATAAGAAAAATTATTTGTATAGTATACAGCATAGGAGATGAAAATGATCAAACACGTAACAGAGAAGACATATGAAGCTGAAGTATTGAAAAGCAAAGTTCCCGTAGTAGTGGATTTCTGGGCAGCATGGTGTGGGCCTTGCAAGATGCAGGGAACAATCCTCGAGAACCTTGCCAAGGAGATCACTGAAGACCAGGCAAAGATTTGTAAGGTCAACGTTGACGAAGAGGGCCAGCTCGCCGCTACCTTTGGCGTTCAGTCCATTCCTACCCTCTTGTTCTACAAGGACGGTAAGGTTGTCGACAAGGCTGTCGGTGTACGCGATGTAAACGCCTTGAAGAAAGCCCTCGGCCTCTAACAGCTCCAACATAAAAAAATTCAGTACCCAAGAGCCTGCAATGTACGTTGCAGGCTCTGCTTATATTCCCTTACGGGAAAACATGATGGGCATAAGAACAACAATAACATTAAGGAAATAATACTGTACAGAGAAACATTTTTCAATAAAATGGCGATTATATATTGACAATATGTTTCTGTATACAGTAACATAGCAAACCATAAGGAGCACCCTATGCAAAACGCTATAACCAAAGAGATCGACACCACCAATCTTCCTGACCTGAACGGCAACTTCGGAGAGTTTGGAGGATCCTATATTCCCCCGCAGCTTCAGCAGGTGATGGACGAAGTGACCAAAGCCTATCACGAGATAGTAACCGACCCGGCTTTCCTTGAGGAACTCAGTGACCTGCAGATTCACTATGTTGGACGCCCCTCGCCTGTCTATCATGCAAAACGCCTCTCAGAGAGTGTTGGGGGAGCCCAGATTTATCTGAAACGGGAAGACCTGAACCATACCGGGGCTCATAAGATCAACCACTGCATAGGAGAGGTTCTCCTTGCAAAGAAGATGGGCAAGAAGAAGGTAATAGCGGAGACAGGGGCCGGCCAGCACGGCGTGGCCCTTGCAACGGCAGCAGCCCTGCTAGGTCTTGAATGTGACATCTACATGGGTTCGGTGGATATAAAGAAAGAGGCCCCAAACGTAAGCAGGATGAAGGTCCTCGGTGCAAAGGTCATCGAAGTGACTCGGGGGACCCGAACGCTCAAAGATGCCGTAGACGCCGCCTTTGAGGCATTCCTGGAAGATCCGATCACCCAGATCTACTGCATAGGGTCGGTGGTGGGACCCCACCCCTTCCCCATGATGGTCCGCGATTTCCAGTCCATCGTAGGTGTCGAGGCCAAGAAACAGTTCAAGGACATGACAGGGGACCTTCCCGATGCCATAGTGGCCTGTGTAGGCGGCGGCTCGAATGCCATGGGTATCTTCAGTGCCTTCCTCTATGACAAGGAGGTCGACCTCTATGGGGTGGAACCTGCCGGCAAAGGCCTTGACACTCCTGACAATGCAGCAACCCTCACCCTTGGAAAGGTAGGAATCCTCCATGGCTTTAAGAGCTACCTCCTGCAGGACGAGAGTGGAGAGGCCCTCCCTGTATACTCCATCGCCAGCGGCCTGGACTACCCCGGTGTAGGGCCCCAGCACAGCTACCTGAAGACCATCGGTCGGGTAAACTACCAAAGCGCAACCGACAGGGAGGCTGTTGAGGCTTTCTACGGCCTGAGCCGTATGGAAGGCATCATCCCGGCCCTGGAGTCCTCCCATGCAGTAGCCTATGCCATCGAGCTTGCCCAGACCATGCCCAAGGATAGCAAGATACTGGTAAACCTCTCAGGACGTGGCGACAAGGACATTGACTATGTCATGGAGCACTACCCTTTGGAAGATTACGAACCACAGGAACAGGAGACAGGCTTTGATGAGTTCCTGACCCATATCAAGGGGAAGTGAGAGGCTAGCTATACTATAGAAAAACTCATTGTTTAATTACTCCATGGCCCCCGAAAGGGGGCCTACCAAATATGCTAACAATCTCAGCCGGAGTGTACTTGAATTTCTTGTCCCTATGGAACGAACTGAGAGAGAAGCTTCTGGACATAGCTTGCATTCACCGGTATATGATCAATTGTGACCCCTCCTAATGCATGCGAGATAGCATTTACCACAGCTCCTGCAACCCCATCAGTTGCACACTCACCAATACCCTTGGCACCATACGGACCGGAAGGCTCTGCTCCTTGGACAAACTTTACGGTGATCTTCGGCATTTGATGTGCACGAAACATGTGGTAATTCTTAAACGTAGGATTCGTGATGTTCCCTCTCTGCGCATCAAGCTCCATCTCTTCAGAAAGGGCATAACCCAACCCCATCTGCACCCCACCATGTACTTGGCCTTCACAGAGGGCAGGATTTATGATGGTCCCCGAGTTATGGACGCACAAGATCTCCTCTACCTTGACAGTACCACTCTCCACGCTGATGGAGATTTCAGCAAACACAGCTGAATAGCTGTAGACCGAAGTGTGTGAGGCATAGGAGTGTACAGCTGCTATTTGCCGTTGCTTACCATGCAACCCCTTCTGGGCAGAGTCAATGATTGTAGAAAAAGACACCTTTTTCCCTGAAACTTGTTCTATGAATTCACTTGTTCCCAAGTGTAAGTCCTGCGCAGCAACACCAATTATGTTGGCTGCCTCCCTGAGCAGTTGTTCCTTAATAATGAGGGAACACTCCAATACACAGTTGCCCCCGATATAGGTCGATCGGGAGGCTTGAGCCCCCAGATCAAGGGGAGTTACAGCTGTATCAGCCTCAACGACCTCTATGCAATCCAAAGGGATGTGCAGTGCCTCACTTGCTATCTGGGCCAGAACTGTCTTTGCGCCAGTGCCCAAGTCATGGATACCGGTCAGTATTTGCAGAGAACCATCGTTGTTCATCATCATAGTGACACTCGTCATATCCTGATAGACAGGATACCAGCCACTTCCATGCACCGCTGTCCCCACCCCTATCCCATAGCGAACCTTTGCTGTGCTTTTCACTAGTGCTTGGGCCCTGCGCTGGTCCCAGCAAAAGATCTTCGCCCCCTCTTGAAGACACTCGATACCGAGGGCCTGATGGGTTGGCTTGCCCATACAATTGGTAGAATCAGGAGCTAGCAGATTGTTCAGCCTAAACTGAACAGAATCAATGCCAAGCTTTCTGGCAATCCCTTCCATGTGCACTTCTCGGCTAACCATAATTTGAGGACACCCATACCCTCTCATCGCCCCTGCAATGGCACTGTTTGTATAAAAACAACCACCTCGATAAAACATGGCATCTGCCCCATATTGCACAAAAGTCTTGCCAGACTGGGCTCCCACGGTATTCGGACCGGAACCAGCATAGGCCCCCGTATTGAGCAAGGAGTATACATGCTGGGCTATGAGCTTTCCTTCGGGGGTATATCCGCTTGCAAGGGTGATACGAGCCTCATGCCGAGTCCTTGTTGAAGAAAAAACCTCTTTCCGGTTCAATCTAATCTTTACTGGTCGCATGGTTTGCATGGAAAGAAGAGCCACTACAGGTTCATGCATTACCTCAAGCTTCCCTCCAAAAGCACCTCCTGATACGGTTTTTATGACTCGAACCGCATTCTGTGGCAGTCCTAGTATCTGCGACAGGACATCCCTAAAGCTAAAGACACTCTGCGAAGAGGTCCAAACTGTCAATGTTCTTGAAGGAGAGAACAGTGCCACATGGGCTACAGGTTCCATGTATCCATGATGGACTCGCGAGGTCCTAAAGGTGGAGGTCTCCTGCAAGGGGGACCGCCTGACCCTCTCTAGGACGGCCTCTTCCCCATCGCTACCATAGGCAACCCAACCTCCACACAAATTACTCCCGTCCACGCCAAAGGGAGAAGCTTGGGCAGCATTGCTGACAACAGCATCCTCCAGGGTAAGCACTGAGGGCAACAGTTCATATCCCACCTTGATATGCTTTACAGCCTCCCTTGCCAGTGCTTCACTATCAGCTGCAACAGCTGCAACGCGATCACCTACAAACAACACCTCCTGACCAAAAACCCGCTCAGTGCACGGCATATCAGCGGGATTTGTATCCGAATAGAAACGGATTGCGCTGTTGTAGAGTAGATCAGGGGTGTTGAAACAGTGGATGACCGAGTGCACCCCCTCTAAGGCAAGAGCCTGTGAAGCATCAATGCTCACAATCTTCGCATGTGCATGGGGGGAGAACAACAAGGCTGCATATAACATTCCCTTGAAACGCAGGTCATCTATGTATTGTGTCACACCTGTGACCTTATCCCAGGACTCTCTATTATAGGGGGAGCTTCCCACTGTATTATACCTTTCCATTATCATATTCCTGTATCTTTTCTGAAGCGAGCTGCACAGCCTCTACAATATGGACATACCCGGTACACCTGCAGAGATTACCCTTGAGGGCCTCCCTGATCTCCTGTTCGGTGGGATTTTTGGTATGAAGAAGCAGACCAGCTGCTGATATAACCATTCCGGGAGTACAAAACCCACACTGAATGGCATGGGCCTCCACAAAAGAGTCTTGTATCAGGCTAAGCCTTGGATGGAGGGTAACCCCTTCAATGGTAAGGACACTCTTGCCCTCTACCTTGTGAATTGGAAAGGAGCATGAATTTATCGCCATCCCATCAAGGAGCACCTTACATGCTCCACAATCATTGGTTCCACACCCATACTTCGTTCCTGTAAGGTCATACACTTCACGAAGCACATGCAAAAGGGTCCATGACCGTTCAGTCTCAAGGTTTTTCTCAATCCCATTCAGTACAAAGGTAACGGTTTTCTTTTCTTGCATACTCATCCCCTTACAGGTAGTATTATACCCACATCTATCTTGTACATACAAGAGAAAATGCTATACTTTGAACAAGACCCCCTTAGGAGGAATATGATGGAGATGAGACAACTTTTACAGGAATTGCACCAATACATGCAAGATAGGGAACAGGAGATGGTGGAGTTTCTTGCATCGCTGGTACGCATCAAAAGCATAACCTACGAAGAGGGAGCTGCAATAGCCTGGCTACAGGAAAAGTTGGAAAGTTATGGCTATGATGAAGTTGCCATAGATGCAGCAGGAAACTGCTTGGCTCGGATGGGTTCGGGAAAAACAAAGGTACTCGCAGATGCACATATAGATACTGTCGAACCTGGAGACCCCAGGGATTGGGGGTTCAACCCTTTGGAGCCTAGAATAACAGCAACAACCATCAGTGGACGAGGAGTCGTCGACGACAAGGGACCCCTGACAGCCTTGGTATTTGCAGGAAGGGCAATCAAGGCTCTCGGCTTGGAAAGCGAAGTAAGCTTCTATCTTTCGGCATCCATCTCTGAAGAGGATGTGGAGGGCAGTTGTGTCAAGGCAATGATGGAACAACTCTCTTGGAGACCTGATGCCATCATCGTGGCAGAATCCAGTGACAACCATATTATCCGTGGCCACAAAGGGAGGGCCTTGATCAGGATGGAGGTAAAAGGGAAGGCTGCCCACGCTTCCGAGGCCCATATGGGGGAGAATGCTCTCATAAAAGCTATTCCTCTCATCTTAGCCCTTGACGCATATGACCAGCTCCCTTCCGATGAGTTTTTGGGTAAGGGAACCCTAGAAGTAACCAAGGTTATCTGTGATACCCCAAGCCTCAATACTATTCCAGGTAAGGTCACTGTCATCGCAGACCGAAGAATATCTGCTGGAGAGACACAAGAGGAGCTCCTCAAGGAGCTCCACGATATACTCAAACTCAGCGATGCGACAGCCTCAATAGATGTGGAGGAGGTCACCACCTACACAGGGTACTCCATCAGCCAAGAGGACTACTTTCCTAGTTGGGTACTGGAGGAGAGCCATCCTCTGATAGCCTCAGCCAAAGAGGCCTTCCTGCAAGTAACCCAAACAAAACCTGTAGTTACCAAATGGGATTTCTGTACCAACGCCACCTATCTGTGTGGCATTACAGGTATCCCCAGTGTAGGGTTCGGCCCTGGAGACCATACGTTATGCCACTCAGATCATGAAATCCTCAGCTTTGAGGAGCTGGTCACTTCAGCTCAAGTCTATATGATGATCGCCTTGCTATTTGCCAGGAATCAAAGAAACTTACTGCCAGAGATTGATGGCGACTCTAAAGACATCTCGGGATAAAGAACGCTCAAAAGCCTCTGAAGCCCGAGACAAGGGGAACTCAGCAGAGAGAAAAGGACGCACGTCAATGATGCCAAAACTGATCAGCCTGCAAGCGGTCCAGAAACTTTTGGTTGTGGGACTATACGACCCGGTAACAATCTTCTCAGAGTAGTGGATCATATTAGGATTCAAGGCTATATCACCATCAGGATGGAAGGATCCGTAGTATATGATGCGACCCTTTTTAGCAAGAGCCGACAAATAGAGTTCAGCCAACGCAGACTGGGTTGTTGTGGTGATTACCACGTGCGCACCAATAGTATGGGTAAGCTTGAGAATCTCTTCTTTCACATCACACTTCATGGGATTCAATACAATGGATGCCCCATTCTTCTTTGCAAGCTCAGAACGATCGCTATCAGGCTCAACGGCTATAACCCGTGCCCCCTGCTTAGCTGCCAGCGCTATGTGAAACTGTCCCATGATCCCAGCCCCTACAACCACAACATCCTCACCCAAGGCTATCTGTGCTTTCTCTATGCTGCTTATGCAACAGGCGAGAGGTTCAGCAAAGGCAGCCAAGCGAAGATCAATGGCTTGGTCGGGAAGAGCGAACACCCGTGAAACAGGCATGCAGATATATTGGGCCAATCCTCCGCTTGAAGGTATTCCATCATAAAACCGTTTACGCGGTATGCCAGTGCAAAGGTTATCATCTCCACGATAGCAGGCCTCACAATGGCCGCAACTATCCAGGGTCTTCATGGTTACCTTATCACCGACAGCAAAACTAGTAGCCGTAAGCTCAGGGATATAGACAATCTCACCGGCGACTTCATGTCCTGGTATGAAGGGAAAATTCATCTTTGTACTTCCTGCATACATTCGTTGTTCCCAAGTACAAAGCAGGCAGTGGTCAAGCCGTATGAGCACCTCCCCTGGTAAAGGTACAGGCATGCCTACCTCGCGAATTGAAATCTCACCTTTCCCCTCTACAGCCACCACCTTCATCATTTTCTTCTCATCAGCCACAACACACCTCCACACTTGATTTTTAATGGGTAATTTTCTCACTGGTCGCCTGCAGGATTTCTCCGAGCATTGCGATAAAATCGCATTTCGTAGTTGTACCAGTCGCCTCGATAGATTCCCTCTGCATATTCAATAGCCCTACCTTGCCTATCGAAGGTAAGGTAGTTCATCTGCAAGGCAGCCCTGCCTTCCATAATCTGCAGTATGCTGGCCACAGTAGGGTCAGCTACGATTGCACGAAACGAACGATCGCTGTAATAGGGTTCAATCCCATATTTGGCATACACTTCAAACAATGATCCTGAAAAATCTTCATCTGAGGGAATCCCAAGATAAGCTGGGACATAGGTAGTAAACAGTGCCAATGGAAGCCCATCAACATTGCGTATACGGCTTATCTTCAGCACCTGCTCCCCAGGACCCAGATTCAGACTCTCTGCTATCACCTCAGAAGGATATTGAATACAGACTTCAAGCAACGTAGAGGAGACCTTCCTCCCTTGCCTCGCCATCTTTTCAGTAAAACTCTCCAAACTGTTCACTGCATCCTTGATAAGGTGTTTGGTCACCAAAGTACCAATCCCCTGTTGCTTTTGCAAAAGCCCATCCTGGACAAGATTCTCCACAGCCTTACGAATAGTTATCCTAGATACATGAAACTCTTTCGCAAGCTCCATCTCTGAAGGAATCTTATCTCCTAGCCCAAACACACCGCTCTCTATCTTCTTTCGAATCGCCGCTTCAACCTGATAGTAGAGGGGAATACCAGTTCGCTTGACTATCATATTTCTAACCCACTCACTTTACATCTTTTTGTTCAGCTGGTTATTACCTGCCCAACAGTTCTGTTCCAATACACATCTATCTTGTCTCCAACTTCATACTGCTGTTTATAGCCATAGGTAGTAAGATGGAGCAAACCATCCACGCCAATATCCACTATGTACATAGTCAATTCTCCAAGAAATGTCACTTCCAATACCACAGCTTCCAGGCAATTGTCAGCATCAGGAGGGCAGCTACCCTTGAAGCAGGTGGAAAGATACTCTGGGCGAATGATTAGGCTCTCTTGTGGTTTTCCCGTGGATTCCTCGACAATGAAATCATCAACTAAAATCTCTTTTCCCGACAACAACTTATACACACGCCTTTCTGCATCCGCCCAGCCTTTGAGAAAGTTTGACTTTCCGATAAAGTCAGCGACAAAAGTGTTGCTGGGGTGATGATAAATTTCTCGCCCCTTTGCAAGTTGTACAATTTTTCCATTCCTCATTACGGCTATTCGATCCGCCATGGTCAAAGCCTCTTCCTGGTCATGTGTCACGAAAATCGAAGTAATCCCAACGCTTTGTTGGATTTTACGTATCTGTTGGCGCGTTTCAATTCTGAGCTTGGCATCGAGATTCGAAAGCGGCTCATCCAACAGCAAAACTTTGGGCTTCATTACTAAAGCTCTGGCCAAGGCGACCCGCTGCTGTTGCCCACCTGAAAGCTGGTTGATGGAACGCCCCCCTTTCCCTTCCAAATCCACAATCTTAAGCATCTCATCGACTCTTGATTGGATCTCACTGCGAGGCACCTTGGTAGCCCTCAAGCCAAAAGCAACATTTTCAAACACCGTAAGGTGGGGGAAAAGGGCATAATTCTGAAACACCAAGGAGGTGGGACGCTTTTCAGGAGGAAGATGAGTGACGTCTACTCCGTCCATAACAATAGATCCCTTGCTTGGTGTGATAAATCCGGAAAGAGTCATCAGCAGGGTGGTTTTTCCACATCCACTGGGACCTAAGAGACAAAGCATCTCTCCATCCTCAACATCCAAGTCAACATGGTTGACAGCCTTAACATCACCAAAAAACTTGCATAAAGATCTGACAGTCAACATAGCAGCCATATGATCTATCTCCCCTAAATCTTAAATTTATCGAGTCCCATCACCTTGTTAATCAAAAGCAGAATACACAAGGCTAAAACAATGAGCAAACTTGAAATTGCGGTAACCGTCGGATCAAGTCCATGCTCAAGCATGGAATATATCCTGACTGGCAGCGTCGTAGTTCTTCCTCCGGCAATGAAAATACTAATGGTAGTCTCATCCAAGGAGACGATAAAAGCGAACATGCCAGCCACAATGAGCCCTGGCTTGATTAGAGGCAAGGTAATTTTCCTAAATGTCAGCAAGGGCCCTGCTCCCAAGTCCCTTGCAGCATACTCAATGTTAACATCATACCCAACAAGACTGGAGAGCACCGTACGTATCACATACACCATGGTGATAAGCAGGTGAGCAACCAAGATGGCCTTAAACGAATTGATCCAGCCCAATACATTCATAAAGCGCATCAAAGCGATACCAATAATGACAGCAGGGACCATCAGTGGGGAGAGAAACATCGTTTTCAGAAGTTCAGGAAACCGATAGGTGTAGCGTTTGATCGCTAGGGCTACCATAGTGCCCAGGGTAAGGGAACAAACCACGGAGATAAGCGCTATACGGATACTCAGCAAGAAAGAGGTTATATATTCCCGTTTGCTTGCCAAGGAGATATACCACTTCAGGGAGAAATTCTTAGGAGGAAAGGCTATCATACTGGAGGAAGAAAAGGAGCTGATTATGACAACAGGTAGAGGCAGTATGATGAAAACCAATACAAGCGCAGCAAAAACCTTCCTGACAAGGGAAATCACACTAGTTAGGGTTGTCCCTGCTCCCCTGGTTTTATTTAGAGGAGGGAACCAGCGAATCGCTACACGGTTCAAACAACAGGAAAGGTCGTAAAAGACATTTCTCATTGCTTGTGCAATGCGGTAAAAGCCCTTGTCAAACTTCATGGAACTATAGATTCCTGTACGGTCATTCATGCGTTCAATTCGAGAGGTCATGCGATTGTACGTGGTAACCAACACAAGACTGAATATCATCAGGACAATTGCAGCCGCTGCTGCAAATGGCCAGTTGAGCAGTTGCATGGCCTGTTGTTGAATCAACATGGTCATAACCATGATGGAACCACCACCTAATAGGCGCGGGGTGACAAAGGAGCTGAAGCTCAACAGAAAGACAAACAGGCTTCCGGCGACGACTCCTGGCATACTCAAGGGAAAGATAACACGCCAGAAAGCCATAAATCTGGAACATCCTAAATCCCTGGCTGCATTCTGAAGGTTAAAGTTGAGATTTTCCAGAACACTGTTGATTGAGAGGATCATGTAAGGGATGAATACCTGGGTCAAGCCCAAAATAATCCCCAGCTCTCCTGGAATAAACTTAAAAGGACCAAGGCCAAAGAAACCAAGGAATTTGTTTACCGGACCATGGGTTGCAAATACAATCATGAGACCCAAGGTTCGAGCGACGACATTGGTTAAAAGCGGTGTAATAATGAGCCCGAGCAGAAGACTTTTCTTCGCTCCCCTGCTTTGGGCTAACAGTAAGGCTACAGGATACCCGAGTACCAAGGAGAGAAAAGATGCTAAAAGAGCGATTCTAAAGGTCCTGAAAAGAATCATGAGGTGGTATTGGTCAAACAACCTCGCAAAATTTTCCAAGGTGAAGGTTTTTTCGTAGAAACCACTTCCAGGTACATAGGTCTGAAATCCGATGATAAACAGTAGGATCATCGGGATAAAGAATGCAAACATGACGAGTACAAGACCTGGACCCAAAAGGAGCATCCGTAAGTCTTCCCTTTTTTTCAATCGCAATCGTTTCATCGGGTATCCTCTTTCCATAGCCTGATAACAATAGGGAAGAGAGTAAAAATGCTTTTACTTCTCCAATATTTCCTTGTTCCAGCGATCAGCCCAAGCAGACAGGTTTTTAGTAACAGTTGCATTGTCCAGTGCATACAGTTTAGCTACAGCAGCCTCGCCATACACAACCTTTTTACCTAAGTCTTCGCTCAGCTTGACATTCTTGTTCGTCGGTCCATACTTTAGAACGTTGGCATACGCCTCCTGGCAATCCTGGGAAAGATGGATGTTGATGAACATTTCGGCAAGGTCAGCATTCTTGGTATTCTTGGTGACTGCGGCACAGTTCATGGACAGGACGGCTCCTTCCTTGGGAAGCACAAAGTCAACAGGGCCACCGGCATCCTTGAAATTAAAGGCATATCCATCCATTTGAGGAGCAAGCCAGATGTCGCCCTGCTGGAAGGCAAGGTTCATTTCATCAATGCCTGAAAGAATCATTGGATAGGGTTTGAGTTTCTTGATAGCATCAAAACCAGGCCCAATATTTGCTTCGTTTCCCCCATGCACCTTAGCCGCCATTACAAGAAAGGCGGTGCCTTGTGTCCCGGGAAATACAAAGGGGGCTACTTTTCCTTTATTCGCAGGTTTCCACATTTCAAGCCAAGAGTCAGGTGCAGTCTTGAATCGATCTGTGTTGTACATCAATCCAATGGCCATCAAAGCGACACCATACCCTCCACTGCCTGTTGCAATGGGATAGAGGTTGTTGTACTCAGGAACACGCTGGGGATTCGGAGCAAGAATGATGCCATCCCTATTGGCTTGTTCAGTCTGAGCCATACTCAGATAGACAACATCCATTGAAGGATTGTTGAATTCAGAGTAAATCCGTGCATACCTGTCTGAAGACCCCCCAAGGACAAACTCAACCCTTGCCCCCGTTTCTGCTTCAAACTTCTTGACCACATGCTCGCGTATTATCTCTTCCTGGGGACCACCCCAGACTCCCACAACGAGCGTGCGTCCATCACCAATTTTTCCTGCTTTTGTTTCAGCCTGCGGTGCGGCCATCACAAAAGAACCGACAAGCAAGAGCGTGAGCAATACTACAGTAAAACGTTTCATGGATACCTCCTATTTTGTACCTCATGACTGGTTGATATCTAAATCATCCAATCGTTTTCCATGGTGAACTATATCGACAAGGGCTTTGGTAACACTTTTTGGATCGGAATGCTTCCAAACATTCCTTCCAATCGCCACCCCTGACGATCCAACAGATGCAGCTTCTTCAACACAACGGAACATCCCATTCAAATCACTGGTTTTTTCACCTCCCAAAACTATTACAGGCTGAAATGATGCATCGATCACTTTTTTGAACTCTTGGGCAGGACCAACATAGCTGGTCTTTATGATACTCGCCCCATACTCACATCCGGTACGTGCCGAAAGCCGGAGGTTTTCGATGGTCTTCGGAGGATTGGAGGAGAATCCACCAGGAAGCATCTCCGCGATGACCGGCATATTCCACTTCATGCCCTCGGCAACCAACGCAGAAAGGTTTTCCATGGTCTGGTGTTCGAAGTCAGTACCAGGAAAGCCCATGCATATTACAGCATCGACTCCTAATCGCAGGGCATCCTCGATTGTATAGAGCAAGGAGGGTCCTTTCCCATGGGATCCAAGTTGGGAACCACCTCCATCAACGCGAAGAATCACAGCAACGTCCCGGAGAAGACTTTGATACTTATGTGCCATCCCATAGGTGAGAAGGACACCATCAGCTCCACCGTCAATCACCTGTTCCAAAATCCAGCCTGTCTGGTCAAGGCCTGGATTGACATGCAACCCCATCCCATGGTCCATTGCCACAATAACTGTTTTCCCATCAGCTCTAAAAACTTTCTCTAGTCGTCTCACATATTCCCCCTTATATTATCAGCGTGCAACATGGGGAACATTGGTTTCAATGTTCCATACAAAGCTGTATATCCCTCATATAGCTCCAAATACCGACTTCGATAGGTGAAATCTGGCAAGAACTCCTTTTCAACTGTAATCACCGATGGTATATCAAACAGGGACAGTTCCCCGCTCCCTACAGATGCTATCAACGCTGCCCCTACAGCAGCCCCATCCGTTACCCTCATCCTTCTATAGGGAAGACCGGTAATATCCGCCTTCATCTGCAACCATGCCGAGTCTTTTGCACTTCCTCCCACTGCGTTTACCGCAATTGAAGAAGCATCAAGTCCGGCCAACAACTCAATATTCTGCCTGATGGCAAAAGCAGTGCCCTGCATGATGCCTCCAAGCAATGACGCGCTGGAGGTATCAGGGCGAATCCCAATGAACGCTCCCAATGCTTTATCATCCCAGATGGGGCTTCGTTCGCCGATCAAATAGGGAAGAAATAGGAGAGGAATCGGTCGTGCCGGGCCAAGTTCTGCTTGCAAGTCCTTAAGCGAACTCAGGGAGAAAAGATCCATAAACCACTGAAATGAGAGCCCTGTAGCGGAAATTGTTTTCATCGTAAGGGATAGGTTTGGCAATACATGCCAATCTTTGCCCTCTCCAAAAGGAGAACACCGTGAGATACAAGTAGAGGTTCCTGTCTCTTCAATGAGGATGGAAGGAGAAATGGATCCGGAACCCACCACCCCACAGTATGCATCGATGCCGCCTGGGTATAGTGCAATTCCATCTGCAAACCCACAATCTCGACTGAATGTAGTGCCGGTGCATCCCACCTCTTGCCAACTATCTGCAACCTGAGGCAAGACAGAAATAGGGAAAGGAACTGCCTGTTGGTCCCACTTGCATGCCCTCCTATCAAAGAAGGTAAGGGTGGAAGCCGTTGAGCTATCGATTAGACGTTGGCCACATAGGGCAAACAATACATAATCCTTGGGATAGAGAGCGGTGTATCCTGGATCAAAAAATTCTGGATGATGATGGTAAAACCAGAGCAGTTTTGCTTCATAAGAGGATCCGTCTTTAGAAAAGCCTGGAATTGTTCGACTGAGTTGCTCGGCCTCTCTCGTGGCACGATTGTCCTGCCAGGTAACAAGAGAGGATGCAACCTCTCCTTTAGGGTCCAGAAAGAGAATGCTGGGACCGTGTCCGGAAAGGGAGATTCCTGTGATGGATTTCCCAGGTACTATGGAAAGCAGTTCTCTACAAGCTAGAGAAATAGTTTTCATGACTACAGTAAGGTCCTGCTCCCTTCGATCAGTTTCACTTGGATAATTTTTCCGCACGATGTGAAAATCGATCCCATCGAAGCAAGATACTTTTACGCTGCTACTTCCAATATCAAGGCCTATAAACATTGCGGTATCCCTTATCCTAACTTGTATATACCTGTCACTCTTACATACAACATAATATCATAACGTTATGATGTTTGGAAAGGAAAAACTTTTTTATTTCCAAAAGTATTATTTTGTTTGTTTGTTGCAAGCCTTTTTATAACATACCAAATATTAATTTTTAAACTCTTTCAATGAAAAGAGTTGTGAAGAAGAGTCCTTCTGTAGTTGCGAAAAAAGTGCTCACACAGTATACTCACCCCATGCAAAAGGATATACCACTGTACCTCCAAGCCAAGGAGTACCTAAAAAAAGAGATACAAGCTATGCAACCAAGGGAAAATATCCTTGAGTCAGAACCTCTGCTTACCCAAAAGCTCCAAATGAGTCGAGGGACTGTAAGAAAAGCTATCTCAGAACTTGTTCAAGAAGGACATATCTCCCCTTGGCATGGCAAAGGTAATTTTGGGCACCCCGCAGTCTCAAGGCTCTCAATGCGCTATGACCTAAACTCTAATTTTCGGATGTTGCTTGAACAAGCCGGCCATGAGGTACGTTCCACACGTTCTGCCTGGGATGAGGTAGACACCCCCCCTCCCCTGCAAAAACGCATAGGACTCCCAAGTGAAGAACGATATATCCGGTTTAATCAGACCTTCTATGCCGATGGGGCCATCGCCATACTCAGTGTAGTCCATATACACAAGAACCATCTTCTCAAGTATCCGCAAGAGGGTGTGTATGAAGACAATATCGATAGCTTCTTCCAGTCTCACTGCACCATGGGAAGTGAATATGTCATCTCATGGCCCCTAGCCAAGCTTGATGAAAAGGTAGCAACGGCTTTTGGCTTGGAGCACAATGTTCCGGTACTCTCTTGGGAAGAGGTATATTATAATATTCTGGATGAGTGCATGGGACTTATTGAGGTGTACTTCAACCCTACCATCATGGATCTCTCCATGCTGCTTCACTTTTCCTGAACGAGTCGCTGCCCTTTTTCTGCCAAGCGATGGCTTTCAACTCTGGTCTGTGCGCGGGCAAGGTCGAGGGAACCTGAAACTAATTTATTTGAGGATTTGACCCTTCTCCCCCCAACAGTCACTTCCACCACGTGTTCAGGATTTCGAAAAAGAATAAGTTGGTCAAAGATGTTCTGCTCTGTTACTCTGGTGGGTATATCTTTTATGCTGATAACCTGGTAGTCGGCGAGATTCCCCTCAGCCAATGAACCAACCCGAGAATTGGGTCCATAGAGGGCTTTTCCGCCCTCTTCAGTGGCCATGTTCCAGACCTGCTTCGCACTCATGACCTCAGGGGTTTCCAGTTTTCCCTTATGGATCAAAAAAGCCGCCCGCATCACTTCAAAGAAGTTATTGATATAGCCATCAGTACCAAGGCCCATCCTCACACCTGCATCGAATAAAGCTGGAACAGGTGCGATGCCTCCCCCTACCTCACAGTTGCTGAGAGGAACATGCACAGCCCGTACAGAGGCGCGCGCCAAAGCGGAAATTTCTTCAGAAGAGAGCTGCACACACTGGGCAGCCAACAGACGACCATCCAGCAGGCCCAGTTTTTCATACCAGAGAGAGCTTCGTAAGCCATGGTGCTTTTCACACCACAAGGGTTCATAGTTACTCTCATTGAGGTGCAACTGTATATCCAGGGCATGCTCGGTAGAAAGTCTCTTAGCTTCAGCGATCAGGGCTGCTGAGCAGGTAAAGGAGGTATGGAGGCATACCATCGTAGTGATCAAAGGATGGTTGGTGAGCTGATTATGAAAAGACACAGTATCATTGAGGCAGGCTACCCCATTTTCGAATGAGACCCGCTGTGAGGCTTCAATGCTGAGTATTGAGCGTAGCCCCACCTTTTCCAATACCTGCTGTTCGCACTGTAGACCTTCAATTCCAAGAAAGGGAGCTTCCAACACGTCACAGACGGTAGTAACGCCACTAGCAATCAACTCCAGGGCTGAAGCTTCGGTTGCAGCCTCAAGCATAGTGAGGTCCAAGGAATCCTCCACCATTGGCCACCAATAGTCATGGAGAAAGCTCTCGAACGAAACTATGGGCAAAGGGGGTGTCAGCCCATGGGCCAACACCCCGTACAGATGCATGTGAGCATTGATAAAACCAGGAGCGATTACGCACGATGGATGAGATACCACAGAACACGTAGGATAACGGTTGCAAGCTTCGAGACGAGTTCCTACAAAGAGAATGACATCATCTTCCAAGACTAGGGCTCCATCCACAATGACAGAAAGGTTTGACCCTAGAACAAAATCGGCGCATTCGATCCTTTGCATACTTATATTCCTGCCATGGTACAAGCCATGATGGCTTTCATTATGTGGAGTCTGTTCTCAGCTTCATCAATAACGACTGACTGAGGTCCATCCACCACTTCGTCAGTCACTTCAACTCCTCGGTCGAAAGGCATGCAGTGCATGTAGATGGATTCAGGCTTGGCGATCTGCATCTTTTTCTGATCTACCACCCACTTCTGACTACCATGTTCTCGATACTTGTCGATGATGACGATACCTTCAGCCTCATCCTCCGTATGCATGATGGGTCCCCAACCTTTGGCGTAGACAATATCAGCTCCTTCACAGGCAGCTTCCATGTCATCCACCACTTCAAACTTGGTTCCGGCAAGGAGGGCATTGCGCTTGGCTTGTTCCATAATTCCAGGCTTGAGGGTGAACTCCTTAGGATGTGCCAAGGTGACATCCAGGCCAAACCTAGGCATGGCAAGGACCAAGGACTGTGCCATGGACAGAGGCCTGATATAGTTGGGAGCAGAAGTCCAGGAGACAACTATCTTTCGATTCTTCAGATTGTTCTGGAACTTTTCCTTGATGGTCATGATATCTGCAAGAACCTGCGTCGGGTGATAGTCCTCACACTGCATGTTTACCACAGGAATCGAAGACCATTTGGCTATCTCGCGCATATAGGCTTGCCCAGGACCATACGTCTTGCGAATTCCCATACCCTCTCCGTACCGCGAGAGCACCTGGACTGTCTCTTTTGCCGTTTCACCATGGTCGATCTGGGTAGCACTGGGTGTCAAGAAGTGCGCATGTCCGCCCAATTGGTGGATACCAGCCTCAAAAGCATTCCTCGTTCGCGTAGACTCCTCGAAAAACAACATGAAAAATGTCTTGGCGCGAAGTAGCTGGTCGTGGTAGATACCAAGATGCCGTTCTTGTTTCAACCGCTGTGCAACAGCGAGCAGTTGTTCCAATTCCTCCAGGGTCCAGTCCTGGGTGTTCAAAAGATGCTTTCCTTTCAAAGAGCTGTACATGCAGACCTCCTATGATTTCATTCTTGCAGCAGCAAGTGAGATAGCTTCGATAATCTGTGTGTATCCGGTACATCTACAAAGGGTTCCTGAAATTGCGAGCTTAATCTCCTCAGTTGAGGGATCAGGATTTTTGATCAACAGGGCATGGCCACACAGCACCATAGCAGGAGTGCAGAACCCACATTGTACGGCTCCGGAATCAATGAACGCTTGCTGAACAGGATGAAGAGCTCCGTCCTTTCCATGCAGCCCCTCTATGGTAAGTATTTTTTTCCCATTGGCTTGAGCGGCAAGAACCATGCAAGAACTGACAGGAATGCCCTCAAGCAGCACCGTGCAGGCACCACACTCCCCGATTCCACACCCTTCTTTAGTTCCCGTAAGACCCAGGCGCTTACGCAATACATCCACCAGACGCTCGGTGGGTGAGATTGCCAAAGTGATCTCTTTATTATTCACTTCAAAGGTAATATGTTCCAATTTATTCATGATATGCCCCCACACGAGACAATGGCACGCTTGACCAGTTCCTGTAATACAGGAAGTTTATATAGATATGATTGGCGCACAGGAGCACTCTTTGTAATCTCCTGTGCTACCAAGAGACCTGCCTGCCTGCCTAGCTCATCAGAGGGGAATTTCCCTTCCAGCAAGGCACTGACCGAAGAAAAGAGTCGTGGTGTGGAAGTTACCGCACCACAAGCAAGGGTACCTGAAGCAAATCGCCCCGCTTCCATTTGAGCTAGCAGTGCTATGCTCATCCTAGACTTGGAAGCGGCTTGACGACGGGCAATTTTTTTGTGGTAGAACGTCCATCCTGAACCTAGGAGCAGAGGGATCGCTATCGAGGTAAGCAGCTCGGTAGGGGCGCATACTGGGGAACTAAGGTATTCAGGCAATGAGATACTGCGAGAGCCCCGACTACTGCTAAAGACAAGGGTTGCACCCAAGGCAAGCAAGGCAGGCACGCTGTCGGCACACGATGCAAGGGTGATGAGATTACCCCCCAGAGTACCGAGGTTTCGAATCTGCGGCGATCCTATGCTGGAGCAGGCGGCACAGAGTAAGGGTACCCCTGCCCTTATCATCTCATGTTCCAATATTTGGGTGTGGGTAAGCGATGGCCCTAAATATAGAAAGCCCTGTTCTTGATAGCAAAAAGAGAGGTCCTTCAGGTGAGAGATATCCAAAAAGGAACGGGAGGCATACTTGCCTGAGCGAATGGCTGGCAATACATCCGTTCCTCCACTTACCACTACCAGAACCTGATCAGAGTGAGCAAGCAAGCCTAGGGCATCTTCAATCGTCTCTGGTTGAAAAATCACAGGGACCTCCTAGAGACCATGCCCTAACACAACTCGCTCCAGATTCAGCGGAATTTCCCTTACCCGCTTTCCTGTTGCATTCGCATAGGCATTTACAATGGCTGGTGCAATCATTTCAATTCCCAGTTCCCCTATTCCCTTTGCTCCATAAGGCCCTACATTTTCATCTGTCTCTACAAGAATAATATCCATCTCAGGGATATCCATGGATGAAGGCATCATAAAATCATCAAAATTAAGGGTGTGCATGAACCCGTCGTGGCAGTCCATCTCCTCCATAATAGCATAGCCCAAACCCTGTATGGCTCCGCCTATGAATTGCGACCGAACTATCTGAGGATTGATGGCCCTTCCCAGTTCGATGGCACTGGTAAGATGGTCAACCTTGATTACACCAGTTCCCATGTCAACTGTTATCTGGGCTACAGTAGCTCCCCAAAGGTAGGAGGGATAGGCTTTGCCCTGTCCCGTACGGGGATCGAAGGTCTCAGGGCCTGGGGAGTACCAGCCTTTGGCAGAGAGGCTGATACCCCTGCTCTTCAGGCAAAACCTTGCAGCATCGGCAAAGGCAAGAGTACCCACAAGTCCATGGGCAAAGACATACTGTTCAGGTTGGCCCCCAAAATGTTCTGCAAGAGTACAAGCCATCACTGTTTTTAAGGTGTTACAGGCATCCTTTACTGCATTCCCCCCTGCAACAATGCCGCGAGAGGCAACAGTAGGACCGCTGTCCATATTTGCAGAGGTATCATTGGCAAACCACGTGATGGCTGATATCTCTAGGCCCAACTCCTGTGCAACAATCTGGCATAAGGTGGTAGACAAGCCCTGGCCCATTTCAGTAAATCCGCTGGTGACCTGTACAAAGCCATCCATGTCGATGGTAACCGTCGCAGAGCCGGTATCGATGCCCTCACCTCCAAGCCCAACCCCGCGATAGGTAGTAGAAATTCCAATCCCTTGAAGCAAGGGAGAAGAAGCATCCTGCTGTTTTTTTTGATTTGCATGCCATTTGACAAGGAAGTCGGTTCGTTCACTGACCATAACGATCAAAGAACCTAAGTTAGCTGGCATGTAATCAGGGTCGAGGATCTGGCCCGAGGGTATGATATCTCCGGGTTTGAGGCAGTTGAGCAACCGAAAAGTAATGGGGTCCATATCCACAGAAAGGGCACATTCATCGATAAGAGACTCGATTCCAAACTGAATTTGTGGAGCTGAAAACCCTCTATAGGCACCACCAAAGATGGTATTGGAATGCACTCCATACACATCAGTAGTTACATGTTCGATGGAGTAAGGCCCCGCTGCATGAATGGAAGCTCTCCAATTGGCAAACATCGCTTGTTTGTTGTATGGACCTCCTAGCGCATAATGAGTGGAGGTAAGCCCAAGCAATTTTCCAGAATCAGAGAGCCCCACCTTATAGGAGGAGGTGAAAGGGTGACGTTTGGCACTCGCTACAAAACTCTCCTCACGGGTATAGGTGGTTTTTACCGGTCGTCCTGTACGAATGGCAAGTACAGCAGCTCGCGCGCTAATCAGGGCCATTGACTCATCCTTGCCGCCAAAACTTCCTCCAATGGCCGTCTGTATGACCCTTACCCGATTAAGGGGATAGCCCAACACTCCTGCCACGAGTTCCCTAATGTTGTATGGGTTCTGTATTGTTCCCCGAATTACTACAACGTGGGTATTCGGATCATACTCCACAAGAACTGATTCAGGCTCTATATACCCATTGTCGACAAAACTTGTGCTGTATGTTTGTTCTATTACAACAGAGGCATCTGCAAACGCCCCCCGGGGCGATCCTAACTCCAGATGGTGACTTGCATGGTCAATATAGTTGCCTTTCGTAGTGGCATGCAAAGGAGAACTGGAAAGTGCCTGTTGGACAGAGACCAAAGGGGAGTGGATTTTCTTATAACGAATAGTCACCATGGAGGCAGCCAAGGAGGCTATCTCCTCTGTTTCTGCAGCTACAACCGCAAAGGCATCCCCGATATATAAGGCTGTATCTTGTGCCAAGGCCGGAAAGCGACCAAACATAATAGGGTGGGGAATATCTGAAGCAGTTATGACATCAACGACACCAGCAAGGCACATGGCAGCTGAAACATCCACACTCTCGATATCTGCATAAGGGTGATCTGTATATACCGCTTTAGCATAAAGCTGGTTGTAGGCATTGTAATCATCCCCGAAGAGCATAGAACCGGTGACTTTGGCATGGGCATCAGTACGGGGAAGACTTTTATTGACTACCGTATATTCACGCATTTCCTTGTTCTCCTGTATAGCTAAAAAAGAGGGCATGGGTCGGACATGCTGAAATACAAAGGCCACAATAACGGCATAAAGAGGTATCCACTGAGAGGACCTTGTATTGGGTATGCTGTGCTACATAGCTACATACCTGTCTGCAACGCCCGCAGTCGGTGCAAAGCTGCCTGTCCAGAACAAACGAAGGAGCCCCTAGAGAAGAAACTGGGAGTGTATTGAAGAGATTCCGGGTTTCACCTAATGTTTGATAGCCAAGGCTGTCCAACAGAACAGAGGTCTCTCTGATCAGTTTTGAAAGCGAAGCAATACCCTTTACCATGAGAGAGGTGCAAAGTCCTACAGCAGAGGCTCCTGCCATTGACATTTCGATTACATCACTTGCTGTGGAAATGCCGCCAAGCCCTATGATAGGAGCAGAACTCCTAGCGGCAAGAGATGCAACATAATGTAGGGCGATGGCCTTAAGGGGAGAGCCTGTCAACCATCCCCTCTCGTTTCCTCCCACTACCGACCGACCTGTGCGGATGTCGATCCGTAACGCAGGACCAAGAGAGTCCATAACGGTAAACCCATGTGCTCCCAATGAAGCATACAGGTCAGTTTGCCCTAGGGGGTCGCTCCAATTCGGGCTGAGCTTGACCAGAATGGGTAAGGCCGTCAGCGATGATGCTGTGCGAACCATGGAAACCATAGACGTCTGGTCATAGGAGACCAGTTCAATGGCTTGAGCACCTGCCTGTTCGACAAGCGGCACCCAGCGCCCTGCTTCTTCTGGCGTATGTCCTATACTGGCGATTACATTGACTCCAAGTAAGCGGGCCAAAGGAATTTCTCTCCCTACCCAAGCATCCCCACTAAGATCACTCCAAAGTTCAGAATTGATCATCGAAGAACTGTCAGCCCAAATATGAGGCACAGGGTTTATGGCTGCTTTGTCCCTAATAGTTTTGGTTACAACAGCCCCTGCCCCTGCTTTGTGGGCAGCTATCATAGCGGAGGCATCAAAGGACAGCGGGCTGGACCCCACTATAAAGGGGCTCTGCATTTCCATACCTAGGAATGTAGTTGCTAAAGTAGCCATGGGCAGATGATATCATTAAAACCTCAACTTGTACATACAAGATGGTTCATTGATAGAAAAACTTATTTCGATCTCCTAAAAAGGACAACCGCCACTTTCCACTAAAATATCTCGCAACTGGCACAGACCAGAAAGACACAACCACCTTAATGAAACAGTAGCGAAAAACCACTGGAACCAGGCTTTGATGAGTTCCTGACCCATATCAAGGGGAAGTGAGAGACGGGGAACCAATAACAATCAGCTCCGTATTGTTGACTGACTTTTTTAATCAGCGAAGAGGCTCCAAAGGGAGTCTCTTCGCTATGTGGGCATTCTTACGTTAATGTGCAGCGCTTCAAGCAACCCAAAAGCAAATGCACATCTTTCAATGAGATGTAGGATGCTTGGCTTTGAGACCATCAATATGCTCTTTTTTGTAAGATCTTGTATCTATCATCTAAAAACCCTCTCCGGTACATAGCGGTGCAATACTTCTTGCATATCAGCTTCCAACTTTCTTCGTTTAGCATAAGCAAGAACTGTCTTTGTATTAACAACATACATAGAAAAAATATCATCTACCATGCTATGGAAACAACAAACGGTTGGATTTCAACCTAGAAGCTGAGGATGAAGATGGAAAAGTCGAACTTTACGGGCTCAGCTACCTATGAGGCTTTTCCATCTATAAATATCGTGAGAGACTCTATAAACGTTGGAGCATTGATTAGTTTCTTCAGCTTGTGAGAAACCGGATATGTGTTGGCACTCAATGAATTCAGGTGAGAACGAACGATTTCCGCATCAATATCGGCGAACCTCTCCCCCAGGGTTTGTCTGCCATCGAGCAGTATATCCATATAGTCTTTGTTCCGTAGGTTCATGACCAGAGGGGTGTCTTCAAGCATTGCCTTCAATACTCTGGTCACCGCCTGAAAACCGTTTTTCTTTCGATATTTCCTCATAAATGAGCGAAAAAATTGCTCGAGCAAATTGTTCGTCCGCTGCGGTTGGATGAGCATTTCCCCTGCAGGTGTCTCGATTGTGATGGGATCACAGAAAAGCTTATCCCAATACTGGGTGATTGTACAAAGTAGCCTTTGATACGCTTTTTCTTTCATACGGTTCGTATCCTTGGATAGCCGGAGATGAAACTTCGTAACCTCTTTTTCGATTGTTTTCATGTTGCAGGAGTCTCCCATATCATTGAGACCTCGCTTATTCTCCGGAAGCATTATCCTCATGGCATTTCTGAGACGGTCAAACACCACCACTTTTTCCTGCATCCTGGCCGATGCCTTTTTGAGTACCGAATCCCTTATGACCGGCTTTAGGTCATTGCGAATGGTGGTACAGAGCTTCTTCTCCTTGGGAGTCTTACACACAGAAGCGAATCCGACCGTACCCAGGAGTGTATATGCACTTACCAGTCTCTGGTAAAAGCTCAGATAGGGCTGGTCAAAAGGGAATCCGCATCCTTGTCCCTGATGCTTGCCCTCAAGTACCCAGACAAGCAGTGTGTGGATAATAAGCGGTGCCAATCCTTCACAACTGCCGGGGACCAACTCTTCCTCATCCTCGAAAATACTGAGATATGTCTGCATCAGCTGTGGTGGGTAGCTGGCTACAGTAGCGTACAAGGTGCGGACTCTCTTTCTCAGGATACCCTGGATTCCATGATCCTTCAGTCTTTTCCTGATGCTGTCATGCTCCTCCCCCAAAAGGTTTTTCCCTGCCGCCTTGAGAAAATGAAAATGACAGATGAAGGCCGGAACCTGCCCAAACACTTCCCTGACGGCCTGGGCTATCCCTTTGCCCATATCACTGACCACTGCCACCGGGTTTCCATAAGCGGTTTTGATACCTGCAAGAAACGGGATCAGTTCATCGGCGTTCTCGGTGGATATTTTTGTATTATCCAGCACGGTTTCTGTCATACCATCGAGCACACTGACCAGATGCGGGCTGTCGCCGTCACAGGTGCCGTCGAGGTGCAGGATGTATCCCCCTTGGATCGACAGGAAGTCTCTTGTCTCCTTCTGTACCTTCTTATGCAACAATGACAGATATACGATGAACTTCTTCGCCAGATACGAGATCTCACTCTTGCTGATGGTTATGTGCTTTTCTGCCAGATTCGCTACTATCTGTTGGTTGTCAACAGAATCCAGGAAAAAAGCCCGTCCCACAGCGTCCAGCACATCATAGCCCATGTTGCATCGTACCGGGACCAGCCGCTTCAGCTCCTCAGAACCCACGACATGCCCGCACTGGGAGCAGGAGTACAAAACTTCGCGGGCCCTGAAATCACCGATAGCCAGGGTCGCAACCTGTTTGGTGGTCGTCTTGAGCATTTTCATGTTTGCTTCACACCGTGGGCAGGCAAGGGATTCGGGTCGGAAGGTGATGGTGGGCAGGGTGGGAAACAGACTTGCAGATGCCAGATTGTCTGCCAGTCGGGTAAGGATCCCCCTGAGGACGCTCACCCGTTCATATTCAGTTTTTTTTTAAGACCATGGCTACGAAAAAGATTCTCAACCATGGGCACGTCGGTCTTGTGTCCCGCCTTCCCCAGCTTCTGTGCGATTTCTTCCGGTGAAAAGTCGGGGTGCTTGATCAGCTCAACAAGAATAATGATGCTCAGGGTATCCGAAGGCAGTTCCAGTGCCGAAGGTTCCGGGGGAAACCTTTTTCTCTTCTGAGCCTGGTATACCGCCTCATCGGCTGAAAAGTACACTACCTGCCGTTTGTGCTTTTCCCTCCTCACTCCCTCAAGGGCCTTGTATTGGGGAAGATAGGAGTTGGGGTTTGTCCCGAGAATCTCCTCCAGCTCAGTGTTGGACAGCCCGCTAGCTGCTATCTGCACCAGATGCACGACGGTATCCTTCATCGTACCCTGTTTGGAGAAGAAGGCACCTTCATGTCTCCACAAGCCCTTCTTGTCAAACACTGGTGTCGAGGGGAGTGTGTAATACTGTCCGCTTTGGTTGTAGCTGCTCAGTGCGCCCCACTCTTTGAGACGTCGTCGTACGGTGGCTTCAGAAAGTTGCAGCAGCAGACAAAGGGAAGTGAAGGTCAATACCTTCTGTTGTTTGAAAGCAGTGATGGCTTGCTCGTTCCGGTCTGTTTTTCTCGGTCGCATACGCTTCTCCTGTTATGAACATATCTAAGTATTCAAGTAGTTGGATGACCCTTATACCTTAGACTATATCATAACAAAAGGAATAACTCACCCCTTTCAAGCCGAAATAATCACTTTTCCCCCTGAAAAAGCTGCAGGTTATGAGAAAACCTACATGATTCTGTTTGAGTTATTTGTTTTATGGATGGAATTTATTCAGTTCACAACCGTTTGTTGTTTCCATAGCTACCATGTATTCAATGTCATTAGCGCTTACAAATTCTTTCAGCAAAGAGTTTGCAAATACATCCACAAGAAGCTTCTCTATTCGGATATCATACGAATCATTGCGAATAGGTGCTTGTGTAATAAGGTTAGAAACTATAATAGTTGCATCAGAAGCGTACAAATAATATTCGTCTACGCTTGGTTTCAATAGGATTGTGGTCTGTAATTTCTCTTGTAAAGTCCTGAAAACATTAGGCATATAGTCTTTTTCAACATCAACAAATAGTACATTCCTAGCGATCAAGTGATTTACCCACTCGTTGAGAATGGTTGATTCATACACTACAGCCTAAACAGTTGGGAATTCCGTTTTTAGGATTTCTTGTATCTTTTTTTTGGTTTCACTTCCTGGACAGGGCGTTTATCGCCCTATCCTACCAATTTGATACAACTCTGCACCTATCTTTGTAATCGCCCCATACCTAACCAACCTATACAATGCCCATCGAACAGATGAATCCTTATAGTCGGGTTTATCCCTTCGGATGAGTTCAATCAGAGATTCTCTCGAGAATGTTGCAATATGATATTTGAAAGAACGAATTATCTCCGTTTTCCCCCAAGGTACGCATCGGCCACCTTACCGTCATCCAACAGCTTCTTGCCTGTTCCTTCCATGATAAGGCGGCCATTCTCGATAACATAGCCATAATCACAGATACCCAAAGATTTGTTTGCATTTTGTTCAACAAGCAGGATTGTTGTCCCTTCTTTCCGAATCCGATCTATCGTATCAAAGACCTCCTTGACTACAATCGGTGCCAGGCCAAGGGAGGGTTCGTCAAGCATGAGGATCTTAGGCTTGCCCATAAGAGCCCTGCAGATGACCAGCATCTGTTGCTCACCACCGGAGAGTGTTCCTGCATCCTGCTCCTGGCGCTCCTGGAGACGGGGAAAAAGTGCGTATTGCTGCTGTAGCAAGGAGGGTATCTCCTTGCGGTCCTTAAGGGAGTAGGCTCCCACAAGGAGGTTCTCCTCTACAGTCAGGCCTGCGAACACCCTCCTGCCTTCAGGAACCTGCAAGATCCCCCTACGGACAACCCTGTTGCTCCTAGGGGGAAGAGGCCTGCCCTTGAAGAGGATCTCCCCGGTATACCCCACCATCGCAGAGATGGCGTTGATGATGGTGGTCTTGCCTGCCCCATTGGAGCCGATGATGGTGGTGACCCTACCCTCTTCTATCTTCATATCAAGGCCATGGAGTGCCTTGACCATACCATAGGAGACCTTCAGATCCCTAATTTCCAATAGTGCCATGCCTAGGCCTCCTCTTCCCCAAGGTATGCAGAGAGCACAGCCTTGTCCTGCTGGATATCAGTGGGGATACCTTCAGCAATAGTGTTGCCGAAGTTCTGCACATAGAGGTACTGGCACAGATTCATGATCAGGTCCATCCTGTGCTCAATGACAAGGATGGCTATCTGTGGGTTTTGCGCATGAAGCTCGTTGATGAAATCAATCAGCTCAAACACCTCTTCAGGGTTGAGACCCGCTGCAGGCTCATCAAGGAGCAACACCTTAGGCTTGCTCACCAAGGCTCTGGCTATCTCGACCCTTCGTTGGAGACCATACGGGAGATTCGAAGGCTTCAAGGATGCATACTGATCCAACCTGAGGGAGCAAAGGCAGTCATAGGCCCGCTCTTTGGTCTCCTTCTCCTGCTTGAACCTTCTGGGAAGAAGGAACATCGCCTCAAAGAGGTTGTACTTTCCCGAAAAGTCCAGGGAGACCTTCACGTTATCCAGGACCGAGAGCCCGGAGAACAGCCTGATATTCTGAAAAGTCCTGGCCAACCCCATCTGTGCCACCTCAATCTGGTTCTTGACATCGACAACAATTCCGGCAAACTCGATAGACCCCGAATCCTGCTGATAGATACGGGAGAACAGATTGAATATGGTGGTTTTCCCTGCACCGTTCGGTCCGATGATACCTCGGATCTCCCCTGGATACAGGTCCATGCAAAACTTGTCGACAGCTTTGACCCCACCAAAGGACATGGACAGGTCGCTAGCTTTCAAAATAGGTTCTCTCATCGAGACGTCCCCTTTTTCATATGTTCCTTTTTCTTGGCAAACACGCTCCTGACCCAAGCAAACGACAGTTCGTGCTCGCCCATCATCCCATTGGGCCTGAAATTAATGACCAGCAGGATCAGGACACAATAGATGATGGTCCTGTACTCCTGGAGGCTTTGCCCGAACAGCTTTACCGTCCTGAACAGTTCTGGCATCAGCTTCAGGAAGAACCCTGACAAAACCGCCCCTGTTATGGAGTTGGTGCCTCCAAAGAAGAGGAAAATCTGCATCTCCGCAGAGAGATTCCAACCAAACGAGTCAGGCAGGATGACACGGTTCTTAAGCCCGTACAGGATCCCGGCCCCCCCTGCTATGGCAGAGGCGAGCACATACATCCGTAGTTTCAGCTTATAGACATCGATACCAAAGCTCTTCGCCGCTATCTCGTCACTCTTCAAGGCGATGCACATCCGTCCAAACCGGGAATACTTCAGGTTACGGATGCAAAAGACCACAAGGACGGTGATCACAATGACGATTATGAACAGGGACTTCACCTTGGGGATCTTTGAATACCCAATGGAGCCGTTGGTATACTTTTCCAACAGGACGATCATTGCCGTTACCATCTGCCCGAACCCCATGGTGATCAGGGCAAAGTAATCCTTTCTCAGCTTGAGTGTCGGCACACTGATAACATAGGCGGAGAGGGCACTGAGCCCAACACCAATGAAGGCCGTCACCAGAATCGGAAGACCGAAGGTCCTTGCCAGGATGAAGGTGACGTATGAACTGATAGCCAGATAGCCGGCCTGCCCGAGGGAGAACATCCCCGCAAGGCCAGTGACTGCGAAAACACCTGTGACCGTAATGACAGAGATGCAGGAGTTTATGATAAGACCCAACTGATAATTGCTCATAGGTACCTCCTACACCTTTTCCTTGGCAAACTTGCCAGAGATTCCTTGCGGCCGAATGATGAGAAACAGCAGCATGATGACAAACAGCATGACCGGAGCAGAGAATGCCCCAAAGAAGTAGGTCCAGAACATTTCCAGCACACCGAGCATGATCGCAGCAACGATGGCTCCTCCCAGACTGCCCAGCCCCCCTATAACGGAGGCGATAAACCCCTTGACCATCATGGTCTGGCCAAGGTCTGGATAGACCGAATACTTTGCCCCCAGCATGACTCCGCTCACCCCTGCAAGGAACCCTGCAATGAGGAATATCATGACAACCACAACGCCACTGTTGATGCCCATCAGGCGGCTGGTATCGGCATTGATGGCAACGGCCCTAATGGCCAGGCCCATCTTTGTCTTATGGATCAACAGGACCAACGCCACTAAAATGAGCAGTGAAACCGCCATGATCATGGTATCCATTGTGGAGACTCTCAAATCTCCTACCATGAAGAATGTGCTTTCAAAGATATTGGGATACGCATAGGGGTTTTTACTGAATCTGATATTCAGGACCTGCTCGATGATAATTGAAATAGTGAGCGACGAAAGAAAGTAGTAAATGCCCGGGCTCTTATGCTTTCTGATATTCCTGTAGGCGACAAGATCAAGGAACAAGGCCAAAAACATACCAAAAACCCCTGTAACCAGAATCGTTACAAAGATGGGAGGGGCCGGGACGTAAGCCCGCTGAAAGAAAAACCCCATGTAGGCACACGCGCTGATCATCCCTCCATGGGCGAAATTGCTGAACTTCAGCACACTAAATACCACAGCGAAGCCTACTGCAATCAATGCATATACGGCTCCAAGAGATATCCCATTTATCAAGAGTTGAAAAATCATTCCACAATCCTTTATCAAGTGGATGGGATTGCTCCCATCCACTTGTACTGATCAGTCACAGGGTATACTAGTTGACTTCAATGTAATCGACAATACGAAGATTCTTGTTGGCATCGTAGTCAGCAATGTACATTCCCATATTATTGGGCCTATGTGTTGCAGCGTCAATGGTGATGGTGGAACCGCTACTGAGCATGACACCGGAGGTCTTGCTCAACAAAGCGGCGACCTCCTTGCCGTCGGTAGGGTCAGAAGCCTTTTCCATTGCAGCGGCGAGAACTTGAACGGCATCCCAACCAAATCCAACATTGGCTGCAGGACTTGCAGTATTGGTTTCCTTCATGTGCAAGGAGACCAATTCATAGAAATTGCCCACATTGGGATTAAGCATATCATAGTTTTGCAGGAAGTAGACTTCCTTTACAGGATTCTTGACCATATTGGCAAAAGGAAGGGAGAGCGTATTCGCCCCAATGATGGGACCCTTGAACCCTGCATCCCTCAAAGCGTCATAACTGGTCACGTTCTGCGGAAGATAGTCACAGAGAAACACCACATCGGGATTGGCGGCGACTATGCGGATGGCTTGGGCGCTGTAATCCTTGTCAGCCCAGGAGAAGGTCTGCTCTGTCACGATCCTTCCCCCATTCTTCTGCATGTAGTCGACAAAAGGAGCGGCCTGGCTCTTTGCAAAGGCATTGCCCGGATTGTACAGCGTGGCGGCACTCTTCGCACCTAGCTTCTTCAAGGCAAACTCAGCCATACAGTAGCTCTGGATGGCACTGCTGGGCTCGGCAAGGAACATATAGGGGTAGGGTTTGCCTGTCTCAGGGTCAGTGGTGCACACCTCGTCCATGAAATGGCCGACGATGGGAATCTGGTCTTCCTCAGACATCTCTACCCAAGCGGCGGCAGGATTGGAAAGAGGAGGGCCAATGATAGCGACCACACCTATCTCATCCACCAATTTGCGATAACTGGTAACACCTTCGGCCGCGTCATTCTTACAATCCATGGTGGTTATCTCAACCATTCTGCCCTGGATGCCACCCTTCTCGTTAAGGATCTTCACAGCGTACTCAGCACCCCATGCATTGGGCTGACCTGCTGTAGAGGCCCCGCCGCTAAGATCTTGGATACTGCCTATCTTGATAGGACCGCCAAGGGTAGCCTTACCACCTTTCTCAGCTGCCCCACCAGCGAACCCTGAGAACACTGTGAACAAAACCAATAGGATCACTACTGTCTTTTTCATACCATCACTCCTCACTTCTCTCTATATGCATACACGTAACACGTGCATATTCCCTTGCGGTAGTCCTACAGACCCTGCATCCATGATGCGAGATGTTCGTGGATGAACGCATCATCGACCAGATGGGGATAGGCTTCGATCACCCGATCGAGCTCCTCCATCTGCCCTTCGGACAACACCTCGTCCTTGTCCAGGCACAACCGGTTCTGGAAAAGGCCTTGCCGTCTCAGGACCTCATGGATGCCTGGGATGCATCCTGCAAAATTGTTCTTGGGATCGAACACAGCTGCATTCATATCGGTGACCTCCACCCCTAGGGAGAGCAGCTCACGGGGTACGGTCCCCTTCCTTTTCGCCTCATGTATGGAAGAGAGAAGCTCTACTGCACTCTTTGCCCAGACACACCAGTGCCCGAGCAGCCCCCCTTCAAAACCCTTGCTGACAAGACCGTGAGGCGTCATGACCTTATAGTCGGTGAGAAGGTCTGAAACAATATTGTCATCATTGCCGGTGTACATGGTGATTTCATCCGGTCGGGACGAAGAGGCTACGGCACGCATGACCTCAAGGGTCGTATACCTGTTGAAGCTTGCGCATTTGATGGCTATGAGATTGGGGATCTCAGCAAGAGCCTTCCAGTAGTCGTAGCTGAACACCCTTCCTCCGACTGCACTTTGCAGATAGAACCCTATGACTGGAAGAACTTCGGCAACCTCCCTTGTCCGGGTCACCATCTCACTCTCTGAAACGTGATTCAGGCCTCCCGGGCTGAGAAGGACAGCATCATAGCCGAACGACTTGGCCAGGCGCGCTTCCTGTACAGCTTGTGCTGTAGGTCCACAGGCACCACAAATCTTGACGACACAAGACCCTGTTTTCTCTTCGTAGGCATCAACCTCTTCACTGACCAACCTGATCACCGGTTCAAACAACCGGTGTTCGGCATCACGGATGGCAAACTGGGTGCTGTGCACAGCCGTTGCAATCCCCCCAACCCCACAGGCAAGGTAGTAACGCATCAGGAGCCTTTGGGTCTTGGTGTCAAATGTACGGTTTTTTGTTATCGCCAGGGGAGTCGCAGGAATGACAACCCCCTGTTTCAGCATGGATAGCGCTCGTGTATGGTCGTGCATCAGTAACTCCCCTCCCGCTCTTCAAAGTGAGTCGGCATATTGAGATTGTGTCCGCCGTCAAGTATCCACCCTGCCTGCCACTCTATCATCGTATCCAGGCTGACCTTGGGATACCCAAACCTTGCAATGGCTTTGCCTGCATTGATCAGGTATGCATCGAAGTTGGACTCTCCGACAAACTTGGGGCTCTTGCCCAACAGGGCACCAAGCTTCAAAGCGGTATCGCGCACCCCTGCTATTTCAGGCCCGGTGACATTCAGGATCTCCACGGGGTTGTCTGCAAGTAGCAGTGCCCTGATGGCAAACTCATTGGCATCGCCTTGCCAGATGCAGTTGAAGCACCCATTGGAAAGGTCTATGGGCTGGTCGGATGCAACTTTCCGGGCGATGTCGCTGATGACTCCATACTCCAGCGCTATTGCATAGCTCAAGCGGAATATGAGCACCTTGGTGCCATGGGTCTGTGAAAAATACTCGAATATCCTTTCTCGGGCCAGGCAGCTCTGGGGGTATTCACCGATGGGGTCGACAGGCAAGGACTCTATGGCACCACCGCTGTTTGCCCCGACCAGGGGGTAGATGTTGCCGGAGGAGAACGCAACAAAGGTGGAACCCTTGAAATGCTCACAAACCAGGGCGGGCACCACTGCATTCATACCCCAGGTCTGCCACTCACCGCCATCAGTGCCGAACTTTCGTCCTGCCATGAAAATGATGTTCCTGACCTGAGGAAGAGCTGCAAGCTCCTTTGGAGACTGCAGGTCGGCAGGGAGTACGAGCACCCCCGCATCCTCCAGCTCCTTCTTCTTAGCCGGATCGGAAAACCTTGATACGGCGTAGACCTTCTTGTCCAGGCCAGCTTTTTCCACCGCCTTCTGCGCCAAAAGGCAGACTGTCGGGCCCATCTTTCCCCCGGCACCCAACACCATGATATCACCTTCGATCTTTTTGATATCCTCTACAAGTCTCTCTGACGGTTCGGTAAGCAGCTCATTGAGCTTTTCCTTTCCCCACATGCATGTTCTCCTTCTCTGTTTCCAAATATCTCAGATATGCATCCCTGTCCATCAAGGGGACAAAGGATGTTCGAATCGTCTTTGCAAGGGCACAGCCATCCTTGAGCAGCTCAATGACCAGGTTGGCCAGGATCTCCCCTCCTAGCAGATAACTGCGAAGCGGGTCGCACACCTTGAAATCCTTGGCATGGGCATCGCCTGCAAACCCGCCCATGGTGGGCTGGATGCAAGGCATCAGATGGGAAAGGTCCCCCATATCGGTGGAACCGACCATATCAACGCCTCGTACAATGCAATCCTCTCCCAATACCTGTTGGGCTTCCTGGGCAAAGGCTTCACCCAACAAAGGATCCTGATTGAGGGGAAGGTAGCCGGCGATTGTCTCTATCACCACGTGCCCACCCATCATCGCAGCGCCTGCTTCTGCACAACGGTCAACAACGGTGCACCCCCTTTCAATTGCAGCGCGATGGGAACCCCTGATATAGGTCTCCATCCTGACATCCGAGGGAACCGTATTGACTACATCCCCTCCTTTGGTAAGGATGGGATGGATCCGTATCCGCTCTTCCTCTGAGAAGGTCTCCCTGTTCGCATTGATGCCAGCTATGGCAAGGTGAGCTGCTTGCAGGGCATTGATGCCTGTAAACGGCGACGCCCCATGTGCCTCTTTTCCCAGGAATCGAATGTTCTTCGCCGTGAAGCCAAGGCTTCCTCCCCCTACAAACACCTTGTATGCAGGGGTATTGGGCTGGGCGTGGATCATGATGACCATATCGATACCGGCAAAAATATCAAGCTTGATCATCTCCTGCTTGCCGGAAAGGTAGGAAATCTTCCCCTCCTGGCGCAATTGGAGACGGTATTCCAGGTCCAGGAACTCCTCAGCAGGGACAGCAAGGAAGGTGACATCCCCCTCAAGATCGTCTTGCACTTCGCTTAGGGCGATGGCTGCGGCATAGAGCTGCGTACTTTGCGTACTGTGCCCGCATGCATGGGCAGCCCCATCAGGGGAGGCCATGGGGTTTTCAGGGCTCATCACAGCATCAAGCTCACTGAGCAGGCAGATGTTCGCGTGGTGCGAGCTGCCCTTCAACAGCGCCCTTATCCCTGTTATGGCAAAGCCTTCCTGCATCTCCAGGTCCAGGTCCTGCAGCTGCTCCCTGACATAGGCGCTGCTCTTCATCTCTTTGAACCCAAGCTCGGGGGTTGAAATGAGCGTCGAGCCAAACCCTGCAATCTTCACCTTGTTCCTGTCCATGGCCAGCTTGGCCCTCTTTTTCAGCGCTTGTGCTTCCATACCGTACCTCCGAGTGTTACAACACTTCCATATAGGAGAGAAGCATCTCTGTAGTCGCCTGGATTCGCTTTTCCATATTCTCCCGTTGCGACAGGTCCTTGTTCACTATGTTGGTCAGCGTCTTCATGTTTGAAAAGTAATTGAAGCTGCATGCGATGAGCGTCATGATAAGCTGGTCACTGTCAATGCTCTCGGATATTCTGCCTTGCTCGCTCGCTTGCCGGATAATGCCGGAAAGCTCATTGATGATAGGGTCCTTGATATGCTGCATGCCAAGCTCCTTGAAGTACCTGGCGTCATTCAAGTTCTCCCACATGACCATGCGCACAAAACTGGGATTGTCATAGAGGAACTCAAAGTAGACCCTCACGATATGTTTCAGCTTCACTACATAATCGGTCTTATAGGAGATCACAGAGTCCTCAATATCGCGCAAACGCATGTAGACACGAACCAATATCTCCTTGTACAGCTCTTCCTTGCTTCCGAAATGGCGATAGATCAGGGCTTTGTTTACCTGTGCCTTGGCAGCGATCACATCGACCCTGCTGCCAGCCAGGCCCTTCTCTGAAAACTCCAGTTCAGCAACATCAAGGATTGCCTTCTTCGTTGCTTCGGTCCTCATCTCTTGTTTCGTCATGATATTCCTATTAGTAACTAACTAGTTACAGTTTATGCCAGATACGATACCCTGTCAAATATTCTTTTGATAAATTTTTATGTATTGATAGCGCAACTTTACTGCCTGATAGCATTTGATCTCTATTTTCCAGAGAATCTAAGCATAGAAGTATCTCTAATAGAGAATGTAGGGCATATGCATTAGCTTTGATTTCTCCTGTTACAGGCCAACCTGCATCCCTACACTAGGGCCTATCATAAGGGTCGGGGAATGCTCCTTACCCTTGAAGATGATGTGGGTCAGGTATGGACCTGCAAAGCCAAGGAGGCTGCCGATGGCAGCCCCTGCAAGCACATCGGTCACAAAGTGATTGCCGCTTGCAACCCTCAGAACTGCAGTGGTTGCAGCCAGTGCCCAGGTGGTAGCTGTGACTGCTGTCTTGTAGGGGGAATCGGGGTACTTGAGGGCGAACACTGTCTGTGTGTAGGCAGCCGAGCTGAACGCCATCAGGGTATGCCCCGAGGGGAACGACTGGTTATGGTCGGAGGGATCAGGCCTAAGGTCAATATGGCCGGGAACCTGATACGGTCTTGGCCTTGCGATGGTATCCTTCAACAGTGTCCGTACGGCATAGGAGGCGAGGAGCGTTGAGCCATAGGTAAGGCCGATGCCTACCCAGTCCGAAGAAGGGGCGAGAAAGAGGAATGCACTCGGAGCAACCATTGTCAGGGCGGATGTGATGTCACTGGCGAGGGAGATGCCCTCATTATAGGGAAAGATGAACTGTTCATCAAAGCTGTTCTCAGCAAAAAGAGATGACGATGCCATCCATAGGATACTTAGGAGAATCAGCAACTTCCCCAGTTTTTCATTCTGCTTCATATTCTTTTCTCCCTTACCTGCAGTGTTAGTGTATAAGGGAATGTATGTTTGCTCAAGAAGAGCAATGAATCCTATCCTTTTCCTGTTTTCTTGTTTTTGCTTTCGTCTTACCAATCTTCCATCCGCTCAAAGGCAAAGCGAAGATCAGGGCTGGAGAAGCCCCGGTTCAACAGTTTCTCTTTGGCAAGCTCTGGGCCATACTTGCGCAGTGCCACCTCATATGCCTTGGAGACCGCCTCCACGAGGAGCTCTTCAGTAAAGGCCTCAGCAAGGGCGAGCTCTGCATCCTCCCGGTTCACGCCCCTTGCCATCAGCCTCTGACGAAGAAGCCCCCTCCCCTCGGGGTTCTTTCTCTGTCGGCTGAGGATAAAGGATTGGGCGTAGCGATATTCGCTGAGGAGGTTCTGCTCGATGAGCTTGTCTAGCGTTGTATGTATATCAGTCTGGCTATAGCTTTTCTTGAGCAGTTTCTGCTTCAGCTCCAAAGCTGTATGCTCGCGCCTGGCGAGATACTGCAAGGCCTGTTCCCGGCAGTTGAGCAGGTTCTGCTCATCTTTTAGGGAATTTGCTAGCTCTTCATCGATTGGTTCGTGTAGGGGGAGGTTCTTGGAGAGAAAAACCCTCTCTGAGATAAAAAAAGGGGAAAGCCCCTCTTGAAGGATGAAAAATCCCTCGCCAGAAGCTTTCCTCTCGATCGTAGCAGACACAGTCTAGCGCTTGGAGAACTGGAACTTGCGTCTTGCACCGGGCTGTCCGTATTTCTTACGTTCAACCATGCGGGAGTCACGAGTCATGAACCCATTGGTGTGCAGCACAGGGCGATACGCCTCGTCATTGGATACCAGAGCTCTGGAAATACCATGGCGGATAGCACCTGCCTGACCTGAAGGACCGCCACCGACAACATTGATGAGAATGTCGAACTTGGTAACAGTATCAGTAGCAGCAAGAGGCTGCTTGACGATGAAGGTCAGCATGGGGCTGCCAAAATAGGCCTCGACATCTCTTCCGTTGACCATGATCTTGCCTTCACCCTCTCTGAGGTAGACGCGAGCGATGGAAGTCTTGCGACGACCTACGCCATGACCAAGATCTACAACTTTCTTTACTTCTTTCTTTGCCATATTTTGTTCCTACCTTAGATTTCAACCGTTATGGGCTGTTGAGCTTCCTGCTGATGGTTTGCACCAGCATACACTTTCATGTGGGTGAACAACTTGCGACCAAGAGGCCCGCGGGGGAGCATTCCCCTGACTGCATGTTCCATGGGGAACACGGGTTTGCGCTTGAGCATCTCAGCATAGTTGGTTTCGCGAAGGCCGCCGGGATAACCACTGTGATGGTAGTACATCTTGTCTTCGTACTTGTTACCGGTAAGGGCTGCTTTTTCAGCATTGATGATGATCACGAAGTCACCCATGTCCTGGTGAGGTACATACTCGGGCTTGTTCTTCCCACGGAGGATACGTGCTGCGGCAACAGCTACTCGGCCGAGTTCCTTTCCCTCCGCATCTATCAGATACCATTTCTTCTGAACTGTCAGCGGTTTTACAAAAATAGTTTTCATCTATTCATCCTGTTCTGCAAGACTCTTGCCTTGCTGTAGTGTGTTGGTTCATGGTCAGCAAAAAACATATATCCATACACAAGGGAGCTTGTCGAGCTACCGATGGAACAATGTCTAGCCGCCATCTGTCTACCCATTGGATAGTGCATACTGCTCTGCCAGCTTCAGAAATAAGGCCACATCGCCCTTGGAGTACTCCCCGGGGGTGATGAAGGGTATATCCGCTGAAGGAGGGAGGACAACCTTGAGGCCCAAGGCCTCGCAGGCGAACTCCCTGTAGCGCGAAGAGGAGAGACCCGTAATTCCGTACGGACCCCGCGTCTCGAACAACCCTGCAAGAGGATTGGCCGTGCGCTTGGCAACTGCTCTTTCCGACTCAAGGCTCCTGATCAATGTCGCTACAGTCTTGATGAGCAAATCAAGCAACAGCGGTGATACAGGGTCTGAAGGCGGCAGTTCATCGGCCAGTTCTTGTTCCTTGATGCATACGACCTGAGGTATGAAACTCCCTGGGAAAGGTAGGATAGGGAAGAGCAACTCGGAATCTGCCCCGCCGACCTCTAGGTACGGACGCCAAAAGGAAACTGGATGATGATCTGTCGGAGGCGAACATGCAGGGTCGTAGATAGGATCTGACGACACCTTCATAGCCACCTGTCGGACCATGTGGGAATCGGCAAGGAGCCGAAACGCCGCATAGTCTGGAAACAGTCTAGCCAGTAGCTTTTCGAGCCTTCCTTCAAATACCGAAGGGTATTCACTGATCAGGCCCCGGTCTGCTGTGCTTTTCAAGGAACGCTGCAACATTTCGGGTCGGTGACCAAGGATGGCTCTGCCATGGTTTTGAAAAAAATCTATATATCGAAGCCCATAGCGGTCATACAAGTAGAACGACCGTGCACGGACAACGATAGGCATTGTATAGCGTTCGCCATCAACATGTCTAGTATCTTTCAACCATCCAACCATCTCATTACCCCCCTATTTTCTCAAGTTGGGCAAATTTACTGATGAAAGTAGCCTTGGCTCCCCCTACAAAATTAACATCGATGACCTCACGGTCACCACTTTGCTTCAGGTTCACCACCTCCCCCTCACCATACTTGTCGCTGTAGACCTTCTGCCCAAGGGGGAACAGGCTCACACCCTCCTGCTGGACATGTCGCTCCTCCATGGTGAAGCTCTTCGCCTTGGCGCCAAAGCCCTTTTGGATGAGGGCGCCGCCGGAGCCTCCCCAGCCGGTGCTGTTCATGTTTTCACTCGTACCAGGGGATTTGGCTCGTTTTTCGCCAAGGCTGCCAAGACCACGGTAGGGCCCGCCCTCGGTGAGCGCATCCAGGGTGCCGGGCCTGATTCCATCAACGGCAACCTGGTGGGAAGGGATTTCATCGATAAAGCGGCTCGGGTGCTGGAAACTGGTCTTTCCCCAGATCTTCCTCGCCTTTGCACACAGCAGATAGAGCTGCTTCCTCGCTCTGGTGACCGCAACGTAGAAGATTCTGCGCTCCTCCTCAACATCGTCGTCACTTTCGCTGGAGCGACCGGGGAAGAGCTCCTCCTCAAGGCCTGCGACAAACACCCGGTCAAACTCAAGGCCCTTGGTGTTGTGCATGGTGATCAGGGTCACACCCTTCTTGTCCCTGGGGTCCTCCCTACCCAAGGTGGTGGGGTCGAGGCACAGCTGCTCAAGGAAGAGCAGCAAGCCGTCGCGCGACGAGTCATAGGAGGCAAGGGCGTTGACCAGGGCCTCCAGGTTATCGACTTTGCCTGTGCTGTTCAGGTTGTCCACCTTCTGGTAGAGCTCAAGCAGGCCGGACTCCCTGATCATGAAGTTGGCACAGTCGACCAGCTCCTCGCTGTCCATCATGCGGTTTGCATGCTTGTAGAGCTCCAGGAATGCAGTGACACCACTTTTTGCCTTGTTGGGCAGGGTTCCCGACCGTACTGCAAGTTCCAGCATCCTGAAGACATCTCCATCGCCCTGGAGTGAGTAGGAAAGGATGGTATCAAGGCTGCTCGCCCCGATGCCGCGGGTGGGCTTGTTGATCATGCGCTTGAAGTTCACCTCATCCTTGCCGTTGGTAAGCAAGAAGAGCAAGGCCAAAGCGTCCTTCACCTCTTCACGGTCATAGAACTGCAGGGCTCCCACCACCTTGTAGGGTATGCGCATCCGCTTGAAGGTCGTCTCAAATGCAACAGACTGTGCGTTGGTCCTGTACAGGACGGCACTGCCGTCATAGTTCTTGTCCTGCAGCAGGACGTTCCCCACACGCATGGCCTCATCGACCTCATCCTGCACATACATCAGGTTTGGCTTGGAGCCCTTGGTATTGGCCGTCCACAGCTTCTTCACATGCCGGCCCTTGTTGTTCTTGATGACGGTGTTCGCTATGTCCAGGATATTCTGTGTCGAGCGGTAGTTCTGTTCGAGCTTGACCGTCTTCGCCCCGGGGAAGACATCGGGGAAGGAGAGGATGTTCTGCACCTCAGCCCCTCTGAAACGGTAGATGCTCTGGTCATCGTCGCCGACGACACAGATAAAGGTCGAGGGACCGACCAAGCGCCTGAGCAGCTCGAACTGAGCAATGTTGGAGTCCTGGTACTCGTCGACCAGGATCACGCTGAAGCGGTTGTGCATCCATGCCTGGACATCGGGTTTTGCATCGAGCAGCTCGATGCTGCGCCCTATCAGGTCGGCAAAGTCCACATTGCCCACGCGGCGCATCTTGTCCTCATACGCCTCGAACATGCGCGGGAAGGTTGCATCAGCTTTCAGGGAAGAGAGATTGTCCTTACAGGTAAGGCCACGGTCCTTGGCGTAGGAGATCTTGCGCATGACAGGGTCGAGCTCACGCTTCTTGAAGTTGGGGTAGCAGGAGGCGAGCAGGGAGAGCGAATCATCATCGTCATAGATGGTGAAGTTGGAAGCGAGTCCTATCTCCGAGCCGAACCTCCTGAGAAACCACGCCCCGAAGGAGTGGAAGGTGCGGATGGTGACATCCTTGGAGACCTGCTCATCATCCAGTATCGCCGTTACGCGGTCGCGCATCTCCGTAGCCGCCCTGTTTGTAAAGGTGACGGCAAGGATCTTATAGGCGGGGATGCCCAGCCTCTCTATGCAGTAGGCGATCTTGGTGGTGATGACCCGGGTCTTTCCCGAGCCTGCACCGGCAAGCACAAGCAGGGGCGCGCTGTTTTCAAGTACAGCCTCCCTCTGGTCTTCGTTCAACTCTTCGAGCAAGTGATCAATATCAGCCATCGGTGCGCTCCACTACGACAGCTTCCAGGTCAATGCCCTTCACTGCGCGAATTCCACATTTCACTACGGTTCCAGGGATAAGGTTGCGCCCCATGACTACCGTAAGACCATCGACTTCAGGGGCCTGGGAGTAGATTCTTCCGATCGCCAGGTCCTCCTGCTCTATCTTCTCTTCTATCAAAACATCATACTCCTTGCCCACAAACTGCTGTAGGCGAGCTTCTGTAATACCCTGCTGAAGCTTTTCAAGCCTCTTCTGGAAGGCCGCGGCCGCCTTGTGCGCCTTTGCATGCTCCTTCTGGTTTCTCAGGCCGTAGGCCTTGGTACCCTCTTCCCTACTGTAGAGGAAGGAACCCATCCAGTCGAGTTGGGCCTTCTCGACAAAGGAGAGCAACTGAGCGAAAGCCTGCTCATCCTCACCGGGGTACCCAAGCAGTATCGTCGAACGCACCACAGCCCCTGGAACCTGAGCCCTGATGGATTCGATCAGGGCGAGGTAGCTCTCCATTGTCCCGGTCCTGCCCATACTCCTCAGTATCGGAGTCGAGGCGTGCTGGAAGGGGATGTCAAAATAGGGGAGCACCTTGGGGTTGTCTACCATGAACTGCGGCAGTTCAGGGGGAAACGCATCAGGATGGATATAGAGCAGGCGAACCCTGAACTCCCCTTGCAGGGCTACAAGACGGGCGAGCAGGTCCATGAACCTGCTTGAGCCATCCTCGGTGTCTGTTCCATAGGCAGCAAGATCCTGTGCTATAAGGTTCAGTTCCCTGATCCCTTCCCCTATAAGATGCTCGGCATCCTTGAGGATCATATCCATGGGACGGGAGCGCAGGTCGCCGCGGATGATGGGTATGGCACAGTAGGCACAACGGTGGTTGCACCCTTCGCTGATCTTCAGATAGGCGCTTCCGGGAAAATTGAGCAGTTCGTCACGCTCGTACACCTCGCTCGCAACCGGTGGGTAGGCATAGGTCTCCACCACCCTCTCCCCGTTTACCACCCTGCGCACCACATCCCCTATCTTTGAGAGGTCGCGGTTGCCGAAGATGGCCGAGGCTTCGGCGAGCTCACCGGAGAGCTCGTCTGCATAGCGCTCGGCCATACAGCCGGTGAACAGAATCTTAGCCTCGGGGTTGCTCTGATGGAGCGAAAAGAAGGATTCGATGGACTGTTCGCGCGCGCTTTCTATAAATCCACAGGTGTTCACCAGCATGATGTCAGCCTCTGAGGGGTCGTCCGTCCGTATATAATCGTCTTGGGCAAGAATTTTCAGCATGGTCTCGGCATCGACCTGATTCTTCGAACAGCCAAGGTTTTCCAGATATAGTTTTTTCATTATTTCTCTCTCCTGCGGCCAGAGGCCACAGCTGTACCCTACCATACATAGCGTGGGGAGTAATACACTTCCCTAGGCATCTGTGCATATTGACAGAATGTATCCATACGTATAAATAAAACAACGAAAGGAGTTTTTAACTGCTTATCCAACATGCTATTAAGCTTACGGCAAGCCTGCTCATTTTGTATAAGTGTACCTATTCTTGCATAAATAAAGAAGTTGGTATAGTATCAGAAACACTGCATGACAAAAGGCGGGAGCCCCATTCTCCATGCAATCCAATCTCACAAGAGGAAGCGAATGACAAAATATATCATAAATCGACTTTTAGGGATAATCCCCACGCTACTGATTATCATAACGCTCAGCTTCTTTATTGTCCGTGTTGCCCCGGGAGGGCCGTTCGCAGGCGAACGAAACCTCCCTGAAGTGGTCAAGCGCAATATTGAAGCGAAATACCATCTGAATGAACCACTCATTAAACAGTACGGAAGATATATGTTTGACATTATGCGTGGAGACCTCGGTCCCTCCTTCAAATACAAGGACTACGATGTCAACTACTACATCTTCAACAGCCTTCCCAAATCCATAGTCCTGGGCATGTGCGCCATGGCCCTGGCCCTGGTGTTCGGCATATCGGCAGGCATCATAGCTGCGGTGAAGCAGAACACGTGGATAGACTACCTGAGTATGGGTGTCGCTGTAATAGGGATATCGGTTCCGCTTTTTGTCATAGCGCCGGTGCTCCAGCTGATCTTTGCCATGAAGCTCAAATGGCTTCCCACCAGTGGTTGGTACACCACTGGGGAGGGGTACCTCACCATCATTTTGCCTGCGGTCTCACTCTCCTTTGCCTACTTTGCAAACATTGCGCGCCTGACGCGCTCGTCCATGCTGGAGACACTGCGCAGCGACTACATCCGCACAGCCAAGGCCAAGGGGATGAGAAACTCCACCATCATCTTCAAGCACGCGATGAAAGGGGCCATGTTGCCGATCGTCAGCTTCCTCGGACCTGCCTTTGCAGGTATCATCACCGGCTCGATTGTCGTGGAGCAGATCTTCCGTGTCCCCGGGCTGGGCAAGTTCTTCATACAGAGTTCCTTCAACCGGGACTATACCCTCATAGTCGGTGTCGTCATTGTCTATTCGATCATCCTGGTGATAATGAACTTTATCGTGGATGTCGTATACGCACAGCTTGACCCCCGAATCACCTACAAATAGGAGTGACCTCATGCTAGCTAACATTAAGAAGAAAGAGGCGCCCCTCAACGAATTCAACCAGGTGGTCGCTGGAAACAGCCTGACAAAAGATGCCTGGAGACGGCTGCGGAAGAACAAGATGGCCGTAGCGGGAATGATCATTGTCATCATCTACTCCCTGCTTGCCGCCTTTGCCATGTTCCTTCCCATCCACCCCTACCACGAGATCATCCTTGACCACCAGCACCTCAGGCCCACATGGAACCAGACTGCCGGCGACCTGATGATGGAGACCAAGCTGGAAGACCTCTACTTCAAGGCTTGGAGAAGCGGAAGCCTGGTGGTGACCGAGGCACAGTCTGCCCAGATAAAGAAATGGATCAAGGACAACGAGACCAACAAGGTCTGGGACTTCTGCTATGCAGAGGGCGAAAGACAGAAAAATGCGGGGATCTTCTCCTTCAGCGAAGCTGACGTTCGTACCATCGAACGACTGCAAAAAAGCATCGACACGGAGTTCCTCATCTCGGTGGAGAAGATTTTCTGGAAGGATCTGGAGACGGGAAAAACTCAAAACCTGGCAAAGATGTCCTATGATGAGATACTTCCGGTCTACGCTGCGATAAACAATATGGATATAACCAAGGTTGAGGAGCAGATATTGCTTGAAGTGCGCGCCCAGCAGATGAACACCATCAAGGGCAGCAACCCCGGCCTGAGCGAGGAGGAGTACAAGGCCTCCTTGGATATGGAGATGTTGAGCCTGGGTGAGAAGGGCATCGCCTCCTCGGGCAAGATCAACCTCCTGGGCAAGATAAAGACGATCATCACCAGAAGTACGGAAAGAACCCTCAAGCAGGAGATCAAGGACGGAACGGTCAACTTCCCCATCGACAAGAAGGTTGTCATCAGTGAGAACCTCTCTGCAAATATCGAGGCTACGAAGAAGCACAACCGCCGCTACCTCCTGGGAACGGACTATAGCGGAAGGGATATGCTCAGCCGCATCATCTACGGCGGGCAGATTTCCATCCTGATCGGCCTGATCGGAACCCTCACCAGCGTACTCATCGGCATTGTGGTGGGAGCCCTGGCCGGCTATATGGGAGGGAAGGTTGACTTCTTCCTCATGCGCCTGGTCGACATCATGTACGGCCTTCCCTACATGCTGCTGGTCATCATCTTTATGGCAATTTTCGGCAGGAACATCATGAACCTTTTTGTCGCCCTTGCGATGGTGAGCTGGCTTACCATCGCACGTATGGTGCGCGGGCAGATCATGAGCCTGAAGAACAGCGAGTTCGTAGAGGCTGCCCGGAGCATGGGAGCATCCACTGGGAGGATCATTTTCCGCCATATGGTACCCAACTCCCTGTCGGTAATCATCGTCTACTCATCCTTGAGGGTGCCGGCCTTCATCATGCAGGAGTCTTTCCTCTCCTTCCTCGGCTTGGGTGTCCAGGCCCCATACGCCTCCTGGGGCTCCCTCGTAGGTGATGCGGTAAACGGCATGACGCTCTATCCGTGGAAGCTGATATTCCCCGCCATTGCGATGACCATATTCCTCTTTGCCATGAACTTCTTTGGAGACGGGCTCAGAGATGCTTTCGATCCGCAAAGCAAGAACCAACTATAGGAGGACGAAGAATGAGTTTGAAACCCAATGCAAAAGCAGTCCTCGAAGTTAAGGACTTGAAGACATATTTCAAGACTGACGCCGGCATCGTAAAAGCTGTCGACGGCGTGTCATTTACCATCCACGAAGGGGAGACCCTGGGAATCGTAGGGGAGTCAGGCAGTGGCAAGAGTGTCACCAACCTCTCCATCATGCGCCTCATACCCTCCCCTCCTGGCAGGATTGTCGGTGGTGAGGTCCTCTTTGAAGGGGAGGACATCCTGAAGTTGAGCGAGGCTGAGATGCGTGATATCCGGGGGGACAAGATCTCCATGATATTCCAGGATCCCATGACCAGCCTCAACCCCTTCTTGAAGATATCCACCCAGATGATCGAGACCATCAGGCTGCACAACCCGAAGATGAGCAAGAAAGAGGCCCTTGAGCGCTCCATCGAGATGCTCAAGCTTGTTGGCATCCCTTCTCCCGAGAAGAGAATCACCAGCTACCCTCACCAGTTCTCCGGCGGTATGCGCCAGCGTGTCATGATAGCCCAGGCCCTTTCGTGCGACGCCCAGGTCTTGCTCGCAGACGAGCCGACCACAGCCTTGGACGTCACCATCCAGGCCCAGATACTGGAACTCATCAAAAAGATAAACACCAAGATGGGCACCGCTGTCATCCTGGTCACCCATGACTTGGGCGTTGTGGCTGGGATGTGCGACAAGGTGTGCGTCATGTACGCAGGGCGTATCGTTGAGACGGCCCTGACTGAGGACCTCTATGCAAAGCCCGCCCACCCGTACACCGAAGGGCTCATCAAGAGTGTGCCCAGGATGGATACGGCAAACAAGGACAAGCGGTTGTTCTCCATTGAGGGACAGCCGCCGAACGTCATCGACCTTCCCCCCTGCTGCCCCTTCCACCCAAGGTGCCACAAGGTGATGGAAGTGTGCAAGCATGCCTACCCGCCAGGGAAGGATTTGGGCAATCATCATGAGGTGGCCTGTTGGCTCTATCTTGATGAGAAGACCAAGAAAGCGGCATTGCAGGATGCCACACGAGAGGAGAAGGCATAATGGCCACCAGTAAAAAACCCCTTTTGGAAGTAAGGGACCTTACGCAACACTTCCCCATCAAGACCGGCAACCTCTTCAACAGACAGGTAGGGGCCATCCGGGCAGTCGATGGAATATCCTTTGATGTGTACCCGGGGGAGACCTTGGGAATTGTAGGGGAGTCCGGCTGTGGAAAGTCCACAACCGTACGCTCCATTGCCCAGCTTCACAAACCCACCAGCGGCAGCGTCATATTCAACGGCATAGACATGGTCAAGGCAGATACCCGCACCATGCTCAAGGCCAGGCAGGACATGCAGCTGATCTTCCAGGACCCCTATGCCTCGCTGGACCCGCGCCTGCCAGTGCCCTCCATCATCGCAGAGCCCATGGTCATCTACAACAACCGCAAACTGTTGCCCCAGCCCATGACCTCCCACGACATGGAGCTCAGGGTCGAGGACCTGATGGAGCGTGTCGGACTGAACAAGGCCTTCAAGAACAGGTACCCCCATGAGTTCAGCGGTGGCCAGCGCCAGAGGATCGGCATTGCCCGAGCCCTGGCCCTCAACCCCAAGATCATCCTGGCAGACGAGCCGGTATCGGCTCTTGACGTCTCAATCCAGGCACAGATACTGAACCTGCTCGGAGACCTGCAAAAGGAGTTCGGCCTTACCTACCTCTTCATCGCCCATGACCTGGCGGTCATACAGCACATCAGCACCAGGATTGCAGTCATGTACCTGGGAAAGATTGTGGAGGTCTCTGAATCTGCCCAGCTCTATGATTCGCCCAAGCACCCCTATACGGTCGCCCTGCTCTCAGCAGCTCCCATTCCCGACCCCAAGGTGGAGCGCGAGCGCAAGCGCATCATCCTGACAGGTGATGTGCCCTCACCGGACAAGGAACGCAACGGCTGTTACTTCTATGACCGCTGTCCCAAAAAGATGCCCTGGTGCTCGTGCCACATCCCCCCGATGTTTGACATCACAGACAAGCACCAGACGGCCTGCTGGCTCTACAGCAAGGAAGATGTGAGCAAGATCAGCATGGAAGATGCCCTCGCCGATGCTGCAAAGCATGCCGTTGTGCCGAAAAAACGCAAGTAAAAGCACCCACATCGCCACGAACGAAGAAGGACACTCATCGCCGATGAGTGTCCTTCTTTACTCCTTGCAGAACCAGTAAAACCGGAGAGCCTCTTCAGTCAAGATCCCTCAGCCCGACATGGATATCCATATCACGTGGCCTGTCGACAGAGAGGGGCAAGCCACTGACTGCAGCGATGGCCTGCACTGCTGCCTCGGTTCTGCCGGCGGAGCTCTTCTCTGCGGTGATCTCAATGACACGCGAACTCCCATCGGTCAGATGGAGCGAGAAGACCATCATTGCCCTGAACTTTCTTTTTGTAGGCTTTGCATCCTTGTCAGTCGATCCACGGACAAAATGGTCCAAGCTGAGATGGGAGACCTCGCTGAAGGGGGTGACCTCCCTTTTCCCAAACGGGCCGAACCCATAGAATGAACGCACCTGCCCCCTCTCCCTATCAAAGACCCAGCTGTCCCGAAAGATTGCCCCCAGCAGGGAGAATAGAAAGAGCAGGACAAGGTGCCACATGGAGAGCAGGGGGACGCCCTCACCTGCATTGAGGGCCAGGCCCCAGAGCAAAAAGAGCGTAAGGGTCCAGCAGGCCAGAGTGAAGGCCAGGCTGACCGTATAGGAAATGCCATCTCTGGTCTTCTTGGTGGTGTGTCTCACTTCTGTCACCTCCTGTGCATTGGTACAAATATAGACAAAAAGGGGTGTCAGGTCATCTGTTCGCTTGCATATTTTCTGGATGAATATGCTTTAACTGTAAAAACAACCAATTATTAGGCTTTTAGTGCTGTTTTGCCGATTGAACGCATTTGCCTTTTCTCTTGATTCATGGTTTAATGTATATTATCCTAAGTTGAATGTTTACGCTTAGAATTTACAAGGAGATATGTCTATGAAGAAATTTCTGGCTATTATGCTTTGCGTAGTACTTGTCAGTGCTGTTTTCATTTCTTGCGGAAAGAAAGAAGCACCCAAGACTGCTGCAACACCTGCCCCCGCAGCCCCTGTAGCACCTGCTGCCAAACCTGCAGCTCCTGCTGCCCCCGCTCCTGTCGCTGTTAAACCAGCTCCAGCACCTGCACCGGTTGCCAAGGACGAACTTGTGTTCCGCATCTCTAACGGTGCAGAGCCAGAATCTTTGGATCCAGCCCTCATCCAGGGTGTGCCTGAGCACAGAATCTATGAGACCATCTTCGAGGGTCTGGTAGCTATTCATCCCGAGACCGCCCTTGCCATCCCCGGCGTTGCCGAAAGCTGGACGATCAGTGATGACATGACCCAGTATACCTTCAAGCTCCGCAAGGAAGCTGTATGGTCCGATGGAAAGGCCATCACTGCTGACGACGTTGTCTACTCATGGTTGAGAATCCTTGATCCAGCAACTGCAGGACCCTATGCATGGTTCCCTTGCATGTTCCTCGCCGGAGCACAGGAATTCAACGATGGTACTGCCGGTCCTGAAGCAGTTGGAATCCGCGCCCTTGATAGCCAGACCTTCCAGATGGACCTCATCGGCCCCCTTCCGTACACCCTCGACGCACTTACCCACTATTCGTTTGCAATCGTCCCCAAGCACGCCATCGACAAATATGGTAGTGCATGGACCGATCCTGCTAACTTTGTCGGTAACGGACCTTTCGTCCTGAGCGATCGTGTCGCCCAGACCTCCATCACTGCTGTTAAGAATGACAAGTACTGGGACAAGGACAAGGTAACCTTGGACAAGGTAATCTTCTACTCATCCGACAGTGATACCACCAACTACAACATGTACCTCAACGGCGAACTTGACTGGGCTACCAACGTACCACCAGATCAGCTTGCAGCCGCTCAGATGCGTGATGATTTCCAGATCGCACCACAGCTTGCCACCTACTACTATGTCTTCCAGACCCAGAAGGCTCCGATCAACAACGTACTGGTAAGAAAGGCTCTCTCCCTCGCAGTTGACAGAACTGCTCTTGTTGAAGGCGTAACCAAGGCCGGACAGATTCCTGCATGGGGTATTGTAACTCCAATGGCAGGCTATGAAGCCCTTGAGTTCCCCTATGACAATCATGACGATGCAGTTGCTGCTGCTCAGAAGTTGCTCTCCGACGCTGGATATCCCAACGGAGCAGGCTTCCCCGGTTTCAGCATCCTGTACAACACCAATGAAGGTCACAAGCAGATCGCTGAATTCATTCAGCAGGAGTGGAAGAACAACCTTGGTATCAACGTAACACTTGAAAACCAGGAGTGGCAGACCTATCTCTCGAACAGAAACCAGGGGAACTTCACCGTTTCTCGTGCTGGCTGGGTAGGCGACTACACCGACCCCAACACCTTCCTGGATATGTTCCTCACCGGTGGTGGTATGAACGGTGGTCAGTACTCCAATGAAGTCTATGACCTCCTGATCAACGAATCTGCAAGAATGGAAGCAGGACCAGACCGCATGGGCGTCCTCAAGACTGCAGAAGACATCATGATCAACCAGGATCAGGCTCTCATGCCCCTCTACTACTATGTAACCATGAACATGGTGAACACAGACAAGTGGGGTGGCTGGTACAACAATACCAGAGACTACCATCCAACCAAGGATATCTACCTCAAGAAGTAGATGCACAAAACAGTTTATCAGGTCCCCGATCTTTTTCGGGGGCCTTTTTTTGTAGACTGAATTCCATAACTTGGCTATAGTTGACCCGAGAGCAAACAGGAGAGAGCAATGAAACGATACGACCTCAGAAGCGATACCATAACAAAACCCACCCCAGAGATGAGAAAGGCGATGTACCAGGCCGAAGTTGGTGATGACGTATACCGTGAAGACCCGACCACCACAAGACTCGAGGACTTGGCCGCCCACCTCAGCGGCAAAGAAAAAGCCCTATTCATATCATCAGGCTCCATGGGCAACCTCATAGCCCTCTACCTCAACGGGGGAAGGTCCAATGAGGTCCTCACCTCCATGAACAGCCATATACTCCACCATGAGATTGGGTCGGTGGCCTCCATCGCAGGGGTCCTTCCCATCGCCATAGAGGCCCCTAGGGGGATCCTCCGGGCCTCGGACCTGCAGGGAAAAGTAAAAAGCGGTGCATACGACATGGCAACGACCACCCTCATTGAGGTTGAGAACACCATCGGAGGCTACTGCTATCCTCTGGAAAACCTGGAGGGCATCAAGGATTTTGCAGATACCCACGACCTGAAGGTCCATATGGACGGGGCAAGGATCTTCAATGCCCAACAGGCTATGGGCATCCCGGTGAAGACCTACGCAAAATATGCGGATACCCTCACCTTCTGCCTTTCCAAAGGGTTGGGCTGTCCCATTGGCAGCCTGCTCTGCGGCTCTGAGGAATTCATCAGCAAGGCACTGACCGTCAGGAAGATCCTGGGCGGAGGGATGAGACAGACAGGCATTCTCGCCGCTGCAGGGCTCTATGCCCTGGAGCATCATGTCCAGCGCCTTGACGACGACCACAGGCGGGCAAAGGCCATAGCCCTGGCCCTGCAGGCGAGCTCCTGGGCAGATGTCGATATGGAGGGGGTCCAGACCAATGTGATCTTCTTCACCGTCCCCGGCTTCAATGCCCATGAGGTCATCGCCCAACTCTCAGAAGTGGGGATCCTTGCAAACAACGAGGGCCCGATCGTGCGCCTTGTGACCAGTTTGGAAATAAGCGAGCAGGACACACAAGAGATCTGTTCAATCCTCAAAGCCTTCAAACCTAGGAAGAACTGATGAAAACCACCATATTCTGCTTCTCCGGTACAGGCAACAGCTACTATGCAGCCCATGCGATCGGAGAGTTGCTCGGCGACACTACAGTGTTCATGACCGCTTCCCTGCTCGATGGACAACCCTTGGAGATGACCGAGCGTGTCGGCTTCCTCTTTCCCACCTACAAGGGCTTCCCGCCCAACCAGATGAAGGTTTTCATCCAGGAGGTCTTTGCCAAGCAGGACCTCTCTCCCATCAAGTATCTCTTCATGATAACCACCCGCTACAAGTTCCAAGCCTACAGCATGGTAGCCATGGAGGTCATGCTGCGCGAGGGGGGGTGCGCATACAGCTATGCCAACCACATAGTGATGCCTGACGGGTATGTGCCCCTGCTCCCAGTTCCGACCGAGGAGAAGGAGAGGGCCCTCTACGCCCAGGCAGATCGGAGTATCCGCCTCATTGCAGAGGATATCCAGGCGGAGACCCTCAGACTAGCTGGAAAGCGACCTTTCAGCCGCCTTGCACTGAACCACCTCATGCAGTACGTCCATAGCAGCAGCAAGCTCTTTGCCAGGAAGTTCACCGTCACCGATGCGTGCACCTCGTGCGGCATCTGCTACAGGATGTGCCCTTCGGCGAACATCACCATGGTTGGAGGCAAACCCGTTTTTTCTGACAACTGTGAAGGGTGTCTTGGATGTTATCATCGCTGTCCAACCGAGGCAATCCAATTGACAACCAAGGCCCATGAGGGGCGCTACAGGAACAAGCGCTCAGGCTACGATGTGGAGTATAGAACCTGATGCAACAAGAGTATTTCTCTCAAGAAGTGAACCGAAAGGGTACCCTTTCGGTCAAATGGAATCCAAAGGCCATCAAGGGCATTGCAGCAACCGAGGAGGCAGAACCTTTCTGGGTGGCTGACATGGACTTCCTGGCACCCCCTGAAGTGGTGAAGGCAGCACAACAGGCTGCCGCTAGCGGTGTCTACGGCTACCCCTATGCCGAAGGCAAGGAAGCGCTCTTCTGCGCATGGGCAGAAGAGCGGCACGCCTGGAAGCTGGAGTGCAAGGACGTGGTCATCAGCCCGGGGATGCTCACCAGCATAGCCGTGCTTACCGAACTCTTGACAGGCGAAGGCGATGGGGTCATCGTCCCCCTACCCGCCTACCAGCCCTTTGTCAGGATAGTGCGCAACCTTGGGCGCAATCTCCTGGCATGGCCTCTGCTGTATGATGAGAAAAGTCATCGGTTCTCCCTCGATTGGGAAGCTTTTGAGGAACTGTGCAAGCAGGCCAAGCTCCTGATCTTCTGCTCGCCACACAACCCAAGCGGCCTGACCTTCAGCGAAGAGGAGATCAGGAGGATATCCCGTATTGCCGCAAAGCATCAGGTTGCCATCATAAGCGATGAGATCCACGCCGACCTCAGCTTCAAGGCACACCACCCCCTGCTTCCCATAGCGACAGAGGAGGGTTGTACCGCTGTAACGTGCATGGCGCCTTCGAAGACCTTCAACATTGCAGGAGAGCATTTCTCCGTCACGCTCTTCAGTGATGACAAGCTCAGGCTCGCATTCATGCGCAGGCTGGACCAGCTCTACCTCGGAGGCAACTCCTTCTTCTCGACAACTCTGGCCCTGAGCGCCTACGAATCGGGAGGGCCTTGGCTGAACGACCTTTTGGCCTACCTACAGGAGAACATCGCCTTCATGGATGCTTTTTTCAAGGAGAGGCTGCCAAAGCTAGCATTCATCAGGCCGGAAGCTTCATTCATTGCCTTCATTGACTGTTCGGCCATAATCTCCTTGGTGGAAAAGGATGCCCTGGCATTTCCTGAACTCTATGACGAAAAGAACAGCCCCAACGGGGGGCAGCTCTCCCGCTTCTTCGGCCTGAGGGCAGGGGTCGCCCTCAATGACGGGACCTGGTTCGGTGAGGCATATGGGAGCTTTGTCCGGTTCAACTACGGAACCAGAAAAGAGAAGGTAGCTTCAGCGCTTGAGAGAATGGAGCAAGCCATAAAGTTCTTGGAAGAGACCTACATCAGATAGGGTTCAAGCGATCGGGCATAGAGGGAGAAGCCCTTCTCGTTCGGATGGAGGAACCCATCGGCAAAGACCTCTTCTGTATGATCGATGCAGGAGAGGCAATCGATAAAGGTAACCAGGGGGAAACCCTTGGATACCTTGTGTATTTCCTCACTCATCTCCCTAAAACTGCCCATTGCACGCTGTGTCTCCCAATCAGAACGCCAAAGCGGGGAGAGCAGGAGAATCTCCGTTGCCGGATAGAGCCCAAAAAGCCTGGTCAGCAGCTCATGCACAACCTCCTCCAATTCCTCTAGGGAGGGCCTGAGCACCCAGTCATTGGTCCCATACCCCACGATGACCTTGGAGATGTGCACCTCTGAGAGAAGGTCCTGAGCGACATCAGGATTGAACAGCGAGCCCATGAGGCCCTGGTTGATGACAGAAAGACCCGACAAAGCAGCCAGACGAGGAGTCAGGGCAACAGAGGGGCTCGGTGAGCCCACCCCCTGCACAATGGAGTCCCCCAATACCAACAGGGAGGAGGGAGGCTCTCCCAGGGCTTTTATCGGCTCGTTGCAGGAAAAATCCCTGATGCCCACCTGGTGGGTAAGGGGGAAGAATAGCTCGACCTCCACCAAATCTTTCTTGGCATTCTCCCAGACTGCAGTGATCTCCCCTGTCCGAAGGGAGAACGATTCCACCAGGACTCCATCGACGACAAGGTCGAAATAGTCACGCATTTCCATTTTCCTGCCATAGAGACGGGGAAAATCAAACTCAATGTCCCCATCCTTTCTGAGCAAGGAGTGGTTGAACCGCTTGCACCTGAACGATAGGGAACTTCCCCTGGTGAGAAATCGTAGCGAACATCCGCTGGATGTCCTGCTCATCGCCCGGTAGAGGGCGTGCGTCCCCATGCTCTTGCGCTGGCTTTCGGTAAACCTATTGAGATGATTGTACCCATCCTTATCCTGGCCCAAGGAGAGTGTATTATGGAGGTAGGGCAACAGGTCCATCACTACAGGTCCAGGATGGTCTTGTCGCCGTAGACGCTCTGCCAGCTTGCATGAAAGTCATCCACCGCCTTTGCTATGGAGGGCATATGCAATCCCGTTGCCAGCAAGGAAGGGGCAACGGTGCAGCAGGAAGCCCCCTGGGCATAGGCAGTGGTTATCTCACTGACATTCTTGAAACTTGCGGCAAGCACCTGACAACACCCTGCATTGGCCCAAAGCAAGCCACTGAGCTCCTTGATGACCTTGGGGGCATCGATATCGATGTTCAGCATCCTGTTGTAGTAGACGGCGATGTAGCGGGCCCCGCTGAGCATCGCCAGGATCCCCTGGATGGTGGTGTAGACAGCCGTTGCGGTCACACTTACCCCCCGGGAAGAGAGAATGCGTATGGCCTGTAGACCCTCCTCGGTCACCGGTATCTTGATGAAGGTCTCCTCACCAAGGACAGAGAGGATCTTGTCGGCCTCAGCAATGATGCCAGGACAATCATCAGCCACCACCTGGACATGCAGGCTCCGCTCATGGCCGAGGAGGGCTCGGATGGCTTTCATATGGCCAAAGAAATCCTGGGTCCTCTCCTCCTTGATGATGGAGGGGTTGGTAGTGACTCCGCTAATGGGGTAGGTAGCGAGGCCTTTTTCTATCTCTTTGAGATTTGCAGTATCAAGCATTAGTTCCATGATAATTCCTCTACCCCAATAATGACATAGATAGGGAGGGAGGTGAAGAGCCTTTCCCCCTGCATGTTGCCAAGGATCATAAGGGAAAATACCTTTGTCCCCGATACTGATCCAGTCATACCTATCAAGACCCGACCTGTCCACATGTTCTAACTGTATAACTCATTTCATCTTGAGCTCCCTTGTTGTTTACCTGCAAGGGGGTATTTTTGGTGTATGGACACCCTCCTCAATTTCATCAGGGCTCACTGATCAAGCAGGAGTTCCATAACCACTCTTACAAGAAAGAGCGTACCTATGAGGTCCCTGCTCTCCAAGTCATTAGTAAAATTAATTCTTAGTAATTTGCTAGTTTTATAACTATATACACACTATATGCTTAGTCAATAGCTTCCCGTGACTACCCATCTGCTAAAGACAGATGGGCTTCTTGCTTCCCAGAAGACTGCTTAGGAACCGAAGTTACTAAGACTGACTGTCTTCTCCACAAGCTTTGAGGGCTAGCCCAGAGCCAACATTTTAC
>Ga0265295_1000493_pt1 | contig 79431 bp, 68 predicted proteins | sample Munlansysbiofilm_FD_192503 | JGI IMG/M metagenome (GOLD analysis project Ga0265295, IMG submission 192503) | Leachate microbial communities from a municipal landfill in Southern Ontario, Canada - Methane capture system biofilm | ecosystem: Engineered > Solid waste > Landfill > Unclassified ... | reverse complement strand
CCGCAGTGCAAGAACAAGCAATACCCTTGGCTCTGGAGGGTAAGGATATTGCAGCTCAAGCCCAGACTGGAACAGGTAAAACGGCAGCGTTTATCATCTCCACCTATACCCGCCTCATGCGTAGTTCCAGCAAAACTGGGCGCCAACCGCGTGCTCTGGTGATTGCCCCTACACGTGAGCTTGTAGCGCAAATAGCCAGCGATGCTGAAGGACTATCCGCTGACAGCCCCATAACTATGAAGGCCGTCTATGGTGGGATGGACTACGATAAACAGCGCCAGGCCCTTGCCGCTGGGGTGGATGTTATTGTTGCTACCCCAGGCCGTCTTATCGATTACGCCAAGCAGCAGGTTTTCAATTTCAGCAAGATTGAGATTTTGGTTATAGATGAAGCTGACCGTATGTTTGATATGGGCTTTATTAAGGATCTGCGCTTCATTCTGCGGCGTTTACCTCCATACGATCAGCGCCAGACCATGCTGTATTCTGCGACGCTCTCACCCAGAGTAATGGAGTTGGCCTACGATTTTATGAATTCACCGGTCAAAATTCAGATTGAACCGGAGCACTTGGCCAGTACCGCGATAGAGCAGATGGTGTATCACGTTGGGCGTACAGAAAAAATCCCGTTGCTGCTGGGGTTACTCAAAGAGCAGATGGCAGGGGGCAAGGTTATGGTATTTGCCAACACCAAGCGCGAGACAGAATATGTTACCAGTGTCCTCAAAGAAAACGGACATAAAGCGGCGCTTATTTCCGGAGATCTGTCGCAGCCCAAGCGTATGCGTATACTGCAAGATTTTAAGGACGGCGGAGTGGATATTCTCGTGGCCACCGACGTGGCATCCCGCGGCATCCATATTGATGATGTAACCCATGTAGTTAATTATGATGTGCCTCAAGATCCAGAAGATTATGTGCACCGCATCGGGCGCACCGCCCGTGCTGGAGCAACGGGACTGGCTATCATGTTTGCTGATGAGGAACTCGTATACAATCTGCCCGCTATTGAGGACTGTATTGGAAACAAGATTCCTCATGATATGCCCACCGAGGAGATGTTCTGCTGGGGATTTAAGCGCCCACGGCCCCAAAAAAGACGTCCTGCCTCAACACCACAAGGCAAAAAAGGGGTGGGAGTGAAGTCTAGAGATGTAAGAGGCAAGGGCACTGGTGGCAGAAGCAAACCCGTCCCAAGTCGGCGTAGGAAAAGCACGATCAGGGATCCGGGCACAGATTTGAACAAATGATTGCTGCGCAGATGTTGCCTGGCTTGCCCACGTGCACACGCTGTGAGCGCTTACAAGCCTTCATGGCGCAGTTGAAACCGAAAAAAGGGTTCAGTTCGCAAGATTACTGGAATCGGCCGGTGCCTGGGTTTGGTCCATCAGATGCGCAGGTGTGGCTCGTGGGTCTTGCACCCGGTGCACATGGGGCCAACCGCACTGGTCGGCCTTTTACTGGCGATGGCGCAGGGGACTTCATGTATCCACTGCTACATCAAGCCGGATTTTGTACCGCCGTGCGTGATAAGATAGCCGTAAATGATGGGCTCGAACTGCATAACCTATACATAAGTAACGCGGTTAAATGTCTGCCGCCGGGTAACAAACCAACTTCGGCTGAATTTGCGGCCTGCAGATCATGGTTGATGCAGGAATGGTGTGCACTTAACGAAGTAAAGGTGATTGTCGCTTTAGGCAGGGGTGCTTTTACCAGTTTGTTGCACTTTTTTAAAGCGCAGGGGTTGGTACAACGTCTGGCAGATTATCCATTTGTGCATGGAGAGACATACCTTATCGGCGCTTCACAGTGGCTCGTACCCTGTTATCATACTAGCCGTTACAATGTTCAGACTGGTCGCATGACAGCCCCAATGTTTCTCGACCTTACTGCCAAGGTGCACGAACTGCTCCATTTAGAGGTGTAATATGTACTACTGATGGGGTTTGTTAGCTGCGTTTCTGCCGTAAGGTATATGGTTTTTGCATTAAAGTAAAAAAGCGGTTGAAAGCTACGCAGGCAATACATTAGACTTGTGCGTCAACCTTTTTATTGAGATAGCTTTGGCAAAGCTGTTGCCACGGCGCCACGGTATTGCACAGGGCGTGTAGGCACAGCAGGCAGGATATATATGGGACGCATTGAAACAACGTTCGACAAACTCCGACAGCAAGGTCGGGCAGGTCTAATTCCGTTTATAACCGCAGGCGACCCAGATATTGACACTACCCTGGAGATCATGCATGCACTGGTGGAAGCAGGGGCGGATATCATCGAACTCGGCACCCCTTTTTCTGATCCAGCAGCGGATGGCCCCACCATCCAGGCAGCCTCTCAACGTGCGTTGAATGCGGGAGCTACCCTAGACAAAATATTGGATATGGTGGAACGTTTCAGACAAGGATCGGCAGATCAGGGGACAGACACCCCTGTGGTTTTGATGGGGTATTACAACCCTGTTTTTGTATATGGGGTGGAACGTTTTGCCGCACGAGCTGCACAGGCTGGAGTCGATGCTGTTTTGCTCGTTGACGTACCGTTTGAACACCAAAGCGAGATCAGGAAGTACCTCGATCCACATTCTATTCATGCCATAACTCTGATAGCTCCGACAACTCCGGAGGCGCGCGCAGCGCAGCTGCTCAATAGCGCCAAAGGCTTTGTGTATTACGTCTCCATAACCGGAGTGACGGGGACCACAGCAATAGATACTGGATCTATTGCGCAGATGGTCAATCGAGTGCGTGAGGTCAGCCTTGTCCCTGTTGCGGTGGGGTTTGGTGTAACCACCGCCGCTGATGCGCGTCAGGTGGCTTCTTTTGCCGACGCTGTAGTGGTTGGCAGCGCGCTGGTAAAAATTATTCAAGACTATGCTGGTACGCCAGAGCTATTGCCACGAATCAGTGCATTTATAAAAGAACTCCGGCAGGGGATACTGCAAGCTGAAAATTACAAAGACCATATTTAACCCATATTTAATTTATATAGCGAGGATACGTCATGGCATGGTTTAAAAAGTCAAAGGCACCGATGACAGCGGTTGAAAAGAGAACAGTCAAAATGCCGGAGGGGCTGTGGGTAAAATGTCAAAACTGCTCCGAGATTATCTACGCAAAAGAGATAGAGCGAAATCTCAATGTGTGTCCTAAGTGCGATTATCATTTCCGCATCAGTGCCCGTGCCCGTATCAGTCTGGTGTTGGACCAGGAATCTTTTGTAGAGATGGATGCCGACATTGAATCAACGGATTTTCTCGATTTTAAAGACACCAAAAAATATAAGGAACGTATCAAAGTCGCGCTGACGAAATCCGGCGGCGGCGACGCGGTTATTTGCGGTGAAGGGACTATTGAAGGACTGCCTGTGGTGGTGTCAGTGTTCGATTTCAGCTTCATGGGTGGCAGTATGGGTTCTGTCGTTGGGGAAAAAATAACTCGCGCCATCGAGAAAGGGTTAGAAAGCCGGGTGCCGGTAATTATATTTTCCTGTTCCGGTGGAGCGCGAATGCAGGAGAGCATCCTATCGTTGATGCAGATGGCCAAAACTTGCGCCGCACTGGCAAAACTCAAGGCGGCCGGAATTCCGTTTGTTTCAGTTCTGACCGATCCCACTACTGGCGGAGTAACCGCAAGCTTTGCCATGCTTGGTGATATCAATATGACAGAGCCTAGGGCTCTTATAGGTTTTGCCGGGCCGCGGGTTATAGAGCAAACCATTCGGCAGAAACTCCCCCACGGATTCCAGCGTTCCGAGTATCTGCTCGAACATGGCATGGTGGATATGATTGTGCGGCGCGAAGAGATGAAAGAGCGCCTTGCCCAAGTGCTGCGCATCTTCATGTCTGCCTGAATGGCGCGTGTACATGAGTAATGATGCGGCTCTGGATTATCTGAACAGTCTGGGGATGTTCGGGATCAAACTTGGGCTGGATAATATACGTACTTTGTTACAGCGGGTGGGTAACCCTCACAGGTGCTATCCCGTAATTCATGTGGCTGGAACTAACGGCAAAGGTTCCGTATGTTCTTTTCTCGGGCAGATATATACCTCCTGCGGATACCGTGTTGGGGTGTATACATCTCCGCATCTGGAATGCTTCAACGAACGTATCCGCATAGGGGATGAACTTATCCCCACGGCGACAGTAGCCCATCTCACTGCAGAGTTGCATAGTGCAGCAGCAGATATACAGCCAACATTTTTTGAACTAACCACCGCCATGGCAATGTTATATTTTGCGCGCCAGGAGGTTGGTCTTGTTGTGCTTGAAACAGGAATGGGGGGGCGTCTGGATGCCACCAATGTAGTGAACCCGGTGTTGAGTATCATTACCGCTATCGGTCAAGATCATGCAACCTACCTGGGGCATAACCTTGCCGATATTGCTGCTGAAAAAGGTGGCATTATTAAAGAAGGGACGCCGGTGGTGTTGGCGCCGCAGGAGCCGGGAATAGAAGCACAACTACAAGGCATGGCCCGTCAGGTAAATGCACCCTGTTACTCTTACGCTACGGATTACCAGGTAACCCAGGTTGCCGGGGATGTGGTTACGGGTCTTAGATTTAAAATAAAGACGCCGCAACGAGTTTGGCCGGAGATGCGTTCTGCGCTTCCAGGCCGTCATCAGGGAGAAAATCTGGCTGTTGCGCTTATGGCAGTGGAACTGATGGAGCGTTGTGGGATGCACACCGTCCCGGCAGATGTGGCTTCTGCTGCTGCACAGGCGCGCTGGCCCGGGCGGCTAGAATGGCTGGGTACTCCACGTTCTGCAACGCTACCGGGTCTGGTTCTGCTCGATGGTGCTCATAACGCAGCGGGAATGACCGCTTTGGATCACTACTTAGAAGAACTTGGGGCGACATCTATCCACTGGGTAGGTGGCTTCAAACACGATAAAGCAGCAGACCATATGGTGCCCCTGTTGCGCAGGCGTACCCAGAAATTTTATGCGGTTGCCCCTCCGGTGGAAGCTGCTTGGCCGCCCGCCGAACTTGTGCAGATTGCGCGTAACTACGCGCTTGAAGCCGAAGCGTTCAGCTGCATTGAACGGGCTTTGATCTGCGCCGTTAACAGTTGTCGTGGTGACGAAATTGTGCTGGTGGCAGGGTCGCTGTTTTTAGTGGCGCAGGCGCGCCGAATTTTTAATGCCTATACTTGGGGAAATTGATGCCCGTACTGAAATTTACGCTATTCGTGTACGTGGCATTTTTGCTGTGGTTGGGTGGACCAAGCGTCGGCAGTTGGAGCAAGCAGGCCAGTGCTGCAGATTACGACGATTCTGCCCCGGTGTCGCTGCAGGCGGATACCCTCGAACGTGATGCTGATTCTGGAAAATATACTGCCACAGGCAACGTGCACATAGAACAGAAGAATGTCGAGCTACAGGCAGATTCAGTCCATTTTGACCCCGCCGCGGGTGATGCCGATGCCGCCGGACATGTATTTATGAGCGATCCGGACGGCTATATGTACGGTGAGCAGATGCAGGTCAATATGAATACCGCCACCGGGGTTGTGTACAATGGGGGTGGTTTTATCTCAGCCTATGACTTTCGGCTCAGCGGTAGCGAGATAGAAAAACTCTCCGATGAACGCTACCGGATCGAAAATGGATTTTTTACCACGTGTAAGGGCCCGGTTCCCGCATGGAAATTCGGTGCGCGCAATCTAAAAGTGACCCAAGAAGGCTTTGCTCAAGCGTATCATGTCAAATTTTATCTTAAAGATCTGCCGATTCTGTATCTCCCCTATATAACCTACCCCGTAAGGACCAAGCGCAGTTCTGGTTTTCTGTTGCCTATGGCAGGGTATTCCAGTAAACGCGGCATGCAATTGTCTCTGGCCTATTATCAAGTGCTAGGGAGGAATCAGGATGCGACCATATATCTCGATCATTTTTCTGATATGGGTATTGGTACCGGGTTGGAATACCGCTATATATTCGGTCAGGACAATGCCGGAGTTGCCAATCTGTACTACGTATCCACCTACGGTTCATCCAATTATGATGACCTGAGTGATCGCTATGCGTGGCGCTGGGAGCATCTGGGAACGCTGCCTGGCGACGTGCGCGTCAGCGTGGACTCTGAATATGTAAGCAAGCGCGACTATTTTGAAGATTTTGGTACCGTAGCCGAGGAATATGATAAAGACGAAGTGCAAACCTCGGCAGCATTGAGCAAAGTCTGGGATAAATGGGCACTAACCTCACGGATTCTTTACACCAAGGATCTAAGAGAGGGAGCAGACAACGATTACACTCTGCAGCGTTTGCCAGAAGTACAACTTAACTATATGCGCACCCGCATCGCAGATACCTTCTTGTATGCAAAATTTGATTCAGAGGGGACATACTTCTGGCGGCGCAAGGGGTTGACGGGAACAAGGGTCAATATCCGCCCTTCACTGGCGGCGTTTTTTATGCCCCTGGGAATATTTGAGCTGGAACCTGAGATTGGATATCGCCAGCGGGCATACAAGACTTCGGCGGATAAATACACCAACGAGGAAGAAGGCTCCGAACACGCGGAAAACTGGGATTTTTCCACCCGAATTGGAACTAGAGTTTCGCGGGTATTTGAGCTTGCAGATACAGGACTGACTAAAGTTCAGCACAGTATAGAACCTGAAATAATCTATTCCTATACCCCCAGAAAAAACCAGGATCATTTGCCTTATTTTGATAGCGATGACCGGGTCGAGCACGAAAACAAGGTGGAGTACGCTCTCGTAAACAGACTGACTGGAAAATTTGAGAACAACCTCGGCAATCCGACATACCGTGAGCTGGTCTATCTGAAACTCTCGCAGGAGTATGACATATGGGTGAGCCGTCGGGATCGTGAAGAGCGTTATGGTTACGACCGTTTCTCCAGTATTAAGGGGGAATTGATCCTGCGCCCCCTTTCTTCTTGGAGTATAGATATGAGCTCAACCTACAATCCACACCAGAATGAACTTGAAAGATTTAACGCCCGCACAACCTATACTGCCGCTCCGGAGCGAAACCTCGCGCTTGAATACCGCTATAATCAGGATGTAACGGAGTACGCAGCGGCAAGGGTAGAACTAGATCTGTTCAAGCCCGTATATCTGATATACGAAAAACGCCTGGATCTGTTGGAATCTGAACGCTTGGAAAACGTCGTGCACCTGGAGTACCGGGAGCAGTGCTGGAGCTTCTTTGTCAGCTACCGGAATACCCTCGACAGCCATGAAGTGATGTTGAGCTTTGCTTTGACCGGAGCGGGCCGTGTAGCAAAAATCGGTGGCAGTCTGGGAATTGGAGATGACGATAATAATGATGACCGCGGTATCGGATCTATTCCAGGACGAAATTAGTGAGAGCTGCTTTTTAAGCATATTAACGTGTAGACTACTTCGTACATCACCTCTGTTATCTCCACTGTCTCCATCAACTCTTACACGTGGTAACGGCCATGCCTCTTTTTGCTGAAAATGAACTGCTGGATGCATGTCGAATTTTGTTTGGTTCCGAGGTGCAGCTCAGTCGCGATTTCTTATTCTATGTGCAGCCATGTGGGATAAAGTCGGCTTTCAGACAAAAAGCTAAGCAGGTTCATCCTGACCTGCATGTCGCAGTAGCTGCAGCAGCAGATGAATACGAACGCCAGACTGAGCTGTTTCGTGAAGTCAACGAAGCGTATAAACTGTTGGATCGATTCAGCACCAGCGAACACAAGCGTCTGTGGACTCCTGCCGACCAAAATGCTCCATTTAGCCACAATCCTGCTGAGCAGCAGACAGAGGAACCCTCCACCGAGAGTGTAGATAGCATTTCTCTGCCCCAACGCTACCTTGATGCGGGGTTATACCTGTTTCACAGAGGTGTTATCACCTACGCTGAGATGATAGAGGCCGTGGTGTGGCAGCGACGCCAGCGCCCCGTCCTTGGCGATTTAGCTATACGCTGGGGCTGGCTTAAGGAAAGCGACATCCAAATTCTTAACCAACAGGGGTCCTTCAGAGGCCGCTTCGGCGCACGGGCGGTACACTATGGTTATCTTACCCCGTTTCAGGTTCAGGTTCTATTGCGTTACCAGCGGAGCTGTCAGCAGCCCTTTGCGCAATATTTTGTTGAGCAGGGGATTCTCAGTGCAGTTGAGGTTATACGTTTGATGCGTGAGCAGGCACTGCATAACTCCAGATATAAAACGAATAACTTTTGACATGAAAAACTTTCTCACCCCTGCAGAGCTGGCGGAGCAGGTTGTTTCGTGGGGTCACGCAAAAGTACGCTCTCCAGTGCAGACGACACTGTTGCTTGGAGTTCTGGCGGGAGCGTACATTGGTTTCGCAGCTCATCTGGCGACGATTGTCGCTACGGGAGATTTTACTTGGATCGGGTTGAAACAGTTTAGCGTTGGTGCAGTCTTCAGCTTGGGGTTGATGCTGGTGATCATCCCCGGCTCCGAGTTGTGGACCGGTAACACCCTTATGAGTGCGGCGCTGCTCGAACGCAGAATCACCCTGGGACAGATGTTGCGGAACTGGTGCTGGGTTTATCTGGGCAATCTTGCGGGCGCTGTGTTTCTGGCTTGGATGATTGCCAGCCAGACAGGAATACTTGACGGGGCCTTTGGGGTAAAGGCGGTGCAGATTGCAGCCGCTAAGGTGGAGCAGAGCTCAGGACACAATCTGGCCTACTTTTATCGGGCGCTGGCGTGTAACTGGCTGGTGTGTCTAGCAATAATGCAGGCTATGGCGGCGCAAGATATCGCCGGCAAGGTGCTTGCGATCTTCTTCCCAATTATGGCCTTTGTCGCCTCAGGGTTTGAACACGCCATTGCCAACATGTATTTTATCCCCGCCGGCATATTTGCGGCCCAGCTTGAAACGGTTCAGAGCATGTGTGACCTGGATCCCGCGTTGCTGGAGCAGCTCAATTGGGCAACCATGTGGCAGAACAATCTCATCAGTGTCACGTTGGGGAATCTGGTCGGGGGCGGGCTGTGTGTCGGGGTGTGCTACTGGTGGATATATCGGGTGCGTTACAGTGACGGATCGGGACGGTAATACTGTAAAAGAAACGTTCGGTATTATAGTGTTTTTTGGGAATCTTTCGGTTCTGTGCCAAATGCGCCTCGATTGAATCTGCCTTCTTTTACCATTGCACAAGAACGCAGCAGTTTTTCGAATTGCTTACGGGCTATGTTTCGAGCTCCAAGGGAATGTAGGTGGGCGGTGGGTAGTTGACAGTCGATCACTCTGTAGTGATGCTGAATCAGGTGTGCCGTGAGAGCTGCAAGTGTTACTTTGGATGCGTCTCTCCGGCGGTGAAACATAGACTCGCCGCAAAAACAGGTGCCCAGAGCAATTCCGTATAGTCCTCCTACCATTTCGTCTCCTTCCCAGCATTCTACACTGTGGGCAAAACCGAGTGCATGCAGCTCCGTGTAGGCATCCAGCATCGCTGGGCTTATCCAAGTGCCCCCTTCACGGCCCTCGGTATAGGCACAGCATTCCATACACTGCCTGAAATCTACATCGAAGGTTATGCGGTACGTTTTCTGGCGCAGAGTTTTTTTTAGACTCCGGCTTAGGTGTATTTCAGTCGGATACAGGACACAGCGCTGAGGAGGAGCCCACCACAGTAGCGGTTCCGCGGGGTCGTTCCAAGGGAATATGCCGTGGGTGTAAGCTAGCAGCAGGCGGGCGGGGCTGAGGTCGCCACCCACTGCGAGCAAGCCGTTACTTTGCGCCAGATATGTCGGTGGGAAAGAGAGCTCTTGGCTCAGGGCAAAAATGGGCATTTAGCTCTGTTTTTGCCCCTGCTTGGCTGCAGCAGCGAAGTTGAAGGTTAAAGTGTCGTTGCGACACCCGATTTTCGCGCTGCCACCTTGTTTCAACTCCCCAAACAAAATAGCATTTGCCAGAGGGTTGCTGATCTGTTCCTGAATCAGGCGGCTTAGCGGGCGTGCACCATAATGACTGTCAAATCCGTGCCGTGCCAGATACGTACGTGCGCTTTTACTTACTCCCAACTGGATATTTTTGTCCTGCAGGCGCTCTCTTACTTCGTCTATGAACTTATCAACTACCCGCCTTATATGCTCTGGCTCAAGGGCAGAGAACGTCACAATGGCATCTAGGCGGTTGCGAAATTCTGGCGAGAAAAACTTGGACAGAGCAGCAGCGGGGCTTTTGCCCGAACTAGGGGTAAAGCCTATGAGGTTTTGGCTCATTTCACGGGCACCAGCGTTGCTCGTCATCACCAGAATACAGTCTCTGAAACTGGCACTTTTGCCGTTGTTGTCGGTGAGGGTGCCGTTATCCATGATCTGAAGCAGTACGTTAATAAGATCCGGGTGGGCTTTTTCAATTTCATCCAGCAACAAAACGCAGTGAGGGGTTTTGTTGAGGGCGTCTGTCAGTAATCCTCCCTGCTCATACCCCACATAACCCGGCGGCGCACCTATGAGGCGCGCAACCGCATGTTTTTCCATGTATTCGCTCATATCAAAACGGACGAATGCTATCCCCATCTGCGCAGCGAGTTGTTTTGCGATCTCGGTTTTACCAACCCCGGTTGGGCCTGCGAATAAAAAAGATCCCATGGGATGATCGGGATGGCCCAGCCCAGCGCGGGCGCGCAGCACTGCCTGTACCACCTGTTTGATTGCGTGATCCTGACCGAACACTTTTTTCTGCAGACGGTCTTCAAGGCGTGCCAGATTGTGACGGTCGTCTTGCGCCACTGAGCGTATGGGAATTTGCGCCATGGAGGCAATAACCTGTTCCGCATCGCGAATTGTGGCCTTATGGCGCCTTGTGGCGCCGGTGTGGAGCCTAGCGCCAATTTCATCCAGCAGGTCAATGGCGGAATCTGGCAGGTGACGATGGTGCAGGTGGCGTTTGGCCAGATCAGCTATGGTGCTAAGCACCGCAGCGGGGAACGTCACTGCGTGAAACTCCTCGTACCTTGACTTCAGCCCTTGCAAAATAAGGATTGTTTCTTCAATGGATGGCTCATGCACGTCGATCTTCTGAAATCTACGTGAAAGAGCCCGGTCTTTGTCAAACAAGCGTTTATACTCGTCATAGGTCGTGGCTCCGATACAGCGGATTTTCCCCCCGGCCAGCATAGGTTTGAGGATGTTAGAGACATCCAGGCTTCCACCGCTAGTGGCTCCGGCGCCGATAATGGTGTGAATTTCGTCTATGAACAGAATAGGCAGTTCCAACGCATCAAGTTCGCGTATAATCAGTTTTAAGCGCTCTTCAAAATCTCCTCGATATTTTGTTCCAGCCAGAAGACTCCCCATATCCAGAGCGAATATCCGCGCATTGCGCAGCATTTTGGGGATCTGACCAGCCTCAAGCAACACGGCCAGTCCTTCTGCGATAGCCGTTTTGCCAGTACCGGGCTCACCGACCAAGATGGGATTATTTTTACGTCTGCGACATAGAATCTGCAGCATTCGCTCCAGTTCAGCTGTGCGCCCGATTAATGGGTCAATGTCTTCTTTCTGGGCCCTGGCGCGCAGGTCGACGGTGAAACTCTCCAGCGCGCTGGCGCTACTTTTTCCCTTCGCAGCATTTGCAGTGCTGGTGCCTGTTTCCGGCGGCTCCGATGCAGAAGAAGCCGAACTGCCGTGAGATATAACTTGAAGAATATCAAGTCGTTGTATGCCGTGAGCTTTAAGAAGTTGGGTCGCGTAACTTTTTTTCTCGTTGGTTATACCGGCAAGGATGTCTCCAATCTGCACTTCATTGCGCCCTGCAGCGGCGCAGTGCGTCACTGTGTGTTGCAAAATGCGCTGGATGGCGATGGATTGCTGCGGCACATAATTTTCGTCTTTAGCTGGGATCTTATCCACCTCGCTGGATAGGTAGGTCCTTACCGACTGGCGTAAATCATCCACATCTGCGCCGCAGCTGTGGAGTAGACGTTGCGCCTCATCACTAAACAGCATGGCATATAGCAGATGCTCAGTTGTTAGATACTCATGCTGGTGTTTCTGCGCTTCCTGAACTGCCAGCGAAAACACCACTTGTACTTCATTGCTGAAAGTCAATTTATTTTTATTCCCTTGGTTTTGTCTGGGGGCACTCTTATCCGGGCTGAATACTGCAACGGAGCGGGTAACTGGCTTTTTTAGCCATACGATGCACCGCCTCAACCTTTGTTTCCGCTATTTCGAACGGATAATTGCCGCACACAGCCTGCCCTTTAGTGTGAATAGTCAACATTATATGTGTGGCTTCTGCGTTGGATTTATGAAATACGTTTTCGAGCATAGTCACCACAAACTCCATAGTAGTGTAATCATCGTTGTGCATGATTACAATATAACGCGATGGGGTGATGCTGTCGTATTTGATGCGGGTGTCTTTGTGCGTGATAGGGTTGGTACTGTGTCCCATGTGCTGGCCTGCATTATTTGAGAAAGGGTGAAAGTGCCAGATATGCCTAATTGTTCAATGCCAGCTTTTGAAGCGTTAACGAGCGTCGATATTTCTAAGAATTTTGACAAATTGATAAAAACATCTAAAGTTTAGGATGGCAGGTAGCCGAATGGAGAATACGGCCTCTTAACATATCATTGCGGACTTGGTCCACAATCTCACACAAAGTTGTGGTATGTTTTCTTTTTTTAAAAAGCTGGGGCAACTCTAACACAATTTTATTGTCCTAGCTATACAATGAAAGCCCCGTGGTTTCAGCCTTCAGCCCAATTTGGAGGAGAAGTTGCCGCCGCGCAATCTTTTTTTCTTGGGCAGAATTGATATTCTGCATTGTTGGATTTAATATCACGATGACACAAGACCATTCTGGGTCAAGTTTTTCAATTCAAAAAAACAGTTGAGTTGTAGGTGAGGTCAGTTAGGCTGTATTTAAATCTATACTAGGCAAAGGATCTCAGCATAAATGGCAGAAGTACATAGTGGGGCAGAAAAACAGGACAGGAAAAACTCAGCTGACAAAGCTCCGCGCAGATCAGTCGTTCTGGCTATTTTGGGGCTGAGTTTTCTGGCTTTTTCCGCACTCGGAGATAACGGAATGCTCAAGTTATTTGAGGTGCTGGAATACAAATCCGAGCTTATAGAAAGTAAAAATGATCTTGTGCGTAAGAATAAGCGCTTGGAAGCTGAGCTGTACGCTTTGCAGCATGATGACAGCTATATAGAGCAGGTAGCGCGCGGAACTCTGAGTCTGGTGCGCGAGGGTGAAACGGTATATCAATTTAAAGAAACACAGCGTTGATTATTGCGTAGAAACGCTATAAACTAAAGTAGTTAGTATAGAACAGGTATTGTGCAGGTCAGGGATCACAGTGGTCCCTTTTTTTGTGCCATATTCGTTGGTTATTATTGGTTTTTTAGTATTTATTTTGTATGTGGCACGGTGGTGTTACAGGCTTTTTTGTGTATGAAGGATGTTTTGTAGAATGAAGGAAGCACTTGAACAAGCTGTTACTCTGGCTCTGCAGGGATGTTATGCCGCAAACACCCTTAAAAGTGGAGCCTTTCCGGATTTTGCAGTAGAGGTTCCCAACCATACGGAACACGGAGATTTTGCAGTTAATCTAGCCATGATGCTGGCTAAGGCAGAAAAGTTGGCTCCGCGAAAAATTGCTGAGATTTTAGTGGAGCAGTTGAATTCGACGTCGGCTATGTGGAACAGAGTTGAGATTGCTGGACCAGGTTTCATAAATTTCTTTCTTACTTCAGCCAGCTGGTTTGCCATTCTGGAATCGCTTTATCATCAGGGACAGCGTTATGGTGCATGCACGATTGGGGCGGGGGAAAAGGTGCAGGTTGAGTTTGTCAGTGCCAATCCAACCGGCCCCCTTCACATCGGACATGGACGGGGTGCTGCCACCGGGGACGCTGTTGCTGCTGTTTTGCAGGAAGCTGGATATGCGGTGCAACGCGAATACTATATCAACGATGCCGGTAATCAGATGGATACTTTGGGGCGCTCTATCTACTTACGTTACCTTGAGTTGCAGGGCAGGGTGATCGAGTTTCCATCCGATTGTTATCAAGGTAACTATATCGCCGCCATTGCTCACGAAATCTTGGAAGAAAAAGGCGAGGCTCTGTTGCATCAGGATGAACGGGAAGCGGTGCGCTATTGTGCTCGATCTGGGGCAGAGAGGATACGTGACGGCATAGATCAGGATTTGCGCAGTTTTGGCATCTGTTTTGATAACTGGTACAGTGAGCAGAGCTTGTACGATCGTGATATGGTCAGTAGCGGTATAAAAGTTCTGAGCGATAGAGGACATACGTACACTGAAGGTGGTGCACTGTGGCTACGGACTACAGAATTCGGAGATGATAAAGATCGGGTACTGGTGCGCGCCAACGGTGCAACTACATATTTCGCCTCGGATATTGCCTACCATCAGGAGAAATATGCGCGTGGTTTTGACACCGTTATCGATGTGTGGGGTGCGGATCATCATGGTTACGTCCCCCGTATGAAAGCTATGCTGGCTGCCCTTGGATTGGAGCCCGAACGTCTGCAGATTATTCTGGTGCAGTTGGTTAACCTGCTGCGGGGTGCAGAACCGGTGGCGATGAGTACGCGTGGAGGCACCTTCGTGACTTTGCGTGAAGTGCTGGATGAGGTGGGTAAAGATGCCTGTCGTTTTTTCTTTCTCATGCGCCGCTCCGATAGCCAACTTGACTTCGATCTAGAACTTGCCAAGCAGCAGAACAACGAAAATCCGGTTTTCTATGTGCAGTATGCACACGCGCGGGTTTGCAGCATCAATCGCAAGGCAGCAGAAGAAGGGATCGCTCTTCCCTGCGGACAGGAAGTGGATCTATCTCTGTTGAGCCTGGAGGAAGAACTGGCGTTGGTGAAACTTCTCCACCGTTACCCACAGATAATTGAAGCGGCTGCGCTGCATTATGAACCCCATCGCATAACCTTTTACCTGCAGGAACTTGCAGCGAGGTTTCACAGCTACTATAATCAACAGCGGGTAATTGTCGAGAATGCCTCAATGACGCAGGCGCGCCTGTATCTGGTTAATGCAGTTAAAATTGTACTGGCGAATGCGTTACGGGTGCTCGGAGTGAGTGCTCCGGAGCAGATGTGATCCTGCGCGGAGAGAAAAGGGGGTATGGTCATGACTCAAGCAGAATATAAACGCGTGCCACGGACTTCCGGGCGGCGAAAATTAATGGTGCTGGCCTCCATGGTACTGCTCCTGTGCCTGGCCTGTTTTGGTCTTGGGTTAATGGTGGGCGGTTCGAGCTTAAAGACGTCAGATTCAAAAAGTAAACCTGTCAGCGCCACTGTGCGAGTAGGCACCGTAGCTCAGCCTGGCGAGAGACATGCGCTTAAAGCAGAAGCCCAAAGAGGTAACAGTGCACGGTCTGGGGCAGGAGACACCACAGACAGCAAAGCTGCGACACAGGCTGACGGTGTGAGTGCAGCCGAACGTGAAGCTGCAGCCGAGAGAGTCGCTGCCGCGGTAGAGGACGCACTGATCGAAAAGCCCGTAGTGCGCGAAACTCCTCTGGGGAGTGGGATTAATCTGCGTAAAAAGTCCGGCACCAGTGCTGATCCCGCTGCAGAAGGGGCGCTCCCGAGTGCTTCGGCTTCTGCCGTGCAGAACGTATCCGGGAAAGGTACTGTGGCTGTGTCAGCTTCATCTCCTCCTAAAGCTACACTCAAAGGGACCAAGGGGGGAAGTTATGTGGTGCAGATAGCGGCTTTCCGGCGCGATGCAGATGCACAGCGGCTAGCGCAAAAATTGAAAACTGACTTTCCCGTCTATGTACACCAAGTTGACCTTGCGGACAAAGGGCAATGGTTTCGCGTTCTTGCCGGACCAGTGACTGAACGAGCTGAGGCGGATTTGCTCAAGCAAAAAGTGAAAGAGAAAGCAGGTATTGAGGGTTTTGTGAAAAAACATTCCGAGAACTGATCCGCTCCGCTCCGGAAGGTTGTTTTTTGTCTTGACTTCGCGGCGGCGAATAAGTACATTGCGCTTCGTTTTGACGCGGGGTGGAGCAGCTTGGTAGCTCGTCGGGCTCATAACCCGAAGGTCGGAGGTTCAAATCCTTCCCCCGCTACCATTTACCACTACACCAGAGTACCTCTGAGCAACACATAGCTGCTCAGAACGTGGTGTTACATATAGTGTTTAGGTCGAGTCAGCTTGGCAACAGTGACAGTATTATAGTTTACGGCGGTGTAGCTCAGTTGGTTAGAGCATGCGGCTCATATCCGCAGTGTCCGGAGTTCGAATCTCTGCACCGCCACCATTTAAAAGAGGCCTCTCCATCCCGGGGGGCCTTTTTTTCTATCTACGATGTGAAACTCCTCCCTACTCAAGGTTACTTCGGCTCACTGCGAAACTCTTGATTCAAGTGGAATGCACTGATGGAAAAGATTGTCAGACAATGCATTGAAGATGAACAACTGATTCCGGCTTGCACTAGAGTTCTGGTCGCGCTATCCGGTGGTGCGGACTCAACCGCTTTACTGTATGCCCTCTGCCGCCTGGCTCCTCAACTTGGGTTCAAGGTAGCGGCTGCCCACTTGAACCATCGAATTCGTCCTGGCGCTGCAGCGGATGCAGCCGTCGCGGCAAAATTCTGCTTCAGTCTGGGCATTCCGGTGGTATTCTGCGCCGAGGATGTTCCGAATTACGCATGTACCCATAAAATGGGCCTTGAAGAAGCCGGACGGGAACTGCGTTATCGTTTTTTGCGTGTGGCAGCGCAGATCACAGGCTCGAAACGCATAGCGACAGCTCACCATCTTAACGATCAGGCTGAGACGCTTATTATGCGCCTGTCACGTGGCACCTCCGTGTCCGGATTAAAGGGGATTCCCCTGATAAATCTTCCCTTTGTCCGGCCCTTACTAAGGGTTGAGCGTTCCCAGGTGGAAGCTTATGTGCGGCACCATGGCCTGACATATGTCGACGATGAATCCAATCTCGATTGTGCTTTTACGCGTAACCGCGTGCGTCACAAGGTTTTGCCCTTGCTAGAAGAGGTGCATCCGCAGGCTCAAAGGCAGTTGGCACAGTTGGCGCAGCAGGTCAGTGTAGAAGAAGATTATTGGGCGCAGGAGGTGGAGAAATACCTTCACGACGCGCAGATCTCTGGAGATGCGCAGAATGTCGAACTGCGGATTGACTATCATGCAACGGCCGCATTGCATCCGGCGTTACGGACTAGGGTAATGCGTGCGCTGCTTGGGCGGGTACGTGGAAACCTGCGTGGACTCGAATCTGTCCATCTACATCTGCTTGAATCAATATTTACCCATACCCGTCCGCAGATGCAGTTTGATTTGCCTGACGCTTGGGTTGCGCGCCGCTATGCACAGATTGTGTGCCGTCGCAGCGCGCCTGAGATTGACTACTCAAGCTTCTGCATTAAGATTGACCGTCTCGGAGCGTATGCACTGCCCCAGAGCGCTGGCGTCGATATCGTTATGGCGCAACCCTCTGTAGAGGGGCCGCTCTGCGTGGAATTTGACGCTGCTGCAGTTCGGTGGCCACTGTATATACGGGATAATCGCCCGGGCGATCGACTTAGATGCGTTGGGATGGAGGGTAGAAAAAAGCTTAAAAATATATTTTCAGAACAACGACTCGAGCTGGAGCAGCGCCGACGCGTCCCTGTGCTGTGTGATGCCAACGGAGAAATTCTATGGGTTATGGGGGTCCGACGTAGCTGCCTGGCACCCAGTGTAGATTGTGAGCAAGCTGTTGTGCGCGTTCTTTTTAGCCCAGTGCAGCGGAAAATGTAATTGAGCAAGCTAGGGGGCTGTGTTACCTTGCAGGTTGGTTTTTTAGATGTTTTTCAGATATTGGGTATCTCTGTGGCCGCAAGAATTTTTTGCTAGATTAGGCCTATAAATAACTGGGGAGGAAAAGTGAATCAGTTTTATAAAAATATAGCTTTGTGGCTTGTGATTTCTCTAGTGATGATCCTGCTGTTCAATATGATGACCAAGCAGGGCACCCAACAGGAATCGATCAGCTATACTGCGTTTGTAAATGCCCTGGATGCCGATCGGGTCGAGGAAGTAGTAATGCAGGGCCCCAATATTAATGGGGTTTACAAAGACGGCACCAGTTTCAAGACGTTTGCTCCATCTGACCCAGAGCTGATCCAACAGCTGCGTCAAAAAGGTGTAGTCATAGAGGCGAAGCCGGAAGAAGATCGCAGCTTCTGGATGACAATGCTGGTTTCGTGGGGCCCCATCCTCCTGCTTATAGCTGTATGGATATTTTTCATGCGTCAAATGCAGGGAGGAGGCGGCAAAGCTATGAATTTCGGCAAAAGTAAGGCTCGCCTGCTCTCCGACACTCAGGGGATGGTTACCTTCAAGGATGTTGCCGGGGTCGATGAGGCCAAAGAGGAACTTGAAGAGATTGTAGCTTTCTTGAAAGACCCAAAAAAGTTCACCCGCCTGGGGGGACGTTTACCCAAAGGGGTTCTACTCGTAGGTTCTCCCGGAACTGGCAAGACCCTGCTGGCGCGCTCCATTGCTGGTGAGGCTGATGTCCCGTTCTTCACCATCTCCGGCTCCGATTTTGTGGAGATGTTTGTCGGAGTAGGTGCCAGTCGTGTGCGGGATCTGTTTGCCCAGGGTAAAAAGAATGCCCCATGTATCATCTTCATTGATGAGATTGATGCCGTTGGCCGGCATCGTGGTGCGGGGTTGGGCGGTGGTCACGACGAACGCGAACAGACCTTGAACCAGCTTCTGGTTGAGATGGACGGGTTTGAATCCAACGAAGGGGTTATCCTGATTGCCGCGACCAACCGCCCCGATGTTCTGGACCCGGCATTGCTGCGTCCTGGCCGTTTTGACCGCCAGGTGATAGTTCCACGCCCTGATGTGCGCGGACGCACCAAGATTCTGCAGGTGCATGCGAGCAAGGTGCCTATGGATGATTCGGTGGATATGGAGATTGTCGCCAAAGGAACCCCTGGGTTTTCCGGGGCGGATCTTGCCAATCTAATTAACGAAGCCGCGTTGCTTGCCGCCAGAGAAAATAAAGATCACGTGTATATGAGTGATTTGGAGTATGCCAAGGATAAAGTAATGATGGGAGCGGAGCGACGTTCCATGGTGATTACGGAGAAAGAGAAAAAAATCACTGCATACCACGAAGCTGGGCATGCGCTGGTTGCTCTCAAAACTCCGGGCTCCGATCCGGTGCATAAGGTTTCCATCATTCCACGCGGACGTGCCCTCGGTGTCACTATGTATCTGCCTAAAGAAGAGAGCTACAGCCAGAGCAAGGATGACCTCCTTGGCGCACTAGCTGCGCTTTTGGGTGGACGTGCAGCGGAGGAGTACTTCCTCGACAGTGTTACAACTGGTGCGAGTAACGATATCGAACGGGTGACTAATATAGCGCGCAAGATGGTGTGTGAGTGGGGCATGAGTGAAAAACTCGGAACGCTATCCTTTGGAGACAAAGAGGGAGAAGTGTTCCTAGGTAAAGAGATGAGCCATACTCGCAACTACAGCGAATCCACTGCAGAAGAGATAGATGCAGAGGTGCGCAGGATTGTAACCCAGGTATACGAGCGTACTCGGCAGATCATCAAGGACAATGCGGAAGTACTTGAGCGCATGGCGCTGGAATTACTTGAGCACGAGACTATAGACAGCAAAGATATTGAGCGCATAATGGCTGGTGAGCCGCTCCTAAAGAAGAAAGAAGAGGCTAAGCCAGCGCCGGCACAAGAAACAAAGGTGGAGTCGGATACTACGGAGGCGGCTACTGCTGTTGAAGAAGCACCTGCCGCGGACTGATGTCTGAGCAGATGCGCATACTATCTGTCTCAACTCCAGAGCAGGTACGCGCTCAAATGGAAGCAATCGGCGTTGATCCAGGCGGAATCCAACGTATGACGGGGAAGGCCGCGCACCTGAATATCCTGTTACACGGGGTTTCTTGTGGTGGTGCGAATATCCTCAAACAGGAAATGCTCTCCCTTGGGGGCGATGCTGCGGTAGCGCGCGGCACTGTGTGTTGCAGCGTCACTCATTCAGATGTGATGCTGATGGGAACGCTCAGGCAGTTGCATGCCCTCTCGCGGCGCTTGACAGTGCAGCCTTTTGGTCTCAAAAAAGTGGGGCAGGATCTGGCCGCTCTGCTTGAGCGCCATGGGCGCCCCCCGCATCTGTTGAAGGGTAGGGGGGTAACGCTGGACTTGGGGCGTCCGTGTGTTATGGGGATCCTCAACGCCACTCCAGATTCGTTTCACGACGGTGGCACATGCGCCAACCTGGATGCCCTGCTCAGACGCGCGGCAAAACAGGTGCGTGGTGGCGCTGACCTCTTTGATGTCGGTGGCGAAAGTACCCGCCCCGGTGCTCCGCAGGTCGAGCTGGAGGCCGAACTCGAGCGGGTTCTACCGCTGATTGAGGCATTGAAGCGCGAGTTTGATCTCCCCGTGTCGGTAGATACCAATAAGGCTGAAGTGGCGCGCTTGAGTTTAGAGTGTGGTGCAGCCTTTGTGAATGATATCAGCGGGCTTACTTTCGATCCGCACATGGCGCAGGTGGCTGCCCAAGGCCGGGCAGGGGTATTTATTATGCATACCCCGGCGCGACCTGACGTTATGCAGAAACACACCAACTATACCGATTTAATTACGGAAGTTATTGCCAGCCTCAAGGCTTCAGCTGTGCGGGCGCAAGAGGCCGGAGTTGCTTCCGATTCCATCGCACTTGATCCCGGCATAGGATTTGGTAAGAACGTAAGCGGCAATCTCACTCTCATACAGCGCCTGCAGGAGATTACCGACCTCGGCTATCCGGTGCTTCTGGGGACGTCCAGAAAAGGTTTAATCGGCCATGTGCTGAAACAACCTCAGACCTCCCAAAGGTTAGCTGGTTCCCTTGCAACGATTGTACTTGGTCTGGCACATGGGGCGCGGATTTTCAGAGTTCACGATGTTGAACCCAGCAGGCAGGCACTGGATATGGCGTGGGCTGTATGCGCTAACTGAATAACCCTGCAGGGCGACCGGTAGGGTGAGCATAGAGGTAGGTATGGGGCGTATATGGGCGAGCTAGAGGAAATTCTAAAAAACAGCCGTTGGTTGCTGGACGCTCTGGATGTGGCCCTCGTCGCCTTTATGATCTACCGGATTATTCTCCTCATAAAGGGAACCCGAGCGGTACAGATGGTTGTCGGCCTAGCGGTGGTTCTCGCAGTTTATGTTATTTCCGAGATAGCCAAGCTCTACACCCTCCAGTGGCTACTCGACAACTTCCTCACCTCCATTGTGCTAGTCATTGTGGTTATTTTCCAGAACGATATTCGCCGCGCCTTGATGCACGTAGGACGAAACCCCTTTTTTGCCGATGTTACCTATAGCGAAGAATCCAAGATAATAGATGAACTGGTTACGGTAACCGTTAGTCTGGCGAGCAAAAAAATCGGCGCCCTGATAGTTATAGAGCGTGAAACTGGACTGAAAAATTTTCTCGAAATCGGGGTGGAGATCGACGCCAAAGTTTCTTCCGATCTCATCTCTGCGATATTCCTCCCACTCTCTCCACTGCATGATGGCGCTCTTATTCTGCAAAATGGACGCCTGAAGCAGGCTGGCTGCTTTTTGCCTTTATCGCAGAATCCTGATATTAGCAAGACCCTGGGCACCCGCCACCGGGCCGCAATCGGCTTGACTGAGCTGGTTGATGCTGTTGTGGTGGTTGTATCGGAAGAAACAGGTAAAATATCCGTAGCGGTAGGGGGCCGCATGACCCGCGGACTTGATTCTACCTCGCTGCGGCGTATTTTAGTCCGCCTACTCGATCAGTCGCAAACCAGACGTAAGAGGTGAATTAATGATGGAACGTATCTTGACAAACTGGCCCATCAAACTTCTCTCGCTGGCGTTCGCGGTTATGCTGTGGTTGCTCGTCATGGGGGAGCAAAACACCGAAGTTGGCTACACAGTTTCCCTGGAAATCAAGAATGTACCCAAAGGATTGATTATAGCCAGTGAGGTGCCGGGGCACATCGATGTGCGTTTAACCGGCTCCCGTACCCTGTTGGCCAATATTCAAGGTTCAGATCTGGGCATCTCTGTAGATTTGCATGATGCTAAACCCGGAATTACCACCTTTCGCAGTCTTGATGAACGTTTAAATCTGCCTCGCTCTGTAGTAGTCAGCCGCCTGTCCCCATCCTTCGTAGATATAAAATTAGAGCGCGTAGTAAAAAAAGAAGTACCTCTGCGCGTAGTGTGTGGCGGAAGTCCCGCTGTTGGCTACAGCATCGAAGAGGTTATGGCTGCCCCGGACTTAATTGAGGTTGAGGGGGCGGAAAGCGAAATGAAGCGGGTGACTGAAGTTGAAACCGAGAGTGTCGATGTCGAGGGGCTGAAGACCAGTTTTTCCCTGACCGTGCCCATCAATTATGCAGGTATCTACAGTCGTCTAGTTAAGGTTAAAACTGCAGATGTGCAGGTGATTATAGGTAAAATACCCGAGATAGAACAGCCGCAGGAACCCAATGGGCCCGCCAATGAGACAGCTGTTCATCCCGATGATTCAAAGTGATTTTTCACTGTAACGTTTCGTATGCCTACCAGGCTATAAATGGTGGGCAAATATCCAGGACATAGGGTTTATTATGACTGAAAAAAGAAAGATTTTCGGCACTGACGGTGTGCGCGGAATGGCCAATGTTTACCCCATGACTACCGAAGTTGCCATGCAATTGGGACGCGCCCTGGCTTACATGTTTAAAGGGCCTGGCAAGCGCCGCCGTATTGTGATCGGCAAGGACACTCGATTGTCGGGATATATGTTAGAGAATGCTCTGGCATCGGGTATTTGCTCCATGGGGGTAGATGTGCAGCTGGTCGGGCCACTGCCCACCCCAGGGATTGCCTTTATTACTCGCTCCATGCGCGCCGATGCCGGCGTGGTAATTTCAGCCTCACATAATCCTTACCAAGATAACGGGATCAAGTGTTTTTGCTCCATGGGACATAAGCTGGCTGATTCGAGGGAGATGGAACTGGAATCGATGTTGTTTTCGCCTGAACTTGAGGTGCTACGCCCGACCGCGGCTGAGGTGGGTAAGGCCTATCGTATAGATGATGCCGCCGGCAGATATGTTGTTTTTTTGAAGAACACATTCCCACGCAATCTGGACCTGCTAGGGATGCGCATTGTCCTCGACTGTGCCCATGGCGCAGCATACAAGGTCGCTCCGGCAGTATTCGAAGAGCTTGGCGCCGAGGTGATTCGTCTCGGGGTGACGCCGGACGGCACCAACATCAATGCTGGATGCGGCTCTTTGTATCCTGAAGTTGTTGCGCAGGCGGTGAAGAAGTGCGGCGCCGATGTAGGGATTGCCCTGGATGGGGACGCCGATCGGGTGATTTTTGTGGACGAGAACGGAGACGAGGTTGACGGCGACCACATTATGGCAATTTGCGCTGCATATCTGCATGAGCAGGGTGAACTGGCCCATGACACTCTAGTTACCACGGTGATGAGCAATATGGGTTTAGATCTTGCCATGCAACAGCTGGGTATAAACGTGGTCAAGACTGCTGTCGGTGACCGTTATGTGCATGAACAGATGCTCGAACACGGTTATACTTTTGGCGGGGAACAGTCTGGGCATATGATTTTTTCTGAACACAGCACCACCGGGGATGGAACCCTTACCGCGCTGCAAGTACTGCGCATCATGCGCGAAAAAAACAAGCCCCTGTCCGAGTTGGCTGCAGTAATGACAGCTCTGCCGCAGGTTTTGCTGAATGTGCGGGTTGCGCACAGGAAAGATATCAGCCAGATTCAGGCGGTGCAGGATATTATCTGTAGGTGCGAAGAGGAACTAGGCAATATGGGGCGCCTGTTGATTCGCTATTCCGGAACAGAGCCCTTACTGCGCATCATGCTTGAGGGGCCGAGTCGGGAGCGGATCGAGGCTATGGCTGATGAAATAGCCGCTCAGGTGATTGATTCTCTTGGAGGGCAACCAAAATGATGCAGGCACGACTAGGAGTTAATATTGATCACGTTGCTACCATTCGCCAGGCGCGCGGTGGCACCGAGCCTGATCCTGTAGCGGCAGCCGTTATTGCTGAGCTGGCTGGAGCAGACGGCATTACCGTTCATCTGCGCGAAGACCGTCGCCATATCCAAGATCGGGATGTGCGTATTTTGCGTGAAATTCTGCAGACCCCGCTAAATCTGGAGATGGCCGCAACAGTAGAAATGGTGGACATTGCGTGTAGAATCCGGCCGTACTGTGTCACCCTTGTGCCGGAGAAACGCCAGGAGCTGACCACGGAAGGGGGCCTTGATGTAGTCAAGCAGGCGGAGTCTCTGAAGACATCTATTGAATTGTTGCAGCAGACTGGCATCAGGGTGAGTTTGTTTGTTGACCCAGACCCTATTCAGATTGAACGAGCAGCAGCGCTTAAAGCAGAGGCGATAGAGATCCATACCGGAACATACTGTAATGCCACTTTAGGACAGAAACGTCAGACTGAGTTGGAGGGAATTGCCGCAGCGATAAGCCTGGGGCGCTCCAGTGGGCTGCAGGTAAATGCCGGCCACGGACTCAACTATCAGAATGTACAGGCCGTTGTTGCCTTAGGTGGTATCGCTGAATACAATATCGGGCACAGTATTATATCTCGTGCCGTGCTGGTGGGGCTGGAGCGCGCGGTGCGCGAAATGAAGACACTGCTGCAAATGCCCGAAAGATAGATACGAATGGCTGTAGCTGGCATCGGAACCGATATTGTGCGCGTAGAGCGTTTTGCGGAGTTTATCGCCCGAAACAATCGTGGGGTACTCGAACGCTTGTTTACCCCGGCTGAACTCGCGTATGCGCTACCCCGTCGTCAAGCGGCCGAGCATCTAGCCGCGCGTTTCGCGGCCAAAGAGGCGTTTCTAAAAGCCCTCGGGACCGGCTTGCGCGATGGACTCTCTTGGTTAGATATGGAGGTGCGCAGAAATCACTATGGAGCACCATCCCTGAACCTTACAGGGACAACAGCACAGACGTTCAGCGCACGAGGCCTGCAGACAATTTTTCTTTCCTATTCCCATGAATGTGAATACGCCGTTGCCACGGTAGTACTGGAGGGGGCATGAAGCTGGTTACTGCGGCACAGATGCGGGATATGGATAGCTGCGCAATTGAGACTTACGGCATCCCTGCGGCGGTGCTGATGGAGAATGCCGGCCGCAGTGCGGCGGAGATTCTGCACACGCGCTACTATAAGGAAGTCTCCGGCGCACCTCTCAGCCGGGCTTTGGTTTTCAGTGGTAGGGGAAATAACGGCGGAGATGGATATGTCATAGCGCGGCACCTGCAGCTTCGCGGTTGGGAGGTGCAAGTTGTGGTGCTGGCGCGCGCGGAAGACCTTGAAGGCAGCGCGGCGATTAATCTTAAAATACTGCAACGCGCAGCTGTCGATATTGCGTTCGCTCCCGACTCTGTCAGGCTGGATGCCATCTTGCCGATCCTGCCGTGCCGGGATGTTCTCATCATTGATGCTATGTTTGGTAATGGCCTCACCTCAGCGATTGGGGGGCATTATCTCAAAGCGCTACGCTGGATTAATGCCGCAACAGCGGTAGTGGCCGCAGTAGATATGCCCTCGGGGGTGGACGCCACTAGCGGTGAAATCCTCGGAGAAGCGGTAAAGGCGGACTGCTCTATTAGTTTTGCTTGCGCCAAGGTAGGGCAAGTAAGTGCTCCGGCGTACAGCGTTTGTGGCACCTTATACGTGGCAGATATCGGGATGCCGAAGGTGTTGCGCGACTCGGTCGCGGATACTCTCCTGTTTGTCGATGATGCCGATGCACAGCAGTTGCTGCCACCACGCCGTTCTGATGCACATAAGGGCGACTGCGGTCATAGCCTGATACTGGCCGGTACTCACGGGAAGGGGGGTGCTGCCCAGATGGCGGCTGAGGCGTGTGTACGCTCCGGCAGCGGACTGGTGACGCTGGTCACCCCTGTGACGGTCCAGTGCAGTATTGCCGGGCATATACCGGAAGTGATGACCCATGGGGTAAGTGATACTGGCTGGAGTGTTGAAATGCTGCCTGAACTGGAGCGTCTGTGGCAGGAGCGCAACGCCATTGCCATTGGCCCTGGTCTCGGGACAGAGGAGAGCTGCGCCCGCTTGGTGCGTGAGCTGGTGGTCCGGTGTCCGCTGCCCCTAGTGCTTGATGCTGATGGTCTCAATGCCGTGTCAGCAGTACCCGAAATTTTTAAGCAACGCGCTGGGGTGACCGTAGTAACTCCTCATCCCGGAGAGATGGCACGTCTGTGTGGTTGTAGTGTGGCACAGGTTCAGGCTGAACGCATCCGCACGGCGCAAGAGTTTGCTGCCCTTTTCGGAGTTATTGTGGTGCTAAAAGGGGCTAGAACTGTTATCGCCGACCCATACGGCGCGGTGCGCATCAATTCTAGCGGCAACCACGGCATGGCTAGTGGCGGCATGGGTGATGTGCTGACCGGAGTAATTACTGCGTTTATTGCTCAAGGGCTTGCTGCCCTTGACGCCGCCACCCTTGGAGTATATCTGCATGGCAGAGCTGCCGACCTATGTGCGCAGCAGTATGGCACAACTGGGTACACCGCCACCGATGTCGCAAAAATGCTGGGCCGGGCGCGGCAGAAGCTTTCTTCATCGCCCTGCTGCGTGTGAATATGTTTGTTGTATCGATCTGTCCAACACCGCCACATCGTTAAGCACTATTTGAGATGGCTTAATATATTTTCGAGGAGATTACCCCCATGGCGTATGCCCGCGATATCATGACCACCGAAGTGATCAGCGTAGAACCGCAAACAACCATACAGGATTTTGGCACCTTACTGGAGAAAACAGGGGTCAGTGTTATGCCGGTGGTAAACCCGGATAATACCTTATTTGGCATCATCTCGGCGACCGATCTGGTTGAGAGTGATCGTCCTCTGCATATTCCCACAGTAATTTCCATATTCGACTGGGTTTTATATCTAGAAAGTGAAAAAAACTTCACAGACCAGGTGAAGAGAATAACTGCACGCACCGTGGGTGAAGTCTGCACACACAAGGTTATCACCTGTGCTCCCGATACCCACGCATCCGAGGTGGCGGAAATGATGGTTAAGCATAAGGTTCATCTTATCCCAGTCCTGGAGGCAGGCAAATTGGTCGGAGTTATCGGACGTTTGGATATTGTGCGCAGCATGAGTGGCAATTCCACCACCGGAGTAGATGCTTGATTCTGTGTGAATTTATAAGTACCAGCACCGAGCACACTCAGCGCTTCGGGCAAGAACTGGGAAATCTACTGGGTCCGGGTGCGCTGGTGCTCTTGTGCGGAGAACTGGGCGCGGGTAAAACCTGCCTCAGTGGTGCTATCGCACGAGGTGCCGGAGTAAGCGCAGAAGTTGCCATCACAAGCCCGACCTATACCCTGATGCAAGAATATTCAACACATTCCAATCAAGGGTTTTCTACGGTATATCACTTCGACCTCTATCGCCTATCCGATCCTGATGAACTGCATGAATTGGGGTTTGACGAATACCTGCACGGCAGTGGTATCGCTTTGGTTGAGTGGGCGGAGCGCTACCCTGAGTTGCGGCACAACGCGTTGCACATCACCCTGAGCTGGGAAAGTGAATGCGCACGGCGCATCCGCTGTGTTGCCTTGGGTGATTTTGGCTCGAGCCAGCCAGATTTGTGGTGCGAATTTGGGCGCAGATGGTCTGCATAAACTGCGTACCACATCGGGTATAAAATAACGTGCAGATTCGGCAATGTACGTCTCTGTGCGAGGCGTGAAAAGACTTTGACCGTAAGAGAAAATATTGTTACAAGTTTCATGCTGCATTTTCTGTCTGAGGTGTAAGTATGACAGTACTTAGCTATGCGCAAACATGAGATGCAGAAGCTGATAAATGGCCACGTAGGTTATTGCGGGAGTGTTCTCGTCTGCGCTATGCGCAAAAAGATGCTCCCGGGGAGGACAGAGGACAATGGCTCTTGTAGTTCAGAAGTACGGCGGAACTTCCGTAGGAACAATTGATAAAATCAGAAATGTTGCCCAGCGGGTAGCGCGCACCCACGATGATGGCAACGATGTCGTGGTGATAGTTTCCGCCATGTCGGGGGAAACCAACAAACTAGTTGCGATGGCCAACGAGATGTGCGAATTCCCCAGTGAGCGTGAATACGATGTGCTGGTTTCCACCGGCGAACAGGTGACTATCGCATTATTGGCCATGTGCCTGCAATCCATGGGGTATAAAGCTAAAAGCTACCTTGGGCATCAGATTCCCATCATAACAGACAGTGCTTCCTCGAAGGCGCGCATCAAGGAGATCGGACAGGATAATATTCGTCAAGATCTTGCAGGCGGCAGCATCGTAGTCGTTGCGGGGTTCCAGGGCATAGACGCCGAAGGCAATATTACGACCATGGGTCGCGGTGGCTCCGATACTTCAGCGGTCGCGGTGGCGGCAGCTCTTAAGGCGGATGTCTGTGAAATATATACCGATGTGGACGGGGTATATACTACGGATCCGCGCATTGCCGAAGATGCCAGCAAGATCGAGAAAATCACCTATGATGAGATGCTGGAAATGGCGTCGCTCGGGGCGAAAATTCTGCAGATCCGTTCAGTTGAGTTTGCTAAAAAATACGGCGTGGTGCTTCACGTGCGTTCTAGTTTTAACGATAATCCCGGCACGCTGGTGATTAAGGAGGATTCAGAGATGGAGACCGTACTGGTTTCAGGTGTTACCTACAGTAAAGACGAGGCAAAAGTTTCAGTTCTGCAGATACCGGACAAACCGGGCATAGCCGCGAGCATTTTCTCTCCACTTTCAGACGCCAGTATAAGTGTCGATGTGATAATCCAGAACATATCCACCAAAGGGCTCACTGACATCACCTTTACCGTGCCCCGCACCGACCTCAAAAAGACTCTTAAAATTGTAGAGGAGACCGCCCAGAAAATCGGTGCCGGTGGCGTTACTTCTGATGAAAAGGTGGCCAAGGTTTCTATTGTCGGGGTAGGTATGCGTTCGCACTCCGGTGTTGCCTCCAAGATGTTCAGTACCCTGTCCGCAGAAGGGATCAATATCCAGATGATTTCCACCAGTGAAATCAAGGTGTCCTGTGTAATTGACGATAAATATGCCGAATTGGCGGTGCGGGTGCTGCATGAAGCTTTTGAGCTTGGCAGTAAAAAAGACTAGATTTTCGCAGTAGGTTATATCGTAGTGAATAGAGAATGGAGCCCATGGATATGAAACGTGTCATGCTGTACGACACAACCCTGCGAGACGGAACCCAGGCCGAGGACATTTCCTTTCTGGTACACGACAAGGTGCGCATAGCGCAACAACTCGATGAGCTTGGAGTTCACTATATCGAAGGTGGATGGCCGGGGTCCAATCCCAAAGATATCTCCTTTTTTCAGGAGATAAAAAAGATTAAGCTCGCACGCGCCAAGATTGCTGCCTTCGGCTCGACGCGCCGCGCTAAATCAACCCCTGAAGATGATAATAATATCCAGACCCTGATCCAGTCAGAGCCGGATGTAGTCACTATCTTCGGTAAGACCTGGGATTTTCATGTCAGAGAGGCGCTCAGAATATCCCTGGAAGAAAATCTAGAGATTATCTACGATTCACTAGCGTACCTGAAGCAACATGTACCCGAGGTTATCTATGACGCCGAGCATTTTTTCGACGGTTACAAGGCCAATCCTGAGTATGCTCTGAAAGCTCTGGAAGCCGCTCAGCAGGCAGGTGCCGACTGCATTGTCCTATGTGAGACCAACGGCGGAACATTGCCGCACGAAGTCGGGGAGATTGTCGAAATTGTAGCGCGACACATTAAAACGCCGCTTGGCATCCATGCCCACAACGACAGTGAGTGTGCCGTCGCCAATTCACTCATGGCGGTAGAGAAGGGTGTTGTACATGTGCAGGGCACCATTAATGGTTTTGGTGAGCGCTGTGGTAACGCCAATCTATGTTCCATTATCCCCGCACTGCAGCTTAAAATGGGCAGAGAGTGTATCACTCCTGAACAACTGCGTAGTCTTCGTGTAGTTTCGCGACAGATATATGAACTAGCCAACCTAGTGCCGAATAAGCATCAACCCTATGTGGGCAATGCTGCTTTTGCGCATAAGGGTGGAGTCCATGTATCCGCCATTCAGCGCCATCCGGAGACATATGAACATATCCGTCCGGAATTGGTGGGTAACACTACTCGGGTGTTGGTTTCCGATCTTTCCGGCCGCGCTAATATTCTAGCCAAGGCGCAACAGTTCGACATCAACCTAGACAGCAAAGATCCAGTCACCCTTGAGATCCTCGAAGAGATTAAAGATATGGAGAACAAGGGGTATCAGTTTGAAGGTGCCGAGGCATCATTCGAACTGCTCATGCGTAAGGCTCTGGGAAACGTACGCCATTTCTTTTCTGTAATCGGCTTTCGCGTCATCGACACCCGGCTCAAAGAAGGAGATAAACCTTTGTCTGAGGCGACGGTAAAGGTAAAGGTCAGCGGGCGCATTGAACATACTGCAGCTGAGGGCAATGGCCCGGTCAATGCGTTGGATAACGCCTTACGTAAGGCGCTGGAGAGTTTTTACCCCAAACTGAAGGAGATGCGCCTGTTTGATTACAAGGTGCGTGTGCTCCCTGCAGGTAAAGGTACTGCTTCAGTAACCAGGGTCTTAATTGAGTCTGGGGATGCTGACTCGCGTTGGGGAACTGTGGGGGTAAGCGATAACATAATTGATGCCTCTTATCTGGCCTTGATCGATGCATTCCAATATAAGCTCGCCAAAGATTCAGAGTAGAGGCATTAGGACCCAGTATATATGCGTGGTGCTCCACGCGCTCTTACTCCTTCTATTATTGCTGCACAGCCGGAGTCTTTCCCGTAAAGGGGAGGACCCGGCTGTTTTTGTTGATACTTCCCAGCAGCATGTGTGGGTGGAAGCGGAGCGAAGCTGCGGAGAGCGTCATATATTTGACGTAAGTGTCTCAGGAGTCGTTGAAAAAATGACGGTTTGGCTGGATGTAGATTCGAGCTTACATGAAAGATTGGAGCCATTGACCTGTATTTCAGGGCAACACCTTGAGATTGCAGAGAGTGCCACTGGGAATTCCTATATAGAAACTACGTGGATGCGTGCCGGCACGCGAATGACTCTCGGAGTTTTACTTCACCCTGATCTAATGAACACAGCAGATTGGCAAGATCTAGCCGGAATAGGGCCTGTATTAGCTCAAAGAATCGTAATGTGGCGTCAGAAAAATGGCGATTTTGTTTATTTATCGCGCTTGCAGCAGGTCAAAGGGGTAGGACCGAAAACGGTAGACTCACTGCACCATTGGTTTTTCTCTTCCGAGCTGCCAGATAATTAAGCAATCTCTACACAATTTTCCATAATCTCCTCTTTTTTTGTTCTTTCCTCCTCAAATTGCCAAAAATTACCTTGTCTACACCCATGACTCATTAAGTTGGCGCTTTTTGTGCAGTAGTATAAGCACAGACAGGGCACCGTTAATGAAAAATCCGGTGCAAAAGTGCCAGAAATCACGGCACGTGGTCAGTTGGGATCATTAGAGGCACGTTTTGTTTGTTCTAATATCTGGGAACTCAACAACTCTGGAGGGGTACAGCAATGAAATGTCCAAAATGCAAAGGGCGGATGTATACTGAAAGATATTTTGACTATGTGCGTTCATATCTGGGATGGAAATGTAGTTGCTGTGGCGAGATGCTAGATCCAACCATACTTACCAATCGAGCTCGTAATCATAACCTATACTTGGGTTAGGTTGTTCAGGACTAACTGGCCTTGGTAGCGGGCCTAAAATTCTGCTGCAACAGTGGCCGGAGATCAACACTCCGGCCTTTTTTATATAGTTAGCTATTATTTCTAGTCTATTGAGGGTTTATCTCTACTTGTGCTGCCCATTAAGGCGGTATACGTATGTTAGGATTTCTGCTACAGCCAAATAAAGTTCCTCCGGTATTTCTTGCCCCACCGGCACTTTGGCGAGTAATTCTGCAAGAACTGGGTCGTTACTGATGTGCAATCCGGCTTCATGCGCCAGTTTTACAATGCGCTCAGCTATTTCCCCTTGGCCACTGGCTACTACGACTGGTGCAGAATCTGCGCCATCATATTTAAGTGCGGTAGCTTTTTTTATTTTCGAATCTGCCATTTATCGGTTACCGTCACGCTTGGGTACTAAGCATAGATTTTCCTGGACTCAGCCGCTCCAGGAGTGCAACTGTTGGGTCCTGTGCGCCGGCGTCTACATTGAGGCGTTGCAGCCCAAAAGGCTTTAAACACGTGTTCAACTCATGGCGTGTATGTTCAACCAAGGCAATGGTTTCCGGTTTTGCACAGCTGATACGCACAAAGAGGTTTCCTTGCTCAAAAAGCATGTTTATATTCATAATTCCCAGCTGTTCTAGCGCTAGATTGAGGGTAACACTGAGGCATCTGTGCTCAGGTTTTTCCGCAGGGTCCTGTTTCTCGTGCCTATGTTCTTCAATCAAGGCGTAACCTTGGTGGAGGAAATCAAAGGGAAGAGGCAGAAACAGGACACCATCTTCAGCTAGTCGGGCGCGACACAATTGATAAAGTTCCAACTGTTGTAATAGGCTGATGCTGTTACCTCGCACCTGCGCTGAAACATCTTCCTGGTTTTGTAGCTGTAGCAGTATTCCCTTGAGGCTGTTGCGAGCCGCCGCTCCTTCGCCCTTGAGCAAACGTCCTTCAAAATTCAGCCCCAGAACCTGGGCCAACAGCGCTAACTCACGTGGAGGTGGCGTTGCCATTTGCTGTTGAATAGCGCCAATTGTTTGTGACAATGCCTGTATTAACGCTGCACTTAGAACCTGTATTTGGCTACTGAGGTGATCAGCGCCAGTATCTGACGCCAGTATTTTTGCGTGCAGATTTGCACTTGGCAGTTGTTCCAGGAAGGTGTGCATCTGTTGTAACATCGTCGCCACAGGTTTTTGCCCCGAAGCTGTCTGCAGCATAGGAGCCAGAAGCTGTGCTGCACGATTGGTGTCAGTGGGCGTACCGGTGGAAGGAACGAGTAGAATTTCGGCCAGAATAGCGGTCATTTGGGTGAAGGTCTGAGCTGTAGCAGTAGTTTCACCCCTAGAACCGGCTTGGGCCAGTACGGCCGGAATTTGTTGGAGATAGTTGCCCAGGGCAGCGCGCACATTCTGATTTGCTGTTTGTAGTTGAGACAGGATTTCTTCCAGTGGTTGTGCTGCTTGGGCTAATTCTGCCCCAAAAGGGGGAGGACGTTGGCCGAGGAATTGGTGCGCCAGTTGCTGGAGTTGCGGCTGAGTTGACTTGGCATCGAGAGCCTGACTCAACTGCTGTAGTTTAGTACCAAACTGAGGTTGCTGCTCAAACATATGCAGCAACCTCAGTAGGTGTTTTTCCATCCCTTGAGGCACTATCTGCAGTTGCAAGCGAGGTTCTGTGCTTGTTACCTGCAGATTCAGTTGTTGCCCAGTTTTAACCTCTGCGTTAGTTTGCGCCCACATCTGCTGTCCACGCATTTCAAGCAAGACCTTACCGTCACCTTTATCGGCGATAGTAGCCTGCACTACCTGGTATGGTTGCAGATTGTGCTGAACTACATCAGCACTTTTTTGGGTGGGCGTTACCGGATTTACGCTGAACGTAGCCGGCTGCACCGGGACAATATACTCCATTCCCTCTCATCGACTTCATATGCAAATATATTAAGAGCCCGCAGAGCTTGAGTGTCCTCATACTTGTCGGGCTAATTGCCTTCGTCAAACTGGTGGGAGATTCTCTTGTTGCAGCTCTTTACTCCATATGTTCATGGTTTAATTTAGTTTATTCTCTCCACCGGCGACCTCTTCAGTTTGGCTCTGTGGCACCGAGTTTGGAAAATTTGCCGCTATTTGGGTCATTGCGCGGGTGCGCTCGGCGTTCATCCGCGTAATCCCCTCTGGGCTGAGATGCATGGTGCCAGTGCTGGTGCGCTGTAGCACACCTTCGCGTTCCAGCTCTTTTAGCGCTATGTTTAAGTATTGCTTTACTTCGGTCTCGTTCGTTTCACTACCGAGCATGGCAGCAAACTTTCCGGCCAGACCGATATTTTTGGGGTTAATCAATTCTTTTTTAACGAAAGCCTGAGTTGTGGCGGTGACAAATTTGCTCATAAATAACAGTGCTACGCTTTGCCACAGGTGCATGTCTGGTTTTGGCATGGTGCTCCTCTTGAATGCGGTCCATGAACGTTCAATAGTTAATCCCGCGATAGCGGTCCGGCGCTTTAGCTAGAGTCTAAAATTAGCTGATGCAGGCCGATTTCTAGGAATCGAACGCTATGCTTACGTCGCGCCGATGTTCCGGGTTTATTTTCCATAGTGTGCTGGGGCTGAAGTTGAACTTTGTTGCCACCAGTACATCAGGAAACTGTGCAATGCGGATATTATAGATATTTACGTACTCGTTGAACAGCTCGCGGCGATCGGCTATTTGCTCTTCAAGCTCAGAGATGCGAGTACCCAGGCGGCGGAACGCTTCATCCGCCTTCAAATCGGGATAGTTTTCGGTGACGGCAAACAGTGATTTAAGGGTATCGGTTAAAAAGTTCTGCGCCTCAAGTTGTGCGTTCTGGCTGTCAGCTGCGGCGACCATTGACCGTGCTTTGGTTACGGCTTCAAGGGTTTCGCGCTCGTGCTGCATGTAACCTTTACATACTTCGAGTAACTTTGGTAGCTCATCGTAGCGCTGCTTAAGCAGGACATCGATATTGCTCCAAGCTTTGTCCGTGTTACTGCGCATGCTAACGAGTGTATTGTAGATGATGATTACATAGGCTGTCAGGGCAACTCCCGCGAGCAGGATTACTCCTGAAACAATAAGACCGGACATAGCGTTATCTCCTTAAGATTAAATTCCGGATTCCAGAACGTATGGTAGTACGTAGTTCAGCATGCTGCGTATAGTCCCCAGCTGAGCAGGGCAAGACCCACCACTAAAAACAGGCCACTATAATACATTAATTTACGCGTTAGATGCAGCTCTGATTCTGTTTCAGCAATCAGAAATGGATAATTGCCTGTGGGCGGACGACTGATGCAGATTCGCGAGTTGCTCTCTTGATCCAAACTTAGCTGGCGCATGAGTATCTGGTTCTCAGTGGCGCGTCGTGCCAGGTCCCACTCGCTGTTGTCAATATGGCCATCACCGTTTAGGTCATACTGTTGTAGTTGAGCCGGATCCTGTTTAAGGTTTTTCAGCGCTTGGCGCAGTATCTCGGTTTGGGTCGGAGTTTTACGTTGTGTACAGGCGAATCCCAGAATATATATGGGGCTTCCGACTAAGATTAGATCTTCTTCCCAGCGTTCGTTCTCGTTTTGTCTTCCATTGACGCCGAACGGCAGGCGTGCTCTGGCGCCAGTTCCGGTGTGGGTAGTTCTGGGCCTGATGTCCGCTCTGGCTGGATCAATCTGAACCGCGCCAGTATCATCATGAACTATAAAGGGGACGGTGTTGCTGGAGGTAACGCTCACCAGCGTCCATTGATTACTCCCCCGTTCAGACAGCATGTGACGGCTGGAACGTAAATGTTTGCGTTTGTATTTTCTTATTCGATAGTAGACGCATGGCAGGCCAGAAATTGGAGAAACTAGGGCGTATATACGTTCAGCCCGACCGTGAATTTCGACCATCCCCAGTGCCAAAGAGCGAATTTTGCTGGTTGGGGTGTTATCAATGTGCCGCTTCAGCAATATGTATCTAAGCGCCATTCCGAATGAGAGAACGCCTAGAAGTCCTTGCGCAATACCGCTGCTAACCAGATATTCCAGGCTATTTGTAACGACCTCTTGGTGTGTTTGTCCCAGACCGAATGCAGTTGCTATCCCTGCACCGAACAGCAGACTCCAGCGGTTGAGGTACAGTCTGAGACCGGAGATAGTTTCAGCTTCAGGGGGCTGAGGCAGAGCATTCGTCTCACCTGTGCTGGGTAGATCTGTATTCTCCTCTGAATTAGAGGTAGATTTGTTCTGTGCTGGCGCGATCCCTTGCGAACCTGGGGTGGAGGTGGCTATCGCAAAGAGGTTGGGAGTTTGATTAATGGCGGTACCACTTTCAACCGCACTTTGGTGCACCGTAGCCACAGCGTCACGCCCTAATTCCGCCATCAGCCAAGCATAACGGGTCAGAGCGTCGAAGTTGTCAAGCATAGAGTATGCAATGCTGTCTATTACGGTTTCTGGGGTGCAGTCGGGTAGAAATGCCAGACCAAAGCTGTAGTGCACCTTCATGTCCGGGTTTGTTGCTCTGATTTTGTGCCAGAGGGTTTCCAGATTTCTCTGACGGCTCAGTCCCGCATCGTCGCCGAGGCGGCGATGGTCAAATTTCCCCGGCGTGATGCGAATACCCGCCTCAATACACCCCGTGTGGTCGAGGCGGTAGAGATCGATGACAGGGGAGAGGCGAAAAATTTCTTGCTCCAGAGTTTCAATATTTACGGCGTCGGTTGAGGATGCTCCATAGGTGTGACGCACGAGGAAACGTTTGAGCTGACGCTCCTTGAGGCGTCCGGAAATATCAGCAACAATGGCAAGTAGAGATATCTGCGGGTGGCAGTGGATCGTTTGGGTTTGACTGCGTAGTTCCACCCGGTTTGTAAGTATGTGTAAATCTTCGATGGTCTCAGGGTTAAATGGTGCTATACCGCGCGGCACAACCCAGTGGGGGTGACCATGTTGACGTAGCACTTCTTGCAACGGCTCCATTGCGGTGGCGCTGCCACGTGCAAGTAGGCCTGGAAACACCCCTTGCAGGCGCTGCCGCAGGGTGTACAGGTCTGCGTGGCCCTTTGTCGCTAGCACGCGTGCCAGATCTGCATCGGCAGAACTTAACTGCGGTCGCGTCGAAACAAATATCTGTATTTCAGCAGCGCTGGTCAATTTCAAGTAATCCTGATCTTTGCTGCTCAGCCTGTTCGGCCTGATAGCCTGCGACGTTACAGCTCTTTACGATAACTGCAAAAGCCATCAATGTTGCAAGTAGGAGAAAAAACCCCAGATAATTCTCCTTCTTGAGGTTTTGCTTGTTTGGCATGGGTTCATCCTTTTGTTTATGGCATGTGGTGCCCGATTCAGCTGAGTAATACTGCCAGCCAGCGCCACTCCTCTGTGGCTTCAAGGACAATTTTAAGGATCATGGTCAGCGGAACGGACAGTAGCATCCCTACCGGGCCTAGAATCCAGCCCCAGAATACCAGCGATACAAATACTACCAGCGGAGAAAGTCCGAGACGGCTGCCCATAAAGCGTGGCTCCACAACATTACCGATCACCACATTGACTGCAATGTATACCCCACCAACAATTAGGGCACTGAAAATACCATGTTGTATCAGGGCAAGCATAACGGCCGGTATTGCAGCGATGATAGAGCCGATGTTAGGAATATAGTTGAGTAGAAAAGCCAGCAACCCCCATAAAACCGCGTAATCCACATCGAGAATCAACATGCTGATGGTAACTATAATTCCGGTGGCGGCGCTCAGAATTGATTTCATGGCCAGATAACGCTGAACGCTGTGGGTTATACGGGCAAAATTCTCCAGTGAAGCGTTTGATTGGGGCAGCGCTTGTTTGAGCTTGTCGGGCATTGTGCTAGCTTCAAGCAGAATGAATACCACCGTGAGCAGGATGAGAAAACCGTTGGTTAGAGCTGAGCCGAGGCTGCTCAGGGTGTTGGCGGCAATTTTCATGGCTGCACTGGGATCGAAATAATCGAGTACAACCTTAGATGAGATGGATACGCCATAGGTGTTTAGCCATTCAAACAGGGCTTTCGTCTCTGCGCGAATTTGTTCTTGATAGGCAGGCAGGGTAAGGGTGAAGTCATGAACCGATGTGCCGATAAAAAGCGCCAGTATAAGGCCGAAGACTAGAGCCATAGTGATGACCAGGAGTACCGCTAAAACCCCTGGCACCTGTTTTCTTTCGAGCCATTTCAACGCTGGCAGGCATAAGATGGCGATAAATGTGGCTAGGAAAAATGGGACCACGAGCTGCTGAGCATTTTTGAGTCCTGCGAGGATGACGACCAGGCAGGCTCCGGTTATGAGTATGGATTGTCCCGGACGGGGGTTGGTACTGGTCATCGGATTATTCCTTATGTTTGTGCCCTGTTTCTGCTCTGTGCCTGCGACGTACCCGTCATTCAGGTCGAAAGGGTATAATATGCCAAATATTTATGCTGTTGTCGCGCGGAAGTTTAGTATGGGGCCGTGCGTCTATGCAGAGGCGAAATTTAGTATGAGCTGGGAGTCTCGAGGGGATATCCCCTTTAGGAGGTACGCTTTGAGCTTGGGTTCAGTATTAGAGCCATTAGGATAATAGTTGAACCGGCCAGCAGTTGATATAAATTGATCTGTTCACCGAAAAATACAGCGGAGCAGGCGATGGCCAAGGGGATCTTTAGGTTGTTACTCACCGCCAGTACGCCGGCATTGACTGTACGGGCGGCAAAATTCCACATGAAGAAACATAGCCCCGAAGCCAGAATGCCTAAATACAATAAGGTAAGCCATTGCTGTGCGTCTATACGTACCAGCTCCTGCCAGAGTCCGGGCCACGACAGCATAGGGAGCGTAGCGGCAAAACCTCCTAGATATAGAAGAGAAAATATAGTGCTGTCGCGCAGGCGTACTCTGCGCATCACTTTACAGTACGCAACCTGCCCAAAGGCAAAGCATGCATTTGCACCTTGTAGGAGTAGAAAGCCGGTGTGAAACTCGGCGGTACTGAAATCTCGGTACAGTACCACTCCGGTTCCAGCTACGGCCAGCAGGGCCATGGTAAAAAAGCGCCGGTGAAAACGGACAGAAAACAGATCATTGAAAATGGTGACAAATATCGGGGTGAAAATGGTGAATAGCGCCACTTGGTACGCGTGTAGATAGGCAAAAGATGCAGTATAGCAGGTATACATAACCCCGTATTGAAGCGCGCCGATACCAAGTAAAAGTATTCGTGTGGGGATGGGGCAGGGTTTGAGGCGGGTAAAAGGAATAAATACCAGTGTGGCAAGCCCCAGACGCAGCGCAGCGACCAAGCTGGGGTCGATGGTGGTCAAGTGACCCTTTATAAGGCCGAACGAAAAAGCCCAGATCAGGGATACGGCAACAAGAAAAAACAAAACTCAAACCGCCTGGGTGTGTGTATTGGCCAGCTTGATTCGGTTTTTACCCGTTTGTTTAGACAGATACATGGCTATGTCTGCACGCGAAATTATCTCATCCTTGGAGGTCTCTTCCTGTTCTGGGTTGAAATAGGTTACGCCTATGCTGGCAGTAACGCTGATGCTGTGTTTTTGCCAAGGGGTTTTGTGCTCCTCAATCCGACGTCGCAGACGTTCGGCAATGAGCATCGCTTCAGCTTGACCGGTCTCTGGTAGGAATATGGCAAACTCCTCCCCGCCGTAACGCGCTGCCATGTCCACCTGCCGCAGGGTGCCACCGATAAGGTCTGCTATATACTGCAAAACCCGATCTCCAGCCTGATGCCCGTAGGAATCATTGACCTGCTTAAAATCATCCAGATCCAGGAGCAGAAGGGAAAAGCAGCTCTTGTAGCGCAGCGAGCGTTGCATCTCACGTTGAAAATATTCATGAAAGTAACGCACGTTGTGCAAGCCGGTGAGATCATCCTCAAATGCCAGACGGCTCAGCTCCGCGTTGGCACTATAAAGATGTTTAGAGCTCTCTATAAGGTTCTCGTGCTCATTTTTGACGGCGCGCAATTCCGTGTCGGTGGCAATGTTGAGATCACTCAGGATCGAATTGGCTTCCTGAAGCAATTGGCTTGGGCTCTTGATTTTGTCGGGGGGGATTTCAAAAAAAGCTAATGTTTTTAGACTTTTACTGAAAATATCATGGATAAGTCGATCAGCGCTGGCCTGATCCAGATCTTTTTGGCGGAGCATTTGTTCAAACACCCCAAGTTTATTTGCCGAAGGTCTGCTGTGGAACATATCCGCGATTTTATCGGCCACCTGAATAATAAAAGCGGTATCGCGATATTGACACGGTGCCGCATCAGGGTCGTGATGATACAAAATCGGCATGGTTATGCTTGGCGGAATTTTCCATGCTTGTAGAGCCTCTGCTCCGAGTTGACAATGGGTAAAACCGAACAAATCTTGTTCTTTAGCGCTGAGGTTCTCAAGCATAGTTGCATCATTACTGAGCAGGTTACAGAGCAGATCACAGTATTCGGGAAGTTGGCTGCCGGCTATGAGAATACCGATGTCGTGCAGCAGGCCACTTATGAATATGTTGCTATCGTCGTTGTAGAGCTCGCTGTGCAGTAAATTTGCAGCTACAGCTGAGGTCAGAGCGTGGCGCCAAAAATAATTAAAATCGAACGCCGATTTAAAGGTGCGCTTGTTGAAAGCGTGCACCAGAACGAAAGAAAGGGCGATGTTGGTAATCAGGGTGGTCCCTAGGCGGGTCAGCGCCATTTGGATACAATCAATGCTGCCTACAGGGCTGAAAAGTGAAGAGTTAGCTATCTTCAGGATCCGTGCAGTCAGCGCTGCATCCGCTGTTATAATTCGGCTCAAGCGCTGAAAGTCGATCTCTTCCCTGCCCAGCTCTTCCAGAATCAAGGTTGCCACCGCCGGGAGAGTTGGAAGGGTGAGATTTTCATTGTGTTGGAGAAGTTTTTTTACCGGCACTGGTTTGTTAACTCCGTTAGGTGCGCTGATTTTTCGTATGAGCTAGGGTGAAAAGACAGCGATACTCTTGGTGACTCTATTAGCCTGGATCTATTAAGCTTTAAGTATCTATGCATATTCAGTTTTTAGCACCACAAGAACGCAAAATATCTTATCACGGCATGTCCCTCTGAACCACCTTTTATATGTAGGGCTATGCGGTAAATAAGTGTAGTGGATTTTCTATGTGCGGCGACGGTTTTTACTGGTTGCAGGCTGGTGAGGGTAGAGCCGCTGAGCTTCCTTGACAAAATTCTGCTGCATGACTACCTTACGCCCTGCTTTTAAGTATGTTACCCTGTCGTCAATAAATCTATACAAAAAAAGAGGGATTGAGCCATGCCTATCTATGAATATGAGTGTAGTAAATGTGGTTTGGTGTTTGAAGCACGCCAGAAATTTTCCGATGCACCCCTGCAGCAGTGCAAAGAATGTGGGGGCGCGGTGAAGAAACTGATCTCGTCTACCGCTTTTACCCTCAAGGGTGGCGGCTGGTACGAACAAGGCTACAGTAATGACGCACCATCTTCCTGTAGCAAGGCGAAAGCAGGTGAGTGCAGCAAGGCTGGCTGAGCGTAACCATATTGTGGCAGCCGGTGGCTGTCAGAGGACAATTTAGGCCATAACAAACAACTTCTTGGAGATGCCAATGGCAGCAACACTTATCGATGGCAAGGCTTTAGCCGCCAGTATGCGCGAACAGTTAGCCGAGAATGTAGCAGAACTTAAGCACAAGGGTGTGGTGCCTGGACTGGCAGTGGTGCTGGTTGGAGATGATCCGGCCAGTCGTGTGTACGTATCTATGAAGGAGAAGGCCTGCGCCAAAGTTGGAATTTTTTCGGACGAGCATCGATTGTCTGCCGAAACCACGCAGAATGAACTTCTGACGCTTGTGGATAAACTCAATAATGATCCGCGCATCGACGGCATTCTGGTGCAGTTGCCGTTGCCTGCCCATATTGATGAAGATGCGGTAATCACCGCTATCTCCCCAGAAAAAGATGTGGATGGCTTTCATCCGGTAAGTGTTGGGCGCTTAGTGACAGGCAACCCAACCTTTAAATCTTGCACTCCGTATGGGGTGATGAAGATGCTTGAATCGATCCAGTATAATCTCAGCGGCAAGGAAGTAGTGGTTGTAGGGCGCTCCAATATTGTTGGCAAGCCAGTGGCGCTGATGTGTCTGGCCGAGAACGCAACGGTGACTATATGCCATTCCCGCACCCGCGATTTAGCCGAGCACGTCAGACGTGCGGATGTGGTTATTGCTGCTGTAGGGCGTACTGAAATGATTAAAGGGGAGTGGATCAAGGAAGGCGCAGTAGTGATTGATGTTGGAATCAACCGTCAGGAAGATGGGCGTCTACTCGGGGATGTAGAATTTGACGCCACCGCTGCTCGGGCGAGCTATATCACTCCGGTTCCCGGAGGTGTTGGCCCGATGACTATCACCATGCTGCTGGAAAATACCGTGCAGAGTGCGCGTCAGCGGGTAAGGCAGCCTGCGTAATCAAAGCATACCCACACGAACCTGTACACCAGAAGGGTGCCGGAATTCTCCGGCACCTTTTTAATTTCCGAAGATCTGCCGGCGACCGCCGAGTTGGTAGTGAAAATACGCTTTGAAGCGCAATTGCTCGTCTGGGTAGCTGTCCGGCAGCTTGCCGTAGGGCGCCCCCTTGAATACGGCGGCAATAGCTTCGCGGTTCAGGGGCTCGAACTCACTACCCGACAGCAGATTCACATCCTCCACGCTGCCATCACGGTTGATAATAACCTCCAGCAAGGCGATCCCCTGTTCCCTGCGTTCGACAGACTCCTGTGGGTAGTTCCATACTCCGTAAACCCCTTTTTTGAAGCGATTGTAAAAGGAAAACAGGAGGTCTTCTTTCATGTTGAGCCATACTGCCTCGCCTCGGGCAACATCGGGGCGGTGTTTCACTCTGGCCTCGCGCGCCACATCCGCGGCGGCATGGGTGCTTGACTGCAACAACTGCTGGAGGTCAGGCATTGGCTTGGTGTCAGGTTGTGGCTTAGGCTTAAAACCCTCCTCCTCGGGTTGTTTGATGGCTGGTTCCGGTTGTTGTGCTACTTCCGGCGGGGAAGATTCAGCCTGCACCTCTGCTTGCGGGGCTTGTACCTGCGCCATGCTTGGGGTGCTATCCTCAAAATCGTAACCTTCGGGGGCCTGCTCTTTTACAACCTGCTGAGCGGCTTCTCCCAATCGATGGGTGTCAACCTCTTTTTCTTCCGTTTTTTGCACCCGTATGGTTTCACGCACCTCTTGTATAGGCTGAATCTCAACATATGTCGGCTCTGGCGGGGGTTCTTCTTTGGGAGCCAGTAGTTCGGGGGCTATAATGGGGAGCAACGCATGCAGTAGCAGCGACAGGATTATGAACAGAAGCAGAGGAAGTGGATTTGAATTTCTGTGATTCCGTAGCATTATGTAATCAGCCGTGATACCCGGTAGTGATGGATGGAGGTAGAGCGAAAAGAGATGCTGCAGAGGTGCTGTTATCTTGGTGCGGTGTCGGCGCACGTGTAATTTGGTTTTGTTGCGTTAAGCTGGTATGTAGTAGCATTAAAATCATGTGGTTTCCAGCCTGAGGAGTTTGTTGTATGAAAGTTATTCTACCTGTTGCCGGTCGCGGTACTCGCCTGCGCCCTCATACCCACGCAAAAGCGAAGTCACTTGTAAGGGTGGCGGGTAAAACCGTACTTGAGCATATCATTACCAGACTCGAAGCGATAGATGTTGCAGAGTATATCTTCATTGTTGACGATAATGGTACCCAGATCGAAGATTTTATGCGGCAGAATTTTCCATCTCTTCCATGTACCTATATTCCCCAGTGCGAAAAACTCGGGCCAGCTCACGCGGTGTTTTTAGCCGCTGAGCGGATTTTCCCAGGCGACGATGTGCTGGTTGTATTCAACGACACCATCTTTATCACCGCCTTGGATAAGATAACAGAGCTATGCGCGGATTGTGATGGACTCGTGTATTCACATGAGGTTGAAGACTATCAGCGTTTTGGCGTCAATGTGGTGCGCGACGATTATATCGTGGATATGGTGGAAAAGCCCGACACGCCTATTTCCCGCTTGGCGCAGGTTGGACTCTACTATTTGAAGGATGGAGAGGCGTTTATGCGGTATTTGCAGCAGAGCATACACGCCGGAGAAAAAGAAAAGGGGGAATTTTATCTCCCCGCTGTGTTTATGCGGATGATCAAGGCGGGCAAAAAATTACGTGCACCTCTTCTAGACGCATGGCTTGATTGTGGCAAGCCCGAAAATTTGCTGGAGACCAACCGGTACCTGTTGCGCGGGCACAATACCTGTGCCGGTGAATGCATCAACTCGGTCATTGTCGAGCCGGTGCATATCGGTAAGGGTGCAAAGGTGAACAATAGCGTAATTGGACCGAATGTGTCTATTGCGCGTGGTTCGGTGGTGGAGTGTGCAATTATAAGCGATTCCATCATCAACGCTGACAGCGAAGTGACGAACGTGGTGTTGCGCCGCAGCATCCTCGGAGACAGTGTGCGTCTGGTGGGTGCGGCCCAGAACATGAGTATGGGCGACCATTCGGTGGTGGAATTAGAGAGTGGATTTTGTGGTGAGGAGTTGAAATGAATGTTCTCGTAACTGGGGGCGCAGGTTATATAGGCTCCCATACCATGGTAGAGCTGCTTGAAGGCGGGCACGAGGTGATTTGTGTCGATAATTTGGTCAATTCATCGCCTGTAGCGCTGGAGCGGGTGGAGGAAATCACTGGGGGTAAGGTGGTGTTTTATCCCTATGATGTGCGAGATAAAGATAAGTTAACCCAAGTGTTCAGCACGCACGCCGTGGATGCGGTGATCCACTTTGCCGGTCACAAAGCGGTCGGGGAGTCGGTGGCGCAGCCACTAGAATACTACGACAACAATCTATGTTCCACCTTGGTGCTTTGCGAGGTCATGGGCGCACATGGGTGTAAAAACCTAGTGTTCAGTTCATCCGCTACCGTGTATGGCGACCCTGCTAGCGTCCCTGTTGCCGAAGGTGCCCCGCTTGGTCCCACCAATCCGTATGGACGCACCAAACTGATGATTGAGCAGATTCTTATGGATCTGCACAGCTCAGATCCCGCGTGGAATCTGGTTCTGCTGCGCTACTTCAACCCGGTAGGGGCACATCCTTCTGGGCTGATCGGGGAAGATCCGCATGGAATACCGAACAACCTGGTGCCGTTCGTGGCTCAGGTTGCAGTGGGAAAGCGGGAGCACTTAAGCGTATTCGGCAATGATTATCCCACTCCAGATGGCACCGGTGTACGCGACTATGTCCACGTAGTGGATCTGGCACGCGGGCACCTGAGTGCTTTGGAGCGTGGCTTGCCAGAAGCTGGGCGGAAGGAGCAGGTGCTCACTCTCAATCTGGGAACCGGACGAGGTTACTCCGTGCTGGAGGTTGTACGCACCTTTGAATCCGCTAGCGGCAGGGCAGTCCCTTACCAGATCGTGGCACGGCGACCGGGAGACATAGCCGTGTGTTATGCCGACCCCGCTCTGGCGCGGACGCTCCTGGGCTGGGAAGCTAAATTTAATTTAGAGCGGATGTGCGGTGACGCATGGCGCTGGCAGAAGAACAATCCCGATGGATATGCGAGTTGAGAAGTAAGGGCAATTCATGGATTGCCCTTACAGTTGCGGCGCTGTTGAATATTGTAGGGATACTGCATGCCGTGCTCTTGCTCTTGATCTATAGCCGCAATTCCTCTACCTGCATCCTTGCCCCGCTTTGGGTTAGGTAGATAAATAGATAAACGACCTTTTCAGCACTGCTTTCCTCGCTCTGGTGCTGTAGCGCCAGCGCGGGGAAACGGGCGGCGAAGTACTGTAGCTTGATTCCTTTGCCCTTGATCTGCTCCAGTTTTTCCTTCACCCGCTCTTTTACCCGATATTCTTCTTCGTCTTGCAGTTGGAAGGTAAAAAAATCGGGTGTTTTAGCGGGCGTTATCGGTTCGCGCAGCGCCAGGTCACGCGCTAGAGTCTGCTGTAGTAATTCCAACACCTGGGGTTGGGTGTTGAACATGCTGTGTACCGCTGCGGCTAGGTGTTCGAAAATTTCCCGTTGCCCGAGGGGAAAGCGCAACAAACCGTGCTTGTTCCAGTATCGCTCCAACTCTGCCAAGGCACTTGCGACGCTCTGATGCTGGCGGCCTAGTTCAAGAATGAAGTTGGCTGCGCGTCCACAGTTCCAGGTGAGATCGAGTAGACGACTAATACCGCGCAGGTGTTCCAAGGCGAAGAAATCGAGCGTATCAGAGCGCAGTATCGTATAGGGCGGGTTGGGGTCGTAGTGCAGCTTCAGCGCGGCGGCGTCACGACGTAGCGGCGCACCGGGGAGAAGTTTCAGAGGCTCAATCTGCAGATGGTGCGGGCGCAGGTGCATCAACGTGTCGATGCCGTGCAGAATCTGAGTGATATCATCTCCCGGCAATCCCGCGATCAGGTCCAGGTGGATGTGAATGTGGGTACGGCGCAGCAGATGTTTCACATTGGCCAGCAGGATCTCCAGCGGAGCGTGGCGCCGCACAGCCTTAAGGGTGTCCTCCATGGTTGACTGTACCCCGATCTCAAACTGAAACATCCTCTGCGGCACCTGTTCCAGCATCCGCAGGGTGGGGGCGTCGAGGAGATGTGCACCAATTTCAAAGTGAAAATGGCTGCTGCGATTATGTTCAAGAATAAAAGCAAAGATGGCACGCGCTCGCTGAGGATCATAGTTGAAGGTGCGATCCACCAGCTTGATCTTCGGCACCTTTTGTTGCATGAGCATGAGCAGGTCTTGTTTTATCCGTTGCATGGAAAAACTGCGTACTTTGGTGTCAAGGGCACTCATGCAGAAGGCACAGCTGTAAGGGCAGCCTCTACTGCTCTCGTAGTAAACAAAGCCCTTGGCGCAATCCATCAGCTCAAGGGCGTAGGGTGATGGGAGTTCGTCCAGATGTTCGAGTAACAGCGCTTGCGGTTCCGCTATGATCCCGTCCGGGGTCCGCAGGCTTAATCCCCTGAGGTCGATTGGTCTGGTGTCTGCCTGCCATGCGCGCAGTAGCGCCCGCAAGGGGCGTTCTCCTTCGCCATGGATGATGGCGCTGATGCCGGGGTGGTGCTCCCATATATTGGCTTCGGGATAGCTAGTCTCCGGTCCGCCGAGGATAATGCGGATGTGGGGTGCCGCTATATGGATGGCATCCACCAGTGCCAGGGTTTCTCCGCGGTTCCAGATATACACGGAAAAAGCGATCACGTCGGCGTGCTCATCCAGTAGTGCCGCCAGAATGTTGTCACGCGGTTCGTGCACGGTAAATTCGCGGATCGGCAGTTCTCCACAAGTGTCGCGGCAATAAGCGGCGAGGCATGGCAGAGCCAGACTCGGGTGGATAAACTTGCTGTGTAGGGTGGTCAATACTGTTTTCATGCTGCGCAGGATAAAATAAATGCGCCAATTTTGCATCTTCTTTACGCCGCTGACGGATAAAGCCAGGAGTTGGGGTTGAGTATAGACGCTCTTGCGTTGTTGGTCAGAAGATCAATCATATTGCACTTGTTTATCCGTAGGCAGTTGCTGTAGCATTGTGCGCTGGGTTTGTTTTAGACAATGAAGAGATATATATTTATTAGTAACTGTTTCTAGAAGGTTAAAGGTACTGAAGTGAAAAGGGAGACGGAGTTGAAGGGAAGCAGGCATGACCTTTTTTAGTGTTGTAGCGACGCAGGACGGCGAAGTTTTTGAACACCCTGAATATCGCATGGCCGCTATGAGTGGGAGCGATATCTGTGTGCCTGCTGCTACTGAGATGATCCCGCTGCCTGAAGGGAGCCGCCTTTTTACTTTGCCCGGCCTGAGTCCGGTGGGGATTGATCCGCGTACGGGTAAGGCACAAGTTATTCGCAACCTGCCTCGCTCCATGGGGGGCGAACCGGTGCAGGCCGTGTGTGCCTTCATGTCTCCGGCGTATATGCGTACTTATCTACCGGCAGTTGAGTACCCGCCCAAGCGTCAGACCCTGCCCCTGTGGTCCTATACGGCGCTGGCATGGTGCGCCGAAGAGGAACGTTTTTACGTCCCGGCTCTCATGGTGGATCGCAGCACGCAATGGCAGTCAGAATACTTTGATGACCGTGAAGTGGCTCCGGGGGTGGATACACTGTTGGGACGTTATCCGGATAATCGCCTACTGCTGCAGTTATCCCGATGTGCCCTTGATTATCACTGTTTTGCGGCTAAAAATCTATTTCTACAGCGCTGGGAAGCGCCACTGCCTACCTCACCTACATGCAACTCCAGATGTCTGGGGTGCCTGTCATATCAGGCAGCGGAAAATGAGTGTTGCCCTTCTAGTCAGGAGCGCATTGAGTTTGTTCCCACGGTGGAGGAGTTGGTGCAGACGGCAGTTCCACATCTGCAAACAGCAAAAAACGCCATCGTCTCCTTCGGTCAGGGGTGTGAAGGTGATCCGATCATGCAGGCAGATATAATCTGTGAGGCCGTGCGTGAAATGCGCCGTCGCACCTCGCGCGGCACCATCAATTTCAACTCCAATGCTTCCCTGCCGGATAAGGTTGAAGCTCTGGCACAAGCGGGGTTAGATTCAATTCGAGTATCCCTCAATTCGGTACGCGAGCCAGTGTACAATGCCTATTATCGCCCCCGGGCGTATTCTCTGGCCGATGTATTAGAGTCGGTGCGTCGCGCCAAAGACCATGGCTTATTTGTTATGTTCAATTATTTGGTTTTCCCCGGCATTACCGATCAACGCGCGGAGATGGAAGAGCTTATGCGCGTTATTGAGTGCTATGGAGTGGATATGCTGCAGCTACGCAACCTGGCTATTGATCCGCAACTATATTTGCGGGCGCTGCCCCCAGCGCAGGATTGTGTGGGGATGGCGTACATGTTCAATGAAATTAAAGCGCAGATTCCCCGCCTTCAGTATGGTTATTTTAACCGTACCAAAGGTAATTTCTACCCTGCCGGCTTTGAAACAGACTGGCCGCTTTGAACTGACCGCTTAATTGGTGAAAATGCAAAACGTGCACATGAAAACAGGAGAACGTTATGATTAGAAAACTTGTGGCCGGCGCATTTCTATGTGCTGTCTGCCTAGGCGCTTCTAGCTCTTGGGCTGCGGATATCCGCTATGTCTCCGATCAACTGGTCATCAACCTACGGGCGGGCCAGGGCAACCAGTACAAGATAACCAAAAACCTGACCACTGATACTGCTGTTGAAGTACTGGAAGAGCACGGGGACTACCTGTATGTTCAGCTTAAAGATGGCACCAAGGGCTATGTGCTTACCCAGTACATCTCATCCCACATCCCGAAGAGGGCGCAAATAAAGAAATTACAGCTTGAAGTAGAAAGGTTACGCAGACAGGCTGAAGAACAACAAGAAGCTGTGGCTGCACAGGAAACGTTACTAAGCGAGCTTGAAACCCTGCGCCACGAACTTGCCGCGCGTGAACAAGAGCTTGTTCAGATCCGCGAACTGTCCGACAACGCTCTGAAACTGGATGCGGAACGCAAAAGCCTACAGCTTGAGCTCAAAGAGGCCCAGGCACAACTAAGTGTCCTGCAGGAAGAAAACCGGATCATGCTCAGTGAGGTGAGTGTTAGATGGTTTCTCGCTGGGGGTGGAACCCTGCTGCTAGGCTGGGCATTGGGCAAGTTTTCGCGCCGGAAAGCACGCGGCAGTTTCAGTAGTTTGTAAATTACCGACCCATATTAATTTGTTCAGCAAAGGATAGATGTTCATGAATTTCCCCCGGATTGCTCTGCAGGTGCCCCGCATCCTTCTTCCCTCCGCCAACATCAATATGCATAAGTGGGCGGTAATTGCGTGCGATCAGTATACCTCCGATCTGCAGTACTGGAACGATCTGGCCGAATTTATCGGGTCTGCTCCTTCCACATTAAAAATGACGTTGCCCGAGGTCTATCTGGACGACCCAGATGTAGAGAGTAGAATTGAACAGATTAATGCCACTATGCGCACCTGTATGCAGGACGGTACCCTGGTTGAGCATGAACCTGCCTTTGTTCTGGTGGAGCGCAGTACGGCGATAGTGCCGCAGCGCAAGGGGCTGATGGTTGCGTTGGATCTGGAGTGTTACGACTACAACAAAGGGGCACATTCTTTGATACGCGCAACAGAGGGCACCATCCTGGAGCGCCTGCCTCCACGCATCAAAGTACGGCGCAATGCACCGTTGGAATTGCCCCATATTATGGTTCTGATCGATGATCCGCATAAAACCGTAATTGAGCCGCTATTCGATGCAAAACTCAAGCAGATTTACAATTTCGACTTATACGGCGCGGGGGGGCACCTGAACGGTTATCTGGTGGATGACCCGAAACTGCACCAGCAAGTAGCGCAAGCCCTCGAAGCTCTAGCTGACCCGCAGGAATATCTGCGTAAATATCCGGGACATGAAGATGTCATGCTCTATGCCATGGGGGATGGTAATCACTCCTTTGCCACAGCTAAAGCGCTGTGGGAGGAGATCAAACGAGAAGCGCCCAACCCCGACACAGTGATGGAGCACCCAGCACGCTATGCCTTGGTAGAGCTGGTGAATATTCACGATCCTGGCCTGGAGTTTGAAGCTATCCACCGAGTGTTGTTTAATGTGAATATTAACGACCTGCGCCAGGCGATGCAGGATTTTTTCAGTGCTGACGGCATGGAGTGTGAGCTCGAGCCTAAGTCCGATGCGGATGCATGCCTGACTGCCATGAGTGCTGCAGAGGGAGGAAGTGAGCACTGCTGCGGCTGTGTTTTAAGTGGGAGTTATTATTTGCTCAGGATCAAAAATCCGCATAAAACCCTGGCGGTCGGATCTTTGCAGGAATTTCTCGACAGCTACCTAAAGCAGCATGAAGATATGCGCATTGACTATATCCACGGAGTCGAAAGCGTTACCCAGATAGGTTCGCGCCCGGTTTGTGCTGGTTTCTATCTGCCCTCCATCTCTAAGCATGATTTTTTCCGTACCATTGTGCAGGATGGCGCTCTACCACGTAAAACCTTCTCTATGGGTGAAGCGGACGAAAAACGCTTTTATGTTGAAGGGCGTACCATTATTGAAAATCCGTAAGGTCGAACTGGCGGGGCGTTGAAGAAGTTCGTTGAGGCAAAGGGTGCTTAAAACCTCTTTAGCTTTTTACCTGCTTAGTCTGTCACAACGGTTTTAGTTCCAGATTTTGCTCTCTATTCTGGTCCATAGGGGTTGTCGTTCCATAGAGGATGCTGCTCTGTCCACGCCATGGCCGACTGAATAAAGCACATGCAGTCTTGTTCCAGGTGTGAGTAGTTGCGCTGTAGTTCGATAACTGCACCGTGAAGTGGGTTGGGTGCTCTGGCGCGGGTGCTGATGTGATTCAGGGCGCGTTCTATGGTTGGGGAGTGGGTGTAGGCAACCAGCAAATTGTGTTCGCGCATGCGCGCGGCAACGTGTGCAAAGGCTGGGGGCAAATCGGTGCGAGTGCTCAGAATAGTATATATCATGTGCGCAAAATCTGGCAGAGGACGCGGATGAAAACGCTGCCAGTGGCGCGCCGCAAAGTGGTCATAAAATAGATCCACCATAATGCCGCGGTACAGACCGTAATCATCATCCAGCCGCCGGTAACTGCGCTTGAAAACTGCACTTTGCTGGGCATAGCTGTCAATGCGCCGATGTTGCTTCAGGCCGCGTATCACTGCGGGGGCGAAGTCTTGAGCGTGGGATTCTAGTCGTCCTTTGACAAAATCTCCCATCAGGTTGCCTACATAACAGTCCTCCTCCTGCTCTGACAACAGCAGGTGGAGCAGGTAGTTCACAGCGTGCTATCCTTGTTTGCTTTGTCCTCCAGCGCTGCGGTGCTACTCACCACGAAATCACTACCCTTATCCGTTTCAGGTACGAGCTTCTGGCGCATCTGCGCAACCAGAGAATCAAACTCAGCTCTAGCATGCGTAGGTACGGGTTGTGTCGGGGTCGATTTCAGTTTCAGTGGGTTGATTGGGGTACCGTTTTTGAAGATCCTGAAGTCCAGATGTGGGCCTGTCGCCAGACCAGTGCTACCTACATAGCCAATAATATCCCCCTGCTTTACCCTGGAGCCCTTCTTTATTTCCCGCCCGAATTTACTCAGATGTATATAGGTTGATTCATAGGAGTTGGGGTGGCGTAGGCGGATCATGTTGCCGTTGTTGCTGTCATAGCTTTTACCCACTACCGTCCCTTCGGCGATAGCTTTTACTGGGGTTCCGGTGGGGGCGGCGTAGTCTACAGCGAGATGCGGGCGCCATTCGTTCAGCACCGGATGATAGCGTCGATTGGTGTACCCCGAGGAGATCCGCGTGTATGACAGAGGCGCCTTCAGAAAGGCCTTGCGCAGACTTTCACCCCGCTCGTTGTAGTGTCCCGACGCCTCGCCATTGGCATAGTAAAAGGCAAAATAATCATCTCCCTGGTTGTTGAAATGGGCTGCGAGGACGTTGCCATAACCTTCAAGTTTGCCGTTGCGGTAGCGTTTTTCTACCACGGCGTTAAAGTAATCTCCACTGCGGATATCGCGAATGAAGTCGATATCCCAAGCGAAAATATTCATGATATCCAGGGCCAGTTCCGATGATTCACCAATGGAGGCGACGCTGCCAAACAGGCTTGATTCAACTTGGGTACCGACGCTTTCTATTTTGATGTCATATGGAATGGGTTTGCGCTCGACGTTTATTTCACCATCTTTTTTTTCAATGATTAATTGTTCTTTGGTGTCGATGTCATATTTAAACGAGATAAACTCCTCGTTTTCCAGCTCAATGCTGTATTGATGCCCGGCGCAGAGTTTATGTAGAGGGAAAATAGGCTTGGCTTTTTGGGCGATTATCAGGATCTCTGCGGGGGTGAAATAATGCCCCAACAAAGCGGTGATGGTTTCGCCAGATTCCACCGCACAACTGATGGTTTCGCGTCGAGTTTCTATAATTGCTTGGGGAAGTGGGTCCTCAAATGCCGCAGGCGAAAGTATGTGTACATCTTCTGCTTCATGGATCGCAGGTTCATACAGGGTTTTATCCCGGGTGACAAAGTAGAGGAAAACTGCGATTGCAGCCATGAGGAGAAACAGGACAAGACCCTGACGTCGCCGCGCGACTTTTCTTTTTCTGGTCGAGGGGAGTTCATACAGGTTCCGGTCTTTGGGTTGTTTGCCAGTGTTTTTTTGGGTACGGCGCAGATTCATGATGTTTATTGAATGCCCTTTATTGAAGAGGTGGAGGGCTGAACCCGATTGTTATCCGACAATGCCATGGTTTGGACAAGATAACCGTCGTTGGGCGTCTTGGATGCACGGGCTGACTGAACTTCTCAGCGGGGTCTTCCTACGTATGTTCTCAACATTTAACTCGATTTGTGATAGTAGCAGAGGGCGATTCAGGATGTCTACTGCTTCTGTGGGTGATGACAGTGCCCCGGGTGGAGTTTCCTCAGGAGAAACAAGGGGCGAGTAAGGGGGAGAAAATGATTAATACTCAAAGATTATGCGAAGAATTCAGGACGTTGGCTGCGATTGCCAGTCCGTCGTTTCATGAAGGAAACATAGCCGCGTATTTGCGCAAGCGTCTGGAGGAACTGGGCGCAGAGGTTGAGGTCGATGACAGCGCGGCAGCCACTGGGAGTGAAAGCGGCAATATCATTGCGCGGATTCCTGCATATATGCACAGCGGAGCGACCTTGCTCCTTTCGGCGCATATGGATACGGTTTCCCCCGCCATAGGAGTCACTCCAGTGTTGAAGGATGGAGTTTTCACCAGTGCTGGAGATACCATTTTGGGAGCGGATGACAAGTCAGGGATCGCACAGATTCTGGAGGTGGTGCAGGTTTTGGGTGAGAATAAAATTCCACATCCAGCGTTGGAGCTCACCTTTACTGTGTGTGAGGAAGTGGGGTTGCTCGGAGCCAAACACCTTGATTTTTCAAAACTTAAAGCGAGGCAAGCGCTGGTGTTGGATACCTCCGGCGTTGGTACGGTGGCGCGCAGTGCACCATGTGCGAACAAGTTAAAGTTCAGTATCAAAGGACGCGCAGCCCATGCTGGACTTGCTCCGGAATATGGGGTGAGTGCGGTGCGCATCGCTGCCCGCGCCATTGAACATATGCAGCTCGGACGGATTGATGTCGACACCACAGCCAATATCGGCATTATTCACGGGGGGCAGGCCACCAATATTGTGCCGGATAAGGTAGAGATGCTTGGAGAGGTACGCAGTTTCAGTCAGGCTGCGTTACAGCAGCAGACTGAGCATATGTGTTCCGCTTTGCATGCAGCAGCGCAGCACTATGCGCATTCCGCCACTGGTAATTCAGATGATGTTGCATTTACCCCGACGGTGGAGTGCGAGATAATGGCGGATTATCCACTGATGCAGGTGGCGAAGGATGCTCCGCTCCTGCAGCATCTAACCCAAGCAGCACAACGTCTGGGGCAGAAGCTCGAAGTTGGGCGCTCCGGAGGTGGCAGCGATGCCAATATTTTTAATGCCAACGGCATTGTTACCCTCAACCTCGCTACAGGGATGAACAAGGTGCATTCCACCGCAGAGTATATCAAGGTGGCCGATCTAGAGTCTGTTGCCCACCTAGTGCTTGAATGTGTCCGCACCCTCCCGTAATTAAAAGCAGGAGTCCTATCGATGCAGTATTCCGCGCGGATTGAACAGGTAGGCACACCACCGATCACCGCAGTTAAAGGTTGGATAAAGGGACGCACCTACAGCGCTATACGCCCCTTGGTTGACTTGTGTCAGGCGATCCCCGACTATCCTCCGGCTGGAGGTTTGCGGCAGTATATGCAGAAGATGGTGACGCAGCCACTGGTTGCGGTTTATACCCCGGATGATGGTCTTGAGGAGGTGCGCAGCGAGGTTACGGCATGGTATCGTCGCCGCTATGCCGGCGCAACAGCTCTGAGCGCAGAGAATATCTGTCTTAGCGTTGGAGCAAGCCAGGCATTTTGGCTCGCCATGCTGCTCGTTGCAGAGCCAGGTGATGAGGTGATTATCCAAACCCCGGCATATTTCGACCACCCCATGGCGCTTGAAACCTTGGGAATTATTCCAGTTTATATTGCAGAAACACAGAAGGAAGCTTCAAGAGAAGAGCAAGGAGAAGAGCAAGGAGAAGAGCAAGGAGAAGAGCAAGGAGAAGAGCAAGGAGAAGGAGCGAAACCCATGTGGGCGACGATCGAAGAACAGATCAACCCGCGCACCCGCGCCATAGTGATCGTAACGCCGAGTAATCCCACCGGCAGGATACAGAGTGTGGCTGAGATTGAGCAGTTATATGCTTGCGCCCGTCGGCATAATATTGCCCTGGTTTTGGATGAAACATATAACGCATTTCTGCCACCAGGGCAGGCTCCACATCATCTGTTCAATAAACCGGACTGGGGGCGCAATTTCATCCATCTGGCGTCATTTGGTAAAACCTTTGCCTTGACTGGATACCGGGCTGGAGCACTTGTTGCCGATGTGGAGTTGATTCAACGCGCCCTGAAGATCCAGGATAGTATGGTAGTGTGTCAGCCGCGCCTGACTCAGATGGCGCTTACTTGGGGGTGCAGGCACCTCGATGCTTGGGTGGAATATAACGCTTTATCCATGCGCCAGCGCCACGACGCCTTTTGTACTCTATTTAAGAGTGCCGAACATGGATTTGAACTGTGTTCCAGTGGCGCTTTTTTTGCCTGGGTTAAACATCCATGGCCTCAGGCGAGCGGTTGGCAGGTTGCCCGCCATCTGGCTGAAGAAGCCGATCTGATATGTCTGCCCGGCGAAGCTTTTGGCCCGGGACTGCACCAATATCTGCGTTTAGCATTTGGCAACCTGAAGCAGGAAGATGTTGCAGCTGCGGTGGAGCGTTTTACCCACGTTTTACCTCCGCGCGGTTGACAAGGTCTTCAAGCGTGCTTATCTTCGCGCAAGAGAAGAGGTGGCCCCCGCCAGAGAAGTTGTAATCTTGGTACTGCGGATAAGGAATGATTTCCTCCGTAGATGTCATCACGTACCCATGTGCGCCGCCAGAGCAAAGTGAGGCTGGACGCTATTTACATATTTTCTAACAGGAGATTGTACTAACCATGAGCGCTGTTAAACACACATTCAAGGCCGAAGTTAACAAGATTCTCGACCTGATGGTGCATTCATTGTATTCGAATAAAGAGATCTTTTTACGTGAGCTTATTTCCAACGCTTCAGACGCTATCGATAAAGCACGCTATGAAGCGTTGACCAATGCAGCGTTAGCTGAAGGGGGCGAGGAGTGGCAAATTGAGCTCATTGCCGACAAAGAGGCCGGAACCCTGACCGTGCGTGACAACGGTATCGGTATGACCGAAGACGAGGCAGTGGAGGTTTTAGGCACCATTGCACATTCCGGTACCAAGGAATTTATCAAGCTGCTTGAAAGCCGTGAGGTCGAGAATAATCCAGAACTTATCGGTCAGTTCGGGGTTGGGTTCTATTCCGCCTTTATGGTGGCCGATAAGGTCAGGGTGATTACACGCAAAGCTGGCGCTGCTGCCGATGAAGCGGTGATATGGGAGTCTGAGTCCGATGGCACCTATACCATCGAAAAAACTTCTAAAGAAGGTAAAGGCACCGATATTGTTCTGACCCTGAAAGAGGATGAAAAGCAGTTCTTGGATGAATACGAACTGCGCAAGGTGGTGAAGCAGTACTCAGACTTTATCGAGTATCCGGTGGTTATGGATGTGACTCGGAGTAAGCCCGACCCAGAAGATAAAGAAAAAACCATCACGGAAACTGAGCAGGAAACCCTCAATTCACGCAAAGCAATCTGGCTGAAGAGTAAGGAAGAAATCAGTGCCGAGGAATATAACGAGTTCTACAAGCACGTCTCCCACGATTTCTCTGATCCCGCGCAGGTGATCCATTATCGCGCTGAAGGCACCACCGAGTTTTCCGCACTATTGTATCTGCCGAAAAAACGTCCATACGACATTTTCTATCAGGATTACAAGATCGGTCCCGCACTGTATGTGCGCCGGGTCCAGATCATGGATCACTGCGAAGAGATGCTCCCTTCCTACCTGCGCTTTGTTAAAGGGGTGGTGGAGTCCGCGGATCTGCCTTTGAATGTCAGCCGCGAGATTTTGCAGCACAATAAAGCTGTAAGCGTCATCAAAAAGAATATCACCAAGAAGGTGCTTGATACCCTGGCGCAGATGAAGACCGATGAACCCGAAGCTTATGCAGAGTTTTACGCTGAATTCGGGCGGATACTCAAGGAAGGTATCCATCACGACTTTGAGCGCCGCGAAACCATTGCGGATCTGCTCCTGTTTGAATCTACCCACACCAAGGCGGGCGAAACCACAACCTTGGCCGCCTATATAGAGCGGATGCCTGAAGAGCAAAACGAAATATTCTATATCACCGGTGGCGACCGTGCCAGTGCCGAAGCCTCACCCTACCTTGAAGTGTTCAAGGATAAAGGGATTGAGGTGTTGATCATGACGGACGATTTTGACGACATCATCATCTCCGGGTTGGGGACATACAAAGAAAAACAGTTCCAGTCCGCCATCAAGGGAGATCTTGACCTTGGTGAAACAAATAAGGAAGAGCAGAAAAAAGAGTTTAACGATCTGCTTGAGATGATGAAGGAAGAACTGAAAGATCTGGTTGCCGATGTGCGTATTTCTGGGCGCCTAAAAAATTCCGCTGTGTGCCTGGTTGCCGGAGCGCACGATATGGATCCCAAAATGGCAAAGATGTTCGAAGCCATGGGGCAACAGGTACCCAAAGGGCAACGCATCCTTGAGGTCAACCCCGGCCATGATCTGATTGCACGAATGAAACAGGTGTTTGCTGCAGATAAGGAAAGTTCGCGGCTAAAAGAATATATTGGCCTGCTGTATGATCAGGCGCTGTTGCTTGAGGGGGATAAACCGCGGGATCCAGTGGCGTTTTCCGCATCCATAGCTCGCCTAATGGCAGAGGGTGCTGAAAAATAAACCCGGCTTAAGTCACAGTCTGGATATATTGAATAAAACGGGCACCCAGCACCCAGAATGGGTGCCCGTTTTGGTTAGGCGCGTGCTTTAAAGGGGTTTGAAGGCGAATCTATAAAGGATCACATAAGAACTCGCGAAGGCTTCAGCCCTGCGGAAGCACTTTATTCCATGCCTGAATCAGTACCTTGCGAAACAGATCCGCCTGAGCATAGGGATCGTTAGCGGCAAAGCCTTGCGCTGCAGACATGTCATTACACTCCAGCACAATGACCGAACCGTTCATGGCGCCGTCAGCGTCCAGGGTAGGTCCAGCAGCCTTGATACTGGCACCGAACTGCTGCAGGTAGGCCACGTGCGCGGACCTGATTTTTTGGCGCACTTCAAGGTGGTTTTCACGGTCAAAGCAGTGAATGACATACAGCATATAAATGTGTTCCCGAGATGAAAGGTTAACCTTTGACGAGCGCTTGAATTTTTGGTGGAGCGGGGGGCCGGAAGGCGGGTTTGGTCATCTCGACCTTGGCTTACCCAATACCACCTAGGCCTGCATCTTATACCTCTTTAGGATTTACATAGTATGCAAACACCTTGAGTTCATCTTTGATTTTGTAGTTTGGCTGCTGGGCGTTAATAATTTCGTGGATGGTGTCACGTTCAGCATCGCTGTGAATGTGTCCACTCAGGAGAATAGTGCCCTCCTTAATGTCGAGCTGCAAGTGATAGCCTTCGATATCCGCAGAGCGGATAAGCTCAATTTCAATCTTTTTGCGTAGAATCAACTCGCGCAGGCGTTCCTTGGAGCTTTCGCGCTGTTCCAGCAGATGTTTTTCCTTCATAGCATGGATGATCAGGTCGACAGCCATATCTTCAGAGATTTTAAGCGTGTTGATAATCAGGTCATAATTGCATGGGTCGTTCCAGTCGCGGTCAAAGTAGTACTTTATAAAGCCGTCGCGCTGCTGGTCACTCTTGTGCACCAGAATACGGGATAGATCAGGATCAAGCCATTCGCGCTCGGCCCAACGCTCGACGCGGAATTCGAACGGTGCAATGATGCGGGTGGTTAGTACACTTTCCACCCCTTCAAGAATATCCTGTCCTCCGCGCCCGTAGATAATCACGTTCCCACGGAGGGCATATTCCAGAATAATCTGCTGAATGAGGTGGAAATCGATCTCGGCTCTGGCATCCAGACTTTCAACAAACGCGGCGGGCTTTTCATCCGCCTTTTCAACCGCTTCTGGCGACAGTCCATACTTGGAAGCTTCTTTGAGTATGGTTTCCCCGTCCACCAGCGTATACTTGAGCTTATCTGCCAAGGCACTAGCGATGATAGAGCCTCCGCTACCCATTTCGCGCGATATTGTAATAATAGACATGCTTTCCCCCTAACGCTTAGTGCTCTAGCCTGATGCCGTAGCAATAGATAAAACATCGTTATTTTAGCAACTGCATATAGTAATTACAAGTTACAGCTTTATTTTATTTTTATGGTCACATTTATAGTTTAATTTTAATGTATTGGCTTGTGGTCAAAGTAGTGAAATGCATCGAGGAAGCGCACTGTCCGACTTCTGGAGCGCATCACTATGGAATGGGTACGGGCCCCGCCGGAAAAATAACGGACGCCACGCAGTAACGCACCCGAGGTAACCCCGGTAGCAGCGAAAAATACATCGCCCGCTGCCATCTCTTCAAGGGTGTAAATTTTGTCTGGGTCGGTGATTCCCATGGTGGGGGCACGTTCACGTTCATAATCCGTGGTAAAAACGAGACGTGCCTGCATGTCACCACCGGCACATTTGACTGCGGCTGCCGCAAGGACGCCTTCTGGGGCGCCACCGATCCCCAAAACCATATCAATACCACTGTCCTCAATGCCGGTTGCGACTGCGGGAGCTACATCACCGTCTGCGATCATGTGAATGCATGCACCTGCCTTGCGGATTTCAGCAACGAGATTACTGTGGCGTGGGCGATCGAGTAAAACAACCGTCAAGTCTTCGATATTGCACTTTTTCGCCTGCGCTAGGCGGCGGAGATTTTCCCCTGGGGGTGCATCGATATCGATAATCCCTTTGCCGTCCGGGCCGACAATTATTTTGTCCATATACATATCCGGGGCGTTGAGAAACCCACCCGCCGGAGCAAGGGCGATAGTGGTAATGGCACCGTTGATTCCTTTGGCACACAGGGTGGTACCCTCAAGAGGATCAACCGCGATATCCACGGCTTGGTATATGCTGCTACCTACCTTTTCTCCGATGTAGAGCATTGGAGCTTCGTCCATTTCGCCTTCGCCGATTACAACAGTGCCGAAAATGTCCATTGTACCCAAAACACTGCGCATAGCGGTTGTGGCGGCAGCGTCGGCGGCAATCTTGTCTCCTTTGCCAACCCAGCGCCCAGATTCAAGTGCTGCTGCTTCAGTAACCCGGGCAAGTTCCAAGGCAAGATGGCGGTTCATACTATTTTCTCCTGCGTGCTATGTGTTACTATTGGTGGATGTTTTTTGCTTGGTGCTCCGCTGGTCGTGGTGAAATTACACCACGGCTCAGGTCTGTGGATTGCGCCCACGCTCCAAGCATGAACCCCGCCATCATGGCACAGATAGGTGGTGGGAAACAATTGCTAATATATACTGGCATATGGAGTTTTTAACAGCAGTCCCTTTGTCGTAAGGGCTTTATCGTGCCACTGCATAGCGGTAGCGCTGAATGGGAGTTGGTGCCAATATAATGAAGCAACAGCAGCCGACAGATAAGTTGCATGCCTTTATACTGGAACAGATACGTCAGCAGGGCGAGACTGGACTTAGCTTCGCTGATTTTATGCAGCATTGTTTGTATCACCCACGCTATGGATACTATATGCAGCAGCGCGAACGCATTGGGAAAAAAGGCGATTTTTATACGTCAACCAGCGTTCATCACCTGTTTGGGGTTTTGCTGGCCCGCCAGTTAGCACAGATGTTTGAGATTCTGAACATGCCCCTTTTTACCATTGTAGAGCAGGGTGCCGGAGAGGGGCATTTGGCACTCGATGTGTTAGATGAATTAAAGAGAAGAGAACCAGAATTGTACGCAGTTCTGGATTATTGCATTATTGAAATAAGTCCCGACAATCGCAAACGTCAGAAACGCATTTTAGCAGAACATGCTTGTGTGCGCTGGACGACACTGGAACAGTTGGAGTCGGTGCGGGGCTGCTTTATCTCTAATGAACTTATCGACGCCTTTCCCGTCTATGTGGTGGAAAAGCACGCCAGCAAGCTGTATGAAGTGCGGGTGATTGAGGACGATGGGGCTTTCGCAGAAAAGTTATTTCCCGCACCAGATGAGCTGAAGCAACATTTTAGCGCTCTTGGAGTAGAGCCTGTTGAGGGAAATCGTGCTGAACTTTGCCCAGCTGCCGCACGCTGGATGACGCAAGTGGCGGGAATCTTGGAGCGCGGATTTGTCATCACGGTGGATTATGGCTATCCAGCTACGGAACTGTATGCCCCGTTTCGACGCAATGGTACCCTGATGTGCTATGCACAGCATACAACCAACGAAAATCCATATCAGAATGTGGGGCAGCAGGATATAACCGCCCATGTGGATTTTACCCTGCTAGAACAAGCCGGGGCACGTGCCGGGCTTGTGCCGTTGTATTTTGCAGAGCAGTACCGTTTCTTAATGGGGTTGGGATTTGTAGAGGAGCTGGTGCGTCTCCAGGCGCTGGCATCCACCCCAGAGGCAGCCATGGCGCTACGTATGACCCTCAAAAATCTTATTGTTCCCGATAGCGGTATGGGGGATACGTTTAAAGTTTTGATTCAGGGGCGTGGAGTTGGTAAACCCGACCTGCTGTGTAGCAGGAGTGTTGCCGATATTGCCGCCTTGTTTACTCCGGATGCGCCAAAGTTGCGCCACAGCAATGAGAGGTTGATATGACACTAACACAGAGAGTTGAAGCGGCATTAGACGAGGTACGCCCCATCATGCTGGCAGATGGCGGTAATATTGAGCTGATTGAGGTGACTGATTCTGGTGTGGCTCGGGTTAAGCTGACTGGGGCGTGCAGTTCCTGCCCTATGGCGACAGTAACCCTTAAAATGGGGGTTGAAAGGGTACTGCTGGAAAAAATCCCAGAAATTACCGAGGTTGTTCAGGTGGGGTGATGCATCCATGGCTTGAAGGTTTTTCCAAATACCTGGAAGTAGAGCGTAATCTTTCGCCGCGGACACTGAACGCCTACATGCGTGATGTTATGGAGTTTTGTACTTTCTTGCATAGCGCAGAAGGTGAGACGGCAGATCTTGCAGAGCTGCTCTCGGGGGTTACCCGTGTGCAGGTGCGGCGCTGGCTTGCGGATTTACACCGTAGGGTGAAAAAAGTCACGACTGCACGAAAAGTTTCAGCGCTTAAAAGTTTTTTTTCTTACGCGACGCAGCGCCATGGTTTGGGATCAAATCCCTTTGAATTGGTACGCCGCCCAGGAATCGAAACGCGCCTGCCAGTGGTGATGGATGTTGATGCGGTGTATCACTTGCTTGAGAGTATCGGAGCTTCCGATTTGCAGCAACGTCGTAATCTGGCCATCTTTGAACTCTTGTACTCGTGTGGCTTGCGTGTCAGTGAATTGACTGGGCTTGATCTTGACGACATTGATTTTGACGGAAACTATGTCAGGGTGTTGGGTAAGGGGAACAAAGAGCGCATTGTCCCAGTCGGAGCCAAGGCTATACAGGCATTACAGCTCTATCTGCACCAACGAGTTGAGGTGGATAGGGTTGGCGAAAGTGCAGTATTTTTAAATCGTTACGGCACCAGACTCAGCTCGCGTAGTGTACAGCGGCATATGAAGAATCTACTTCTGCGCGCCGGTCTATCATCTGCCCCTACTCCGCACAGTCTGCGCCACAGCTTTGCCACCCATCTGCTCGATAACGGTGCCGACCTGCGCGCTATTCAGGAGTTGCTCGGGCACGTATCCTTGTCCACTACCCAGAAATATACCCATGTCAGCAGTGAACGTATGCTGGCAGAGTACGATAAAGCGCATCCGCGCAGCCGCAAAAAACGCTGAGTGCTGCGCAATTCCTTTGCATGGAGCTGCCAATTGTGGCAGCCGCTTTAACAATAACCAAAAAAGCCCCGCTTATAAACAGCGGGGCTTTTTTGGTTACATACTGAGATGAAGCGTTGGTTTGTTATTCACACAGATCTATGTTGATATCCCAGTTCTTGATCTTCATGGTTCCGTTCACAGCAAGATTCTGCTGCATCTTGAAGCAGCGGTCAAACAACTGCGGCTCGTGGCCGATGCCCTTGCTCAAGGTTTCCTTGCACGCACGGTCGAAGTAGTCCTGCAGAATCGGACGGTATTCAGGATGTGCACATACATCGATAAGCTTCTGGGCGCGATCCTTTGGTGCCAGACCACGCAGATCCGCCAGTCCTTGCTCGGTTACGAGCACATCGAGGTCGTGCTCGGTGTGGTCGATATGGGGCGCCTTGGGCACAACGCAGGTGATGCCGTTGGGATCGGTCTTGCTCGGACGGCTTGAAGGTGTATGCATAATAGAGAGATATGCATTGCGCAGGAAGTCGCCGGAGCCACCTAGTCCGTTGATCATGCGGGTACCGCCAACCAAGGTGGAGTTAGCGTGGGCGTAGATATCAAACTCAACCGGGGTGTTCATGGCAATACAGCCCAAGCGCCGGATCGGCTCCGGGGAGTTGGAGATAGACAGCGGACGCAGGACAATTTTATCTGCGTATTTGTCCCAGTTGTCAAAGAAACGCGGGAAACCCGGCTCTTCAGACAGTGACAGCGAGCACGCAGATGCGAAATCCAGTTTGCCTGAGTCAAAGAAGTCCAGCATGGTGTCCTGCAGAACCTCAGTAAATACGGTCAGGTTAGAGAAGGGTCCGTTAGCCAGACCGCCTACGACCGCGTTGGCGATGGAGCCTACCCCGGATTGCAGCGGCAAGAGGTTTTCCGGCAGACGCCCCGCCTTAACCTCGGCAGAGAAGAAGTCGAGGATGTGACCAGCGATAGCTTCAGATTTTTCATCAGCGTCGCTGAAGGCACGCCCTTTATCGCGATGCTTGGACTCAACTATGGCAACAATCTTGTCTGGATCGCAGGGGAAGAATGGATCACCGATGCGGTCATCTGACCTGCTGATCAGGAATGGTTGGCGATGGGGCGGATTGCGCGGGATGAGGCAGTCATGCATCCCCTCGAAGGAGGGCTGTCCAGTGTTAACCTCAAGGATGATTTTATCAGCAATCTTTAGGATTTCGCCGATCACACCGCAGGAAGAGGTGGGGACCAGGCCGCAATCTTCGGTAATGGCGGAAACTTCGATGATCGCTACGTCGATTTTTGGGGTGTAGAACCCGTATCCGAGATCCTGAGCGAAAAGGGAAAGATGCTTGTCTCCCATGCGGATGCGTCCCTCATTGATCCCCTTGGCAATGTTCTTGCCGGTCTGGTAAGGCCAGCGCCGGTCGATCATATCGAGCGTCGCCCAGCGGTCTTCTGTTTCAGCTCCTACTGAAGCACCGATGAAGAGGTTGAACCTCCATTTGCCTTGCAGATTATTTTTTTCAACATGATCTGCCAGCGCCATGGGCACAGCTTTGGGGTAACCAGCCGGAGTAAAGCCCGACCAGCCCAGATCCATGCCGGGTTTGAAGAACTGCACGCAGGCCTCTGCTGACATAACTTTGTTGAGCAGGGATTTGCGCCGAACACGAGTTTCAAGACTACCGAATTCTGACATTTGTCTTCCTCCTTGATACGGTTTGATAGTTTACGTCATCGGCCCAGCCATCAAGTCTGGGCACCGTGCCGAAGCACATATAAAACGGCTCTGTGGGTAACTTTAAAAAGTCTCAGTCAATGCTTGTGGGGTGTAATTGAAAACATTGTTTTATTAAAGCATACATTTTCACGCGTTCTTACAGGTTTAACGAAAGATAAATTAAACTGAAGTACATATATGGTAAAAAATGAGAATCTAAAACCCTGTTTTGAAACCAGATATAATATATGCGGTATATCAAGTCAAGTTAAATTAAATAACCTGTGCGCCATTTCAGCATGATTAAAAAACAATAAACAAAGCGGCTAGAATAAGTTATTCATCGTAAGTTATTGAAAATACGAAAAAATAAGTGTGACCATAAAAATAACACAATGATGCGAATGGATCTTACTGCTCTAAATTGAAGTGTAATAGTTTTTTGGTTATATAGCAAAAAAATACTGTGTTCTATTTCATATTAAAATATGACTGTTGCATGAATATGTTGGAAGTTTAAGGAGACGCATGTCGGTATAAGTGATGGGGTGCTGGAGCCTATGTGGTATTTATCGCTGGAGGCTGATTTTGAGTTATTTGGAGCAAGCGGGTTATGAACAGTATAGAAACCAAAAAAGCCGCCACGCAACAAGTGCATGACGGCTTTTTTGGGGTTTGGGTATGGCGTTTTCTTAGGTAAGGCTGGTTGAGTTATTCACACAGATCTACCTTGATGTCCCAGTTCTTGATCTTCATGGTTCCGTTTGCTGCCAGGTTCTGTTGCATCTTGAAGCAGCGGTCGAACAGCTGCGGCTCGTGGCCGACGCTCTTGCTCAAGGTTTCTTTGCACGCACGGTCGAAGTAGTCCTGCAGAATTGGACGGTACTCAGGATGTGCACATACATCGATAAGCTTCTGGGCCCGATCCTTAGGTGCCAGTCCACGCAAATCCGCCAGTCCCTGCTCGGTTACGAGTACATCAAGGTCGTGCTCAGTGTGGTCGATATGGGGCGCCTTGGGCACAACGCAGGTGATGCCGTTAGGGTCGGTCTTGCTCGGACGGCTTGAAGGCGTATGCATAATGGAGAGATATGCATTACGCAGGAAGTCGCCACTACCACCAATACCGTTGATCATACGAGTACCGCCAACCAAAGTGGAGTTAGCGTGGGCGTAGATATCAAACTCGATCGGGGTGTTCATGGCGATGCAGCCCAAGCGCCGGATCGGCTCTGGAGCGTTGGCGATAGACAGTGGACGCAGAACAATCTTGTCCGCATATTTATCCCAGTTTTCAAGAAAACGCGGGAAACCAGGCTCTTCTGATAGCGACAAAGAGCATGATGAAGCACAGTCCAGCTTGCCGGAATCAAATAGGTCCAGCATGGTGTCCTGCAGAACTTCAGTGTATACCGACAGGTTGGAGAAGGGCCCGTTGGCCAGACCGCCTACAACCGCGTTGGCAATAGAGCCTACCCCGGACTGCAGTGGTAGGAGATTTTCTGGCAGACGCCCTGCCTTTACCTCGGCTGAGAAGAAGTCTAGGATGTGACCAGCGATAGCTTCAGATTTTTCGTCGGCGTCGCTGAAGGCACGTCCTTTGTCGCGATGCTTGGACTCGACTACAGCAATAATTTTGTCTGGGTCACAGGGAAAGAAACCCTCCCCAATGCGGTCGTCCGCCTTGCAGATTAAAAATGGTTCGCGATGGGGCGGATTACGCGGAATGATGCAGTCGTGCATCCCTTCAAAAGAAGGCTGTCCAGTGTTTACCTCGAGGATAATTTTGTCGGCTACTTTAAGGATTTCACCGATCACACCGCAGGAAGAGGTGGGGATTAAGCCGCAATCTTCGGTGACAGCAGAAACTTCGATGATCGCTATGTCGATTTTTGGGGTGTAGAATCCGTACCCAAGGTCCTGAGCGAAGAGGGAGAGGTGCTTGTCTCCCATGCGAATGCGCCCTTCGTTGATTCCTTTAGCAATGCTTTTGCCGGTCTGGTAAGGCCAGCGGCGGTCGATCATATCGAGCTCTGCCCAGCGGTTTTCTGTTTCAGCTCCAACGGAAGCCCCGATGAAGAGGTTAAACTTCATCTTGCCCTGCAGGTTGTTTTTTTCAACATGATCCGCAAGCGCGATGGGAACCGCTTTGGGGTAACCAGCCGGGGTAAAGCCGGACCAGCCCAGATCCATGCCGGGCTTGAAGAACTGCACGCATGCCTCTGCTGACATTACTTTGTTGAGCAGGGATTTGCGTCGAACACGAGTTTCAAGATTGCCGTAATCTGCCATGATTCTCTCCTTTTAGAGCTGCAATACATCGAATAAAAAAACATCCCGTCACAGCGCCGAAATGAAGTTTCTGTGATGTGGCGAAATGGATGAATAAACGGGTAGTCAAAAGCGGGAATGGCCAGAAGCGAGTGTGAATGCGGCCCCCCCAAACGAAAGCTTAAATGATTTATCTGCATCTAGGCTTTCTTTGTATCGGGTAGCGGTGGTGCCCACATTCAATTAGCTGCCGACCATAAAAATAATAATTTACCAAAGAAGTGATTACTGTATCTGATAATTTATGTCAAGGGAAATGTAGCAGTCCGCACGTCCATGAACGTGGGTTGAGCAGGCAGTTTCGTGGTTTTAAGTTCACAGATTTATATGCTGAAGGTGCTTGCAGTTTTGGTGGCGATCGGTGTAACGCGGGAGACCTGTGGTAATACTTATTATGAAGTAGTGCAGTGCAGGTGTAAAACGTCACATATTAAAGGTTATATGCTACATTTTTTACGAAATTTGAGCACATCCTTGCGCAACTCCTCATCCAGGGTTTTTCCTTCAAGCTCGTCCAGTAAGGTCGCGCATTGCTCTTGGTCGTCGGTAAAGTAATGCGCCTTGGCAAGAAGAAATTCCGCTTTGGGCATATCGGTGTATGACGGGTAGTTTTGGTGCAAATATTTTAAACGCTCAAGCGCTGGAGTGTAGAGCTTGGTTTTTAGATAAAATGCGGCAATATATAGTTCGTTATCCGCCAGACGGTCTTTGCACTGACGGATAAGTGCTTCTAGTTCAGCGCTATCCTTTTCATCAGGATAGTTTCTCTGTATCTGCTCGAATGTAGCCAAGGCATTACGGGTAGCGGTCTGGTCGCGGTCTTCGATCAAGATCTCACTGTAATGAGCCTTGCCTAGGAGAATCAGAACCTCTCGTGTCTGCGGATGCCCTGGATGCTGTTTGAGAAAGTTTTCGTACCCAGCAATAGCTTCAATTGTCTTGCCTGCGGCATACTGGGCATCAGCAATTTTTCTTTCGGATAGGGTGGTAAGCTCCTTGGTGTAGTACATATCTCGTACCGCCTGCCAGTGTTCAATGGCGCGCGTATAATTTTTCTTTTCGTACGCCTCTTCACCTTGTTTGAAGCGACTGAAAGCCTCACTTACCGGTTCCTGCACGTTTTTCGCGGTTGAGCTGCAGGCACTTAGGCACATGGCAAGTAGAATAATCAGGCTCCAATATCTCATGTATGTATCCTCTTCCTGAGCGCTGTTTAGATTATATATTAACCGTGTAGGGGGCTCGTGAACAACGAAGCAAGCAAGTGTGCAATAGTAAAGCAACCAAGGTATGGACTCAACAGTTATTCTGCACCCTCGGGCTCCATACAGGCACGCAGGCGCTGCAAGGCGCGTTTCTCAATCTGACGTATACGCTCACGGCTGATGGAGAAACGTTCCGCCAAGTGTTGTAGCGTGACTGGAGAATCGGCCAGAATACGGGCTTGGATAATTTCTTGCTCGCGCGCATCCAAGGTTTTTAGGGCTAGTTCCACTGCTCTGGTTCGATTTTGTGTTTCTTGATTCTGGATCAGCAGATGTTCTTGGTCAGAGTCTGGGCTGGGAAGGCGATCTAGCCATGTCTGCCCTTCACCTTCAACTAGCTCTGCATCCAAGGACTGATCCCCGCACAAGCGGGCGGACATCTCGCGTACTTCCTCTGTGTTCACGTGCAGGTGTGCGGCGACAGCCTCATCGCTGAGCTCTCCGGTATCGCGCTGGAGTAGTTCTTGGGTTTGCTTGAGCTTAAAAAACAGCTTACGCCGCGCCTGTGTGGTTCCAATTTTAACCATGGACCAGCTGTTGATAATGAAATTGTGGATATATGCGCGTATCCACCACACGGCGTAGCTGATCAGACGATTGTTGCGCGCTGGGTCAAACTTCTTAACGGCCTTCATAAGGCCAATATTCCCCTCCTGAATTAGATCGAGGAGTTTAAGGCCATAGGCACGGTACTCGTGTGCAACCTTCACCACAAAGCGCAGGTTTGAGCATATGAGGTTCTGTGCGGCCTCCAAATCATTTTTATTTCTGTAACGTAAAGCAAGCTCGCGCTCGGTTTCACGGTCGAGCAGTTGGTATTGGTTTATCTGTGCCATGTAGTGATCGAGGGTATTGGTGGTAAGGGTTAGTCCGTACATAATATGCTTTACCTCCCGTAGCCTGATGGGATGAATAATGTTGTTAGCACTCTTAGCAGTCGAGTGCTAAATACTAACGTTCCTATCACAAGTATGCAAGAAGAAATTTTAAATACCAGTTCTTGACATTGTTTTCCTTCTCCATCACTGTTTTGCTGGAATTAAATCCGAAAGGGAGAGTTTAAACATGCACTTACTTTATATTGGGGTATTTGGTGGTCTCGGATGCGTGGCGCGCTATCAGGCCTCCGGCTGGATTAATTCCTGCATGGACCACAACCTGCCATGTGGAACTCTGGGGGTGAACATCATTGGATCGTTGCTGCTTGGCATGGTTCTAGAGCCCATTCTGCGCAGCACTGTGATCAGTGATGATCTGCGGCTGGGGATTTGCGTCGGTTTTCTGGGGGGATTTACTACATTCTCGACCTTTGCGTATGAGTCTTGGTTTCTGTTAGAAAGTGGGCAGTGGCTGGCTGCCGGTGCAAACATTATGTTGAATGTGGGGTTATGCCTGTTTGGTACAGCGGTGGGGATAACAGCAGTGCGTTTACTGGTGTAGTTTTGCTCTTGTTTTACGTCTTTGGCCGTCGGCGGGATAAAGTGCTAGTCTTTCACCAAGTCGCAAGGAATAGAGATGGCGATTATGGCTCCGCGTCGGGCTACCAGAACATTTTTAGTGACGGCAGTGGGCTCGTATTTTTGTTTGCCGCGACATTTTATGCTGTAGCGCGCGTTGTAGTCCAGCCCTGGAACAAATGCTGGCAACACATAATTCACGTTATCCACAATGCAGGATATTTCGTTGCGCAATAATTCTTCACCTTCGTTGTGTATCCCATCGCCATTTGCGTCGTGAAATGCCTCCATTACCAAGGTGCCACGCTCGGTCGAGCGTTCCGATGACCGTCCCAGAACGATATTTAAAATGTTGCCCTGCCGGCCCGGGGGTGCAACAGGCCTTTGTTTCTGTTCAAAGGAGGCATCTTCCTGGGTTTCATTAAGGCTGACCTCTGTCTGGCTCATGCCAACATGGGGACAAAACAGGAGTGCGACCGTTATGCCAAGTGTCGCACCCAATATCTGCACACGCTTTGTGCTCATATTCACTTCTCCGGACAAAATTTGCCGCGTCCGGAGAAGCAGGAATATGCTTTGAACCGGACGCGGTCTCTAGGTTGTTGTTTCAGGTGGTTGCTTGTATCCCGACAGTTGTAGCCATATGGGCTAGGAGCTAAGCATTCTGTCTTTTGTGTTATACTGACAAGTATATCATCTTGCACCATAGCTGTAACCTGTCCAGCGGTAATAATCCAGGGTATGGAAATGCACAGCTTTTGGCTCGAAAGAAATGTGCGCCTATCCCATCGCTGGGACGGCGCTGCGTTTGCTCAATTCTTGATCTACCATCATCAGACCACGCCCGTCATCCTTCACGCGCTTTAGTTGAGATATTATCAGGCTGACACTAGCTTCTTCTTCAATCTGCTCAGTAACAAACCATTGCAGAAAAATCTGTGCGGCGTGATTTTTTTCAGCTTGCGCTTTCTCCATCAAGTCGTTGATACGTTGCGTAACCTTTTGCTCATGAGCAAGGGCGTTTTCGAAGACCTCAAGTGGTGAGGCGTATTTATTGCTCGGTGCTTCCATTCCCATAAGTTCTGCTCGGCCGCCTGCATCGCAGACGAAACGGAATATTTTTTCCGCGTGGGAGAGCTCTTCCTGGTATTGAAGATTCATCCAGTTGGACATCCCGGGCAGATCTTCGGCTTCAAAGTACGCCTGCATGGCCTTGTAGATGAAGGCGGAGTAGTTTTCGTAGCTGATTTGTTCGTTCAGGGCTTGGTTCAGTGCTGGGCTCAACATAGAGTTTCTCCTTTTATGGGCTATGGATTGATTTGGAACTCTTACCATTGTACTCATGTTTACAGGGCTATTTCAATAACCATTGTGCGCCCCCTACTGGGGACTATTCTACCTGCGCCTGATACTCTGATTCGATTTTCGGGGGGAGGTGGCATGAAGCCAAGAACCTTTTTCTGTTCAAAGGAGCGTTTTGCGTGAAAAACAATAATTCAAGTCAAAAAAGCGGTCATACGAGCATTGAAACGGAAAAACTACCGATAAAGCTGTGGTTGAAAGAGGACCAAATGGAAGAGGGGGCGCTGCAACAGGCGCGAAATCTGGCCAATCTTCCCTTTGCTTTTAGTCATATCGCCATCATGCCCGATACCCATCAAGGTTATGGCATGCCCATTGGCGCGGTTCTCGCCACCAAAGGGGTTGTTATCCCGAACGCTGTTGGCGTGGATATCGGTTGTGGGATGTGCTCTTTGCGCACCAATATGACCGAGGTAGAAACAGCGTACTTGAAAAAGATCATGAGCCATATTCGTAAGACTATTCCTGTGGGTTTCAAGCATCACCAAATGCGGCAAGACGAAACCTGGATGCCGCAAAGAAAAGGGGATCTGCCGATCGTGGACCAAGAGTATGCAAGTGCCCTTCATCAGATCGGTACACTGGGTGGCGGCAACCACTTTATCGAAATCCAAAAGGGATCGGATGGATATATCTGGATCATGATCCACTCCGGTTCCCGCAATATCGGTTTCACGGTAGCCAATCACTACAACGATGCAGCCAAAAAAATAAACGTTAAAGACGGCGCGGATGTGTCGCAGGACTTGGCGTATATTCCGGAATCATCTGCATATTTTGAGTTGTACTGGAATGAAATGAACTACTGCCTTGAATTCGCACTGGCCAACAGAATGCTGATGATGGAGCGGGTAAAGGCGGCATTCAAGGATGTTATACCTTCCGTTGAGTTTGCGAATTTTATCAATAAACCGCACAACTTCGCCGCCCAGGAGGAGCATTTTGGTGAGATGGTGATTGTGCATCGAAAGGGGGCAACGCGAGCCCGCAAAGGGGAATGGGGGATGATCCCTGGCTCTCAGGGGACGAGCTCTTTTCTGGTAAAGGGAAAGGGCGAGCCACAGTCCTTCGAGTCGTGTTCCCACGGTGCCGGAAGAATCATGAGCCGGACGCGCGCGCGCAAAACTCTGGACTTAAAGGAGGAGGTAAAATCCCTCGATAAACGCGGAATTCTGCACGCCATTCGTGGGCGCTCCGATCTGGATGAGGCACCGGGGTCGTACAAAGATATCGACGAGGTGATGCAAAACCAGACCGACTTGGTTGAGGTGCAGATTGAACTGCAGCCCCTAGCGGTTATCAAGGGGTAGTTCATCTGATCCGCCACACTTGACTATTGGGTTGGGCGCAAAAAGCGAAGTGCTCTTCGCGCCCTAATCCGTCTATGCGAGAGTGGGGACCGTCAATACGGGCACTGCGGACTTACGCACCACCCGCGCCGCTGTGCTCCCCAGCACTACAAGCGCCAACCCTGTGCGCCCATGGGTGCCGACGACAATGAGGTCAGCGTTTTCTTTTTTGGCTACATCGTTGATCACATTGAACGGAATGCCGATTTCGAGCCTGGTTTCGTAGCTTCCAGTCTTGAAGTAACGTGGACAGAATTCCTTCATGTTGCTTGAAGCAAGTTTTTCAACGCTGCGTTCAAGCTCGGCGTAGTCATCACTTTGAATCCTGAGGCGATTAGAGTCTGCCAGTTCATTGATTACATGCAACACCAGTACCCGCGCCTGATGTAGATCTGCCAAAGCACGAGCATATTCTGCAGCTATGGCAGAACCTTCGGAAAAGTCTGTGGCATACAGTATTTTGCTGATTTTTGTCATGCAAACCTCCATGTTCAGGGTATGAAATCATTGTAGCTATGTTTGTAACTATGTGCGGAAGTTTTAGCTATGCCTGTTGTGCCATGGCTTCATCGCGCTTGTTTTTTGCTTTTTGCATAAACCACACACTGGCAATAATCGCAGCACCTGTTACGTCCGTAATCAGGGTAGGCCAGTAAAGCAGAATTGTGGCTGGAATTAACAAGAGCCACTCCAGCACATTGGTACGCCTGATCCAGTATCCCATCAACAAACTCGAGAAAGCGACCGTTCCCAAAATTGCCGAGAAAAACGAGGAAAATATCTTGAATGGGGTTACTGCTTGTTCCGTGCGGATCAGGAGCTCTCCTGGATTGATCATAGAGCCTGGATGGGCAAAAACCTGAGTGGCTGTGCCATCTTTTTTAGATTTGATTTCGAAGGTCTCACCGCCAGCGTTGATAATGGCGACCACATCCCCCTTAAGAATCTGCTGCTCGTTTTCAACCTTAACTGCGACAACGCTACCGAAGGGTGCCTCGAACTTTGGAGTATTGATATCTACCACCTTGCCTTGAAGCAAGATGCTTGGGGTAAAAGCAAACAGCAGGGGCATTACGTAAAGCATTTTTGCAAACCGGAACGAAGTCCACCCGGTTTTCCATGGGTCTGATCCAGCTATCGCGGCCCCAGCGTATGCGGCAACACACACCGGCGGGGTGATGTTGGAATCCTGACTGAGCCAGTAGACGATCTGATGTGCGGCAATAACACCAACACCGAGCGTTCCTAACGCCGGAACCGCAAGGACAGCGACAATCAGGTAGGATGCCGTAACCGGAACCCCCATCCCCAGCACCAGCGAAGCCAGCGCTATGAGCAAAAGTGCGAGTAGTAGGCTGTTGCCAGCCATAGCGATAATCAAATCCGAGAACTTGAGCCCCATTCCTGTCAGGGATATTGTCCCGACAATGACGCCGATAACTCCAACAGTGGCTCCAATGATCAGGGTATTGCGCGCCCCGGTCTGAATCGCTTCCCATATCTCTCTTGGACCCATGCGGGTTTCTTTTTTGACCCAACTCATGACAACACACGAAATAGTAGCCCAGAAAGCGGCAAATCCAGGAGAGTGTCCCATCATCATCAGAACGGTGATGATTATCAGAGGCATGGCGTAGTACCAGTCGTTTTTAAGTACTGTGCGCCAGTGGGGAAATTCTTCATCCTGAATTCCAACAATATTCAATTTTTTTGCTTCAAAGTGGATTACGCAGAAAACTGAGAAGAAATACATCAGCGCCGGTCCGACGGATATCAGCATGATATAGGAATAGGGCTTGCCGGTGAGCTCAGCCATCAAAAAGCCGCCTGCACCCATAATTGGGGGGAGAAACATGCCACCTATTGATGCTGCTGGCTCGATGGCACCAGCTATATGGGGGCGAAATCCGGCCCGTTTCATCAGGGGAATGGTAAATGCTCCTGTTGATACAGTATTGGCTATGGCGCTGCCCGAGACAGAGCCAAACAACGCGGATGCGATAACTGCAACCTTAGCTGGTCCGCCGGTGCTGCGTCCGGCCAGGGCCAGGGGCAGATCAATAAAAAAGCGCCCTGCACCCGATTTATGCAGAAACGCGCCGAAAAAAATAAACAGTATTACGTATGTGGCCAGAACCTCGGCCATAACCCCGAACACCCCATTGGTGGTGAGGAACAGGGCATTGCAGATGCGTTCAAGGCTAAAACCGCGATGTGCCAGCAGTTCCGGCATGTAGGGACCAAAATAGGCAAAAACGATCATAGCCATGCCAATAAAGGTCATGGACCAACCCAATACCCGACGGCACACCTCGAAGGATATCAGTATCCCCGTAATACTGATGAGCGCATCAAGTTCATTTTCTGCCCCGGCGCGCCAGTTGAGGGCTTCGAATTGGCTCAACCAGTAGTAAACTACTCCGGCAGCTACCAAGGCAAAGAGCACATCGGAAGTGGTCGGCAGGTTCTCCCAACGTCTGGCACAAAAAACATCGGCATAGTGGAGCACAACGGCTAAAGCTGCCATCGTAAGCAGCAAGGGCCACATGGGCATCAATGCGCTCAGTCCGGTCCCTAATCCTGCATGGAATTGCTCCGAAATATCCATGAGGCGTTCATAGAAAATCGTGTGATCTTTGTAGTAAAAAAAGATGGAACCTGCACTGCTTAAGATAAAAGCAAGGATGAAGTTGAGCCCTGCGCGTACCCATGTTTTGCCCGCTGGGTAGAGCAAAAATACCAAAATATAGGTGATGAGCACATAAACACCCAGATGGTACTGGGTGCCGACAGATCTGATCCCTGCAGCATAAAAATAAAACAGCACTAGGAAGGCGCCGAGCGCGGCTACGATCAAGCTCCAGAAGCCGGTTGGTTTGCGAAATGACTTGGAGTCCTTTTCGACAATTTTTTTAAGTTTTTCCTGTTCTTCTGGGCTTAGATCCTCAAAATTATTCTCGAGTTCTTCGGACATGACGCGCTCCGTTCGGACAATACATAAATTATTAAAAAGAAAAGAGGTCATTAAAAAGGGAACGAGAGTCTGTAAAGACCTCGTTCCCCTTATTAGTCAAGATGCAGCCTGTAGTTTTACTTCTGGTCTGGGGTAAGAGTCAAACCTTTTTCTGTCCAGAACTTCTGTGCCCCTGGGTGGACCGGAGTTGCGACCCCAAACAGTCCTTCTTTAATGCTCATGGCACTGGCGGCACGATTGGCGCTGACCATGAAGCTAAGCCCTTCGGCAGAGTAGATATCCCGCAACGCTGTGTATACATGCTTATTCTTCACATGTTTACCTGCAGCCCAGATAGCCGAGTCCTGGATGGTGTGTACGTCGTAGTCAACCCCTTTGTAGGTTCCCGCAGGGATAATTACCTTGGTGTAATAGGGGTTTTCGGTAAAAAAGTCGGTAGCTTCGCCCGCTTCAACCAAACTTAGCAGCTTGACGGAGTTGCTGGACGCAGCCTGAATAACCGAGGCGTTAGGATAGCCGGCGAATACCCACACCGCATCCACCAGTTTGTCTCCCAGAGCTGAAGCTCCCTGGCTGTAGCCAATGAATTCGGTACTGATGTTATTCCACAGGCCAACTCCAGTGAAATAGCGTTGCGCAGATGCAGCCGCGCCAGAGCCAGCAGGGCCAACGGCAACACGTTTCCCGGCGAGGTCATCAACTGAGTTTATGCCGCTTGAAGACAGGACAATCAGATGTGCGGGGGCCCCATACAGGTAGCTCATTGCGAGTACGTTGGGGTATTTGCGGGTATCGTTGGTCAGCTTCCCGATGCGCGCCAGATACATGTCACCAGCGTACACAATGCCAAAATCAGCATCCCCGGAATTAACCCGGCGCAGATTCTCAACCGAACCGGCAGATGCCATATTGGATATATCCAGGTCTTTTTCCATGCGTGACAGTCTCGAAGAGATCGCATTAGCAAAATACTGGAATGTCCCGCCATCCGGTCCACCGGAAAACGCCAAGCGGGTTTTTGCTGCCTCGGCAACGCTGCCGCCAAACAGTATCGATGTTGCAAACAGACCCGCCATCAGGGCGGCAACGAACTTTCTTGAACGCATGATAAAACCTCCTTTGTGTGCAAATATAGAACGCCGTTACTTATACGACGCATCCATGAGTCATTGCCCACCACTTCATAGGTATAAAAGCAGCGCAGAATAAAATAACAACGGGTGCGACAATGCGTAATTATTTTTTATACCAAATTGACATTAGGCATGCAACACTTTGATTTTGCATTTGATGTATAGATCGGGTACTCTTTCGCCAATGTACTTGAGCTAAGGATGAACTCAGGAGCTGCTTGATGGATTTTTATATAAAACGTCATTATGTAATATTATTCTAACGCTTCTGTCTAACACCTATGATTTAAGGTATTTATCTGTGATACTGCAGACACTGTTTCCCATTATTGCCCTGATTGTTCTGGGCTATGGTATCCGCCATACTGAATTTGTACCGGTGGAGTTTTTCCGCGCGTCTGACAGGCTGGTTTATTTTATTTTTTTCCCAGCCATGTTGTTTTGGAAAGTAGGTAACGCCGCCGGTTCGGATGCGGTGGAATCTTCTTTGATATATGCGGGCCTGCTGGCCGTAACTATAGTATTTAGCGCAAGTACGCTATTTATACTCCGTGGCGGGGTGCAGGCATTTCAGGCTGGGAGTTTCTCTCAGAGCTGCTATCGCTTTAATACCTATATTGGCATGGCCGTGGTAATGCAGGCCTTGGGTGATGAAGCAGTGGTGCAGTTTGCCGTTCTGGTGGGGGTGCTGATTCCCCTTCTTAACGTTATGTCTGTTACGATTTTAATCTGGTTTTCCGGCCAAGATATGACCCGCACTCAGAAGCATCGCTATCTGGTGCGGGCTCTGGCATCAAACCCACTCATAATTGCGTGTCTTGCTGGGTTGCTCATGTCCGCATCGGGGCTACACCTGCCCGTGTTTATTGATAACACCTTCGCCCTTGCGTCTATGGTAGCGCTACCGCTTGCGCTCATATCCATTGGAAGCGCTTTCTCATTCAAATATCTTCCCGGCCACTTACATCTTTCCAGCGTGGCGCTGGCATTCAAACTGGTGTTGCTGCCTCTGGCCGGGGCTGGCTCCCTATACCTGTTTGGTGTCGAAGGTACCGCATTCAAAACTGCCATGATCTTTTTCTGCCTACCCACCTCCACCGCCATCTATGTACTCTCCTCTCAGCTCAACAGCGACACCAACCTGGCCTCAGCCTCAATCGTCCTTTCCACCATGGCCTCATTTGTATCTCTCTCACTGGTGCTCTGGTGGGTGTAGACGAGCTAAGTACTTAGCTTATCGTTTTCCTACCTTGCCGCGTAAAGCCACATTTGCCACCATCCCGCCGACAAGGCACGAATACTGATCTATACTTTCAAATTCTTTATCTTTGGTGATTGAATACAAGTCAACAACCGTATCACAGCCCTCTTTATGTGCGCGATCCTGGAAGGACATCAGCGCAGATATAAAAGCGGTCTGGCATGCTTCCTCAGTCGAGCGTCCAAATTTGCGCGAGCGCTTGTTAGCAGTGTACTCACGTGTAATGTTGTCAACTTTGGCGTGCGGTTGACCCTTCATGTAAAACTCGATTCCAGACTCGAGTTTTTCCTGTGCCAGCGGGCTGTTAAGCGCATCCTGAACAGAAAAATACTCCCACGCATCTTCGGCCAACCCTTGCTTTGGCAGCCATGAAACAATAAAAAACGTAAAAACAGAAAAAACAGCCAAAGAACGCATGCCTGAACTCCTTTCGTAAATTGTTTGGATAGATTGGTAGTTGCGCGTCACCAAGAAAGTCGCTTCCTATCAAAAAGATTCTGGTAAATAAAGGGACACGTACGCAGCTGTAAAACAGCACTTTATTTCTGTATAATATCATCGAAATAATGGTTTCGCCATATGCTGAAAGTGAAAATTTGATGGGTTTGGGAAAATAACCTTGAGGGGAGTGTTTGGCGGATTAAAGCGCCTTCTTTTATTGCTGCGGAGTTGGGGGGTGATGACTATATTTTTGACGGTGATGTTGTAGTTGCAAGAGTGTAAATCGACGCGCGCGCGAGGGAAGTAATTTGTACTTAAGGAAACACCCCCACGGGCGTGGGGAAGACTCGCGGAATAAATAAACTTAGAACAGAGGGTAAGAAACACCCCCACGGGCGTGGGGAAGACATAGCAACATAATCGATTTTGGAGGATAAGTGAACACGCGCGGGATGCGGCGATGATTGGAAACACCCCCACGGGCGTGGGGAAGACCTGCTAAGTGGCAGTCTGGATGGGCAGAAGACGGAAACACCCCCACGGGCGTGGGGAAGACGAGGACAGCCTCGAGTTGCCCATGCCTATGCCGGAAACACCCCCACGGGCGTGGGGAAGACGTAGATCCGCTAATGGATGCGGTACAAGATATGGAAACACCCCCACGGGCGTGGGGAAGACCCAGAGCGCTTGCAGGCAATGATGCAGGCGAAAGAAACACCCCCACGGGCGTGGGGAAGACACTCCGCAGCTTCAACCATTCTGCTGTACCTTGGAAACACCCCCACGGGCGTGGGGAAGACACGACGGAGTCGGCCAGAAAACCCCTGAGCAAAGAAACACCCCCACGGGCGTGGGGAAGACACCGTCAAACCCCTGCCACCCCACGCCCACATGGAAACACCCCCACGGGCGTGGGGAAGACTCAAACGGGAATTGCTGGCGCTGACTCAAATTAGAAACACCCCCACGGGCGTGGGGAAGACAGCAGAGGAGGACTTGGACAGGGAACTATAGAGGAAACACCCCCACGGGCGTGGGGAAGACAATGCTGTCTCGCGTCAACTATCTTGTCCGGTTTGACGACAATTAGGATGGCCGGTTGAGTTTCGTTATTTCTTCAGGTGTTGTTTTTTTCTATAACTCTCTCCTTCGATTTCGATAATGGTGGCGTGA
>Ga0265295_1000492_pt1 | contig 79438 bp, 77 predicted proteins | sample Munlansysbiofilm_FD_192503 | JGI IMG/M metagenome (GOLD analysis project Ga0265295, IMG submission 192503) | Leachate microbial communities from a municipal landfill in Southern Ontario, Canada - Methane capture system biofilm | ecosystem: Engineered > Solid waste > Landfill > Unclassified ... | reverse complement strand
AACCAGGGACCAAATGATTAACAGTCATCTACTCTACCGCTGAGCTATGCCGGAATCTTTTTTAACTTATCCTCTTAAATTGGACGGGAATTATAATACCTTTTTCTCTTTTTGTCAAGTGGTTTTTGTTTAAATTTTACTTAAATTTTGGAATTTAATGTTTTAAACATATAAAAGGATATTTCCTTTATATGTTGTTATTTTATATTAGAGATATATGTAGCTAATATTTCTATTTCTTCATCAGTTTTTGTTTCAACTTGTGGTTTCATAATATTTTTCATAATTCCACCATAAGTTCCATCTTTATATCCGTTCATAGCAGTAATAATTCTTTCTTTATCCCAACCTGCAATAACTTGTGATTTTCCTAGAGCTTCTTTTTCTGCTTTTTGTCCGTGACATGAAGCACAAACTTTATATAGTGTTTCACCATCTGGAGTTACTACAGTTATTTCTTCTTTATTTTCAACTTGTTCATTTTTTTTATCTTTAGCAGTATCTTCTTTTACTACTTCTTGAGCTTTTTTCTTTTCATCTACAACTTTATTAGTTGATTCTACAACTGTATTATTTGAAGTTTCATTTATCTTTTGAGTTGTTTCCTCTTTTGTCACTGTTTGATTAGAAGCTTCTTTTTTATCTTCTGTACATCCTGAGAGCAACAATACAGCAATAGCTGAACCCAATAAAATTCTATTCATTTCTTTCCCTTTGTATATTTTTTAAATTAATCTCGCAATTATAACCAAACAATTGTATAAAAATAGTGTTATAAATTAGTAAAATTGAAAATAAATTCATTATTGTAGTCAATTTTCACAATACCACCTTTTTTTAGCTTTCCAAATAATATTTCATCAGTTAAAGGATTTTTGATTTTATCTGAAATAACTCTATTTAATGGTCTTGCTCCCATTGCTTTATCATAACCTAATATTGCTAGCTCTTTTTTAGCTTTTGCACTAATTTCAATTTTGATTTTTTTATCAACTAATTGTTTTTCTAAATCTTCTATAAATTTACCAACAACTTTTGAAACAACATCAATATTTAAGCTTTCAAAAGTTACAACTGCATCTAGTCTATTTCTAAATTCTGGAGCAAAAAATTTATTTATTGCTTTATTTTCATTTAGTTTTTCATTTTTTGCAAATCCCATTACATTTGCTTCAGTTGCACCCAAATTTGAAGTCATGATTAAAACAACATTTTGAAAATCTGCTTTATTACCACTATTATCTGTTAATTGTGCATTATCCATTACTTGAAGTAAAATTGACATTAAATCAGGATGAGCTTTTTCTATTTCATCAAGTAATAAAACCGTATGAGGATGTTTTCTTATAGCTTCTGTTAAAAGTCCACCTTGTTCAAATCCAACATAACCAGCAGGCGCTCCAATAAGTCTTGAAACAGTATGAGCTTCCATATATTCACTCATATCAAATCTTTCAAAATGTATTCCCATTTGTAGAGATAACTCTTTTGCAACTTCTGTTTTTCCAACTCCAGTAGGACCTGTAAATAAAAAACTTCCTATTGGCTTTTTATCTAAACCTAATCCAGCCTTATTTCTTTTAATTGCTTGTACAATAGGTGAAATTGCAGTATCTTGTCCAAAAACTCTTTTTTGCATATTTTTTTCTAAATTTTTCAATAAACTTAAATCTGTTTTTGTTGCACTCTTTGGTGGAATATGAGCCATTTTTGAAATTATTTCTTCAACATCTTTTGAAGTTATTGTTATATTACTTTCTGCTTTTGTTTTTAAAGTTGTTGCTAAACTAATTTTTTTAGATGCACCTACCTCATCAATAACATCAATAGCACAATCAGGTAAAAATCTATCAGTTATATATTTTTTACTAAGTTCTACAGCACTTTGTATTGCACTTTTTGAATATTTTACACCATGATATTCTTCATATTTTGATTTTAAACCTTCTAAAATCAAAATAGAATCTTCAATACTTGGTTCTTCAACATCAACTTTTGCAAATCTTCTACTAAGTGCCTTATCTTTCGAAAAGTCATTTCTAAATTCGCTAAAAGTTGTTGCACCAATACATCTTAATTTTCCATTTGCAAGCATCGGTTTTAAAATATTTGAAGCATCCATAGCAGAACCCCCAACACTTCCTGCTCCAACAATTGTATGAATCTCATCTATAAATAAAATTGCATTTTTTATTTTTGAAACTTCTTTCAATAAACTCTTTAATTTTTTTTCAAAATCCCCTCTGTACTTTGTTCCCGCAATCATAGAACCCATATCAAGTGAAAAAACTTTAGAATCTAATAAAAATTCTGGAACTTTTTTCTGTGCTATTTGTAAAGCTAAACCTTCAGCTATTGCTGTTTTACCAACTCCAGGTTCTCCAACAAGTATTGGATTATTTTTCTTTCTTCTACTTAATATCTCAATTACTCTTGAAATTTCTCTATCTCTTCCAATTACAGGATCAATTTCACCTTTTTTTGCAATTGAAACTAATTCACTAGAATTTTTATCTAAAACTTTTTCATTTTCACTATTTTCATCATTTTTTTGTTCATCTTCATCTTTATGAGAAATCTCTTCAAGTATGTCAACTCTTTGTATTCCATATTTTTTTAATAAATATGTAGAATAACTCTTCTCATCTTTTAAAATAGCTACAAACATATCTTCAACATTTGCATTTGTTTTTCCACTACTTTGAGTATGAGAAACCATATAATCTATCGTTGAAGATAAAGATACTGTTTCTATTGGTTCATCATTTGCATCATTTGGAAGCAAAGGAGTATTTTCATCTATATAACTTTTTAATTCATTAAATAAAATATTTGTATCAACACCTAAATCTATAAAAAGATTTTCAATTGTTTGATCATTAATCAACATCAAAAAAACATGTTCTACTGTCAAATATTCGTGTTTACTACTTTTTGCATAACTTACAGCTTGTGCAAAAATATGTCTTAATTCTTTGCTTATCATTTTATTCTTCTTCCATAACAGCTTTTAAAGGAAAGCCTTTTTCTCTAGCCATTGTTTTTACTTGCATAACTTTTGTTAAAGCTATTTCATGAGTATAAATTCCACATAATCCTTTTCCGTTATTATGTATATTTAACATTATTTCTGTAGCATCTTGTGTTGATTTTCTAAATATCTTTACTAAAACATCTATTACAAAATCCATAGTTGAATAATCATCATTTAAAAGAAATACATTATATTTTTTTGGCTCTTGTAAATCTAGTTCATCATTTAATTCTACTTCTATTTCATTACTCACATCAAACCCTTATTATTTTTACTATGATAAAATCACTTTTTTAAAAAACGTCCTATTATAACAAAAAAGAGATTATTATGAAAAATGACATCGCTTATTATAAAAACAAATCAATATTTGTCAGCGCTACAAATACAGATGTGGGAAAAACTTATGCTTGCGAAAAGTTTTTAAACTATTTTGCAAAAAATGGTTTAAAAGTTGGTTATTTCAAACCTTGTGAAACAGGAGTTGAAAATAATAAACCTCTTGATGGTACAAAAATGTTTGAATTAGTAAAAAAATTAAACCCAAATTTTGAAAAACTTTCTATAAATGATATTGTTCCTTACCAATTTGAACTTCCAGCCGCTCCTTATATTGCAAGTCAAAATACAAATATTGATATAGAATTTTTAAAAGAGAAAAAAAAATATCTACAATCTTTTTGTGATATTTTAATAATTGAAGGAGCTGGGGGACTTATGGTTCCACTTAAAAAAGATATTTTTATGATAGATTTGATAAATATTTTTGATAATCTTGCTTTTTTAATAACTCCATCAAAGCTTGGTTGTATAAATGATACACTACTTTCAATAGAAGCTTTAAAAAATAGAAATATAAATTTTGAATTTTTTATAAATTTATATAAAGATGAAGCTAGTTTTGAAAAAGTATCAAAACCATTTTTAATTGAGTACTTTGGTAACTTAAATTTTTTACAAGATTTATAAATTTTTTGATTTTTTTTCAAATTTTTATATATTTTGACTCTTTTCCTAAAAAAGTCTGAAAAAGTTTTATTATATTTTTAGACTTTTTTGACTTCTATTTAAGTTTCATTCCCCTTATTTTAGGTCTTTCAAAAGCTATTATTATTTTAAGCTTAAATTTATTTGCTATTTTAAAAGCCATAAAAATAATTCATTTTAATTTGTGTATAAATTCTCTATTAGTTTTATGTATAATCTATTTTGTATATAAAACAAATATAGCAAAAATTATGAAAGGTGATATATGATGACTTCTACGATAGATTTATCTAAATTAACGGCAAACGATGATTTGACACCAGTATTAGGTGGTTATTGGCCTGGTATTCAAATTTACTATCCGCCAATTAAGTTTAATCCACTTGATGGAACATATGAAAGTATGGAACAAGCAAAATTAAGACTTCAAAAACATGCTTATAAAACAAAAGCTCATACAGTTTTATTTGACTTAGAGGATGGTTGTAGACAAAAAGCCATGAGTAGAGAGTTATTAATTCAAGAATTACCAAAATTCCCTGAAAGAAACTTTCAAATAGCTGTAAGAATAAATCCTTTTAGAACTGAAGAGTATGAAGAAGATTTAAAAATGTTAAAACAAATTCACCAATATATTGATGTTATTGTTTTAGCAAAAGCTGGAGAAATTTATGGAAGTGCTGAAATCAGAGATTTATCATCTTGGTTAGTTTCAATTGGAAGTAAATTAACAATTCAACCAATTATTGAACATCCAAAATCACTTCAAATAGCTGATAGATTGATGGATTATTCAACTGTTAAACATATTGTTTTTGGTATTCACGATTTTTCAAAAGCGATGGCTTATAAAATTACTCCAAAAGGATGGATTGATGAATTACAAACATTCTTTAATATCCTTACATTAGAAGCAAGAATAAAAGGAAAAGGAGTTATTGGTGGAGTTGAAGTTATGCTTACACCACATTCATTACCTGATTCATGTGTAGAGAAAAAAGATATAAGAAGATGGTTAGATTTACATGGTGATGAAGCAAGTAGACATGTTTATGCTCATGCTATTAGAGAAAATGCTATGGGATTAACTGGAAAACAAGTTATTACTCCAAACCATATTAATATTTGTAAAGTTGCATTTACTCCATCTCCAAATGAGATTGCAAAAGATGTTTCTATTTTAAGAGCAGCTATTGAAGCTGATGCACTTTTAAGTGGTGCTATTAGATATGAAGGTGAAATGTTAGATCCACCAATGTTTGGAAAATCTTTACAAAATATCTTAAGAGCATATGCATTAAATAGTTTAACAAAAGAAGATGAACTATTTGCGTTATCTGTTTTAAATAAAATGCCAATTCATACGTTTAAAGAAAACTGGCCATACGGTCAACTGTAAAATTTAGGAGATTAAAATGAGTCAATTAGTTAAATTAGAAGTACCAGAATTTTTAAATATTGGTGTCGCTTGTACATCTTCACATATTGGAACAACAAAAGAAAATAATATTGCTATGATCATCGAAGATGATAAACTTGGAACTGATGAAATAACTTATAAAGAATTAGCAAAAAAATCTGACCAAGTTGCAAACTTCTTTACAGGAATTGGATTAGAACCAAGAGATAGAGTATTAGTATGTTTAAAAAACTCTTTAGCATACCCTATTTCATTTTTTGGAACAATGAAAGCTGGAATTATTGCAGTACCTACTTCAACACTTTTAAGTGGTAGCGAAGTTAAATATTTAGCTGAAGATTCTCAAGCAAGAGCTATTGTATTAAGTTCAACTATGTATGAAAACTTAGTTCCATATTTAGAAAACTTAGATAACTTAAAAACTATTGTTGTTGCAGGAATTGATAGTGTTGAAGATTTGAAAAAACCAAAAGATATAAATGTTTACGCTTTAAATCAAATTTTTAAAACAATCGATTCAACACCAAATCACTATAACTCAAAATCAGGAGAACCTGCTTATTTAGTATATACATCAGGAACAACTGGTTATCCAAAAGGAGTTTTACATTCACATAGATCATTAGTTGGTAGAAAACCAGCAACTGATTATTGGTTCGATTTTAAAGAAAATGATAGAATCATGCACTCTGGGAAATTTAACTGGACTTATGTATTAGGATCTGCACTTATGGATCCATTATATAATGGTCATACTGTTATTGCTTATGAAGGTGCAAATGATGCAACAACATGGATAAATTTAATAAAAAAACACCAATGTACAATTTTTATTGGGGTACCAACAATTTATAGACAAATTATCCAAAAAACAGATTTTACACTTGATGATTGTCCAAGTTTAAGATATTGCATGAGTGCAGGAGAACATTTATCAGATGAGATGTTAGGACTTTGGAGAGAAAGATTCAAACAAGATATTTATGAAGCAATTGGAATGAGTGAATGTTCTTATTATATTTCTCACTCAAAATATAATCCTATTCGTCCAGGAAGTGCAGGTTTCCCACAACCAGGACATATCGTAAAGCTTATAAATCCAGAAACTTTAGAAGAAGTTGGATTAGAAGAAGAAGGAATGATTTGTATTGGAGAAGACGATCCAGGATTATTCTTAGAATATTGGCAATTAGAAGAAGAAACTGCAAAATCAAGACATGATGGATATTTCTTTACAGGTGATTATGCTAGAAAAGATAAAGATGGATATATCTGGTTTATTGGAAGAAAAGATGATATTATCAACACATTTGGATTTAGAGTAAGTCCACATGAAATCGAAAGAGTTGTAAAAACTCATCCATTAGTTGCTGATTGTGTTGCTTTTGGACTTGATATTGAAAAAGAGAAAACTTTAGTTGCTATTGCTGTTGTTGGTCATACTGAATTAACAAAAGAGCAAGAAGAAGAGATTTTAGCATTCTCTCAAGCAAATTTAGCAAAATATAAAGCACCAAAAAGAATCTTTACTATGAAAGATTATCCAAGAACTAAAAATGGTAAAGTTCTAAGAAAACAACTAGTTAAAAATTTAAATGATTTAGAAAAAGCAAAAATCACTGGGCAAGAAATAGTTGAATATAAAGCAAGAAGATCTATGTTACTTATTCCTTCATATAATAAACATAATGTAGAAAAAGCAAAAACTGTTCTAGCTGATACAGTAATTTTTGACCTAGAAGCAATTTTACAAGAACAAAGAGAAGTTGCTAGACAAACAATAAAAGAAGTTTATAAAGAACAAGGTTCAAAATTTGGTGAAAGTGAAAGAGTTTTGAGAATAAATAATCTTGGAAGTGAAGATTTAAAAAAAGATTTAGCTTTAGCAAAAGAGATTGAATTAGATGGATTATTATTTTCTAAAATTCAATCAAAAGATGATGTTTTAGAGGCAGTTGAATTAATAAATGAAGTAAATCCTGATCTTACACTTATGATTATGATTGAAACTCCTCTTGCAGTTTTAAATATACATGAAATTTGTGCTGCTAGTCCTCAAGTTGAAGTTGTTGTTGTTGGTTCAAACAAACTTGCAAATAGACTTCAAATAGATATAAAAAGAGGTTCAAAAGCAATGTTCAACTACCTATCGCAAATTGCACTAGCTTCTAAAGCGTATGGAAAAACTGTAATTGATGGTCCACATTTTGATGTTAAAGATGAGTTTGCTTGTGAAGATTCAACAAAAGATGCATTTAACTTAGGATTTGATGGAAAATGTTTAATTCACCCTGTTCAAATAGAGTATATAAATGATATTTTTACTCCTAAACAAGCTGAAGTTGAAGATTATGAAGACATGATAGCAAAATATGAAGAAGCTACAAAAGAAGGAAAAGAAGTAATTTTACATAATGATAAATTAGTAGATTCTTCAAAAATCAAATGGGCTAGAAAAATGATTAGATTGTATGAAACATACAAAGCTTTAGGTCAAAATCTATTTGGTAAATAAGGAGAGAGAAAGTGTCTAAAATAAATATGGGTAATTTTTTTGAAGATTTTTCAATTGGTCAAAAAATAGTTCATCCACTTCCTAGAACAATAAGTGAAGGAGATGTATCTTTATACATCGCTTTTACTGGTTCTAGATTTGCTCTACACTCTTCTGATTTAGTAGCAAAGCAAATGGGATACGATAAAAGACCACTTGATGATATTTTAATGTTTCACCTAACATTTGGAAAATCTGTACAAGATATCTCTTTAAATGCAATTGCAAATTTAGGATATGCTGAAATGGCTTTTCCTAATCCTGTATATGTTGGAGACACAGTTTCTATGACTTCGACAGTTATTGGATTAAAAGAGAATTCAAATGGAAAAAGTGGAGTTGTTTATGTTCACTCTATTGGTGTAAATCAAAATGGTGCTGTTGTACTTGATTTTAAAAGATGGGTAATGGTTCATAAAAAAGACCACGCTAATTTAAGTGGAGTAAATGAAGTTCCAACTTTTGCAAAAACTACACCAATTTCGCAAATTAATATTCCAACTATTAAAACTGTTGATACAGATTCAACTGGTGGAAAATATTTCTTTGAAGATTATGAAATAGGTGAAAGATTAGATCACCCTGAAGGAATAACTGTTGATAATAGTGATCATACACTTGCAACTAAGTTATACCAAAACAATGCAAAAGTACATTTCAATGACCATATGATGAAAAGTACTCCAATGGGACAAAGACTAATGTATGGTGGAATCATTATTTCAATGGCAAGAGCTATTTCATTTAATGGTTTGCAAAATGCACAATGGGTATGTGCTATAAATAGTGGAGCTCATGCTAATCCTACGTATGCTGGTGATACTATTTATGCATATACTGAAATTTTAGAAAAAATTGAAGTAAATAGAGAAGATATTGGATTATTAAGAGTTAGAACTATTGGATTAAAAAATCAAACTCCAAAAGAGACTCCAACTCCAAAAAGTGAAGATGGTAAATATTTACCAAATGTTGTTTTAGATTTAGATTACACTATTGTAATCCCAAAAAAAGTTACTGAAAAAAAATAAAACAAATTTAATTTTAATAAAAAGGAAAAAATATGACACACCCAAGCGAAGCTTTATTTGAAAATGGTAAATCTTTACCAATCATCCCAACTTGTGAACACTTTGCAGGAAGCGAAAAGCTAATCCTAAAAGGTTTTGAAATGCAAAAAAAATTAGGTCCAGTTTTTGATATTACTTGTGACTGCGAAGATGGTGCTGAAACTGGTAAAGAAGTTGAACATGCAAATATGATTGTAAGAGTTGTTAATTCTGCTGAAAATCCATATAGTATGGCTGGAACTAGAATCCATGACCACTCACACCCAGATTGGAGACAAGATGTTGATATTTTAGTTCCTGGTGCTGGTGAAAAATTAGCATATATCACATTACCAAAATCAACTTGTTATGAAGATGCAAAAACTCAAATTGAGTATATTCAAGCAGTTGCAAAAAAAGCTGGAATAAAAAGAGAAATTCCTATTCACGTATTAATTGAAACTCATGGTGCATTACAAGATGTAGAAAAAATAGCAACTTTACCATGGCTACAAGTTTTAGATTTTGGTTTAATGGACTTTGTTTCAGGATACCAAGGAGCAATTCCAGCAATTAATATGAGAAGTCCTGGTCAATTTGATCATAGATTAATTGGTGCTGCAAAAGCTAGAGTTGCACAAGCTGCAATTCAAAATAAAGTTATTCCTGCACATAACGTAACTTTAGATTTAAAAAATCCATACCAAACTTATAAAGATGCTGAAAGAGCTAGAAATGAGTTCGGATTTATGAGAATGTGGTCAATTTACCCAACACAAGTACAAGCTATTGTTGATGCTATGAAACCAGATTTTACAGAACTTGAAGCTGCTCAAAATATTTTAATTAAAGCTCAAGATGCTGAGTGGGGACCAATCCAATATGATGGTGAGTTACACGATAGAGCAACTTATAGATACTTCTGGGAATTAGTTCAAAGAGCTAAATTCTCTGGTGCTAATTTACTTGAAGAAACTGAAAAAAGATTTTTTGCTTAAATCTTTTTATACAAAGCCATATTTTGGCTTTGTACGCTCTTTTATACACTAATTTATTTTATATTCCAAAATTAAACATTTTTAAAAATATCTTTATTTTTAGCATTAAAAAAAGCCTATTTTCAAAAGTGCATTGATATAATTTTAGGATTTCTAAACAAAACAAAGGAAAATTTATGAGTAAAAAAATCACAGAACAAGACATTATAGATTCAGTTGCATCTGCCTGTCAATATATTTCATTTTACCATCCAGAAGATTTCGTAAAAGGAATGGTTGAAGCTTACGAAAAAGAAGAAAGTGAAGCTGCAAAAAATGCTATCGGGCAAATTTTGATTAACTCAAAAATGTGTGCCATGGGTCATAGACCCCTTTGCCAAGATACAGGAAGTGTAAATATCTTTATAAGAATTGGTTTAAAAGCTAATTTAGATATTTCAAGAAACCTAGAAGATATTTTAAATGAAGGTGTAGCTAAAGGATATACTGACCCTGATAACACTTTAAGATATTCTGTAGTTGCAGATCCAGCAGGAAAAAGAATAAATACAAAAAATAATACTCCAGCAGTTATTCATATAACAACTGATAATTCTGATGAATTAGATATCACTGTTGCTGCAAAAGGTGGAGGAAGTGAAAATAAATCTAAATTTACAGTTTTAAATCCAAGTGATAGTATTTATGATTGGGTTATGGATAATGTTAGACAAATGGGTGCAGGATGGTGTCCTCCAGGTATTTTAGGTATTGGTATTGGTGGAAATCCAGAAAAAGCTATGCTTTTAGCAAAAGAGTCTTTAATGGGACATGTTGATATTCATGAATTAAAAGCAAGAGGTCCTCAAAATGCTTTAGAAGAGTTAAGATTAAAACTTTATGAAGATATCAATAAAGTTGGAATTGGTGCACAAGGTTTAGGAGGATTAACAACTGTTTTAGATGTTAAAATCTTAGATTACCCATGTCACGCAGCTTCACTTCCAGTTGCTATGATTCCAAACTGTGCAGCAACAAGACACATTCACTTCAAATTAAAAGGTGATGGACCAGCAATATTTAAAAACCCATCGTTAGACCTTTGGCCAGATATTGAACTTCCAATGGATACAATCAAAAGAATAAATATTGCTGATTTAACAAAAGAAAAATTACAAGAGTTTAAATCAGGTGATACTTTATTACTTTCAGGAAAAATTTTAACTGCAAGAGATGCTGCTCATAAAAAAATTGTTGAATATAAAAATGCAGGAAAACCACTTCCAAATGGTGTTGATTTAAAAGACAGATTTATCTACTACGTTGGACCAGTTGATCCAGTAAGAGATGAAGTAGTAGGACCTGCAGGACCAACAACATCAACAAGAATGGATAAATTTACTAAAGACATGATGGAAATCGGTATTATGGGAATGATTGGAAAAGCTGAAAGAAAACAACCAACTATCGATTTAATAAAAGAGTACAAATCTATTTATTTAATTGCAACTGGTGGAGCGGCTTATTTAATCTCTCAATCAATTAAAGGTGCAAAAACTTTAGCATTTGAAGAACTTGGAATGGAAGCTATTTATGAATTTGATGTAGTTGATATGCCTGTTACTGTTGCTGTTGATACAGAAGGTAACTCTATTCATACAACTGGACCAGCAAAATGGAGAACTATCTAATTTCCTATATTTACAAAAGGTTTTTAACCTTTTGTAAACTCTCTTTTTTTAAAAAATCCTTATATTATTAATTTATATCTCTACTTTGACTTTTTGTAAATTTAATTAATGTTATACTATAAATTGACTTTTTGTTTTAAAAAATTATAGGATATATTGATGAATTTATTGGAAGATTTAAAAGATTATTTAGGATTTGCAGTTGCAGGAAACTTTGCAAATCATTTAGGAGAAGCTGGGGAGGCAGATGAATTTTCAGTAATCCAAACAACTGAAAAAGATGCTCCAAAAGGACTTTTTCCTTTTTATATTAAAAACCATAATAGTTTTTTAGGAACATATCCAATATGTGATGAGATTATTTTAACTCATGGTAGAGAAGAAGATAACTTACAAATTGAAGCAGAAGTTGCATTGATTTGCGATTTTGTATATGAAAATGAAAAAGTTATAGACATAATTCCAAGATATTTTGCAGCATTTAATGACTGTTCTCTTAGAGTTCAAGATGGAAATAAATTAAGTTGTAAGAAGAATTGGGGAGAAAAAACTAAAGGAATTTCTCAAGATATTATCGAAATTGATAATTTCACTGAAAAAGGAATATTAAGTAAATATCATATCTCTTCTTTTATCAAAAGGGATGGAATAGTATATGATTATGGAACTACAAGTGCGGTTAAATCATATAGTTATTTTTTTGAGAAGCTAAAAGATTGGATGGTTGAAAAAATAAATACACAAGAAGATTGTGGACCACTTGAAGAACTTGGACAATTTTTAAAAGATGCTCATAAAGCAAAAGGTATTTTAATCGCTGCAGGTGCAACAGCTTATACAGATTTTGGTAAGAAAAACTTTTTGAAAAAAGGTGATGAGATTTTTGTATATGTTTACAATGCTCGTGCTCATAGTTTCAATGACATTATGAATGATATGTGTGGAGTAGATACATATCTAGGACAGTGTTCAAAACTTCATCAAATAGTTCAATAAAAAGTATTTATTACTTTTTATTTTTTGATTCTAAATACAAAATATCATTTAAACTATCAAAAAATTTCATAGTTGCATCTTCTATTTGACTTGCAATTTGTCTAAGTATTTTGTTCTCAATTTTATTTGCATTTTGAGTAATATATTCTTGCATTTTTTGATGAACATCTTTATGCGTTTGTTTTAGAACTTTCCAGTTCTCATTTTTTACAAAAATCTCATTGTTATTTTCACAAGATATCATCCATTTTCCTACATTACAAGATTTACAATCATCAATAGTAGAATTTGTGAAATTATTTAGTGTTTTATAATATCTTTTTTTAAAGTTTATATGATCATTTTTATAAGTTGATAACTCTTTTATCAAATTTATGTTCTCAACCATTTCATAATATTTATCATCAATTTTTGATTGTGAAGTAATTTGAAGTAATTTATTAGACAATTTTGAAACTTCGTTTGATAAATTATCTATATTTAATGCTGTTTTGGCATTTTTTTGTGTAGCAAAATCAATCTTTGAAATCGTATCATTTATTTGAACAATTCCTATTTCTTGTTCTTTACTAAAAATTGTAACACTATTTATTATCTCTTTTGTTTGAGAGATTTTAAAAGCTAAATCTTCATAACCTTTTATCATATTATCTGCAATATTTTTACCTTCATTTGCCTCAAAATTTGCACTTTCTACCAAACTTTTTATTTTACTTGCAGCTTGAGCACTTCTATTTGCTAAATTTCTCACTTCTTGTGCAACAACTGCAAAACCTTTTCCAGCTTCTCCAGCAGTTGCTGCTTCAACAGCAGCATTTAATGAAAGAATATTTGTTTGAAATGCTATTTGGTCTATTACAATTATTGCTTCATTTATAGCATTTACTTTTTTACTTATTTCATCCATTGATACAAAAGTTTGATTTGCAGATTTATTTCCTTCTATTGCAGAACTATTTAGTTCATCTGAAATTTTTAACATTTGTCCCATATTTTCATTGTTATTTTTTATATTTGCTGTGATTTGTTCAAGAGCAACAGAACTTTGTTTTAAAGAATTTGCTTGTTCTGAAGATAAAACAGCCAATTCATTTGAAGAGTTTGTCAGAATTTTTGTATTTTTTTCAAGTTCAACACCAGCATTTGTAATCATAGCAATAAGTTCTGAAGAAGATTGTCCTAAAAGAACAGTTGAGTTACAAAGTATCCCAAAATCTCCATACATTCCTCTTGTATGTTGCTCATCTAATTTAAATTTGTAATCACCTTGAGTATAACTATTTAGAAGCATATTTAAACTATCAATTTTCAATCTTGTTCTATCAATCATTTTATTTATAATTTCAACTAAAGTTTGTAACTCTTTTGTTGAAGCTTTTGTTTTGATTGAATATTCAAAAAAGCCATTGTTTACTTTTTCCATAATATCTGTTATTTCAAGAATAACTTTTTTATCATTTTCAATAATTTTTTCTATTTTTTCAACTTGAGTATTCATATTTTTTGTCATCAAAGCAAATTCATCTTTTCCTTCAAGTCTATCCAAATATATTTCATCTTTTTCTCTCATAGAATAAGAGAAGAATTGAGTTAAATTATTTTCAAATTTTTTAATAGATTTTGAAACTTTACTTGTCATTAATATAATTACAGCAAAAATTAAAATGATTAGAACAATTAAAAATAAAGAGAATAACACTATTTGATTATCTAAAGTTTTAACATTTGTATTTATGTATAAAAGCATATCTTCAACCATTTTATCTTTTATATTTTCAAAAATTGTAATCTTAAGGGCAGAACTCTCTTCCCATTTTTTGCTATTTGCACCATAAATATTTTTAGACAAAGTATCTATTGCTTGTAAAGTTTTTGAATCAAGTTGTGTTTCATCTATACGTTCACTATTATATGCAGCTGCCATATATATATCAATCGCTAATTGGATGTTATTTAATAACTCCTCTTCTTCTTTTGAAAACTCTAACTTTTTATAATCTTTTATAGCTCTTAATATTTTTGTATGACTTTTTTGAATTTTATTTAATAAATCTTCATCTTTTGTTAAAACATAGTTTTTATATAAATGTATCAATCCACCATATCCAAAAGCCTCTTTTATTTGTGCTAAAAGATTCTCTTTTTCAATTTTAAGAAAAATTATACTTCTTAATTTTTCTATATCTTTTAAACTATTATCTTCTAACTGCTTTTTTAAATCTTGAAGTTGTTCATTTGATAAATTCTTTTTCAGTACTTCTAAATATGAGTCTTGAAAAACTATTAGTGATATGAAATTGTTATAGTTACTATTTGACATAAAATTGTGTTCAAATATACTTTTTACTAAAATTTTTTCATTGTAAACTTTTTCTATTATATTTATTATTGAAATATAAATTAAAGAAGATTTTGATAACTCTTTACTATTTGAATATATTAATAAATCATCAAAAAATGATATAAGATTTAGATTCTTTTCATTATAAAAGTTTTCAATTTCTTTTATATCAACTCTTAAATCTATAGTATTTTTTCTTATTTCATCCAATCTATCAAAAGAGTTTTTTAAATTATTTATTTTTTCTAAAAGATTATTATCTTTTTTGATTAAATTGAAATTTTCTATAAAATCATTTAATTGTTTCCAATTTTCATTACTATTTTTTATTTGCTCTTCTAATTCATCTTTTTTTATCTTTCCATAACTATTTAGATATAAAATTGATAATTCTCTCTCTTTTTGAAAAGCCGTTAAAACTTTTGAGATTTTAACTGTGAAATCAATATAGCTTGAAGTCTTATTCATATTTGATTTTTTCTCAATTTTTTCAAAAATCAAAACAGATGAAAGCATAAAAATGGCTAAAATCGGTAATACCAATATAAGTAAGATTTTATTCCTAAGCTTCAAATTATTCATAATACTCTTCCTAAAATTATATTTTTAGCAATATATTCTTTATTATTTGAATAAAAGGTTATATAATTATTTTTTGTAATCAAACTGAAATTTAATGATTATTTTTTTGTTATTTTTTCAGTTAAATTTAGTAAAAAATCTTTATTAATTTAAAAAGATTAGCAGTTCAAAATAATTTTTAAACTGCCAAAAGAACGAGTAGTAAAACAGGTGGTGTAATAATCAAACCAAATTTGCTATATTCCCAAAAGCTTATTTTTATACCTTTTTTTGCTAAAACATGAAGCCAAAGAAGAGTTGCTAAACTTCCAAATGGTGTCATTTTTGGACCTAAATTACATCCAATAATATTTGCATAAGCTAAAGCCTCATTTGGTATATCTTTTAGTGCTATATCCATAATCATAATTGTTGGAAGATTATTCATAACTGCACTTAAAATTGCACTTATAAACCCTGTTGATATAATAGCTATTGTATCACCTTTTAAAACTAAATAATTTAGTATTGTTGTTAAATATTCAGTTAATCCTGCATTTTTTAAACCATAAACAACAATATAAAGACCAATACTAAACCAAACAATTTGCCAAGGTGCTTCTTTTATAATATTCTTTGCATTTACACTTTTTGTTAAACTTGCAATTATTAAAAGAACTAACGCACCACCTAATGCAAAAAAAGAGATAGGAAGTTTATAAATATCTCCCAAGGCATAAGCACTCAACAAAAAGGCTAGAAAAAACCAAGAAAAATAAAATAGATTCATATTTTTTATAACACTTTTTGGTTCTTTTAAAAGTCTTACATCAACTTTTTTTGGAATATCTTTTCTCAAAATCAACCATAAAAAAACTATTGAAGCAATAACACTCACAATAAAAGGAATAATCATATTAAGAAAATAATCCACAAAACCTATATTAAAATAGTTTGCAGTTACTATATTTGTAAGATTTGAAAATACAAAAGGTAAAGACGCACTATCACTTATAAAACCACCCGCAAGTAAAAAAGCAATTATAGTTTTTGTACTTAATTGTAAAACTCTCATTTTAGCCAATAAAATAGGTGTTAATATAAGAGCTGCTCCATCATTTGCAAAAAGTGCTGAAACAAAACTTCCCAATAAAATGGAATAAACAAACATTCTTATTCCACTTCCTTTTGAAAATTTTGCCATTTTCAAAGCACACCATTCAAAAAAGCCAATTTCATCTAAAACTAAAGATAAAATAATGATTCCAATAAAAGCTAAAGTTGCATCCCAAACTATGTTTGTTACATCTAAAACATCATTGATACTTACTACACCTAAAATTAAAGCAATAATTGCACCTAAAATAGCTGTTGTTCCTATTTGTAAACCTTTTGGTTGAGTAATGATTAGAAATAAAGTTACTAAAAATATGCAAATTGGAATTATCATTCTTCACAACCTTTTTTTAATGTAGGAATTTCTAAATTTAAATAACTTATTTCTTTTAAAATTGATTGTCTAAAAATATCTAAAGGTGTTCTTATACTATAATATGCCCAACGCCCTCTTCTATCAACTCTTAAAAACCCTCCATCTTTTAGAATTTTTAAGTGTCTTGAAACTCTTGATTGTATCATTGAAAAAGAACTCTCTATATCACAAACACAAACTTCATTGTGTATATCTATAAAATGTAATATTTTGACTCTTGTTTCATCATTTATTGCACCAACTGTTTGTAAAAAAATATCCATCATATTCCTTTAAATAGTATTAACAATTCATCAACACTCAAAACTTTTCCAGTAGATTTTACAACTCCATCAATAACAAGCGCTGGTGTACTCATAACACCATAATTCATAATTTCAACTATGTCTTCAACTTTTTTAACTTCGTGAAATCCACCGATTTTTGAAACTGCTTGTTTTACAGCTTCTTCTAAAGCTTTGCATTTAGAGCAACCAGTTCCTAAAACTTCTATTTTCATTTTTTCATCCTACAAAATAATTTAAAGTATACCCAGTCAAAAGAATAGCAAGACCAACTACTCCAAAAAATATTCCAATTAATTTTATTGATATTACTCTTTTTAAAATCATAGCTTCTGGTAAACTAAGAGCAACTATCGCCATCATAAAAGAAAGTGCAGTTCCTATTAAAACACCTTTTTGTGTTAAAACTTCTATAATTGGTAAAATTCCCAATTCATTTGAATACATAGGAATTCCTACTATTACTGCAACTATTGGAGCATACCAAATATCGCCACCTGCATATTTACTAATAAAATCTTCTGGAATAAATCCATGAATAAATGCTCCAACTCCAACTCCAATGATTATATAAAGATATATTTTTTTAAAAATATCTACTGAATAATCCCATGATTCTTTTATTCTATGTTTAAATAAAGTTCCATCTTCTGTGTAACTTATATTATCAAGAGGTTTTACTTCAATTAAAACCTCTTTTTCCATATTCATAGCACCAATTATAAGTCCTACAACAATAGAAATTATTACTCCAAAAGCAACATAAAGTACAGCTATTTTCCAGCTAAACATTGAGATTAAAAGAGCAAATACAACAGGATCACTAAGTGGTGCTGAAACTAAATAACTAAATGCAACTCCTAAAGGAATTCTTGCTTGTAAAAATCCTAAAAAAAGAGGAATTGCACTACAAGAACAAAAAGGAGTTATAATCCCAAAAATTGAAGCTAAGATATGTCCAATAATTTTATTTTTTCCACTTAAATATACTCTTATTTTTTCAAGAGGGAAATAACTTCTTAAAAATGTAATCAAATATACAATAACTATTAAAAGAATAAATATTTTAATCGTATCAAAAATAAAAAAATGAACTGCATCACCAAGTTTAGTACCTTTTACAAGTCCTAATATATCAAATACTAATATGGCACTTAAATTATTCCACCATTCAAACATCTATTTCAAAGCCTCAACTACTTTTGGAAGTAAAACCTCTTCTATTTCTTTATATGTTGCCTCAAATGCTTCAAAACCTTTTCCATCAGGGTCTTCAAATCCCACATGAATAACTTTTACAGCTTTTGGAAACATAGGACAAGTTTCATTTGCATGATCACAAACAGTAACTACTAAATCATACTCATTATCTATTACTTTATCAATAGTTTTTGAATGGTACTCACTTTTCCAAATTCCTTTATCTTCTAAAAGTTTTTTTGCATTTGGATTTACTCTTCCACTTGCTCTAACACCTGAACTATCTGCATGAATTCCTTCTAACTTTGCATTTATTAAAGCTTCAGCAATGATACTTCTACAAGAGTTTCCTGTACATAAAATCAAAACTTTTTTCATATTCGTCCTTTTATAAAGTTTTGGAAATTGTATCACAAAGATATTTATATATCAAGATATATTGATATATAAATATCAAAAAATTCTCTCAAAAAAGAGAGATTTTTTTATAAATCAATCATAGCTTTAAAAGTAACTCCTGCTCTTCCGATGCTATCTATATTTGTATGATTTCTTTCATTTATTCGTCCATCTTCAATATATTGATAGTTTATTTTTAGAATAACTGGAGTTATATCTCCATCAACTTTATAAGTATCATAATACTCACAAAAAAGTGCAGTTTGAGTAGAACAAATCATAGGAGGATAATCTTCTAATTCTTTTTTTACTTCTATTTCATATTTTTCTATTTCACTCTCATCTTTTGGTAATTGTGTAGCACATTTTTGAACTTGGTCTACATTGTCTTTATTTGGGAAACAAATTGTTGCTTTTTTTGTTTTTAATATGTTTGCTAAAGTATCTTTTGGACTTTCATTCTCTTTTCTTCCAATAGCAACAATTACAAGAGCTGGATTTGTAGAAATTGGAATAAAATAAGAAAATGGTGCAGCATTTAAAACTCCATTATCTTCTGTTACTATCCATGCTATTGGTCGTGGAACTATACTTCCAGACATTATTTTGTATCTATTTAAATCATTTACATCTTTATAATCTAAAATCATTTTCTCTCCTTTTAAATCAGTTTTAAAATTTTTGTATAGTAATAAGCAAATAATAAAAATGCTATTCCTAAACAAACCGTAATAACTTGCGTTGTTGTAATATGTGCCATAAAACCAATAAACATAGTTGTACAAACATTCGATAACATAAAAAACATATCATTATACGATATTACTCTTCCAATATATTTATTATCACAACTATTTTGTAAAAGAGAATATGTATATGACCATAAAAACGCTGTACTTAATCCTACAAAAAATAAAGAAACTAAAGATAAATAAAAATTATCTTGTGTTAAAGCCCAAAGAATTATAGTTACTCCTTGAAAAACTAATAAATAATGAAGATTCTCTTTATTTATAATTTTATTTAAAAAAAGTGGACCAATCATCAAAGCCACTGCTCTTACAGCATTTGAAAGACCAATCGCTAAAGGAACCGCAATCAACTCTTTATATTGATTTTTTGCCAAAATTGTAATCAAAGCATCATAAGAAGTTAATCCAACACTTGCGTGTAAAAATATCAAGTGTAAAATAACCTTATTATTTTTGATATATAAAAAACCATCTTTCATTAATTCAAAAATTTTTTCAGTAACTTTTTTGTGCTCTATATTAAGTTTAATTTGCAAAAATACAATAATTGCCAAAACGAATATAAATACATCTACCATAATTGCAGTTTTTACACCATATAAATTCACTATAAATCCACTTGTTGCCATACCAACAGCATAAGTAAATGACCAAACTATAGAATTTATCTCGTTTGCAGTTTGAAGATTTTTACCATCTAAAAGTTTAGCTAAAAGCGACATTTCTGTTGAAAAATACATTGAAGCTGCACTCATTCTAATAAAAATAAAAATTAATAAAATCCATAAATGACTCAAATCATTTATTGTTAAAAACATAATTGTCATAAGCAATTCTACAAAAAGTAAAGATATCATCAAAGGTTTAATTCTAACTCTATCAATAATTGCTCCACTTAATGGTGCAATTATAATTGCAGGAATAAAGTGCATTGCTGTAACAATAGAAATAGCAAGTTCTGTAGAACCAAATTCTACAACCATTGTATATATTGCAACAGTAGAAAACCATGCACCAAAAGATGAGATAAAATTTACTAAAGATAAATCTCTAATAATTTTATTCTCTTTTAAAAATAAAATATATTGTTTCAAATAATTTCCTTAAATATAAAAAAGCAGGGAGTTTTAGAACTCTAAAGTACCTTCAATAGCAAAATTTGCTTTTGAATCTAATTCAGCATGAGATAAGACAGCAATTTGAAGTCCAAATTTTTCATAAATTTCTGATATTCTTTTTCTTAAAACAGGATCAACAACCATACAAACTTTAGAAAAACCTTTCATTTCTACATCATCAAGAAGTTGTTTTGTTTTAGTTACAAGATTATTTATTTCTGCAATAGATAACATCAATTGAGAAATTCCATGGTGTTCTTGTAACTTTCCAATAAACTGTTGCTCAACATCAGGCTTAATAGTAATAATATGCAAAATTCCATCAGTATCTTTGAACTTTTGAGTAATCAATCTATATAATTTTGCTCTAACGTGTTCTAATAAAATTTCAGGAGCTTTTGTAAACTCTGCAATATCTGCTATTGCTTCAATAATTGTTAACATATCAATAATTGGTATTTTTTCATGTAATAAATCTTTACAAACTTTTAATAATGCTCCATAAGAAGTAACTTTCATCGCTTCTTCTATTACTATAGGGAAGTCTTTTTTCAATCTTTCAACAATATCAACGATATCTTGTCTTGTTATAATATCTTCTGCATGCCGTTTAATAATCTCTGAAATATGTGTAGATATAATTGTTGGAGCATCAACAACAGTAAAACCTTTCATCAAAGCTTCTTCTCTTAAATCACTCGTTATCCAAGTTGCATCAAGATTAAATACAGGCTCTTTTACATGAATACCTTGTAATTTTTCATTTCCTGTTCCACCCATCGCAAGAAATTTATCAACTTCAATTCTTCCTTTTACTAAAGGAATTCTTTTAAGATAAAGTTGATATTCATTTGGTGACAAATATGAATCATCAGAAATTCTAATTTGTGGTATTACAAATCCTAACTCACTAGCTATTGTTTTTCTTATTGCTTTAATCTTATCTAAAAGCTCAGAATTTCCTTGAACTAACTGTAAAAGTCGAATTCCAAGTTTTAACTCTAAAACTTCCAACTTCATAATTGTTTCAATTGTTTGTGTTTCATCAGCAGCTGAAGCAGTTCTTCTTTTTTCTTTTAAATCTTCTGGTTTATCAACTTTTTTAACTTCAGGGGTTTTCAAGAATCTTGTAACTATATTATTATCACCTCTTTCAATCATAATAATAATATATCCTAATCCACCCATTAAAAGACCCATTGTCATCAAAATGAATGTTGGGAAACCAGGAACTAATGCAAAAAGCATTAAACCAATACCAACTAAAATTAAAGATTTGCTATCTTTAATAAGCTGATTAACTGTTTGTGTAGCAAATTTTTCATCATCAGTATTTGAACGAGTAATAATAATAGCTGTTGCTGTTGACAATAATAATGCAGGAATTTGAGTAACTAATCCATCTCCAATAGTTAAAATAGTATAAGTTTCTCCAGCTTGTGCAATAGACAAATTATGTTGGAAAAGACCAACTAAAATTCCTCCAACTAAGTTTACTAAAGTAATAATAATACTTGCAATTGCATCACCTTTAACAAACTTTGAAGACCCATCCATTGCTCCATAGAAGTTTGCTTCAGATATTAAAGCTTTTCTTCTTGCTTGTGCTTGTATATCATCTATAAATCCAGCATTCAAATCCGCATCAATCGCCATTTGTTTACCAGGCATAGAATCAAGTGTAAATCTTGCAGTAACTTCTGCAACTCTTGTAGCACCTTTTGTAACAACCATAAAGTTAATTAAAACTAATATGATAAATATGATTATACCAATAACCATATTTCCACCAACAACAAATTGACCAAATGCTGTAATAATAGAACTTACAGCATCTGGACCATTGTGCCCTTCTCCCAAAATTGATCTTGTGGTTGCAATACTTAAAGCAAGTCTAAATACAACTAAAATCAAAATAAGAGTTGGAAAAGTTGTTAAATCAGCTGGTTTTTGAATATATAAAGAAATTAATAAAATAAGAAAAGATATAGCAAGCGATACTGATATAAAAAAGTCAAGTGCCTCTTGATTTAAAGGAACAATTATAATCGCAAGCATTGAAAGGAACAATGCTACAGCGATTAAATCTCTTGTAAATATCTTTTTAAAATCAAAATTCATAAATTATTTAATTGTTTAGTTAGTTAATTATTTCATATAATTAACTAACGATAGATCGTTTGTTTTTGATATTGTTGAATATAAAGCTGAGAACATAAATTCTAAGTTTTTAAGATTAATTCCAACTTCTGTTATGTTAGAAGCACCTATTTCTGTAGATGTTTTATTATATTGACTAATTTTTGATTCTATTATATCTAAAGAATTTTCAAACGTTTTATTTCTACCACCTAAATCCGCATGAGCAATAACAACATTATCTACAGTCTTATCCATATTATCTTGTGCTTCAGAAATTTTTGCTTTCTTATCTTCTGGAGTTAAAGGATTTCCTACAGAATCTACACCTCTTAAACTATTTACTGCTTCATCAAATAGGTCAAAAACACTTCTTTTTGCTTCAAATCTTGTCCCATCAGTATTCGGTATTGTAACGCTATATTCGGTTGCTGGTGCAGTTGGAGGAGTAACAGTTAAAGTATCAAATGAACCATCCCAATTTTTTTTAGATAAAGTATTTGCCACAGTATCTAATTTCCACTCTGTTCCATCTTGGTCAAGAATTCTATCATCAGCTTTAAAAGTTAGATTTTCTCCTTTTAAAGCCTCATCAGTTTGATAAAAAAATGCTTCAAGTCCATTAACACCAGATTCTCTATATGAACCCTCGTCAACAGCAATTTTTCTTAAACTATCATTTCCATTATACGTTACTTTTCCATTTGCATCCATTGTAAAAGCTTTTACTGAAGAATCCGAACCAGAAAATACATATTGTCCTTCAACTTGCGTATTTGCTAGATCTAAAAGATTTTGTTTATATCCAGAAATAGTTTGAGCAATAGCTATTAACCCTTGTTCTCCGGTTGTATCTGTATTTGCTTTAATTAATTCAGATTTAGCATTCTTAATTTTATCTTTTACTTCTGCTAAAGCACTATCTGCACTTAAATTTAAAGCTTTTGTTTTTTCAATCTGATCTTTTATACCTGTTTGAGCTAATATTTTATCATCTATGTGAGAAAGTCTTCCAAAAAGCATAGAATCATCACTTCCATATTGAAGTTTTTTTCCACTCATTTGATAAGTTAGCTTATCTTGCGTACTACTCATATCATTTAATCTATATAGTGAGGAATTAACTTGTGCTATCATTGTAAAACCTTTCTAAAATTTGTAATAATTTCATCAAAAGAGACATTTTCTTGTGTGCTTTGAGTTAAAAACTCTCGTATTTTCTCTTTTCTTGCCATCGCATTATCAAGCTCAGGATCCATGCCTTTTTTGTATGCACCAACTCTAACTAAAACTTCATTCTCTTTTATTAGCGATAATACTCTTTTTAACTTTAAAAAATCATTATAGTGTTCTTTTGTAACAACTTTATCCATAACCCTTGAAGCAGATTTTAAAAGATTAATTGGAGGATAAAATCCTTGTTCAGTTAACTCTCTTGTTAAAACAATATGTCCATCAAGAATTGACCTACTTTGATCTGCAATTGGATCATTCATATCATCACCATCAACCAAAACAGTAAAAAAAGCTGTTATTGAACCTTTTTGGTTATTTCCAGCTCTTTCCATTAATTGTGGTAAAAGTGCAAAAACAGAGGGTGGATAACCTCGGCTTACTGGTGGTTCACCAGTACTTAGTCCAATTTCTCTTTGAGCCATTGCAAACCTTGTTACACTATCCATCATAAGTAAAACATCAAGTCCCTTATCTCTAAAATATTCAGCAATACTCATAGCTGTAAATGCACCATATTTCCTCATCAATGCTGACTCATCAGAAGTTGCAGCAACAATTACTGTATTTTCTAAATCATCATTTAAGTTATAGTGAATAAATTCAGGAATTTCTCTTCCCCTTTCTCCAACTAATGCTACAACTTTTACTTGAGCTTCACAACCTTTTACTATCATACCCATCAAAGTTGATTTTCCAACTCCAGAACCTGCAAAAATACCAACTTTTTGACCTTTTCCACAAGTCAACATTGAATCTATTGCCTTAACTCCTGTAGAAAACTTTTGATCAATTATTCCTCTTTCTAGTGGTGACATAGAGATTTTATTTATGGCCGAATTTTCATCTAAATCTCTTATCTTACCTTTATTATCAATTGGTTCTCCCAAAGCATTAACAACTCTTCCTAAAAGTCCATTTCCACATTTTACAGTTAATCCATCTCTTTGGAGAAACACTTTATCATTTATTTTAAAACCTTCTATAAATGAAAAAGGTACAATAATAAAAGAATTATCATTTATAGTTGTAACCATTCCTAAAACGGAGTATAATCGTTGTTCTGATTCTATTCTTACAATATCACCAACTGCAACTTCAAGTCCAATTCCCGTTAAAGTAATAGCTGAAATATTTGTTATTCTACCAAAGGCAATAGGTAAAGAAGCAGAGTCTATTTTGTTTAATAATTCTTCTATATTAATCATTTCATATCACACATTTTTTTATATAAATTATCTTCTGATACATTTTTTAAATCTTTACATTTTTTAAGATATTCATCACTATTTTTACTATCTCCTAAATCACTATATAAAGATAAAATTTCATAATATATTCTTGCCAATTCATCTGGTTTTATTCTTTTTGAACGTTCTATTCCTTCTAATAAATAGTTAAGTGCTTCTTGAGTTTTATTTTCTTTTTTTGCAACTTTTGACAAATCACTTTCTACTAAAGGAGAATAAACAAAAGCTCTAAATTCATTCTGTTTGTCATAAAGTTTTTTTAATACTTTATTTGCTTTTTCAATGTCATTTCTCAATAAATAGTTATAGTAATCATAATAAAAGTCTATAATCACTGGATTATTCTCATTTTGTGAAATATATTCTTCATTTTCAGATACAGATTTTAAAAATCTATCCAATCTATTAGAATCGTTTTTTGCCTTAATTACTTGATATTTATATAAAAACTCTTTTTGTAAAACTTTTTTATCATTTATAGCTTCAATTTTTGATGAAAAATATAAAGCATCATCTATATAATTTAGAGAATAAGCCATAGTTTCAAGAATCAAATACATATTTGCATCTGTTGTATCATTAAAAATATTTTTAATTTGAGAATAAGACTCTTCAGAAGGAACTTCTACAACACAATTTATAAGTCCACCTCTCATAACCTCATCATTAACCAATTTTTGCCAAATTGAAAATTTTATATTTTTTAAGATTTTATTTAATTCAACACACTCTTCTTTAGATATATAATCTTTTATAATTTGAATATATACTTCATCTAAAAGGTCATTTATAGTGTCATATCCAAATCGTTTTAGTATTTTAATTGGAATTTCTCTATAAGCTTTTTCAAATTTTAATATCTCTTCATACTGCTTATTTTTATTATTATTTATTAGTTCTTGAAGTAGAGCTTTTTGTTGCATATCTTCATTATCAGTATATTTTTCAGCAACATTATTTGGAACCAAAATATTTTGCCTCATTAAAATTTCATCAAGGTACATTTGAGAATCTTTTGCATGTTCTCCTTTTGGATAATCATCTAAAATATTTTTATATAAAGTTTTCGCTTTATCTAAATAAAGATCCGTTTTATCATAAAGTTGCATATAAATATTTGCTAACTTAAATTTTGCATCTTCTATTGCATCATCTTTTTTTGACTTTTCAATGATTCCTTGAAGAAGTTCGATTGATTGGTCAATCATTCCAAGTCTTGCAAAAACATCAATTTTTTTATTTGCTAAAAAAACATCATTTATATAAAAAGCCATATTACTTTTAAGAATTTGAGTCATTAAATCTTTTGCTTCTTCATTTTTACCTTGTAGTAAATAAATATCAAATAGTTCATTTCCTACAACAGTTGCAACTTGTTTATCTTTTGTTGAAGACAATATTTCAAAAAGAGTTTTTGTAGCTTTTTCATAATCTTTTTGGTATTTATAAACTTTTGAAAGAGATATTTTTCCATAAGTTTTTGTAAGTTCATCATCAAAATTTTCTATAATTATTTTTGAAAAATACTTTGCATCTTCAATTTTATTTACCCCTAGTTTTAAATCTACTAAAATCATATATGCTTTTAATAAATCTTGTTGACTAATTAAAGAGCTATTTATTGCTTTTTCTAGTTCAACTGAAGTTTCTAATAATAATTTCTTTGATTGATTTTTTAATGCTAATTCTGAATATAAAATCATAATATCTGAATACAAAATCTTTGTTTTATTATTTTCTTTAAAATCTTTTATTTTTGTAAAGGCTTCGTTTATTTTGCCATCTTGTGCTAAATCTCTTATATATTGTAAATAGTCTAAACCATCTACTATTGATTGAGTTACTTTTTGGGGAATTTGTTGTCCATTTGAATCAATAAAGCTATAATAAAAATCTTTTTCTTGTTGTGCATTTAAAGTAATTACTAATAAAAACAATACAAATATAAATTTCAATTTTTACCTTTTTCTTTTTAATTCATAAAGATAAGAGAAAATTTCAGCAATTGCTTTATAAAACTGATTTGGTATCTCTTTATCAACTTCAATTTGATCATACAAAGCCCTAGCTAATGCTGGATTTTCTATTATTGTTACATTATTTTCTTTGGCTATATCTTTTATTTTTAAAGCTAAAAAATCAATACCCTTAGCTACAAGAACTGGTGCAGAATTTACTTTATTATCATATTTCAAAGCAACTGCATAATGAGTTGGATTTGTGATAACAACATCCGCATTTGGTACATTACCCATCATTCTTTTTTGTGCCATTTGCATTTGAATTCTTCTAATTCTACCTTTTACTTGAGGATCTCCCTCCATATTTTTATATTCATCTTTTATCTCTTGTTTACTCATTTTCAAAGACTTCATATAATAATATTTAGAAAAGTAAAAGTCCATTATAGCAAAAATAATAATAATAAATAGAATTGTGAATATAAAGTATATTGTTAATTGAAGCATTGATGAGATTGTTGCCATTGTTTCTTTATTCATCATTGCTAAAAATTCATTATATGTTAAACTAAAAATGATGAACATAACTGTAATAATAATTGCCAATTTTAAGCTCAATTTTAAAGCTTCTAATAATTTCTTTAATCCAAAAATATTTTTTAAACCTTTTATTGGATCTAATTTTTGTAAATCAAATTTTAAAGGAATAGAAATAAAACCAAATTGTGCCCAATTTCCAACAAGTCCTAAAAGAATCACTAAAATAAATAAAGGCGCTAATGCTTTTAATAAAGTTATTACAACAGTATAAGTAATTGCATAGTAAAGAGGACCATCCATCTCTTGACCTATAAAATTATAAGAAAGCATCATTAATTTTTTTATCTCTAACATAGATGAGCCAGAAAAAAACAATAAAAAGATTGAGCCAAAAGTTAGAATAGAAGCACCAACAACTTCCATTGATTTAGATACATTACCTTCATTTTTGGCATCTTCAAGTTTCTTGGATGTGGGTTCTTCTGTTTTTTCTTCATCATCAGCCATTAAAACAACCTTTATTCAAATTTATTAATAAAATAGTTTGTAAATGTATCAGCAAATATCTCCATTCCTAATATCAAAAATATAAATATTAGTGCGAATTTAAGCTGAAAAGTAATAATAAACGGTGAAAAAGCTGGCATTGATTTTGTACCATAACCATAATATACATCCATTATGAAACCAATAAAAAATAGTGGTAATGCAAATGCAAATGCAAAAGAAAACATCCTTTTTATTTCATCTATTGCAAGTTGTATTCCATCATAAGAAAATATATTAAAACTTCCTAAATGTATCATCGTAAAACTTTTTGCCAAAATCACTAAAGTCATTTCATACATTCCTGTTTGGAAAAACAACATCAATGATATCCAAAAAAGTAATTTTGCAACTAAACCTTCTTGAGAGTTTGTCGTTGGGTCAAACATCATAGCCATAGATAAAGCTGTTGAGTATTCTACAAATTCCCCTATAATTCGGACTGCTGAAAAAATTATATTTACAAGCATTGCAGCAACTAAACCTAAAGTTATCTCAGAAATTAAACTTATTATGAAATTATTTTGATTTATGCTTGTTACAATATCTACAAAAGGATATATGAATATTGAAAGATAAAATGCAAAAGCAATCCTAACTGTTACATTAATTGCTGTATGTCCAAAAACTGGCATAAAAACAACAAAAGCTAATATTCTTGCAAGTAAAAGAAGGAATTGATAAACAGTTTGTTCATTAAGTAAAGATAGTAGTTCTTCCATTACATATAATCTAAACTATCATCTCTATCTTTATTTTCTTCTTTTAATTTTAAAACCGTTTGAGTATCAATCTTATCTTCAAACTTTCTATTTTGTTTATTTGAAGATTGTTGCTCATTTCCTCGATTATTTTGGTTAGAAGAGCTAAAGTCAAGATTGAATTGAGTATTTTCATTGAATGTTTTAGCTAAAGAATTTCTTAATAAATCTTGATTACCTAATAGTGTATCTAAAGTTGTCATATTTGAAACACTCATACTAATATTTAAACCATTATTTTTATCATTCTTCATTAAAATAGAAATACTACCAAGCTCAACTGGATTTAAATTGATTTTAAAAACTGTAACAGGTGGTTTATAGTTTTCATACATCTGTCTTGCAACATCTGACATCATTTGAGACATTTGTTGTTTAGCACCAATAATTCTAGATTGAATATTATTTAATAATGTTGGATTTATATCAACAGTTACATCCCCAGAAACATTTAGTGTATTATCAAGTAAAGCACTACTTGCTTCAACTGATTGTGTAATTAGATTTTTTATATCAGCACTTCTAATATTTCTTTCACTAAGCATCGTATCTAAAATATTTTTCTTTTCACTACTTAAATCTAAATCTTGTTTTACATCTTTTAACGTTTGCATAGTAGTATCTTGTTCAACAGATACATCATCTAATTCTAGATTTAAGATATTTGCACTTTTTTCTATATCTTCAAGAGATATTGAACCATTTTGTAATAATTTTAAAGCTTCATTTTTATTGAATAAAAATTGATTTACCATAGAATTTTTTTGTTCACCTAAATAAATATTTGAAACAAAATCTTTTGAAACAACGTTTTCATCTTTTGATAAAGTTGTAACTTTCGTATCTTGTACTTCTAAAATATTTTTTTGACTATTTTTTTCAATTAAATAATCCATCAAACTTTTTTTAGGTTCTACTTTTTCTTCTACTTGATTATTTTCTAAAATAGGTTTCTCATCTTCTGTTGTTGGTATTAATAAATTATCAATAATTTTATTAGCATCATTTGAAGTTTGAGTATTATCACTTTTTATAACTGTATTTCCTTCTGAAGTTACAGTTTCTTGAAGTTCTTTAAAGTTACTATCTAAAGAAGCTTTATTATCGATTTTTAACTCATTATCTGCTTTTATCTCTTCATTTTTTTGTTGATTATTTTCGATATTTAAAATATTATCTTTTTTTGTAGTATTTTTTTTATTCTCTTCTTTTGATATTTCTGTTTTTATGATTTCGTTATTAACAACTTCTTTCTGAATTTTATTATCTTTTTTTATATCAGATAAGTTGTTATTCGTTTCTTCTTTTATTTGAGTATCGTTTGGCAAAATAGGATTTTTAGTATTTTCTGTTTTTTCACTATTTTCTTCTAAAGAAGTATCCTCTTTAGCATTTTCTTCAGTTGAAATATCAACTGTTTTTTCATCAACTACTTCAATATTACTTTCTTTACTACTTTTATTATCTAAATTTGACTCATTTTTAAGATTTTCATTTGGTTTGTTTAAAGAATTATTAGAAACTGTTTTGTCTTCAGATATTTCACCTTTTGCTTCAATTACTAATCTATCTAATAAAGATAATGATTTTTGAGCTTTATTATCTACCATATCTTGACTAGCTATTGGCTCTTCACTATTGAGATTTTTTTCTATTTTAGTCTCAGAAACTTCGATATTATTTTTTTCTGTAGCATCTGAGTTATTTAAACTACTTTCTTTTTTTTCTAACGCATTAGTATTATTACTAGTTCTTTTTATCTCTTCTTGAGGTTTTTCAAGTTTTTTAACAGTGTCACTTAATAAAGAATCAAATAAAGAAGGTGCTTCTTTTACTCCTTCATCTTTTGGTATTGATGTTGGAACATCGAGTGTTGTCGTTTTGTTTTGTACAAAAACATCTACTAAACTTGCCATTTAATTATCTTTTTATGAGTTTAATATTTCTAAAGTTTTGCTATCAATACCTCTATGAGTATTAAATGAAGTGACATTCGCTTCATAAGACCTCATAGCTTCTATTAAATTTACCATTTCAATTACAGGATTAATATCAGGATATGCAACATACCCTTTTTCATTTGCATCAGGATGAGTTGGATCATATTTTAAAACTGGTTTAGCATCTGATTGAATTATTTTTCTTACTCCTACTCCTCTTAAAGAACTCTCTGATAAAGGACTATTTGTAGCTTCAACATCATTTGCATTTGTTCTTTTACTTGTATTTGCAACTAAAACATCTTCAAAAACAACTTCTTGCTTTTTATAAGGTCCACCTTCAGCTGTATGAGTTGTTTTAGCATTTGCGATATTTGCACTTACCACATTTATTCTAGTTCTTTGTGCACTCATCCCAGATGTTGCTACATTATATCCATCAAAAAAACCCATAACAACTCCTTTAATTAAACTTGCATTCTCATAACTTCTCTATAAGCATTAATAGCTTTATTTTTAACTTCTAATGCTAATTTCATAGTTAATTCTGCTTCTTCAATTTTTTGTACAGCTTCTTGTAAATTTACAACTTTTCCTGTTGCAATTTCTTTCATTGAATCATAACCTTTAATTTGTGTGCTATTAACATCATTAACTGCACCATCAAGTAACTCTTGAAAAGACTTTCCTGATAATTCATTATTATCATCAGGTTGTGTTTCTTGAACAGCATTCAAGTTTATCTTTAAAGGATTTAATGAATTTAAAGAATTTATCGTACCAATCAAATTTTACTCCTTTTAACTAGCTTCTACTTGAGCTGTTTTATCATTATTCTGTGCACTAAATTCATCATTGTTTACACTATCTTTATTGAGTTTTTCATCTGCTTCTTTAGCAACAAGTTGATTTAATAAAATATTTATTTTTTCTTCATTGTATTTAAAATCAAACTCTGCTTTTTTATTTTCAAGACTAAAAGAACTTACCATAAACGAAAGCATCAAATTACTCAAGCCTTTTAAAATGATAGTTATTAGAATACTTCCTAATATCATCTCTATTGGGCTAAATAGTTCTGAATTCACTACAAAAAATATTAATGTTGCAAAAAATCCTGTTGCAATATATATTTTAAATATACCACTATTTATTAAATTTTGAGAAAAACGCTCAATTACCATTTTTCAATCTCTAATAAAAATATAGAATTATTTAAAATTGTATTTAGCACTTAAATAACTCCTTTACCGAATATTTATTAATATCTTTTCTACAATTCTTTGCATTTGTATTGTGATTTCACCCATTGGAAATTCACTAACAAACAACTTTCTTAATCTACCAGTTATTGAAATATTTTCTGAACTAGTTATACTACCTAAATATTCTATCATAAAATCTTCTTTAAGTCTATTCTTTTTCGCCAAATTTACCAAAGAATTTGTAATTGTCTCTCCAGCATGATAACTTTTTGTATGATTAAAACACAACATCAAACTATCTTTATCAATAGCCAACATCTTTAATAAAGAATAAACATCAGTTAATGCACTTGGATCTGTTGTAGTGATTGCTAAAATATTTTCAGATATTGATAAAAACTCTTTTACATAGTCATTTAATCCAGCACCAGTATCAACTATTAAAATATCAAATTGATTTAAAGAAATAATATCATTTACAAGCCTTGTAAATACAAAACTATTTGTACCAGAGGCATATTGATAGCCACTTTTTCCTGCAATCAATGATATGTTTTTATACTTTGTTTGCAAGATAACTTCTGATAAATTTTTTTGTCCATTTATATATTCAAAAAGAGTATATTGAGGTTTTATATCAAATAAAACTTGCATATTTGCTAAACCAATATCTGCATCTAAAACTGCTATTTTTAAATCTTTTTGGGCTAATAAAAAAGCAATATTAGCTGTAAAAGTAGATTTTCCAACCCCACCTTTTCCAGAAGTTATTGTTAAAAGTTTAGTTCTTGAATTTTGAATATTCTTTTTTATATTACTAGTAATATCTATTAATTTACTAGCTTGCGAAAGTTTTGCATCAAGCACAATTATTTCCTAGCACACTCTTGATTCATAAAACAATCAATTAAGTAAGTAGCATCAGAAACTATCAAATCATCAGGAACATTTTGACCAATAGAAAAATATGTAATAGATTTTTTTGTTTTATGAGCAAAAGAGATTAAGTTTCCAAAACTTCTAGTCTCATCAAGCTTTGTAAAAGTTAAATAGTCAATATCTAAAATTGAATAGTTTTTATAAATTTCTAATAAATCACTATGCTTAACATTTGCTGGAAGCACTAATATTTTTTCAATTGGTAGTTCTTCTACTTTTTTTTGATAATCGTTTATTAGTTCAATTTTATCAATATCATATTGACTAGAACCAGCCGTATCTATAAATATATAGTTACAATCTTTTAACCTCAGCAATGCTTCAGCTAAATCATCAGGTTTTTTCACAACTTCTAATGGTAATCTCATAATATTTGTGTAAGCTTGAAGTTGCTCAACTGCTCCAACTCTAAAAGAGTCTAAAGTAACAATTCCAACTTTATAATTTTGTCCTAATTTATAAGCATATCGTGCTGCTAATTTTGAGATCGTAGTAGTTTTTCCAACACCCGTTGGTCCTACCATCATTATAATTTTTCTTTGTTGTGGTCTTAAAGGAACTTCATGTTTTATTGGAATTACTCTTCTTAAAATTAATTTGAAAAAATCATTTATTTTATTAGGATTTGATTTTAAAGAGATTGGAAGTTGCTTAATAGTTTTTTTCATAATTGTATAAGTCATCTCTTGATCAAATTCATTTTTTTCAAAAACATCATACATTGGAGCAAATTCAGGAGGAATAGTCAAATCAAAAAGTTGACTTTTTGGATTCCAAATAGACTTTTGTACTTGTTCTAAAAGATGTTGCATTTTTAGAATTTCTTCTTTAAAATCATAAACTTGTGCTTTTATAGCTTCTTGATTTTCATTTGCTTTTGTAATTGCTGATTTTGTATAAACTAAATTCTTTTTTGTTTCTTCATCTTCAATAGCTACTACAATTTCATACATATCTTTATTTAAGCCATTTGCATTAGCTATTTTTTTTGTAGAGATTACTATAGCATCTTCACCACACTCTTCTTGAGCTTTTCTTAATGCAATAGTAGGAGTTTCACCTAAAAAAGAGAGTTTATTCATTTTAATCTTCCATCTTTATATATTTGTTCTATCGTTCCATCTAAGTTTTTTATTCTAATAAACTCATTGTTTTCAAAAATTATTCTTCCTTTTTTTTCAATTTTCACTCCACCAAAATTGAAAACAACACCTTCATTTTCAGAACTTTTAACATCTTTGTCACAAATAATCATATTTTTATTTATATAATGAGTTGTTACAAATTGATTACTTTCTAATTGTTGTAAAGTTAAAGGAGTACAAGCTTTGTTGATACTTTCAACTTCTTTTACTATAACATTTGAAGGGTCAATCTTTTCTTCGTATTTTATAGCAGTTTTTGAAACCAATACAGTGACAGCAAAAAGAGAACAATTTAATATTAAAGATAAAAAACTAAGCTTTAATATCAAAAATCTGCCCTCCTTGCTTAGCAGCAACATCAGCTATTAGTTCTTTATACATTTGTTGTACAGGTAAAACTATAGAAGCCAATTTTTTATTTAATTCATTTAATTCTTTTAAATTTGTTTCTAGAAAATCAACCTTACTTCTATAAATATTAACATCAATTCCTGCTTGAAGTTGTTTTATTAGTTCTTGATTTAAATCTTGTTTTAAATTCGTAATATTTTCAATGATAGAAAGTTTTTTATCATTTCTTTTTAAAAGCTCTTCTTGTTTTGCTGCTTTTATGTCTTCAATATCCAAATTTATTGAATCTTTCAACTCATTTATCAATCTATTCATATTTTCAATAATAACTTCTATCATAAAAAATTCCTATTTCTATTTTTTATTATTTTGACTTAAAAAATCATATAACATATCACTAATTCCAAAAGTTCCTGTAGAGTTATCTGCAAGAGATTGTAAATACATACCTTTTATAATATCAGAACCCGTTCCCTCTCCTGCAACTGCTGTATCTTTTAAAGAAACATTTAATATTTGATTTAAGAAAAATGCTTCAAAGTCATTGCTTACTTGTCTTAATTCTTTGTCTTCTTTTAAAGATTCAGAATTAATATTATCAAATTTATTTGTTTGAAAAATATCTTTATTTATCAGATTATTACTATTAATTTCCATTTTATAATCCTATTTTATCAATTTGAAAATCTTCATTTATGATTCTTTTAATTTTTAAACCAAATTTCCCTTCAACGATTACAGCTTCACCTTCTCCAATCTTAACACCATTTATTAAAATTTCAAGAGGTTCATTTACCATTTGTTCAAGTTCGATAATTTCTCCAACATCCCATCTCAAAATATCTTTTAATAAAACTATCTTTGTACCTAATCTTACACTTAACTTTAACTTTACATTGTATAAAAGTTCTAAATTTTTTGATGTAGGAGTAACAGAAGAATTACTACTTCCTGTATTATTTGAAACTGGAGCAGATGGGGTAACTTGTACTTTTGGTTCTTCTTGATAAATACCAGTTATTGCAGAAAAATAAGGAAGAAGTAATTTATCAAAAACGACCATTAATTTGTATTTTTCGTCATCTAAACTAATCGTAAACTCATAAGCATCATCTTTTGCCGATAAAACAGAATTTTCAACTTTTATTGTACTTTTTATTTCAGATTTTATAGAACCAACATCACTTAAACCTTGAGCATTTACTAAAGTTGAAAAACTTCCACAAATATTTGATACTATCTCATTTATTGCATCTGTTGTTTCATCATCAATTGTTTCTTTTAATTCACCCATTCCACCAAGCATTAAGTACTCAAACTTTGTTGCACTTACAGCTGGAATATAAAAGTGTATTCTTGAAGATAAACCCTTCATATCAAGTTTTACATTACACTCAATTAGTTGTGTTAAATTTGTATCATTTTTAAACTTTTCAACACTATCAACTTTTGTCTTTTTTGACAATAATTGCTCTAATGTATTTGCAAGTTCACTCTTTAAAATATTTGATAAATCTGATGCCAAAATATTACCTTTTTGTATTATCTATTTTGTTTTTCTAACTCTTGTAAAAGAAAAGCTTTTACTTTCATCATATCTTCTGTTGGGTATTTATATTCTGCTTCACCTCTAGTTACTTTTACAAAAAAATCTTTTGATTCTTTATTATAACCAAATCGTACATTATCAATAATTACCTCATTTAACTCTGTATCAGGAAGTATATTTGAGTTTTTTTTGTATTCTTCATCTTGAATAGTTTTGTTTTTTTCTTCTATTGTACTAACTTTTTGAGCTTTCTCTATGTTATTTTGTTTTGCATTATCGATTTGTGCAACTCTTCCAATTTCCATAAGATTCTCCTAAATGTGAGTAATTGTCTATTATTATAACAAAAAAATTATAAAGATAGTAAATATTCATCAAATCCTATCATTTGAAAATCTATCAATGGATTTTGATATTTTACATTTAAAAATTGTTTTGCACTATTGATATTTAACTCTTGTATTAGTTGAATTGCTGTTAAAAAATCAGTATCTGTATCTTTATAAAATGCTTTTATTAAAGAGATTTGAATAGAAGCATCTCCATATCTTTTTGCTTCTAAATACGATGCAACGGTTAAGTACATAGTAAATCTATTATCATATTTATAAGTATCTCTTAGATAATTTAAATTATTTATTGCATTTTCTACTTTGTTTGAATATAAATCTTTTAAAATTGTACTTACAATATATGTTGGATTAGTATTACCTTCAATATAAAAATCTGCTCTTGAAAAAATACCTAAAGCTTTTAATATATCTATGTAATACTTAGGAATAATTAAAGGCCCTTGTAAAAAATTATTATTATAAATTAATGGAATATTATCTTGCATTCTTGAATAGTAAGCAAAATCGTTCTCTTTAGGTTTTCTTTGTACTAATTTTATTAAATAAATTAAAGGGTCTCTTTCATATTCATCAAGTAATTTATGATTTATTAAAGTTTGATTTGCATTCATTACTTTTAAAAAATCTATTGCTTTATAAAACATCGTATTTTCATATTCATAAGAAGGATCATTTGAAACATATTGAGTATTTACAAATAATTTATAGAGCTCTTTTGCAAAATAACTATATAATCCACCACTATTTCTTATATTCGTATCCAAATACTCTTTTTGTTTATCATCAATGCCAAGAGATGTTTTACTTGCAGTGATTAAATACATAACAGAATATAACTTGTTTCCTGGATTTAATTTATATGCCCTTTCAAAATATTTACTTGCATTATATATATCATTTATTTGAGCATAAGATAAAGCTAAATTATAAAACATATATGCTCTATTATTTTCTGCTTTTTTTAATAGTTCATTTAATTCATTAACTCTTAAAATTGGATCTTCTTTTACAATTCTTAAGAATTTTGAATTGTATTCAACCATATCTTCTAAATTAGCAACATTACTTTGTTGACTATAAATAAAACCTTTTACAGAATCATATATTATTTCTTGAGAATCAGAAAAAATAAAAGGAGCAAAATAATAAATAAAATCCAATTTTCTTGCTTCATCAAACTTTAACACTGAATTAAAATACTCTTTTGGGCTATATAAATCTTTATTAAAAAAGATTTCAAATGGAAGTTCTACATTTACTTTGAACTTTGATTTTCTACTATTTATTAAGTCTAAAGTTAATTTTACATCTTCAAATTTATTTAGTTTCAAATCTACAAAAGTTGAAATCCATAAAATTTTATCAAGAGTTTTTGGGTCTTTTTCTATCTCTTTTAATTTTTTGATAATAGATGCTGCTTTTGTAAATTCATTGAGTTTTATATATATCATCGCTTTTTTTAAGTCAAGAGAATAACTCATTGCATTTAATGCACCTAAAGCATTTTTATAATCTTTTATAAGTAAATATCTATTTGCTAACTCTTTTAATATAGAGTCTTTTATATCAGTAATTACTTGTTTGTGGTCACTTAGTTTATTACTATTTTGAAATATCTTTACCAAATCAACTATATATTTATCATCTTTTGTTATCTCATATAAGTAATAACATGCTGATATAAAAGAGAAAGTTTGATTTACAAGATTTGATTTTTTTTCATATATTTTATTTAAATAATTTTTTGCAGTTTCTGTATCTCCAAGCTTATAATAAGCAATACCCATATTTAAAAAAGATGGTACTTCTATAACTAAAGCAGTTTTTTCAAAAATCTTTATAGCTTCTTCGTAATCACCTTTTTTTAGATGCAAAACTGCCTTATTAAAATCAACTTGGATTTCTAGGTTTTCTTGCGAGTCTAAAAGTCTTTCTGTTTCAAAAATAATTTCTGGTTGAGACTCTAGCAAATCATTATTAGCATATAAAATAGAATTAAAAATAAAAATACTAAAAAGTATTTTATATACTAATTTTTTTAAAATTTCCATTCTAAACAATAGCATTAACTTGTGCAAAAAGTTCTTCATTTCTTTTTTGCAAATCGTTGATTTTATTTCTTAGATTTATATTTTCAAGTCTTAGTGCTTGTAAATCATCTCTTGCAACTTGTAAATTTTCTTGATTTGTTTTTAGCGTATTCGTACCAATTTTAACTTGTTTTTCATATCTTTCAATTAGTGATTCAAGTTTTACCATATCTTCTTCTATAATACTTTTTTCTTCATTCATTTTTTTATACATTGAACGATATACATTTGCACTAGATATAAAATATAATAACAATATTCCAAGTATTGATGATATTAAAAAATCCAAATTTTTTCCTATACATAAAATAAAGCAAGAACTTTCTTGCTTTATTTATAAAATTATCTTTTTAAATTAATAAGTGTTGTAAGCATTTCATCAGCAGTTGTGATTGATTTTGCATTTGCTTCAAAAGCTCTTTGAAATACCATTAAGTTTACTAAACTTTCACTTAAATCTGCTTCACTAAGCTCTAAAGTTTGTCCTTGCATTCCAGCAGTATTATTATTATTTGTGCTATATATTGCTCTTCCAGACTCTTGAGTCGCTTGGAAATTATTATCACCAACAGCTAAAAGTCCTTGATTATTAGAAAATCTAGCAATTGATATTTGACCTACTGCATATTCAATTCCACCGTCATTAATAGTTACAAGTCCTGTACTATCAACTTTAAAAGCCCCAAACTCATTATCAGAGATACTTAATTTATCAAGTTTTAACTGTAAACTACTTTGTGTAGTTGTTTGATCTACTCTAGTAGTTATTTCCATAAACTCTGCTCCAGCACCTTTTCTTCCAGAATAATCAGGATTTACCTCAATCAAAGTATCATCAGTTATTGCTGGAGTTGCTCCTGGATCAGTATATGTTAAAGCAGAATCAAATTCTACATCATAATTTTTATCATTTGTTTCTATAACTAAATAACCATTTACATTTTTTGCTGTTATATAATCACCTAATTGAGGTCCTGTAGCAGTCGTAGTATTATTTATAGCAGTAACTATTTGGTCTATTGTTGCTCCAGGTCCAAAAGTAATAGGAAACGCTTGAGGAGGTACATTTCCATCATTTGGTACAGGAATATCATATCCTAAATCTTTATCATAGATATTTATATTAAATTTATATTCCCTTGTTGAAGTTGCAGCAGTTGCATTACCATAAAGGTCTTGAGTTGTATAAACACTTTGTTGATTTCCTGTAACCAATTTAGATAAAGCATCTCTTGCATCTTGAAGTGCTGCTTTACCAGAACCCATAACTGCTGTTGCAGTTGATTGGTATGTTCCTTTTACTGTTGTTTTTGTTCCACCTTGAAATTCACTTGCAGAAGTTATTTTAAACTCTTTTCCAGGAATTAATGACTCAATTTGAATAACCCCTTGGAGCATATCACTAATCTCTGTTGACATTTCATAACTTGCATTTGGATCTAAATTATCTGATGAAGGATTTGTTGTATTTTTAGCTAAATATGCTACCATTCCACCAGGTCCTGAGTTTGAAATCTTATCAGCTAAAGCTTTATAAGTTTCTATTTTACCAGCCACTTTATCATAAGCTGCAATTTCTGCTTCTTCTGTAGGCGAACCTGCTACAATTGTAGTAGGATCCACTAAGCCATGAAGTGTTCTCTCAGCAGCAGTTAATGAATTCCATATATCTTGTCTATATTGTGTTGTTGACTTTGTTACTACAAAATCTTGATTATATGTATTACCATCTATTACAATAGATATAGAATCACCTTGTTTTCCTATTATAGATACTGGAGGTAAACCCGTTTTAAAATTTACTTGGGATACTTGAGCTGTTGACCCCTTAGAAGTTGCATCTGGTTCTTCTTGATATTTTTTTAGCCATGCATTATAATCAGCTTTAGCTAAATCTATATCTTTTAATTTTGATGATTTTGTTTTTGCTCCAGCACCTGTGAATACAGCTGTAGAATCAGATTTTGTTGTTTCATCAATATTTGTAATTTTTGCAGCAACAGTTTCAATATAATTATTATGTTTAATAATAGCAGAGCCTATATTTTTTGTAAAATCACCTGTAAATTTTGAAATATTTGAATTTGTACTTATTACATCATTTTTAGGATCAATTGAGCTCATTGCCCAACCTTGGATTTCATATCCATTCGCTGTTTGCAAAGTTCCGCTTGTACCCATTCTAAAGTTTCCAGCTCTTGTATAAAAAGTCTCTGCTGTTCCTAAAGTATTTTTATTTATTACAGTAAAGAATCCATCATCTTTTAGTGCAATATCATAATCTACTCCCGTTTGTTTTGTAGGTCCAGCAGTAAAAATTTTTTCTGCATCTTGTACATAAGACCCTTTACCTATTTTGTTTTGATAAATTTGGTCTGCAAAAGATACTCTACCAGCTTTATATCCAATTGTATTAACATTTGCTACGTTATGTGATTCATTATCTATTGCCGTTTTTTGAGAAGCAAGTCCTGCTACTCCTGTCCATAATGCACCTATCATGACTTTTCCTTTATATTAAGGTTAATGAACATAATGTTCATACTCTAATGTAAATTTTACACTAAAGTATGAACACTACATTTTTACTAATTATTTATTTTACCATCTCTATTGCAGTTTTTAGAAAATCATCTGAAGTTGTGATTGACTTTGAACTAGCTTCAAAAGCTTTTTGATAAACCATTAAAGATGTTAAAGTAGAACTATATTCTACATTTGATCTCTCAAGTGATTTTTCTTGCATTTTATTCATACCATCTGCATTGTATGGAGTACCAGAAGATTTTGTGGCAGAATATTTGTTATCACCAACAGGATCTAACCCTTGTTCATTTACAAAGGCCGCAGTACTAATTCTTCCAACTAAAAATTTATTATCTCCACTTTTTACAAAGACAAATCCATCATCAGATATACTAACTTGTCCTAAATCACCTTCAACAAGACCTAAAGTATCAAGTCGTAAATTTAAATTACTTGTCCCATAGCTTCCTAGATTAGCATATTCCATAACATTTGTTATTTCCAGAAATTTCCCACCAGCTTTTTCAATAGCTTGTTTTAAAGCGTCTCGTGCACTATCGAGCATAGCTGTTCCTGAACCTGTAATAGCACTTTGTGTTATTGTTGGATTTACTCCTGCTTCATTCACTTTTGCATTTGTTATATTAAAAGATTTACCTGCTACTAAACTTTCAACAGTTAAAACTCCATCTTTTACACTTGCACTATAACCTGCTGTATTTGATATTTTATCTGCTAAATCTTTATAAGCTGATATTGCATTTTTTGCGGTATTATAAGATGTTTGAGCATCAACTCTTGTTTGGTTTGCTATTTGATATGCCGTAACTGCTTGATCTTTTTGTGCTTGTGCGGCAGCTTTTGCTGCTATTTCTGCTGGTGTTGAAGTTGGCATTGCATCTATAACTGCTTGATCAGGAATCGCTGAAAATAAATCATCAACTTGTGTTTGAGTTGGAATTGTTGAAGGATCACTTAATCCATAAGCAGTTCTTCCTTCAGGGCTTAAAAAATTATATATATCTTGCATATCTTGTTGTGATGCAATACCATCATTATCAAAAGCAACGCTAAAAGATTGTCCATCAATACTAAGAGAAATACTATTCCCTTTGTTAGAAAGATTTGAGAACTGAGATGAAAAATCAACTTTTGAAATTTGTGAAACAGAAGCAACAGATGCTTGAGAAGCATCATATTTACTTAATTTATTCAAATAGTCAGTAATTAAAGCATCAACATCTCTTACTTTTGCTTGTGCAGATTTATAATTATCTCCTTTTAAAGAAGGATCATCAATAGTAGCTGTTTTTGTGTAATCTGTTGTTTTTGCATTTATATTACTTATTGTTCCTTTTCCATCATTTATATTTGTTGAAATAATGTTTTTTGAATACTCAGTAGTAAACTGTGTATCTTGTGGATTTGTAGAAGAAATTAATTTATTTTGAGGAACAAGTCCTAAAACATTCATTCCATCTTGTGTTTGTAACCAACCATCTTTTGTTTGTTTAAAATCCCCAGCTCTTGTATAGTAAGTTTCTCCGGCTTTGTCAGTTACTATAAAGAATCCTTTTCCATTAATTGCTACATCCAAATTACCACTTGTTGGATTAATATTCCCTTGTCCAAACTGTTTTGATATACTTTGAGTTGTTACTCCTTTTCCATAACCACCGTTAGTATATAACATATCTGCAAAAGTTATTTCATCTAATTTATGCCCTGTAGTGCTTGAATTTGCTATATTATTTGATTCAACAGAAATTCCTTTATCATAGTTTGAAATACCAGAAACTCCATTCCATAATGCACTAATCATTTTTTATCCTTTAATATCTTATGATATTTTTGTTATAGAAGAAAATGGGATATCTGTTGTTTCACTAGATGTAACAATTTTATCTTTTCCACCTAATTCATAATTATGACTACTCAACTCATTTCCATCTTTATCTTTTATCTTTAGTTTTCCATTTGCATCAACTGCTGGTTTCCCAAGTCCTTCTAAAACCAAAGTTTCTCCTGTCTTTTCGCCTTTTTCATTATATAGATTCCCTTGTTCATCATATGCTGCTGTTGTTATTTTACCACCATCATTCATTTGAATACTATTATAATAATACAACCATTCACTAGCTTTTACAGTTAAAACTCCATCTTTATTTTCTATAGAGTTAACAGTATAAGCTTTCGAAGTTCCATCTGCTCTAGTAGAACCATTTTCAATTGTTTTACCAATCAATCCTGATGCATTTGTTACAGAAGTTTGTTTGAATGCAGTAGAGATTGACTCTAAAGTTGAAATCATTTGCATATTTGCATTTAAAGTTGACATTTGCATTTGTGTTTCAAGCATTTTTGCTGAGTCATAGGGTTTTGTAGGATCTTGCAGTTTTAACTGTTCAATCATAAGTTTTAAAAAATCATTCGTTGTTAAAGAGTCATTACTTACACTTGTCGTATATTTGCTACCACTTGAATCTGTTGATGTTCCAGTTACTGCCATATTATCTGCCATCTTTTTCTCCTTATATCATATGCTCATCAAAGAAATATCTAACAACATTATCAGAATCCATAGCATCCTGAACTCTAACTGCTAGTTTCTCATCTATTACGATTATATCACCAGTCCCAATAATACGTGAATTTACATAAATTTCTCCACCAGAACCTGCTGGTTTATGTAATGAAATTATATCACCTTCTGTTAATTTAAGGAATTCACCAACCGAAATATTTGTGCTCCCTAGCATAACATCAACAACAATTTCTGTATCTACTAATAAATCGTAAACTCTTTCACTTATTTCCATAATTAATACTTTTTTTTATTATTTTTACATTATAGCATAAAAATGCTTTTTATATCACCAAATCTAAAGACTCTAACATTGAAGTAACTTTTGCTTCAACACTTCCATCAAAATTACCTAAATCACTTGCTATTACAACTCCACCCGCAATAACATTTGGATCTTCACAAAGTTCTATAAATGGTTCAAGTGATAACTCTGCTTTTAGTATATGATAATCTTTTGGATTTAAATGAATTTTCACTTTTGAAGCAGATTTTACTTTGTCTAAAAGTTGATTTATAGTCTGTTTTGCAATCTTTGAAGAATTTTCACCAACTTCAATATTTATAATTTTTTGTGCAATTGAAATTGATGTTTTTAATAACTTAGTTTCCATTTGGAAAGTTGCCTGTTCAAAAAAAGCAGCATATTGTTTCAAATCTTTTATTGCTTTTACAACTTGGGCATCAAGGTCTTTTCCTTTTGTAACACCCTCTTGTTCTATGTTTGTAACTTTTTGAGATATCTCATTCAATTTTATAGTTAGATTCTGAACTTCTTGTAATATTGGATCAATTTTGCCAATAATTTCATTTACTACGACTCTTTTTTCTTCTTCTTTAACTCTATTTTCTTTTGAGTCTTTATTATCTGCAATATCTTGACCCAATTCTTCATCAATAACTCCAGGTTCAGGTTCAAGATCATTTTTTATAAAACTTACTAATTCATATTTTTCTACATCATCTTTTTTTGATACAATTTTAGCAGTTGAATATACATTTTCAGCCATTTTTATATATTCTCTCTTTCAATTATTCCATCTTCCATCATCTTTTGTGCAACATCAAGCATTCTTCTTTGTGCAGCTTCAATATCTTTAATTTTAACTTTCGTAAGCATCTCAGATTCTTCTTTAAATCTATCTTTTACCCTTTGAGACATTGCACTTGTTACTTTTTCGATTTGTTCTTCTGTTGCATTTTTCATAGCAACTGCAACATCAGCTGACTCAACACCTTGTAAAATTTTCATAATATATTCTACATCTAAATTTAATAAATCTTCAAATACAAACATATTATCTTTAATTCTAGTTGCTAAAGAAGTATCAATACCATTAATATTTTTTAAGATATCTATTGATTTTGGACCTAGTTTATTTAACATATCAGCAACAACTTTTACTCCACCAACATCAACAATAGAAGATAATAAAGATTCAAGTTTTCTTTCTAAAACAACAGAAATTGTTCTTACAACATCAGGAGAAACATCTTTTATTGTTGCAATTTGAATACTTACTTTTACTCTAATTTCTTCATCTAATTCCATAAGAACATCTGCTGATTTTGATGGATCCATATGTGCTAAAATTACTGCTATTGTATGTGGAGATTCATCTTTTATAAAATCGCTTAACTGTTTTGGATTAATTCCATCAAGATAAGAGAAAGCTTGTGAAGCCATTTTCATTCTTGATAGTTTTTCTAAAACTTCATCTGCTGCTTCTTGTCCTATTGATTTATATAAAATATCTTTTGCAAAATCATATCCACCAGAACTGATAAATCCTTTTGTTCTAGTATAAAGATGAAATTCTTCAAGAATAGCTAGTGAAACATCTTTATTTATTGATCTAATTTGAGTAATAGCAGTTGAAATTTGTTCAACATAATCTTTATCTAAATATTGGAATATTTTTACAGTAGATTCTTCACCTATTAAAACAAAAAATCTTGCAATTTTTTCCAACATTGACATTCCTTTTAGAATGTCAATATCTTCGTAAACATCTGAAGCCATTTACTTTATTCCTTATTTAAAATTTGCATTACCTTCACTTAGTAACAACTCTATCATTCTTGCCATTTCTGCTGGACTATTATTTATTTCTCTATCTAGTTCTTCTATAAAAACTTCATATTTTGCAGCTGATTCTTCGTCTAAACCTTCAATATTATTCAAAATCTGACTTTTTACTTTTGACTTTAATCTACCTTGTGCAGTAGCAGTATCAAATTCACTCTCATAATTTGTTAGCATCTCTTTAACAATGTCATCATCATCAGCTTCAAGTTTTTTCTTATTTCCATCACCTAAAATAACAATATCACTTGAAGCTATAAATTTTTTATAAAAAATAAACAATAAAATTCCAACAATCAAATACTGAATATAATCTTTATAATCTTGTAAAATTGACTTTACAGTAGACAATGTTCCTACAACTGATATACCATCACTAGAATTTATCACATTTCCAAATTCATCAACTAATTGTCCATTCTCATTTAAAGCTTTTGCACCTACAAATTTAAAATCTTTAACGGTAATAGTATCACCTCTTCCTTGATCATACCCTATAGCATCTCCAGAAAGCGATTCTAATGAAGCTATAAATTCACCTTTGTCAGGATGATCTTTTAAAACGGCCGAATCAAAAGTAACAGAAGCTGTAATTCTTTTTATATTTGTATAATTACCATCTTTTTGAGAGATAATTTTTCTTGAAATTTCATAGTTTGTAACTGTATTTGTACCTTCGCTTTTTGAAGATATTTTTGAACTATCTCCAACAGTTGTTGGAACTTGTATATTGTTATCAACTCCAGCTACTCCACCGTTATTTGGTAACATTCCTTGAGTATTATTTGTATTTTCTATTACTTGCTGTGAACGAATACTTCCTTCTGGACTATAAATCTCTTCTTCAATATCTTTTTTCACAAAATCTAAAGCAACATTTACTTTTGCAACAACTCTTCCTGTTCCTACAACAGGCTCTAATAAAGATATAATTTTCGCTTCATAGTCTTTTTCAATTTTGTCTTTATATTTATTTTGAGCCGCTGATTTTATAGTATTTTCTTCATCTATATTTTGTTCAAGTAAATTTCCGTCTTGGTCTATTAATTGAATATTCTCTTGCTTTAAATCAGGTACAGCTGATGCAATAAAATTTTTTATTCCGTCAATTTGTTTTTTAGTTAAATGTATACCTTGTTTTAATGAAATAACAGCTGATGCTGTTGTATCTGCTCTTTTTTCTGTAAAAATCGTCTCTTTAGGAATAGCTATTTTTACATTTGCTTTTAAAACACCAGAAAGTGACTCTAATGAACGAGAAAGTTCCCCTTCTAAGGCTCTTAAATACTTCACTTTATTTTCAAAATTTGTAGTTCCTAGAGAAGATTTTTCAAAAATTTCCCAACCAACATGTTTATTCGTTGCAGCTTCACTTGTAACTAATTTGATTTTTGCGATATTTATAAATTCTTGTGATGTTTTTAAAGACAGATTATTTCCTGAACCACTTACTACAAATTGAATACCTGAAGCTTCTAATTCTTCACTTGCTCTCATAACATCAGCTTGTGTAAGATTTGAAGCAATTGTATAATTTAATTTTTTGTCTTCTGCTTTTATACTTGAATATATCAAGAAACCAACTACAATTATAAATAATAGAGCAAATCCACTTACTAAAATTATTCTTTGTGATTTATTTAAATTATTTATAAACTTTAAAAGTTGATCCATAAAATACTTATCCTAAATTAATTTTTTGATGAAGAATCAATTACTGATTTAAAAAGATTTGAATCTCTTTTAATTGTTGCTTGAATTCCATCAAATAAAATTTTATTTTTTGATTGTTCGCTCATTTGGCTATCTAAATTTACGTTGTTCCCATCATTTTGCTCAACTAAGCCTGGAACTTGAATCAACTTTTGATTTGAACTTTGTGTAAAATCAAGATTATACATATGATTATTTGTTGTTCTTTTTAGTTGTAACATATTAGAATTCTTATCTAACTCTTCTTGAAATACTAAATCTTTCGTTTTATAGTTTGGAGTATTTACATTTGCTATGTTGCTTGAGATGACTTTTTGTTTTTCACCTCTAAAATTTAGTTGCTCAAAAAGATTACCAGTTACTTTACTTGCTTCCATTATCTAGTATTGCCTCCAATTTTTTCTATCAATCCTGCATTTAAATCATCAATTGTTTTAATTGCTCTTTGTGATTGATCAAATCTTCTATGTGCATCAATTAATTCAACCATCGCTGTTACAGAATTTACATTTGATTGTTCAACGGCACCTCGTACAATCCTACCATCATTATTTTCAATTTGTTCAGCTTCATCAATATTTTTCACTAAATATGTATTATCACCCATCTTTTCTAGATTTGTATAAGGAGTTTTTACAACTCCTATTTGTGATTCAAAACCATCTTCTACAACAATAGCTTCATTATCAGCATTTAAGACATTGTTTCCATTTGAATCAACTAAAAAACCATCTAAGTTTTTAAATGCTCCATCTCTAGTATAAACAACATCTCCATTTTCATTTTGAATTTTAAAAAAAGTATCTGGTTCATTTAATGCAAAATCCAAAGAGTTTCCTGTCATTACAATAGGTCCCATTTCTGCATTTGTATATCTTGAATCAATTTTAGGAATATTATTTGTTACAACACTCTCTTTTAACATAAGCTTTTGTTCACTTTCCATTTTATGTAAATAGTAGTTAAACGTTGTTTCTGTTGTCCCTTCTTGTTTAAATCCAAGAGTATTTACATTTGCAAGATTGTTACTAATTTGATCCAATCTATTAATTTGATTGATCATAGATGCAGCTAATGGATAAACACCTTGATTCATAATACTTCCTTTCTTTAATCTTTTTGAGAAAACTCTGCTATTAATTTATCTAGGTCATCACCTACTAAATCTTCTGTCTCATCACCATGAATATGTTTTGCCATAGGTAAATTTGTAGTTTTACCATCATCTTCAAATAAATTATTTAAATAAATAGATAATTTTCTAATAACTGACATTACTCTTTCAATTTTTTGTCTATTAATATCATTAAATTGCATCAATTCCATTCCTTGGAAAATATGCATATCTTCATCATTTAATAAAGCTTTTAATTTCTCTAATGAATCTTTTACTGTGTGAATATTCTTTAAATGTTCATCAAAAATCTTTATATTAGGAAATTTATTATTTAAAGAAACCAATAAATTAGTTTCAGCTGTGATAAAACTATCATACTCTTTAAATGCTTTTCTAAGCTCATTATTATTGTCAAGCCCTAAACTCAAAACGTCAAATATTTGAGAAACTTTCTCTTCAGAATCATTTGCAACTTGACTCAGTTGAGTTACAACTTTTGTATCACTTTCTGCAGGAAAAGGAAAAACTCCTTCATTTATTTTTGAAGAAGTCCAATCTTTTACTATTTCATCCTCTGTTCTATCTGATTTATCATCATCTTGAATTTTTTTAACATTTTCTGAAGAAGAAACTAATTCTTTTGGCGAGTTAATTTCAATATCATTTAATAAATTTTCTATTTCATTTATTTTATTATTTTTATTTGCATTATCTTCATTCGGAATATTCGCCACCGAAGTTTCTATGCTCTCTTGTACTTTTGTTGTGTCATCTTTATCTTTGATTTCTTCTGTTTGAGATAGAAGTTCTTCTATCTCTTTTGTATTGACTTTTGCAGGTTCTATAGCTTCTTCTGTTTGTTCACTATTTCCATCACTTGCAATATCTAAACCACTCATCAAAGCTTCAATGTCTTCTTGACTCATACTCATGATAAAACCTTATATTATTTTTTTAATACACCATCTAATTTTTCTTTTAAAACTTCTGCATTAAAAGGTTTAACAATATAGTTATTTACACCTGCTTTTAAAGCAGTAATAACTTCGCCTTTTCCACCTTCTGTTGTAATCATAATAATTGGGGTTTTTTGATGTGTTCCTTCGGCTCTAACTCTTTTTACAAGCTCTAGTCCATTCATATTTGGCATATTCCAATCTGTTAAAATTACATCATAGTGTCCTTCACTAAGAAGCTTCCAAGCTTTTAATCCATCTTCTGCTTCATCAAAGTTTTCCTTAGTAAATCCTAATTGCATAACTACATTGGCAATGATTCTTCTCATTGTAGAGCTATCATCAACTATTAGAATTCTCATTTGATTCCCTTTATATATTAATATATCAATAAGCTATGCATTATATATAATTTGTTTTAAATTTTTACTTAAGATTATGAAATGATAAGTTTTAAATTTTTATCAGAATTTAATGCTATATAAAATATAATTAATGCTATATGTAATAGAAAGGATATTCTATGATTAGAGGACTTTATACAGCGGCAACAGGAATGAATGCTATGCAACATCAAATTGATGTTACTTCAAATAATATTGCAAACGTAAATACAACAGGTTTTAAAAAAGATAGAGCTGAATTTCAAGATTTGATGTACGAATCGCTAAATTATACAGCGGGTAGAACTACGCAAACCACTATAAATCCGACTGGTATTGATGTTGGTCTAGGGGTTAGAATATCAAATATTCAAAAAGAGTTTACAGAAGGTGATTTAAAGCCAACGGGAAATCCTCTTGATATTGCAATTGCAGGGAATGGATTTTTCCAAATCACACTTCCAAGTGGTGAAACAGCTTATTCAAGGAATGGTAACTTTAAAAGAAATAATGAAGGAACGATTGTAAATGGGAATGGATATCCACTACAACCAGAAATTGTTGTCCCAAATAATGTTAAAGATATATCTGTTGGAACAGATGGTTTGGTCACAGCAAAAGACCCACAAACTGGAGATACTATAGAGTTAGGACAAATAACTCTTGCAGATTTTATAAATCCAGCAGGATTAACTCCGCTAGGAGATTCTTTATTTATGCGAAGTGAAGCTTCTGGGGATCCTATAGAAGGTGATCCAACTACAGAACAATTTGGAAGTCTAAAACAGTCAATGCTTGAGAGTTCAAATGTAAAATTGGTTAATGAAATGGTTGATTTAATAACGGCACAAAGAGCTTATGAGGCTAACTCAAAAGCAATCACAACTGCTGATAATATGTTGGATATAGTTAATAGATTAAAAAATTAATTAGTTTAAAATTTTAGTAATGAATTTAGATGAATTAAAAAAAAGACGAGAACAAAACTTTTTATCTCATAAAAAGAAAAAAAGAGAATACTATCTTAAAAATAAGATGAAAAAAGAGATAGATTATGAAAAAGAGTTAAATGACGATAACTTTTTATTGAAAATGAAAAGTATTGCTTCTCAACAAAAACAATATATTGATAACAGAAAAGAATCTATAGTAGCAAAGATAAATGATTACAAAGAATCAAAAAAAGCTTACTATGAACAAAATAAGGCAAAAAGACTTGAATATGATAAAGAGTACAGAGAAAGAAAAAAAGAAGAACTAAAAGAATATAGAAAAAAGTACTATGAATTAATGAAAGAAAATAAATTAAAAAAAGAGTAAGAATGCCAAATAAAGAATCTGAAAATAAGAATCCTAATGTTGAAGAGAAAAAAACTACTGATACAGTAGATGATGCAATAGAAGAAAATTCTGAAAATAAAGATGGATTAAAAAGCAATAATTTTTTAAGAAAAGTTCTAATATATGTGATAGCTTTTTTAATATCGATCCTTGTTATAATATCTATTTTTTATATTTTTGATTTTTTTGTTTCAAATAAAGAAGAAAAAAATACTCAAGTAGTAATGGAATCTCCAGTACAAGCAACAACTTCTCAAGAAGAAACTCAAGCAGTTGTAAAACAAGAAGAACCAGTGAAGCATGAAGAGTATAACTTTGATTTTAATAGTTTAGATCCTGATAAGTTAAATGAACAATTATCTCTACTTACAAACAAAAATATTGAACAAAGTAGATTAGAGAAATTAAAAGCAGAAAATGAAAAAAAGTTACTTGAAGAAAAGAAAATAAATGAACCTGTTTTAAAAGACAATGAAACAACACAAAATGAAACAACAAAAGCTGAAAATAATAAGACTCAAAATAATGATACCTTAAAAAATAATAATCCTGTTTTAAACCAAAATTCATCAACTAATGAAAAAACACCTACTAAAACATCGAATGAACAAACTATAAAAAAAGAAGATACTTCAACACAACAAACAACTGAAACATCAAATCCTACTTTTATAAAATTAATAAATGTGGCTAAAATAAAAGGCGAATTGAAGAAAAATTTCCTAGATAAAGTTATTTCAATAAATCCAAACGTTCATTTATGTAGAGATGAAGAGAATATTATTGAGTTATATTTTGGACCTTTTTCTGATGATGAAACAAGAAAAGAGTTATATAACAAATTAGTTTCTAAGGGTTTTAAAGAGGCATATGAATTAGAAATGACTCAAGAAGCATTTGATAAAAGTTGTAATTATTAAGAGTTTTCTAAAATATCAAAAGAATTAATTACATCAATTCTTTTATTTTCAATATCAATATTTAAAATAAATTTATCAAAGATATGAGGTATTAAAAAGTTTTTAGGCAAAGCTTTTTTTACAAGTTCACTATCTGTTATTATCTCTAAATAATCATTTAAAGGATATCTATGTATTTCTTTTACAATACCCAATTTTAAATTATTTTCAAAAACTTCACATGAAATTAAATCAAACCAAAAAAATTCATTTTTAGCCAATTTACAATTTTCTTTTGTTTGTTCTATAGTTGCATAAAGTTCTTGATTTGTAAGTTTTTTTGCTAGTTCTACATCTTCATAGTTTTCAAACTTTACAAGTTCTCTTGAAGAGTTATATTCTAAAACTTTTAGTTGAAGATTTCTATTTGTTGTAAAAGTAACACCTTTTTTAAATTGCTCAGGAAAATCAGAGTCAATAAAAAGTCTTAAATGACCTTGCAGACCAACTGTTTTTCCAAGTTTTGCAACATAGACATTACTATTCATAGACAATTATTTTACTACTACTTGTATTTTATAAGAAATACCATCTTTTGCTTTACAACCATTAGCCATAGTTTTTAAAGCATTTATCATATTACCATTTTTACCGATAAGCTTGCCAATATCAATGCTATTTACAACAATCGTTATCTCAGCAAAATTATCATCAATTATCTCTTTTTTAACTGTAACATCTTCTGGTACGCCAACAATAAGTTTCGCATAATTTTCTATAAATTGAGTTATCATATTTTTCTACAAATTATTTTGAAGCTAATTTTTTAACTTTTTCAGATGGTTTTGCACCAACACTTAACCAATAGTTATATCTCTCTTCATCAATTTTTAAAACTTTTGGTTCAACAACTGGGTTAAAATAACCAATTGATTCAATCCATCCTGAATCTCTTCTTTTTCTTGAATCTGTTACAACGATTCTGTAAAATGGTTTTTTATTTCTTCCCATTCTTGTTAATCTAATTACTGTCATGTTTTCTTTCCTTTTTTGAATTATAGTATTGAATTCTAAACTCTTTTTTTAAGTTCACAGCTCAACACTATTTAATAAAATTATCTTGGAATTTTTGGCATTCCACCTGGTCCCATTTGAGACAACATATTTTGTAAACCTTTCATTCCACCTTTAGAAGAAAGTTGTTTTGCCATTTTTGAGGCATTTTTAAACTGTTTTAATATCTTGTTTACTTGAACTTCAGATAATCCAGAACCTAAAGAAATTCTTTTTTTTCTACTTGCATTCATAAGTTCTGGGTCTTCTCTCTCTTTTGGAGTCATTGAACTAATAAGTGCTTTGATTCTTTTTAATTCAACTGAATTTTCAAAATCCATATCTTTTAAAGCTGGAGCCATAGAAGAAAGTCCAGGAATCATTCCAATAATAGATTTCATACTTCCTAATTTACTCATCATTGAAAGTTGTTCTAAGAAGTCATTAAAGTTAAATGTACCTTTTTTGATTTTTCTACTAACATCTTTTGCTTTTTTTGCATCCATTATTGCAGAAGTTTTTTCAGCAAGTCCTTCAATATCTCCAAGTCCTAAAAGTCTTGAAACTATTCTATCAGGAATAAAGACTTCCAAATCTGGCATTTTTTCACCAATACCAATAAATCTTAAAGGAACTTCAACTTGATTTGCAATACTAAGAGCTACCCCACCTTTTGTATCACCATCATATTTTGATAAAATAACTCCATCAATTCCAATTTTTTCTTTAAAGGTAATTGCTGTTTTAGTCGCATCGTGTCCTGTTAAAGAATCTGCTACATAAAAAATCTCATTTGGATTAATTGCATCTTTGATATCTTTTAATTGAAGCATTAACTCTTCATCAATAGCAAGCCTTCCAGCTGTATCTATTAAAAGAACATCATAATGTTCTTTTATAGCTTTTTCTTTTGCTTTTAATGCAATTTTTACTGGATTTTTTTCAGTATCATCAAAATAAATATCAACTTCAATTTGAGCTGCTATTTGTTTTAACTGTTCAACTGCTGCTAATCTTTGTAAATCACAAGCAGCAACTAATACTTTTTTCTTTCTAATTTTTAAATAATTTGCTAACTTCCCAGTAGTAGTAGTTTTTCCACTACCTTGTAATCCTGTCATTAAAATAGTAGTTGGAGGAGTTGAAGCAAAAACAAAACCTTGATTTCCATTAGCTGTTAAAAGTCTTGTTAACTCACTTTTTAAAGCTTTTAAAAATGAGTCTTGTCCAATACCAGCAGTTTTTGTTTGTAATTCAACAGCAGTTATTAGTTCTTTTGTTGTTTTATGATGAACATCTGCTTTTAACAAAGCTTTTTTTAATTCAGCTGTTGCTTTATTTAAGGCTGTTATATCATCTTGATATCTAATTTTATTTACTGCATTTCGTATCGAACCTGTTATTGAATCAAACAAAATTTCTCTCCACATTAATTAAAGTTTGTGAGTTTACAAAAGATTTACTTTAAAATAGTTTAAAAAGAATACTATTTAAGATTATTTTTAGGTTTTACTTATATCAAAGCCCATTATTATGGACTTTGATATTTTTTAAAAGCTTAAGTATTAATTAAAATCATACACTTTGAACTCTTTTGGTTCATGTGCTTCGAATGTATAATCAAATATTTTCGTGATTTTTGAATGAAGTAAAACTCTATTTACATTTGAACTAACTCTTCCATAAATAGCATCACCAATAATAGGTAACCCAATAGAATTTAAATGAACTCTAATTTGATGAGTTCTTCCACTTTCTATTACAACTTTTATTTTTGATTTATTTCCTTCGACTAATAAAGGATAAACTGTACTTTTTGCAGGTTTTCCTCTTTTTACATCAATTTTTGATTTTGCCATTCCTCTATCTTTTGTTGTTAAAATTGGTTTATCAATTTCTATTTCATCAACAACTTTTCCTTCAACAATAGCAACATACTCTTTATAAACTCTGTTCGCTTGAAACTCTTTAATTGCTTTTTTTTGAAACTCTTCATTTTTTGCAAACATCATAACACCACTTGTTTCTTTATCAAGTCTATTAAGTAAAATTGCATTTTCAAATTTTTTACAAACTTCATCAGCAGTTAAAAAAGCCGGTTTATCTACAACTAAAATATCTTTATCTTCAAATATAACTTTTACTTTATTTATCTCTTTAATTGTAAATTTTGTATCAGTTCTAATTTCACCTCGTGCTATTAAAACTTTTTTATCCCCTACTTTTACAACACCTTTATCTATTAATTCTTTTGCTTTTGAATTTGATATTTTTTCTTGAAGTGCAAGTAATTTATATGCTTTATCATATGTTACAGCCATTTATTTATCTCCTTAATAATAGGCTCAAATGAACCCGCTTTTGTTAAACTTGGTTTTTCTAACTCTTCTAACTTTTCTAAATAATTACCCAACTCATTTTCTTCTACTAAGTAATAATTATTTATACATTCAAAAAGTGATTTTTGATTAAAAATATTTTTTCCACTTATTAATTTACACCCAAAATATGAAGGTTCTATTGGATTGTGTCCTCCAATTTTTTCAAATGCTCCACCAAGAATCACAACATCTGAAATTGCATAAATATCATTTAATATTCCCATTTTATCAACTAAAATTATATCTGAATTAAAGTTTTCATTCTCACTATATTTATGATATGTTAAGCTTTTACTTTTTATATGCTCTTTAATTAAATTATCAACTTTTATAAATCTTTCAGGGTGTCTTGGAACAATAACCAACTTTCCGAACTCTTTTTTGTAAGATTTTAAAACTAATTCTTCTTCATTTTCATGTGTACTTCCTGCTGTTATTAAAATACCTTCAGGTTTTGATAAATCAAGTTTTTTAGAAGGAAGTTGTGCCAATTTTATATTTCCAATAACTTCAATATTTCTTGCACCTAATTCTTCAAGTCTAGTTTTATCTACTTCACTTTGTGCAAAAACTTTATCAATATTTTTAAAAATCATCTTATAAAAAAATGCAAATCTTTTATAAGAATTATACGATTTATCTGAAATTCTAGCATTTATTAAAAAAGTTTTTGCACCTTTTCTTTTCGCAACTAAAAAAAGCATATACCAAAGTTCTGCTTCCATAACAACTAAAACTTTTTGTTTAGTTATCCAAAAAGGTAAAAAAATCTCAAAAGGTAAAAATCTTACATTTTGAGTTATTGTTTTTGCTTCATCAAAACCTGTATTTGTAATAACAGAAAGATTTACATTATCTTTGTAATTTTCAATTAATGGTTTTATAGCTCTTGTTTCACCCATAGAACAACTGTGAAACCAAATTTTGTTTTCTTCAAACTTTTTATTATCTATTAAAAAAAATTTTGATGGAATTGCTTTTTTATATTTTGGATTTCTTGATTTTAATATTAAATAAGGAATTGCAAGTATATATACAATAGTTAATATAAGAGTATAAAATATACTAAACAAAAAGCTCAAAATTAAGCCTTTTGTTCGTCTTCTTCATCTTCTTTATAAAGAATTCTTCCACAATGTAAACAATTAACAATCTCTTCGCCTCTTAAAACTTCAGCATAAGTTTTGTCATTTATTTTCATAAAACATCCATAACAAGCTTGTTTTTTTACAGGAACAACAGCTGTATCTTTTGCCCATCTTTTGATTTTTTCATAGAATGTTAAAATTTTATTATCAAATTGCTCTAAAAGTTCACTTCTTTGTTGATAAACTACATTTCTTTCTTTACTAATCTCTTCAATTGTACTATCAACTGCAACTTTAATCTCTTTTATATCAGCTTCTTCAGCTGCAAGTTTTTCTTGTAACTCTTTTAAAGTCTCTTCTTTAGCTTTTGCAAGATTATCAAGTCTATCTATTTCTTCATTTGCAAATGAAATTTGTTCTTTTGCAATCTCTTCTTCTAATTGTAAAGCTTTTAACTCTTTTTCATTATGAACATCTTTATTTTTTTTAGCAATTCCGTCTAATTTTGATTTTAATTCTGCTAAATGAATATTGTTTTTTGTTCTTTTTGATTTTACATCATCAATTTCTAAATAAATTGAATTTATTGAAGCTTTTATAACTTCTGCAGTTTCAACGAAAGTTGCTAGTTTTGCTTTTTGGCTCTCAATTTTTGGTTCAAATGAACTTATTGCCGTATCATATTTTGATAACTTTATCAAATCTTCTAAATACTTATTCAACCGTTTCTCCTTCTATAAAAAACTCAAATGGATTTTTTGAAGCTGTAATTATAGCTTTTAATTTATTTTTTTTCAAATACTCTTCTAAAAGAGTTTCAACTAAGCTATTAAAATAGCACTCACTTTCATAATGTCTTATATCAATCAAAGATATATTTCTTGCTTTTGCTTCCATCGCATCATGATATTTTATATCACCTGTTAGGAAACAATCAGCTTTTATTTGGTCAAGTAAAGACATTGCAGAGCCTGTTACAACGGCAATGTCTTTTATAAACTCTTTACTTCTAACTACTTTAGTAGTTTTTAAATTTAATTTTTTAGATACATATTTTACTAATTCATCAAAATTCATATTTACATTACAATAAGCTATAAATTCTGATGAATTTTCTATTTTAAATCCTAAAATTTTTTCTATTACATATTTATTTAAATGTGTTTTATCAATATTTGTATGCATTGAAATAAGAGAAATATCTTTTTTTATTAATTCTTTCAAAATTTTTGTACTATACGTATCAAAATTTACTCTTTTTATTCCAGAAAAAATCAAAGGATGATGAGTAATAATAAGTGAATTTGGCTTTAAATTTTTTGCAAGCTCTAAATCCAAATCCATACTAATATAAACATTTTCTATTTCATCTTCAAAAGAACCTACAAGAATTCCTGAATTATCCCATTTTTCTTGTAATTCAAAAGGAGAAATTTCATTTAAAACATCATAAATTTCTTGAAGTTTCAAATTTATCTTCCTACTCGTTTTAATCTATCACTTTCTTGTTCTTTATATAAAACAGCACAGCCTTGTGCTAATTCTCTCACCTTTAGAATATAATTTTGTCTTTCAGTTACAGAAATTGCTTTTCTTGCATCTAAAGTATTAAAAGCATGACTTGCAATCATACATTGATCATATGCAGGAAGAGGAAGTCCAGCACCTAAACAAGACTTACATTCATTAAAAGCATCATCAAAATGTCTAAATAACATTTCAGTATTTGCTATTTCAAAATTATATTTAGAAAATTCATACTCGCCTTCTTTATGAACATCAGCATATGTTGTTTTCCCAAATTCATTTTCATTCCATACAATATCAAATACAGAATCAACACCTTGTAAATACATAGCAAGTCTTTCTGTTCCATAAGTTATCTCAACAGCAACAGGAGAGCAAGGAAGTCCTCCTACTTGTTGAAAATATGTAAACTGAGTAACTTCCATACCATCAAGCCAAACTTCCCAACCAAGTCCCCAAGCTCCTAATGTTGGTGATTCCCAATTATCTTCTACAAATCTAATATCATGTTTAGATACATCTAAACCTAAGAATTCTAAAGATTGTAAATATAAATCTTGAATATTATCAGGGCTTGGTTTTATTAAAACTTGAAATTGGTAATAAGCACCTAATCTATTTGGATTTTCACCATATCTTCCATCAGTTGGTCTTCGACTAGGTGCAACGTAAGCTGTACTCCAAGGAGTTGAATCTAAACTTCTAAGTAATGTTGCAGGATGGAATGTTCCAGCTCCAGCAGGAATATCATAAGGTTGAACAATATTACAACCTTGTTTTGCCCAAAATTCTTGTAATTTTAATAACATTTGTGAGAATGTAATCATTTTATTCCTAACTCTTTATTTATTTTATTTTTGTCAAAACCACAAATCCATTTGTTTCCTATTAAAAGAACTGGAGCGCCAGAACAATGCTTTTGACAATCTATTAAAGCTTGTTTATTTTTAGATAAATCTATAAGATTATATTTTAAATTTTTGCTCTTTAAATAAAAGATAACCTCTTTGCACCATTTACAATTTGGTAAAGTAAAAAGTGCAATAGGTTTCATTATAAAAGTACTTCAATATCTTTAGAATCACTTTCAACAGCTTTTGCTTTTACTATTCTATCTTCTTTTAATTTTATAGCTAACTCTTTGTCTGTAATTGCTAAAATTTGCATAGCTAAATATGCAGCATTAACTGCACCAGCTTTACCTAAAGCAACAGTTGCAACTGGCATACCAGCTGGCATTTGAACAGTTGAAAGCATAGCATCCATTCCATCCATTGCTCCACCTTTCATTGGAACTCCAATAATTGGTTTTGTTGTAGTTGCTGCTAATGCACCAGCTAAGTGTGCAGCCATTCCAGCAGCAGCAATAAATGCAACTGCACCTTTTTCTTCTGCTTCTTTTACATATTCTTTTGTTCTTTCAGGACTTCTGTGAGCCGAAGATATTATCATTTCGTATTTAACATTAAATTTTGCAAATGTATCTGCACAATTTTTCATAATTTCATAATCTGATTTACTACCCATAATTATTGATACAAAGTTCATTTTTTTCACCTTTTTTATTTTTTAAAAGACTAAGATTATATCAAAAATTATCTAATAACTTTATAATCTTATCCACTTTTAATTTTTTCCAAGCTTCCAATTTATAAAGTGTCAAATTTTCATTTTCATATATAAAATTTGAAAAATTTTTCGATTTATCTTTTATAAAAATTGGTTTTATATATTTATAATATTTTATCTTTTGTGCATAATTTTTATCTGTAAATATAGTAACTGTGGGTATCATAAAAGCATCACTTATATGATAAGTTGATGTATCAGCAGTAATTATTTTATCCATATTTGAAATAATATAAATAAAATCATTAATAGATTTTGACTCATTTGTTAAATCAATAAAATTATTATGTTTAAACTTAGAGTCAATTTGTAAAGTTGTAACTATTACATACTCTTCTAATTCTAATAACTCTTTTAATAAATCAATTGCAATAACTTGAGGAATTGATTTGTTTATATTTGCAGAATAAGGATGAAATAAAAGTAATTTTCCTTTTTTTCTAGCTTGTTCTATTTTTGTTTTTAAATCATTTTGTATTTTATAATCTGATATATCTAAACTATTATATTTTTCTAATTCATCTATTTTTTTATAATTTATGCCAAATTTATAAAGCCAAGCATCAACGCTATTTAATTCACTTAATAAATTTGTAACATTTAAACTATTATCAATAAAATAGTCATATTCACAAAGTTTTTTTGAGTTTATACTCAAAGGAAAAATATTATTTATATAATCTTGAGTTTTATAAATATCTTTATCTCTACTATAATAACTATTATTTGAAGCATTTATAAAAATATCAAATTTAATATTTTTATAAATTTCTTTTAATTTTTTATATAAAATTCTCAAAGCAGCACATGATGAAATAATTTGACTAATACTTTTTCCAACTCCACCAATTATTGCAATTGAAACTTCCTCTTTATCAATGTTTTTTAACTGTTTATAAATATCAGTAACTTTTAATTCAAAGAAGTTTTCATTATCTCTTTCATATTCAAATTCATTTAAGATTCCTAATTCGATTGGGAAATTAGGATTTTTTCTAATATTTTCTTCATTTAATGGCTTTACTAAATATTTATCTTTATCAACTTTTTGAAAAATATCTTTTAAGTCATTAAAATCTTCACGAGTAGTCATATAAACTGTTTCATTTTCTAAAGACACTGGTGCTTTAAATTTTAGATAATTAACTAATGTTCCATCAGTTATTTTTATATTAATATTTTGAGAAACTCTAAAAAAAATCATTTTCTTAAATAGTATTGTTTTATTATTCTACAATTTGATCAATATTTTCAACTCTAAACATTGTTAAATATGGTAATTTGCCTGGTAACTTAATTTTATTTATATTTCCACTATGTACAGATTCTAACTCTTTATTTGTTTCAGTTAAAATTTTTTTGAAATTAATATAATATAAACCATCATCCTTTTTGAAAATTTTTCCTATTTCATTTTCACACTCTTCTAAAACTTCATCATTTGGTGTAAAAATTTCTATATCTTCATTTGGATAAACTTTATATTTGCAGAAGAAGTGTTCTTCATCTTCAGTTACAAGTCCTGTTACTTCATAACTTCCTTTACTTAAAGCATAATCATGATTTTGAGAGTCTGTTTTCTCAAATGGTCTATGAATTAAATATGCGTCTGTAAATCCTCTATTTTTTGTAGTATGTAACTCTTTTTGATAAAGATCTGGTTCAAATTTTCCAGCATAATAATCATCTATTGCATTTCTATATGCTTTTGCTGTAACTGCTGCATAATAAGGTGATTTTGTTCTTCCTTCAATTTTAAGTGAATCAACTGCACCTGAATCTAAAATCTCTTTTATATGAGAAGCTAAGTTCATATCTTTTGAGTTAAAAATATATGTTCCAACGCCTGGTTCTTCTTCAAGTCTAAATAAAGTATTGTGATCTTCATTTGCAGCATATAAAGTATATTGGAATCTACAATCATTTGCGCAACTTCCTCTATTTGGAACTCTTCCCATTTGAACTGCACTTACTAAACATCTTCCACTATAAGCAAAACACATTGAACCATGAACAAAAATTTCTATTTCCATATCAGGTAAATGTTTTTTGATTTCAGTTACATCTTTTAGTGAAATTTCTCTTGCAACAACTATTCTTTTTACACCCATATCCCAATAAACTTGTGCATCAAGATAATTTAAAACATTAGCTTGTGTAGAAAGGTGTATATCAATTTGTGGTGCAATTTCACGACATAGTTTTACAACTCCAGGAGCTGCAACAATAAAAGCATCTGGCTTGAGTGCAGCCATTGTAGCTATATGCTTTTTTAATAACTCAATTTGTGAGTTAAATGGAAATCCATTTATTGTAGCATATACTTTTTTTCCATGAGCATGAGCGTAGTCAATACCTTCTTTAAAAGTTTCAAATGTAAACTCTTTTCCTGCTCTAATTCTTAAACTAAAGTGACTAACTCCAGCATAAACTGCATCTGCACCATATTTTATAGCTATTTTTAATTTTTCTAAATTTCCTGCAGGTGAAAGCAACTCTACTTTTTGATTATTCATTAAATTCCTTTAAATATTCTATATATATTATTTTTAGGAGATATTATATCTTCTTTTTGATAAATCTATAAATAGTAATATTTTTGATTATGTGTTAGATAAGAAAGCTTTTAAAAGCTTTCCCATTCATCATTTTTTGAAGTTTTTTCATTAGCAGTATTTTCAGTTATTTCTAAAGTATTTTTTTCAATTTTTACTTCAACTATGTTATCTTTTTTTAGTTGATCTAATCCTTTAAATACCTCAAATATTGCATTATCCATTTTGTGAGCTAAAGAGTTTAAAACTTCATTATTTGAACTATCTTTACACTCTTCATTTATATATTCTTGAATACTATTATGTACTATTTCGTGATTAGTTTTTAAGTCTTTCCAATTTTGTGTTTTTGTAAAATGTTTAGCATTTCTTTCTTGTTCTATTAGCCATTTACCTAAATCACACTCTGTTGGTTTAGTAACACTCCAAGCAGTTTTTGTTGTTGCAATTTTGCTTAAATTTAACAATTTAAACCTAACATGGTCATTTTTTAATTTAGAAACAGTAAATACCAAATCAATATCTTCTATCTCTTTTTGATTTATTTTATTAAATTTTGCTCTATCTGCAATTTTTAATAAATTTTTAGAAAGATTTGAAACCTCACTTGCTAATCTACTAATATCTATTGCCGAACTAGCATTTGATTGTGTAGCTTTATCTAAGGCATTAATTGTATCATTTATTTGTAAAATACCTTTTTCTTCTTCTTTACTTCCTCTTGATACATCTTCAATTAGATTTATTGTTTCATTAATTTTACTATTTAGAACAGTGTATCCATTTATCATCTCATTTGCAATTGCTTTTCCTTCATTTGCTTTAGAAGTTGCAATTTCAACTATATTTTTTATCTCTTTTGCAGCTTCTGCACTTCTACTTGCAAGGTTTCTTACTTCTTGCGCAACAACAGCAAATCCTTTTCCTGCTTCTCCAGCAGTTGCAGCTTCAACAGCAGCATTTAGAGAAAGAATATTTGTTTGGAATGCTATTTGATCAATTACACTTATTGCTTCATTAATAGAATTTACTTGATTATCTATATCATCCATTGCTTTATTTGTTTTAGAAGCTAAAAGTTCACCATCTTTTGAAGAAAGTTGTAGCTGTTCTGCTAAAGAAGACATAGTTTTAGTTTTTTGTACAGTTGATTTTACAATTGAAGTAATCTCTTCAATTGCAGCTGCTGTTTCTTCTAAAGAAGCTGCCTGTGTACTAGCTGAATCAGATAATTTACCTGCTGAAGTTGATAAAATCTCTGTATCTTCATTTAATTTTTTTCCACTATTTACAATCATTGATAAAAATTCTGATACAGAAGCACCTATTAACTGAGTACTTGCTACTAAAGAAGAAACTATTCCTCCAACTTTTGATGTATCAATTTTTGAATCATTTAAAGAGAAATTTGAGCTTCCATAATCAATCAAAATATTATTTAGTCCTAATAAGTTTTGATTTGTTTTTTCAATCATTGAATTAATAGAATTTCTTAATTTTTCTATTTGTGGATTTGAAGATGTTTTTTCAACTTTATAAACATAAAAACCATTTATTACTTTTTCAATAACTTCATCAACATTTTCGATAACTTTTCCATCTTCGATATATCCTGATTTTAATTTTTTAATATAGTTGTTAAAGCTATCAGTTAATTTACCTATTTCATCATTTGATTTTTTATCAATATGATCTGCATTTCCTTTTCCTTCAGTCATATCAGTTATTGCTTCATTTATATTTGTAAGTGGTTTGATAATTGCTTGATTTACAAAATAGTTATAGATAAAAATAAAGATTATTGCTAAAAGCAATGAAAACGCTAAAAGATTAAAAACGATATTCTCAATCTCTTTATTTACCATAGCTTTCATTGAATTAACTTCTGTTTCTATATCATCAACATAAGCTCCTGTTCCAATAATCCAATCCCAAGGCTCAAATTTTTGAACATAAGAGAACTTCTCTTTTGGATCATTTTTCTTATTTGGTTTATCCCACCAATATTTTACTAAACCACCTGATTTATTTTCTGTTGAAATTTTTGCCATTTCAATAAATAGCTTTTTGCCATATGGATCTGCGTAACTAGATAAATCTTTGCCATTTAAAGCAGCATTTATTGGATGCATAATCATTTTAGGAGTTGAATCATTTATCCAAAAATAATCATTATTTGCATATCTTAAATCTGCAATTGCTTTAAGTGCTTCTTGCTGTATCTCTTTTTCATTAGATTTATCTGCATCTACTTTTTTATAATAGATTTCTACTATTTTATATGCTAATGTCACATAATTTTTAAGTTCTACTTCTTTTTCTAAGTATGACTCTTTCGTATAATTTTCAATATTTTTCTCTGAAAGATTTTTTATTGAAATAATTGAAACAATAGTAATTGAAACAGTTACAACAATAGTAACAATCAAAGAAAGAATTAAAATCTTAGCCTTTATAGTTAAATTTGTTAACATATATCTCTCCCATATGATGTTTATAAGTTCTAATTATAGTAAAATAACTTTAATTTAATTATTTAATAGATTTTTTGCAAATTCTAAAGCTTCAGATGTAACCTTTTCACCACTTATCATTCTTGCTATTTCATTTATCTTCTCTTCTTTGTTTAATAATTTTACACTAGATTTTCCATTTTGTTTATCAACTAAGAAATGTTGGTTCGCACTTGAAGTTAATTGAGTTTGATGTGAAATAGCAAAGATTTGATATGAAGAGCTTAATTTTACTAAAACTTTTGCTATTGCTTCACTCTCTTTTCCACTTAAATTTGCATCTATTTCATCTAAAAATAAAATACCATTTTCACCAATATCTAACTCGCTCATCGAAGTTAAAAGAGCTAATCTTAATCTATTATATTCTCCTGAACTAATAGTTTCAAGTGCAACATGATTTAATTGAAATTTGATTTCGTCAATTCCTGTTGAATCAAGATTTTTTTCTTCAAAGATGATTTTTGCATTACTTAAATATAAAAATTCTAAATATTGATTGATCTTTTCTTCTAAAATTTCGCTATTTTCTTTTCTGAAAATTGAAATCTTTTGAGATAACTCTTTTATCTCTTTATGTAAATTTTCATATTTCTTTTCTAAATTTTCTTTTTGAAAAGAAATATTTTCATATGATTCTAACTCTTTAATTTTTTGTTCTTTATATTCTAAACACTCTTTAATAGAGCCAAATCTTTTTTGTAATGATGAAAGTTTTTCAATTCTATCTAAAACATTTTCTATATTAATATCATCTAATTCAATCAAACTATCATTAAACTTTTCAAAAATATTATTTAACTCATTCATAGTTTCATCAAAAAATGAAGAATCAACCTCCATCAGTTCTAAAACGTTATTAACACTTTGATTAAACTCTAAAATTCCTGAGGCTTTATTAATTGCAACTTCAATTTTTTCTTTTTTTGCTAATCTCTTTTTTATTTCATTTAATTCTTCATATTCATCAATTTTTGGATTTATCTGTTCGATTTTATCAATTTCAAATTTCACAAACTCTTTTAAATCTTCAAGTTTTGTTTCATCTTCTATGATTTTGTCTAACTCTTTTTTTGTTTGAATAAAATCTTTATATAAACTATCAAAACTATTTTTTATTTGAATAAAATCATTATTTTTCTCAGCACATAATCTATCCAAAAATCCAACAAGTTTTACACTATCAAATTCTGAAGTATCTCTTAAATTTAAGTGTTTTATCAATTTTGTAGAAAAATCATAAAGATTCTTTTTAGAAATTGTTTGATTATTTAAAAAATATCTAGTTTTATCTTTTTTTATACTTTTAATAACAATATCTTCTTCAAAAGATATATCATAAACTTCATCACAAATTTTTGAATTATTTAAATTAACTTCACCAATATCTGCTTTTACTTCTGTTAATGCAAATAAGGATAAAATTTCTTGCATTAGTATTGATTTACCTGCACCACTAGGTCCTGTAAATATATTTAATCCTGATTTAAACTCTAAATCAACTTCATCAAATGATAAACAATTTTTTAAATAAACTCTAGTAATCAATTTTTAATTTCCCCATCTTAATTTTTCACTTAAAACTTCAAAATAGTTTCTTTGAATTCTATGTAACATTTTTACTTTTTTTTGCGCAATTTTTATTTTTACCGATTGATTTTCTTCAATTTCAAAAATCTCTTGTCCATCTACTATCACAACTGCACCTTGATTGTCAACTATTTTAAACTCAATTTCAAAATCAGCTGGCATAACAATCGGTCTTTGAGTTAAAGAGTGAGGTGCTATTGGAGTAATAATAAATGCTTCAGTTAAAGGATAAACTATTGGACCTCCAACAGATAAATTATATGCCGTTGAACCTGTTGGAGTAGAAACTATCACTCCATCACCATAATATGTATTAAAAGATTTTCCATCAATTTTTCCTCTTATTTTTATCATAGAAGAAATTGACTTTCTTGAAATTACTATATCATTAAATGCAACAAAACTATTTTTATTAATACAGCCTTCAATCATCATTCTTGTATTAATTTTATAAATATCTTTTTTTAAATCTACTATAAAATTTTCTAACTGGTTCATAGAAATATCTGTCAAAAAACCTAAAGTACCAAGATTTATTCCTAAAATTGGAAGATCATATTTAAAAGATTTTCTTACTACTCCCAATAAAGTTCCATCTCCACCAACAGATATCAAAAAATCTACTTTTTTGCAAATATCATCAAATTCAAATCCATCTAAATCTATCATTTTTGCAGATTCTTTTTCTAAAAAAGTATCTATATTTGCTTTATTAAATAAATCTTTTATATTTTGATAAATATCTTTTAATTCTGGACTTTCAGGTCTTAATATAATTCCCACACTACTTATATTTTTCAATAATTCGAAATTTTTTTCAACTCTCAAATTTAACTCATTTTTATAAATTTATTCTATTTTATCTTATTATAAAAAATATTTCAAATATTTATTTTATGTATTTTAGCAATTATTTAATAAATATCAAAAAAATATTACAAAATGAAATATTTTTCTAATATTTAAAATAAAAAAAAGGGATATGCAAAGCATATCCCTTTATAAAAAGAAAATTTAGAAATTATCCATTTCTTTTTTTCATAATCTCTTCAGAAACATTTCTTGGAACTTCTTGGTATGCATCAAAAATCATAGAGTATGTTGCTCTACCTTGAGACATTGATCTTAGATCTGTTGAATATCCAAACATTTCAGATAATGGAATCATTGCAGTAACAAGTTTGATACCTGCTCTATCATCCATAGATTGAACTTGTCCTCTTCTTTTATTACAATCACCAATTACGTCTCCCATATAATCTTCAGGAGTTTCAATTTCAACTTTCATAATTGGTTCAAGAATAACTGCACCAGCAGCTGCACTTCTACAACCTTGTTTAAATCCCATAGAAGCAGCAAGTTTAAATGCCATCTCAGATGAGTCAACATCGTGGTAAGAACCATCATATAATGTAACTTCGATATCAACCATTGGATATCCAGCTAAAATTCCACCTAACATTGCTTCTGCACAACCTTTTTCAACAGCTGGAATATACTCTTTTGGTACAACCCCACCTTTGATTTCGTTGTTAAATTTAAAGTTTGGCTCACTTCCAGAAGGTAATGGTTTAATTTCTAAATAAACATGTCCATATTGACCTTTACCACCAGATTGTTTTGCATATTTGTACTCTTGTTTAACAGCATTTCTGATAGTTTCTCTATAAGCAACTTGAGGAGCACCAACTTCTGCTTCAACTTTGAATTCTCTTTTCATTCTATCTACAAGAATTTCTAAGTGTAATTCACCCATTCCAGAAATAATTGTTTGTCCTGACTCTTCGTCAGTATTTACTCTAAATGATGGATCTTCTTCTGCAAGTTTTCCTAAAGCAATACCCATTTTTTCTTGGTCAGCTTTTGTTTTTGGTTCAACTGCAACAGAAATAACTGGATCCGGGAAATCCATTCTTTCTAAGATAACAGGATCTTTTTCACTTGCTAGTGTATCTCCTGTAATTGTATCTTTAAGACCAACAACTGCACCAATTTCTCCAGCATAAAGCTCTTTAATCTCTTCTCTAGAGTTTGCGTGCATTTTAAGTAATCTTCCGATTCTCTCTTTTTTCATTTTAGTTGAGTTTAATACATAAGTTCCAGATTCTAAAACTCCTCTATAAACTCTTGTAAATGTTAATTGTCCAACAAATGGGTCAGTCATAATTTTGAATGCTAATGCTGCAACTTCACCTTTATCAGTTGAAGGAACGATAATTGCATCACCATCTTGAGTTTCACCTTTGATATCAGCAACTTCAGTAGGTGCTGGTAAATACATAGCAACAGCATCTAATAAAGGTTGAACCCCTTTATTTTTAAATGAAGTTCCACATACCATTGGAGTAATTTCCATTGCTAAACATCTTTTTTTAAGACCTGCAACGATTTCATCTTCAGTTAATTCTGTACCTTCAAGGTATTTTTCCATTAACTCTTCGCTTGATTCAGCAGCAGCTTCAATAAGTTTTTCTCTATACTCAGCAGCAACATCTTCTAAATCTGCTGGAATATCTTCAATTTTGTACATTTCACCAGCTTGTGCATCAAGATTATAAGTGTATGCTTTCATTTTAATTAAATCAATCATACCTCTAAAGTTTTCTTCTGCACCAATTGGAACTTGAATTGGAACTGGATTTGCTTTTAATCTATCTCTAACTTGTGCTTCAACATTAAAGAAGTTTGCTCCTGTTCTATCCATTTTATTTACATAAATAATTCTTGGAACACCATATTTGTTTGCTTGTCTCCAAACAGTTTCAGATTGTGGTTGAACCCCACCAACTGAACAAAATACAGCAACAGCACCATCAAGAACTCTCATAGATCTTTCAACTTCAATTGTAAAGTCAACGTGACCCGGAGTGTCAATGATATTTACTTGTAATTGCTCATTTGTTTTTGGGTGAGTCCAGTGACAAGTTGTAGCAGCAGAAGTAATTGTAATACCTCTTTCTTGCTCTTGTTCCATCCAGTCCATTGTTGCAGCACCTTCATGAACCTCACCAATTTTGTGTGAAACACCTGTATAGAATAAAATTCTTTCAGTTGTTGTAGTTTTTCCTGCATCAATGTGTGCAGCAATACCGATATTTCTAACTCTGTGTAGTGGTATTTTTCTAGCCATAATTTTATCCTACCATCTGTAGTGTGCAAATGCTTTATTAGCTTCTGCCATTCTATGTACATCTTCTTTTTTCTTAAAAGATGCTCCTCTTTCATTTGCAGCTTCGAATAACTCATTAGCTAATCTTTCTACCATTGTTCTTTCATTTCTTTTTCTTGAAGCATCAATTAACCATCTTAAAGCTAAAGTTTGTCTTCTAACAGCTCTTACTTCAACTGGAACTTGGTAAGTTGCCCCACCAACTCTTCTTGATCTAACTTCTAATAATGGTTTAACATTTTCAATTGCTCTTTCGAATAAATCAAAACCTTTTTCTTCACCTCTTGCATCTAAGTTTGCAATAGCACCATAAAGGATTTTTTCAGCAACAGATTTTTTACCATCTAACATAATTGCATTAACAAATTTTGTGATCACTTTACTATTGTAGATAGGATCAGCCATAATTTCTCTAACTGGAGCTTTTCTTCTTCTCATCTTTCTATCCTTCTACTTATTTTTTCGCTGCTTTTGGTCTTTTAGTACCATATTTAGATCTAGAAACTGTTCTGTTATTTACACCAGCTGTATCTAAAGCACCTCTAACAATGTGGTATTTAACCCCAGGTAAATCTTTTACTCTTCCACCTCTAACTAATACGATAGAGTGTTCTTGAAGGTTATGCCCTTCTCCACCAATATATGAAATAACTTCAAATCCTGTTGTTAATCTAACTTTTGCAACTTTTCTTAAAGCCGAGTTAGGTTTTTTAGGAGTTGTTGTATATACTCTTGTACACACACCTCTTCTTTGTGGACATTTTTTTAAAGCTGGTGATTTTGATTTATCGATCACCTTTTTTCGCTCTTTTCTTACAAGCTGATTGATTGTAGGCATTTCTTTCCTTTTTAAAATTTGGTTTGAGTAGTTATAGCCCCACTCATGCTTCTCGTGTACTTCAAAATATTTTTGAAACGATACTACCATTCTAGGAAACCTGTGAGTTTTCTAAAAAAGTGTTGGATTATATCTAAAAATATTTAAAAATTCCTTTATTTTATTAATTATCAAATTCTTAGTCATATTTTACTAAAATCGCTTAGTTAAAAAGGATACGAATGGAAATATTAGAATACAAAAAAATTGGTCAAGGTAAAAATATAATTGTTTTTTTACATGAATTAATGGGAGATTGTACTAATTATGAAGCTTGTATTCCATATCTAAACAAAAATGATTTCACTTATTTTATGGTTGATTTAAGAGGTTATGGATTATCAAAAAATATATTTGGCGAATATAATTTAAAAGAAGCTACAAATGATGTAATAAATCTAATTTCTCATCTTAAAATTGAAAAATATACGTTAGTTGCACATTCTATGTCAACCATGATAGCTCAACACATAGCTTTTGAAGATAAAAGAGTAAATAAACTTATTTTAATAACACCAATTAGCTTCTTAGGAGTAAAAAGTACATCAAAAGCAAAAGAAAATTTATTATCACAAATGAAAAAAGATAGTGGGAAAATAGAAGAAATTGTTGAACAATCTAGTCAAAGATATAATCAAACTTGGAAAGACTATAGAATAAAATTAACCTATGATTGTTCTATACTTGAGGCAAGATTAGGTTATATGAGTATGTATTTAAATGAAAATTTTTTAAGTACTTCAAATACTCAAATTAGTTTAAATATTCCTATAAAAATCATTACTGGAAGCTATGATTTTCCTGTTTTCTCTTCAGTAGAAGTAAAAAAATATTTTGAGCAATTTGATGATGTTGAAATAGTAGAATTTAAAGAAGCGGGTCATTATCCTATGATTGAATCACCAGTACTTTTTGCTTCAAAAATAGAATCATGGATTCATTGATATTTAAATACTTTATTTTAAGTCAGTAATAAACTTTTTTTACTAAAATTCAAAAAAAATTTTAAGGCACAATATGACTAAACAATTATTTCCCCTTGCCTTAGGTGGATTAGGTATTGGAACAACAGAGTTTGTAATTATGGGATTACTTCCTGATGTAGCAAAAGATTTAGCAATTTCAATTCCAGTTGCAGGACATTTAATATCTGCATATGCTCTTGGAGTTGTAGTAGGAGCTCCAATCTTAGTTGCACTTAGTGCAAAATTTCCTCCTAAATATGTTTTAATAACTTTTATGATTTTATTTACATTTTTTAATGCACTTTCAATTATAGCACCCGATTATAATACACTTTTAATGTCAAGATTTTTTGCAGGTCTTCCACATGGTGCATTTTTTGGTGTAGGAACTGTTGTTGCAGCTAAACTTGCAAAAGAAGGAAAAGCTGCCCAAGCAATAGCATCTATGTTTACTGGACTTACAGTTGCAAATCTTGCTATGGTTCCTTTGGTTACATATATTGGTCATCATTTACATTGGAGATATGCGTTTGGAATTGTCTCTTTATTAGGTCTTTTAACGATAACTTTTTTATACCTTTGGATGCCAAAACTAAAGTCTTTAAAAAGTGTTACATTTAAAGAAGAGATAGAGTTTTTTAAAACTATAAAAGCTTGGCATATTTTATCAATAGTTATTATAGGTTTTGGTGGACTTTTTGCGTGGTTTAGTTATATTGCTCCACTTTTAATTCATGTTTCAAAATTTGATCCTTCAACTGTATCTTATTTGATGATAGTTGCAGGAGCAGGAATGGTTGTAGGAAATATTATGGGTGGGTATTTTTCAGATAAAAAAGATCCTGTAAAAGTTATAATTACTATACTTTTTTTAATGATAATCTTCTTAGTTTTCGTTTTTTTATTTTCAGAGAATAAAATAATATCTATAATTCTTACATTTATTTGTGGTGTTTTATCTATGTCAATGGGAACACCTATTAGTATGATTATGCTAAAAAATGCAAAACATTCTGAAATGTTAGGTGCTGCTTTTGTACAAGCATCATTTAATGTAGCAAATTCTATTGGTGCTTTTGTTGGAGGAATTCCACTTATATTTGGTCTTTCTTTTAATTATCCATCTTTAGTTGGAGCAGGTATTGCAACTTTAGGACTTATATTAACTATAAGTTTTTACAAAAAATATAAATATTGAATTTTTGCATTATAAATAAATTTTAATGCAAAAATTCTAAATATTAAAAGCTAACTTTAACCCCAGCAAAATAATATGTTCCAACATTTATATTTACTCTTTCATCAACTTTTTTATCAAAAATATTATCAACTCCACCATAAATAGTAGTAATTTTATTTATATTATAATTTAAGCCTAAATCAACCAATGTATAATCATCTAGTTTATTATCATTTGCTTGATCTTCATATTGTTTTCCAATATATCTAAGTGCAATATTTGAAGTTAAATCATCTAATAATTTATAATTTAGATTCAAAGATGCACTTAAATTTGGAGTATATGTAAGTTCTTTATTTGTATTCTTATCTTCTGTATCTAAGTATGTAAGATTAAATTGTGTATCAAAACTTTCAGTAAATTTATAGTCAAGATTTACTTCAACTCCATTTATATCAACTTTATCTAAATTTTCAGAAGTATAATACTTACTTCCTCCTGTTCCATAAGCAACTGATTCTATTTTATCTTTAACTATAGTTTTAAATAAGACAATTTCAGAATTAAAGTTTTCAAAATTATTAGCAAGAGCAAGTTCAAAAGTATCTGATTTTTCTGGTTTTAAATCATAAGCAGAAGTTTTAAAATTATTTACAACCTCAGAACCATATCTTTTTCCATCTTTATAAAGTGGAGCAACAACAAATAATTCTGCAATATCAGGTGCTCTATAACCTTGTGCATAATTTGCTCTTATTCTTGTATTTTCACCTAATTTTTGTACAACTCCCGCTTGAAAAGTTGTTTTTGAATCAGCATTTGAAATGTCGTCATATCTTGTTCCAATTATTGCATTTAAAGTATCTGTCAATTCTATTTCATCTTGTAAATATACAGATTTATACTCTATATTCTTTTTTATAAAATCACTTGATTGTGGATCTGGATTAATTGCTGCACTATCTCTTGTCTCTTTTCTATAATCAAGCCCAAAAGTTAAAAGATTTACATCATTTAAAGCATAAGTTGTAATTGATTCAATATCATCAATTTTTACATTTGCACTAAATTTTTTATTTACAGGACCTGTAAAATTTGAAGGAGTTGTTTCATTTCTTTTTTTATAATATGATTCATAAAGTTTTAAAGTAGTTGTTAAATCATCATTTACATAATATTTTGCAAAAGTTGAAACATCAACTCTTCTATTATCATCTTTAGAATTAACAGGAGTATTTAAAACCATACCTGGTAAACCAGTTGCTTGAGAAGAACCTAAATAATAACCTTCTCTATCTTCTTTGAAATAATTTAAATCTACTCCTAAAGTAAGATTATCTGTAACATTTTTTTCTAAAAAAATACCTGCATTATTTACAGTTGAATTATCACCATAAGTTACGCCTAAAACTCCACTTTTAGCACTTTGAGGATTCATCATTGATGGAATTGTTGCTCCCGTATTTGGATTGATAACTTTTTGGGTGTAATCTTTATTTATTTTATAAGATGATGTATCTATAGTTGAAGCAAAAACTTTATACTTAAATCCATCAATATTTCCGAAAGTTGAGAAATTTGCATTTTTTTCTCTTGCTTGTGAGTGTGAATTTGCTCCATATTTCACGTCTAAAGTTGTATTGTTTATATCAATACTCTTTTTTGTAATTATATTAATTACTCCTCCAATAGCATCACTTCCATATAATGTACTCATAGAACCTTTAACTATTTCTATTCTTTCAATTATTGAAGCAGGTATTCGACTCATTTCATAAGGTTGTTCTGTTTCTCCACTTAATCTTTTTCCATCAAGCAATATTAAAGTTCCATTAGGTCCAACACCTCTTATTGAAATTGCACCTTTTGATAAAGCACTAGCATGTGGGAATCTTCCAAATTGAGCATTTATTGAAGGAACTTTGTCTAATATATCTTTTAATGTAGTTGCTGAAATCTTTTCAATATCTTCTTTTGTGATAACAACAACAGATGCACTAACTCCATCTATATTTTTTTGAGTTTTTGTTGCAGTTGTAATAAAAACTTCATCTAATTTTGTTTGTGCAAATCCAGTTGTTACTAAACTCATAGCAATAGTACTTGATAAAAAAATTCTTTTCATGTTCTTCCTTTCTAATTATAATAATAACGAGTATCATAATATAATTAAAGTCGAAACTCATTGACCAAAATCAATACTTTTTTATTAAGCTATTTATAATACAACTCTTTATTTGGCAACTTTCCTCCAATTAATTTTGCATCATTCTCTTCTAAAATTCCAAAGAAAAATTCTAAATCACTTATTGCATCTTGGGCTTTTATATTTTCAAAAACTACATGTTCTATTGAATCAGCAAGTCCTTCAACATCAAGCATTGGAAGATTTTTTACTACTAAAGTTGCAGCTTCTTTTGGATTTTGTTTATACCAAGAAAGAGATTTTTCATACTCAATCAAAAATTTATTTATTAGCTCTTCTTTATCTTTTGTATCTCCAATATAAGCTAGTCCAGCTTGTGGGATTTTTGCTTCTACATTAAATAATTTCCCCCACTCTTCTTGCAAATTGACACTTCTATAAAGTTCAGGTGCTACAAGTTTTATAGGAAATGATTTTGTTTTTCTCAAAGCTATTGAAATAGCAGGTTCAGCTAAAAGTGCATGGTCAACTCTTCTTAAAATAAGCATTTGCATTACATCGACTGGATTTGCTACATATTGGATTTTAAAATCTTTTTTAGGATTTAAACCACTCTTTTTAGCCAACTCTTGAAAAACAATATCAGGCATATCTGCACGAAAAGGAATAACAATCTCTTTGTCTTTAAAATCTTTTATAGTTTTTAAATTAGAATCTCTACTAATCATCTGTAAGATTCCCCAAACAGAAACATTTAAAAGTTTTAAATTCACACCTTTATTATATAAATTAGAAGCTACATTTGTAGGAAGTGCTATAAAATCTGCATCACCTTTTAAAATAATTGCTCTTAACTCATCAGGATTATTCCAAAGTCTAAACTCTATTTTTTTACCTATATCTTTTAATACATCATTTTGAATCATATGAAAGATTGGATGAGAAACTGTTGCAATTGGTCCAGCAACAACTATTTTATTTTCATCCTTTGCAAAAAGTGAACTTAAAAAAATAAAACAAATTAGAAAAATTTTCATTTTTATACTCCTTTATAAAATTAACCTTTTATTCCATCTGCTCTTTTTGAAAGCAAAAATGGAAAAAATATCTTCATATAAATAATAAAAGCAAATGCCCAAAGAATTGAAGATAAAATGTAAGCTTGTATTAAATACTCTTCATAAAATGGAATTAAACTTCTAATAAGTGTTGCAATAATTATTAAAATAACTCCAAGATTTAACCAAATATTTGTAAATATTTTTCTTCCAGTGTGAATAGTTGAAATAATTATCATCACAATATAAAAAACTAAACCAAAAGTTCCAGTTGTTAAAAAATGTCTAAAATGATTTATTCCATATATTTCATCATTCAAATAATCATAAGCTAAAAATAGATACCCAAAAGCAGTTATTATAAAAATGCTCATTAGATAAATGATAAAAGGTTTAAACAAAATATTGTTATCTTTTAAAACAAAATCATTTAAAATATTTAAAATTGAAGCAAAACAAGCAAGAGCAAGATATGTAAGTATTGAATTATTTGGAAATAAAAACTCAATTATTGTATAAATAATTAAACAAAAAATTGCAAGATTATATCTTGGAGCTTTTGAATAAAAAGTTTCATCAATATTTTGTGTTTCAAGTAACTCATTTATAGATTCCATAGTTATTCTTCTTAGAGCTAAAAATATTAAAACTATAAAAAATCCTATTGATAAAAGTAAAATAGAATAAGCATCAATAGCTAAAATATCAGCAATACTTAAAAAAAGTAGTATTTGTATAAATAAAATAGCAAAAAGTGCAAAAGCTAAAGATATGTGCCTTTTATTTTTATCATGAAATATTGGTTTTATTACAAGAGTTATTATCCAAATAGTTAAACTTATATTTAAAAAAGCTACAAAATAAACTCCAAAAAAATCTATAAACCAAAAACTAATTCTACATACAAGCCATAAAGCAACAATATAAAATAGTTTTCTTCCGACAATTGGAATAGTTCCTACAAACATTTCAGGAACTCCAGTTAAAAAGAATGCAATTACTCCAGCAATTCCTACACCAAAAATCATCTCATACATATGCCAATTTAAAAGATTTTTTATTGGCAAATTTATTATTCCACTAAAAGTAAATGCCCACAAAATAATAGAAATTACTATATAAGGAGCAAGTAGTAAAAATATAGGTCGAAATCCATAAGCTAAATATATTGGAATATCACCTTTTGGATAAAATGAATAATGTTTTTGTGCATATTCTTTTTTTGATTCTGTCATTTTAACTCCAATTCAAAAGTTTTTATAATACTTTCATCACTTAATAATTTTGCTGTTTGTTCATATACAAACATATCGTTTCTTTGTTTTCTTGGTCTAGAAATTTTAAAACTTTTTACTATATGACCAATAGGATAGGCTTTTAAAACTAAAATCTCATCACTTAACTTTACAGCTTCCATCAAATCATGAGTTATAAATAAAATACTTAATTTTTCATCTTCTATTGTATTTATAAGTAAATTTTGAAGTTCTCTTTTTAAACCAATATCAAGTGCAGAAAAAGGCTCATCTAAAAATAATAGCGATGGTTTTAAAACTAATGCTCTTGCAAAAGATACTCTTTGTTTCATTCCACCACTTAAATCTTTTGGAAATTTGTAAAAATCATCTTCATTTAAACCAAATTTTAAAGCTATATCTTTTGCTAGTTTTATTCTTTCATCATTTTTTATACCATTCGCTTTTAATCCTAAACTAATATTATCAAGTACATTTTTCCAAGGTAAAAGCCTAGATTCTTGAAAAGCAAAAGATGATGATTTGAAACTATTTTTTATTCTTCCTTCTTCAAGTATCAATAACTTTGCACAAAGATGAAGTAATGTTGTTTTACCTCCTCCACTAGGACCAACAATAGAAACAACTTCTCCTTTTTTTAATTTGAAACTTATATCTTTTAATATCTTTTTAAATCCAAAAGAAAAAGAGACATTTTCTAAAATTAATTCTTCTAATTTCTCCATGATTCAACCTCTCTTTTTATTGGTTCAAAAATCAAATATTCTATAAAAAGTAAACTTCCTATCATAATCACAACTAAAGCCAAAGCTACTGGCGTATCAAGTTGACTTCTTGCTATTGCTAAACTTGCACCAATTCCATTGCTACTTGATAAAAGTTCAGCCATAACAACAATTTTCCAAGACATTCCCAAAGCACTAATATATGCAGGAAAAATATAAGAAAATATATGAGGTAAATATAAATCAAATATTTTCATTTTAAAAGGTAAATGAAAACTATCAGACATTTGTTTTAAGTCACCTTCTATTGTTCTTGTCCCTTGTAAAGCTCCTACAAATATAATAGGAAAAGAGGCAATAATAACAGTAAAAACAACCGTCATATCACTCATACCAAACCAAATCATGGCTAATACAATCCAAGCAATAGGTGGCATTCCAACTAATATTGTTACTATTGGTCTACTCATAATTGAAGCTGTTACAAAAAGTCCTGCTACTAAACCTAAAATTGATCCAATGACTAAAGATATACTAAAACCTAAAAAAGCTCTTTTTATTGTAATTAAAACATTTTCAATAGTTGAATCATCTGTTAAAATAGAAAATAAAGTTGTAAATGTATCTTTTGGAGTTGGTAAAACTAAATTTCCATAAAGTTGATTTCCTAAATCCCATAAAGCTAAAAATAAAAATATTGAAGCTAATGAACCCCAGCCACTCCATAAATAAGCTGGAAAATCTTTAAGTATTTTAAGTATAAATCTCATTTAAATCCTAATCCTATGAATTTTCATTATTTTAATTAAATTAATACTTATTATCATTGATTAATGTCAATAAGGCTGAAAAAAGTAAAGGGGTTGTAAATACAAAGAGGACTAAAAAATAAAGCTTAGTTCTAGATACTTGAGAGAAGAACTTCTAAATAGTGTCAATATAAAGAATAAAAATACTGTAAATGAAGAAATGAGATAATATAAATAAAGAACAAAGAAAAATATGAATAAAAATATTATCATTAGGATAGTTGGAAAAGTGAAATAAAGCTAAATAGTACTTATTTGAGATAGTTTTGAGGTGGGTAAGTAAAGAATAAAAAGCAAAAAAAAAGCCTCACCAAAGGTAGTAAGAGAATACTAACTTAGGAAAGGCTTTGAATAAAAACTTAAAGAGCTGGCGATGACCTACGTTTCCACAAGGGGACCCTGCAGTATTATCGGCGATGAAGAGCTTGACTTCCAGGTTCGGAATGGAGCTGGGT
>Ga0265295_1000491_pt1 | contig 79520 bp, 86 predicted proteins | sample Munlansysbiofilm_FD_192503 | JGI IMG/M metagenome (GOLD analysis project Ga0265295, IMG submission 192503) | Leachate microbial communities from a municipal landfill in Southern Ontario, Canada - Methane capture system biofilm | ecosystem: Engineered > Solid waste > Landfill > Unclassified ... | reverse complement strand
AATGGGCCTCCAAAAAAGCTCGTCGGAGGTCATGGAAAGCTTTTGCGGACAGAAACGATGTTTTTAGGATCAACTGAAGGAAGTATTTTTTTAATAGAGGTGACAACTTGCTTGACATCCACCGGTAGCAGGTAAGCAAGGAACCGTTTATCGACGGACAACCCCACAACCGAGACACTCAATTTAGAACCAGCTCCGCTGGCAGATTGAGCTACCAGCAACACGCCAAATTTTCGGGCCTTGGCTACACTGCAACTTTGCCGGTTTTACTGCCAACTTTCGGCCAAGGCCATTAGCACCCAGCCACCCAAAAGGTACAAAGCACTACCAGCTAACGCTTGCAGCATGCGCGCCTACGAAATGAAGCCAAAGGCGCAATGTAGTAAGCGTCGCCGTGCCTGCACTGGTTAGGTGATGCTACTAGTTGAATTAACAATTCTTTGGTTGCGCGCTTCTATGAACCTGCGTGCATCATGCTCATATGCTTTGTACTCATCAACATCATTCGGAATCAGGGAACCCTTGAAATCGTCAAATGGAGCTGAAATTTTCACACTAGAAAAATTATCAGAGACAAGATCGTTGAGTAAGAAAAAATCTACATAGCCGCGAAAGCTACCAAAAAGATCGAAGAAATCTGAATACCGCGTGAGCACGCTGCTGAGTGGATTTTTATCGCCATTGTAGTGTCGTCGCACACACTCCAATGTTAAATCGAATCTGTCGCCAATCTGCCCAGTACAGCCTCGGGCTTGGTTGATTGTCCACTTGCCATCAATCTGCTTTCCGGGAAAAACCATTATGCCGCCAATCGTGTATCCAACCGCATTGAAAGCCTCAAGTTCACGCTCCGGAATGAACAGCTTGACTCGCTTGTGCCACCTGAAGGTTGGTATGACAGCATCGCTGCTTAGCGAAAACTCCCCAAGGTTAGATTGATGGTATAAGTAATGCCGAGGAACTGTGTCGTTTAATTCAAACAACGAACCACAAGGCAACTCCTTGCTCCACAGTAACTTGTGATAGCGGCGCAATGTCTTGCTGTAGGTATCCGGATCTTTGCCCGGTGGGGTATCTCGCCTGAAATCAAAAGTTACATCAATATCCATGTGGATGTCGTCCATTTTTTCAGCACCACGTATGCCGCCTGACCTGTCTCACCTAACTAAAAGCGTTTTATAACTAAAAGCGTTTTATCAATAGTCCCGCTCTCAAAGAGGCAAGACTGTTGGATTCCAACATACTGTTATTTACTCTGAACAGGTTGATTTGGCAAGCGGGATTATTGATAAAATGTTGTTGAACAATGCCGCGAACCTTGGCCGAAAACCTCTGTTTTTGCTATGGGGTTTATATCGAGTGCTATCTGGTTCTGCAAGGAAAAATCGGTGTATTTTTTGAGGGGAATCATTATTATTTGGGCTTTTTTATGCTGCATATCTCCTGATTCTTTGATGCCCGAAGGAAAAGTCACTTTTGTGTCTGTTTCAAGGCGCACGCCAAGTGTATGGGTTGCTACCTTTTCCTTTATCACAAGTTGTTTCAGGTCAAAGGCCGTGTTCAAGAGGTATTCCAGGCAGACCCCTTTTTAATGGGAAGGATATAATCCATATATTCAGGTAATAGTTTATACAGCCTTGCCAGGCGGCCTTTTCCACATTTGGGGCATGCTTTGATATTGATGCCCGTAAGTCTTTGCATCATATCTTCCAGGGATTCAATATCTGGCTGGGTAAAATCCCGATCACCATCGGGTACCAGTTCTCTGATTTTTTTAATGTTGCTTTTTTTGTACCGGGGAGACAGAAAACCAAAGTGCCGGATTTTCTTAAACCCCCTGGGCAGCACATGGAGCAGGAACCTGCGGATGAATTCAGTGGCATCAAGCGTCATTTCTTTTATAGTGTTATTTTGTGCCCGGTCTTTCCAGGTAAAAACAACTTTCTCATTTTCAAAAGATTTGATGCGGTAATTTGAGATAGCCACTTTGTGCGTGTACCTTCCGAGGTATTCAAGGACTTTTTCAGGCCCGGAGCAGGGTGTTTTTGCATGACCGGACCATTTCTTCTTCCCAATGGTTTTTATCAGCCGATTAAACCCAATGGCAGATCCATATTTCGCTGTTTTGCCGGGGAACTTGAGTTCGCCTGCCTCATATAATTGCCTGAGGCCTTTGATGTAAAGGGTTTTGAATGCCTTAACCATTGACTGTGTCCTGAAAAGATAGTTTTTTTTGGACGGAGTCCAGGTCTCCCGGTCGTTTGACAGCACACCGCCGGGAACCAGGCAATGCAGATGAAAATGGTCCAGCATTGTTTGGGACCAGGTATGAAGCACACCGATGAATCCGGCCTGGCCCTGGAGCCGCCACTGGGGATCAGCGGTAAATATTTTGATCATCTGATTAACCGAAGAGAACAGCAGGTTCAGCAAGAGTCTCATATTGCACAGGATGATCGGGTTCAGGTCATGGGGAAGTGTAAACACCAGGTGATAATATGTAGCGGGCAACACCTCGGATTGACGATTGATCAGCCACTTTTCCTTGGTGATCGTCTGGCACTTGGGACAATGCCTGTTCCTGCAGGAGTTGTAGGCATTTTGCTGGTGGTTACAATGCGTGCAAAATTCAACATGACCGCCCAGAGCGGCTGTCCGGCAGGCAACGATTTGATTCATAACCTTTACCTGGGCGTGGGATGCGCTGTGGGTGTTTAAAAACTGTTTTCCTGAGTGTTTAAAAATATCGGCGATGTCATGTTTTGGTTTGCTGCTTTCAGGGCAGCGGTCAGTCTTCATTGAATCACCATATCCAGAGGACTGACGACCTTTGATATGGTTTCATTGCTGATGTGAAGATATTTGGCCGTTGTCCGTATGGAACTATGCCCCATCAGCCGTTTAATGACATGGGTGCTGGTCCCGTGCTCCAGAAGGTGTGTTGCAAAACAGTGGCGCAAGGTATGGATGCCTTTGCCTCTTGTGATCCCGGCTTTCTTTTTCGCCTTGTAATAGATTTGTTGTGCCGTTTCAATCGGCATGGGTTTTGTTTTTGTTTTACCAAAAAAAAGATATTTTTCCGGCCGGTATTCTCGCCAGTATTCTTCCAGAGCTTTCAAAAGCTGCTCAGACAGAAGTGTGTATCGGTCCTTTTTTCCTTTGCCTTGCTCAATCCGAAGCATTTGCCGGGATCTTTCTATGTGAGACGGTTCAAGTTTGACCACCTCGCTGACCCGAAGCCCTGCACTATAAACCGTTAATAAAAGAGTCCGATGTTTGAGATTGGTGCAGGAAAAAATCAGTCTTTTTACTTCATCTTTGCTCAGGGCAAGACAGATCTTTTTTATTCTTGGTCGGGGCGGTAAAGACAGATTAATGTCCCTTTGCAAAATACTTGTGTAAAAGTGTCTGATCCCCGAAAAGTGGACATTGCATGTGTTCCAGGCCAAGCCCTTTTCTTTGAGCATATACAGCAGATAATCCTGAACCTGATCATCGGTCAAAAGATCAGGTGATCGCCGGTAATACTGGGCAAGTAATTTTACCGCATTGATGTAAGCTGTGCTTGTTTTGGGTGAGTACCTCCGAAGGATAAGATGATTTTCAAATTTACGTCTGAGTTCCGTCATGTTGGCCTCCTGAAAATTAGGGTTAATGTTCAGGATATGATGGAACAACAAGGATTAAATATAAAGGGGAATTATACGGTTAGGGAGGGGGCGGCGGCCCTTCTCCGCGCAGCGGTTTTGTTCAACAAGTTATTGTGTGGTTCTGTGTATCTTGCAATTATTTTATAGTTTAACAATGAAAAAAAAAGTCAAGCATAATAATCCTAACTGGATAACAAACGAATTTGAACATTATCATAATTTGATATCATCATGATCAAAGTACCTGAAGCGCTTCAGAAAAAATATAATCTGCTGTTGATGAACAGTGATATTGCACAGGATCAATACGGCCCTTGCAAAAAATGGCTTCGATTTTACCTGAATTTTTGTAAAAAATATTCCCATGCATATGCGGATGCAAAAAGTCTTTTGCTGTTTCTGGAAAAACTGCAGAAAAAAAAGCAGACTCCTTCCCAGCAATCCCAAGCAAAAAAAGCTGTGGAATTATATTATTCCGGGATAGAAAAAACGGATAGCCCATCAGAAAATTCAATTCCCCTTGATAAAATCCATGAAGACATAAAAAGGTTTGAATCAAAGACAATTGAAGATCCTTGGCGTATTGCAGTGAATTCGATAAAAAATGAAATTGAACTTCGGCATTATTCAAAAAAAACATTAAAGGCCTACACCCTATGGGCTGAGAAATTCCGATATTTTACAAAAGATAAATTGCCGGAATCTTTAACACCTGAGGATGTTAAAGATTTTTTAACCTTTTTAGCTGTAAAGAAGAAAGTATCAGCCTCTTCCCAGAATCAGGCCTTTAATGCGCTGTTGTTCTTTTTCAGACATGTATTGAAGAGAGAGTTTGGAAAAATAGAAGGCGATTAAATGGGCGGTACGAAAATCAAAGCTTTTAAAAAGAGCCTCAGCCCACACCTTTCGCCATAGTTTTGCAAGCCATTTGTTACAGGCAAATTATGATATTCGTACCATTCAGGAACTTTTAGGGCACAATGATGTTCGAACCACAATGATTTATACCCATACCGTCCAATCAAGAACAATTAAGGAAACAAAAAGCCCCTTGGATTTATAGAAATTTAAGCCAATGGGGATTTTATATATAGTCCCCGGCTTATGTTCTGGATCTCGTTGTTCTGCTTTGCCCGATACAGGATGTTTCGGATTTTTGTATCGTTGATTCCTGTGCGTTCTTTTATCTCCTTGAATCCGATTCCTTTAACTCGCCGTCGTTTTACGATTTTTACAATGGTCTCGTAGTCTGGATCTTTTGTCATTGGATTTGTTTGACTTTTGGTCTTCTGATTGTTGGTCCTTTGGTCGTTATCCCCAGGGTCGTTTGTTTTCTTTTTTATGGGTACGGCCTTTGGTATTGAAATATCCTCCATTTCAATGCCAAAGGCGGATGAGAGATCGGCATTTCTAATGATTCGTTTGGAGCTTTTTGATCCGCCCGTTGACCTGGCCGTTGATCTGGCCCGTTCCAAAAGAGAGTCTGCCTCATCTTTCAAAGCCTGTGACACAAGGGTTTCCATCTTGACCCCCCTGAGGGTGAAAAAGAGTGAGGGATCATTGTCAAGTCTTGCTCCGACGCCGTAGAGGGTTGCCGCCACATGTTTACACATGTATGCGCTGTCCGGGCACGAGCAGCGGAATTTGATCGCAGAGGGGGAAGGGAACATACCGTTTTTTGAGTGGGTTAAAAGACTCTCCATGGACCTTGGAAGCTTGCCGTCCACAAGATCTCCCAGGGAGTCGATCTTTCCCTGGCATTCCTTTACAATGGTCGCCCATACAGTGGGTTTAAGCTTGTCGATGGTTATCTCGACCCTGTAGGGGATGGAGGTGGAGCCCTGGACAAGGGAGATGATTTTACCCGGTTCGATTTTAAGGTCGAGGACAGCACCGTGGCGCACATAGGAGCGTCCCCTTCCGATTCGGTTGGAATAGTCTGCATACCCTTCGAGGTTTTTGTTCCAGGAGATGCCCCACCAGGAGTTAGCAAGCTTTGTTCCCTGTATCTCTACTGGGGCAATGTCTGGATTTTTTTTCTTGAGTTGCTCTATCTTTCGGGCAGCCTTGGCCTGTCTCTGGGCAACGCTTACATATTTTGGATAACCATAGCTGTGACGACTCATTTTGGGTGCGACTCCTGGGGTTGGTGTTTATGGCTTATTCTTTTTGGTTTGATATAGTCTATTTGATGTTCTGGAGTTAGATCTTAAGGGTGAACAGCTCCAGAAGTTCATTATTGTTCATCTCGGTGAGCCATGCCCCTTTGGTGTCCGAGGCTGAGATTATCTGGTCGGTCAGCGCTTTTTTTTTCTCGATCATCAGGTCGATTTTTTCTTCGATGGTGCCCCTTGTGATGAACTTGTGGACGAGCACCTTCCTGGTCTGGCCGATGCGAAAGACCCGGTCCGTTGCCTGGTTCTCAACGGCCGGATTCCACCAGCGGTCAAAATGAATAACATGGTTGGCCCGGGTTAGGTTGAGACCTGTGCCGCCTGCCTTGAGAGAAAGGACCATAAAGGGAAGATAGGCTTTGCCCTGGAAGTCTTCAATGGCCCGCTGCCTTATCTTTATGTTGAGACTGCCGTGGATTACGCACCCACGAGCCTGGAATACGGTTTCTAAAAATGCTGCGATCGGAGCCACCATCTCTTTAAACTGGGTAAAGACAAGCACCCGTTCTCGCTTTGCATGAATGGTCTCACATAGTTCGCCAAGCCGGATAAATTTGCCGCTTTCCTCCGGAGCAAAATCGCCCGTGCCAAGATATTGGTCTGGATGGTTGCAGATCTGCTTGAACTTTACCAGGGCCGAAAGGACAAGGCCTTTTCTCTGTATGCCCTGGTCGCAGGATTCGAGCCGCTGCTTAAGTTCGTCTATAAAGTCGACATAGAGCACCTGTTGTTTTTTGGACAACTGGGGAAAGGTCTTCATCTCCACCTTGTCCGGAAGATCGGGCACAATGGTTTTGTCCGTCTTCATTCGTCGCAATATATAGGGAGCGACCACCTGTTTTAAACGCCCATAGCCTGCCGGGTTATCCTTGAGAGCCTTTGAAAAACGCTTGAACTCTGCGACTGTCCCTAAAAGTCCAGGGTTAATAAAATCAAACAGGGACCAGAGGTCTGACAGGGCATTTTCAATGGGAGTTCCGGTCATTGTTATCCGGGTGCGGGATTGAAGTTTTTTAACCGTTCTTGACTGTTTGGTCGCCGGGTTTTTGATGGCCTGGGCCTCATCAAGTATCAGGGTGCGCCAGTTAACATCCGCCATCCATCGGTGGCGCTGGACCATGGCGTAGGTTGTTATGACGAGGTCAGAGCCCTGCCATTGGTTTGGTTGGTTGGTTTTATTCTTGGTTCTGCTATTGGTTATGGCCCCTGCCTGTTTCTGGTATCCCGGATGGGCCACATAATAGTTCAGGTCTGGTAGAAATTTGTGGATTTCATTTTCCCAGTTTGAAATAAGGGAGGCGGGCACCACAAGTAACGATGTCTGGCCGGGTTCTCGTGTCTTTAACGCGCTTAAAAGGGCGAGGATCTGAACGGTTTTGCCAAGGCCCATGTCATCGGCAAGGCAGGCACCAAACCCAAGGGAATCAAGCGAGGCGAGCCAGTTAAGTCCCTGCTGCTGGTAGGGGCGAAGGTTTGCCGTGAATCCTTTGCCGCAGGATGTTTCAGCGATGGATTCAGGACGGCTGAGTTTGGAAATAACCTGTGCAAGCCAATCCCCGTTGGATATTTCAACCTGGGTTAAATCGTCAACGGAGCTGAGTTTTTCCGGGTTAAGCTTGAGCCTCAGAGCCTCTCCAATGGTGAGTTCGTGGTCATCGGCCATCTCCATGGCTGCGGTGTAGGCGGACAACAGACCCTCTAACTTTGCCGGGTCCACCTCGACCCAACGGTTTTTGATCAGGGCAAGCCCCTGGCTCTGGGCTAACAGCTCCCGAACCTCGTCGACTGAAACAGGCTCATTCCCGATAAAAAGCGTGGCATCCAAATTGATCAGGGCGTTCATACCCACAAGCGAAGGTTCCCTTGTGCCAAGGCTTATTTTAAGCGACGGAGCGGCACTTTTTTGTTTCCACCAGTCTGGAATCCGGCACAAAATTCCGCAATGCTCAAAATGGGTAACCTGTTTGAGGAACTCAAAGGCTTCGCCTGTGGTCCATGCCAGGTGGTGAAAGAGCTCGCCAGTTTCGATCATCTCCCCGAGCAAAGGGCTTTCAGATGCGGCCCTGTGGACCGTGGTCAGAAGCTCGAGCATCTTCTGCGGCTCATTCTTGTACTCTTCCAAAGCCCACTCAAGGGGTCTGTGTTTGCCCGAACCTGTGGCAACCTGGGTGTAGGTGGCTAAGAACTGGAAGGGGTAGTCGGAATCTTTACTCTCCACCAGATGGAAATAGACCCGTCCCGTCAGATGGATGTGGGGGCTAAGGCGGCCGAGATATTCTACGACCGTTCCTTTGTGCGCCTTTATCGCCTCGGCAAATGCCAGGTTGAGATCCCTCCATAGATCAATCAGGAGATCAAGATTAAGGTGTTCAGACCCTACCATGGGAGGGGCTTGCGGTACAAAGGCTTGGAGATCCTGGTCGGGGCATTCAACCTTTATTTTTTCCCTGAGGGTCTCAATGTCAGGCTCTTTTCTGAGCTCTTCCAGAAATTTTGCTCCGAGGGTTCTGAAAAAATCAAGGGAGGGGGTAAGGCTGATTCCAGGATCAGACGATCCGAGAACGATCAGCCATGCATTTTCACAGCTGTTTTTTTCTGGTATCGGTATTGAAAGTTCCGGTGTATGTATCCCGGTGTATAGATCGTAAATCTGCCTGCTCAAGAGGAGTTGCCCCTTGCCCGTTTTTTGTCGGGCATTCTCCCAGGTGAGGACAAGTGTGGCGGGGAAAAGGATCTCGACGTTCAACTCTTTGGGTTTTTCAGTCTTCATTTTCAAAGGGGTGGATCAACCGTCCGCTCCAGCAGCTCAAGGTTCCTCTGGTGAGATAGAAGGTTGAACTTGTGGGCGCTTGATATGGAGCCGTAGATGTTTCCGGCATAGAAGCCAGCCTCTACAAAGGCGATTGCTCCGCCAAGGGCGGGGTTCCCATTGTCAAAAGATTCATGGGCCGCAAGGATCAGGGCCGTGTTCAATAGAAAGCTTATAAGGGCATCCTGGTAGCGCTCGCAGTAGAGAAATCCCATACCCGGAAAGACCGCCGAAAGCCCCGCTATAGTGGGGCTTTTCTTTTTGATCTGCCGAATGGAAGAGATGGTCTCGTTCACCCGATCTTTACTGTATTCCTGGGCCCTGGCGCTGGTGATTTTATTGATATTGACCTCAGCCCTTTCAAGGTCACGGGGGTCCATGCTCTGGGATTGTTTGAGGGCCATCCATCCAAGGGCCGAATGGACCCGGTCCTTGGTTGCAATCTCATCGGTTAAGAGGAGCAGGTTTTGGAGAACGGTTTCAGCTTTTCCCTCCCTGCCCATTTTCTGAAAAGTTTTGGCCATCATGAAGTAGGATTCTATCACAAGGCTATCTTCGGAAAAGGGAAAGAGAAAGGTTTCAAAGGTCTTTACAGCCTCACCGTATTTTTCCAGGTCATAGTAAGCCTTACCTGTTAAAAAAAGAGCTTCTGGCACCCGTCTGTCCCCGGGGAAAAAATGGGTAAAACGTTTCAGTTCCACCAGGGCCAGGGAAGGGTCATTATCCTTAAAACATTGTTGGGCATATTCATACTGCATATCTGCATCGATATAAATCCCTTTTTTTTCAGATCCAAAGCCAGGATTAACATCCAGAATAAGCAGGGTGAGAAGGATAACAGGTATAAAAAGAAGAATAAAGGGTAGCGGGGGCACAAGTCGGCCGATAGCGGGATTGAGGAAGGTACGGTTCATGGCTCTTTGTACCACCAGAAGTCGTTGGCAGAAACAGGATCAAGAGTCGTTCTTTCTTTGTTTTTTATAATGTCGGGGGATATTCGTGTCTCATCCCTTCCGCACCGGACAAGCCTGTCGCAGGCCATTATCCAGCCCATGAACAGTCCGTGGCGTTGTACTGCCTCCCGGGTATAGGCCGAGCAGGTGGGATGCATGGGGCAGCGATCACCGTCCACCGGGGAGATGAATCGTTCGTAAAAACCAAGGATGGGATGGGACCCTGTTTGCTTTTTTTCAACATCGGGGTTCCCAGCACAGGCAATGAAAGGGGTAATCATTATTAATACAAATATAACCCACACCTCCTGACGTGTACAATGAAGCATAAAACTCGAAAATAGTCGACGGGGGACAGTGTATGGGGGCTCCTGTAACCGCATTTTTGGGCAGCCCCCTGTGGCCGCCCTCTGGGGCGGGCCCGATAAAATCGTACTACTCCTGGGTAACACGGAGCACCTCAGCAACGGTTGTTAAACCGGCCAGCACCTTGTCAACCCCGTTCTGGCGAAGGGTCTGCATGCCGTTTTCAAGGGCGATGGCTTTTATCTGGTTGGAATCAGATGTTTTAAGGATCATGGATTTAAGGGTATCATCGATAACCATTATTTCAAGTATCGCCTGCCTGCCTGCGTACCCCGTGTTAAAGCAGTTTGAGCATCCCCTGGCCTTGAACGCTCTGCACCCCCCAGGGGGGGGATCGCCGATTTTAAGCAGTGCAAGCTCCTGGTCGCTCAACAGATAGGACTCCTTGCAGGTTTCACACAGGATCCTGACCAGGCGTTGGGCAATGACGGCCTTGACCGATGAGGTGATGAGATAGGGCTCCACCCCAAGATCCGTGAGTCGGGTTACGGCCCCTGCCGAGTCGTTGGTGTGGAGTGTTGAAAAGACCAGGTGACCTGTGAGGGCCGATTGTATGGCAATCTCTGACGTCTCAAGATCCCGGATTTCACCCACAAGAATAACGTCCGGGTCCTGGCGTACCACAGATCTTAACCCTGCGGCAAAGGTGACTCCAGTTTTCCGGTTTACCTGGATCTGGCCGACTCCCATGAGGTTGTACTCCACAGGGTCTTCGATGGTGATGATGTTTTTATCCGGAGAGTTGATTACGGACAGGGCTGCATAGAGTGTGGTGGTTTTGCCGCTTCCAGTGGGGCCGGTGACAAGTACGATACCGTTGTTAAGGGTGATCAGTTCTTTTATGGTGGCAAGGTCTTGTTCTGAGAAACCAAATTGATCCAGTTTTAAAAGGGCTCCAGATTTGTTTAAAAGCCTCATGACCAGGCGTTCGCCAAAGGTCGTTGGCACTGTTGAGACCCGGATGTCGATCCTCTGTTCACCTATTTTAACCTCGAGCCTGCCGTCCTGGGGGGCTCGTTTTTCGGCGATGTTCATTTGGGCCATTACCTTGATTCGTGATATTAGGGCCGACTGGATCCATTTTGGAGGGGTGAGCATCTCGTATAGAATCCCGTCGATGCGGTACCTCACCTGAAGGCTCTCCTGGAATGGCTCGATGTGGATGTCGCTGGCATTGGCCTTGACTGATCTTGAGATGATGTGGTTGACCAGTCGTATGACAGGTGCGTCGCTTGTGTCGTCAAGAAGGTCCGCCGTCTGTTCGATCTCCATCATTATGTTGGAGGTGTTTTCCTCCAGGTCTTCCACCATCTGCTGAACATTGTCCGTGCTCTGGTTGTACATGGCGTTAATTGCGGCAAAAATTTCGCTCTTTGGGGCAAGCGCAAGCTCATAGGCGGTAAGGTTGAGGATGGCGGCAAGATCATCCACCGCCTGGAGGTCCGAAGGGTCGTAAATGGCAATGGTCGATGGGCTGTTTTTTCTGACCAGGGGGACCATGATCAGTTTTTTTAAAAAGTGGATGGAGACCTTGGTTGTAAATTCAACTTCGGTGCCCGTGGTGGCAAGCTCGGGTGTGAAGGCAATACCGTAGGTAGCCCCGAGGGCCTCCAGAATGGCTTTTTCCGGAAAAAGCTTGAGCTGAACAAGGGCTTCTGTGAATCGATCCTCTCCACGGTCGTAAATCGCCCCTAGGGCCCTGGCTCCATCCTCATCCACAAAGGTCTTCGTTCGGAGGTGTTCAACAAAGATCTCGACACTCAATTTTTTTCCTCCGGGGTCTTGTAGAGCTTTACGTCCCCCTGGATCACTCCGTCAATGGTCTGTTTTTTGATCTTGTAAAGTTCGGCTGCCTCAAGGGGGTTTTTCACCACCCTGGGGGTTAGAAAAACGTAGAGGTTGGTCTTTTCATCGCCCTTAGAGGTGCTTTTGAACAAATAGGAGAGGCCTGGAATATCGCCGAGGCAGGGCACCTTGTTTTCCGAGGAGGATAGGGTCTCATCAATGAGCCCACCGATCACAACGGTGTTGCCGTCCTCCACGATTAGGGTCGTTTCGATCTTGCGCTTCAGGGTGGTGGGGCGGTCATTGCTCGCTTGATTTGCCGAACTGTCAAGTTTTGTGACCTCCTGGAAGACGGTTAGTCTTACGAGCCTGTCCTTGCTGATCTGGGGAGTTATCTTGAGGGTGATACCCACATCCTTGTACTCGTAGGAACTGTAGGTGTCAGTGCCGCTTTCGGCGGCCGACCGGGTCTGGTAGGGAACGTTCTTGCCGATGGTCAGGGTTGCCTCCTCATTGTCGGTGGTGAGGATCTGGGGGTTGGAGAGGATGTGGCTGTCCTTGTCCTTCTGGTAGGCCTGAACAACTGCTCCGATGGAGGGAAAGGAGAAACCGTTGATTTTAATGCTCTCTCCCATGACGCCCGCGGTAAATCCTTGACTCGCTCCTGTGGCTGCAGCAGCTAAAATGCCGCTGCCCGTAAATCCTCCAAAATATGCTTTCTGATCCTTACCCTTGGAATCTGCATCAAAGCTATCGCCCACCTGCCACTCAGTTCCAAGCCCAAGTCCTGAATCTACATTCACCTCCATGATCAGACACTCGATATAGACCATGGATCTTGGGATATCAAGTTTCTGGATCACCTCTTCCAGCACCGGGTAATCTTCCTTTTCCGCCATGATGATCAGGCTGTTGGTGGCCTTGTCCGCCATGATTTTTACGGTATCCGAGATCACCGGAGCTGTTTTTTTCCCTTCGGCTGTCTGGGCGCTCTTCTTTACGGGGATCTCCTGGAGAACCTTGGCAAGGTTTTCTGCCGAGGCGTGCTCAAGGTAGTAGACCCGGATCTTTTCATCGCCCCTGGGAATCTCCTTATCCAGAAGCATCACAAGCTGTTTGAGCCGCTCTGTCTCGATATCGCTTGCCAGGGCCACAATGGAATTTGTGCGTTCATCCGCCACAAACTTCACTACCATGTCAAGGTCTGGTTTGCCCTTATCGGTTTGGCTTCTGGCCATGAAGATGGTCGATAGATTCGTGACAAGTTTGGCCGCATCGGCATTTTCAATGGGAATGACAGAGATCCTTTTCCCGATGCCCATCACATCAACGGCATCGATGATGGTCAACAATCGTTCAATGTTGGAAAGGGTGTCGGTGATTATCAACGTGTTTGTTTCGGGATAGGAAAGGGCTACGCTTCCCTTTGATATGAGTGGTGTGAACAGGATTTTAAGCTCGTTGGCCCCGGCAAATTTCAAAGGGATGATCCGGGTGACGATCCTGTCCCTGGGCGATTCTTTTCCCTCTGAGATTCTGGTGTCAATGTTTTCAGACCGGGCTTCGGGGGACGGGATGATCTTGATTACCTTACCCGCCTCGACAGCGGCAAAGCCATGGATGGAAAGAACCGATTCAAAAACCCCGTAGGCCTCTTTTATAGATATCTTGGAAGGCGAGATGATGGTGACGTTTCCTTTGACCCTTCTGTCCACCACGAAGTTTCTCCCAGTAAGTTCGCTGATGAACTTGATGAATACGTTGATGTCAACGTTGTTAAAGTCGATGGAAATGTGGTTTTCAGCAAGGTTGGCATCGGCAGAATGAGCGGTGGTCACCAGGGGGAAAAGGGATGAAAAAAGTATGATGGCAGCAATTGCCCATTTTGTTGCGGCTGTGGCCCATCTCCTGCTCCGGCCGTGCCGGTTATTGTTGAACATTGTAAACAATCTCCTTTATCTTACCTCGCCTTTTTATTTTGAGATTTGCCCCGGACGCCTGATTCAGGGTCTGGTACAAGGAAAGGGCATCGCTGATGGAATTTAACTCCCTGCCATCAACGCCCATGATTATATCTCCGTTCTTTAATCCGAGTTTTGTGAAAACCGGATTGTTACTCATTCCGTATATCAACAGGCCGTCGGGTTTTCCACCGGAAAAATGGGGTCGCACCCTTACCTGTTTTGCCAGGGTCTTCATGTCGTTTATGGCATCATCAATCACAGATCGCTCAACGGTTATGGCTGTTTCATCATTGTCAGGTTTTGTCATGGCAGGAGGGGGGGCGGCACTGCTCTTTGTACCTTCTGATTCCATCTTCAGAATCTGATCCTGGCCGTTGTAGGTAAGTATCACGCTGGATCGAAGTATTTGTTTCACAATGGCCCTGGCCACAGTGTCTCCCTCATGGTAAAGCATCTGGGGTTTTGCCTTGTCCTCCTGGATGACTGCAAAGGATTGGCTGCCAATCCCTGCCACAGTGCCCCAGAGCTTGAGATTCAGGGTCGTAGGGGCAAGCTTTGCCTTGTCTTGAATTTCAGGGCTTTTCATTTCAGCCGTGGTGGCGGGCATTATCGCTGCCTTGAAAAGATTTCGCTGGGTGATGATAGTGGATCTATCCTGGGATCTTTGTTGTTGAGCTCCAATCTTTAGCGCATTTTTATCCTCTCTCTCGTGGGTTGATATGGTGGATAGAGTAAAGAACGCATTCTCTATTTTGTCATACACCAGGGTTACGCTAAAATAGATGGCAACTGTTAAAAAGATGAGGTTTAAACATGTAAAAAGAGTTTTCATAACTTAAAAATGGGATTCTCCACGGTTCCTGAAACGGTAAAGGGGATGCCCCCGTTTTTTGTGTCCTGAAAAAGTACTTCAACCGAGGATATGCCGGCAAAGTTTGCAACATGGGAGGGATCGGGCCGGATTTCTCCCTTTAAGTTCAGCTGGCTTTTCTCCATGGGTAACTTAAGTGTTCCCGTGCCTGTAAGGGTTATGGACAGCTTGTCCCCCGGGGCGGAAAACCGGGTAATCTCAAATTGATCGTTGTCCATGGCAGCTGTTATGTCTACATGGGTGAAGGTAAAATCAGAGAACCCCAATGCCTGAACCAGGGGAGTGAGGATCGTAATCTTAAGGTCTGTAAGGTGTAATTCTGCCCTGGTCGATCCCAGGGGTTGATTCTGGGTATATTCAACGGTGCCGCTTAGTTTGAACAATGCTTCAAGATCGATTAAGCCTTTGCTGTAATAGACCTTGGGTATCTCAAGACCTGAAAACTCAGACAACAGTGTCATCGGGGACAGGGCTGTATCGGTGGGTGTTGAGATGGTGCCTTTGACGGTACCGTTAAGGGCAGTTGCTTTGAAGTTGATTTTTCTTGTTGAGCTGAACAGGGTTAAAATGTCGGGTGAAACAACAGCTGAGTCAAGGGAAAACCTGTTGTGATCCAATACGGTTACGACCGGGTTGGCTGTTTTAAATCCAGGAGGGATAACCGGTGTGACGGTAGAAAGCTCCACCTGGATTTTCGGTGTTATACGGTTGATGCGTTCCCCCAGGATGCGGCTCGCCGTTTCGCCTGGAAAGCGAAGATAGGCGATAAGGAAAAACATGGTCACGGCGTATGCCAGATATAGGAAGATGGTCTTGATACGCATCAGGCAGAATCTCCTTTTACAATGGTTTCAGCTTCGACTATGGCATCAATCATTGTATTGTCCCTGCCTGTCTTGGAGAGGGAGAGCGATCTTATCTGCACTTGATTGGACGAACTTTCAACCCCGTTGATGAAATCCACAAACTCTTTGAGGTATAGTGAATCAAGCTTGACTTTGACCATGGACACGGCGTATTCCCTGTTGGCGAGTGTCCTTGACGAAGGTTTCATATAGGCTACATTGTCCTTTACTCCGCTTTGTTCAGCCAGGGTGTCTATAAAGGAAAAAAGGGTGAAATCTGCCCCACGGCCCGAGATAGCAGATCTCTCAGCCCCTGTGCGTCCGGCAAGGATGATGTATTCGCGTTCAAGGTTCATGATTTCTTCCAGGACTATCTTTTTGGAGACAAGCCTCTGTTCAAGGGTTTTTCTCTTTTCAAGGGTCGGCAGGAACATAAACTGAACAACTATAAATGCCATGAGAAAACCTGCACATATGATCAATGCCTTTTTATCCCGATTTGAAATGTTCATATACAACGCATCCTGTTCGGTCTGTTTGGGCTATTGGATAATGATAAATTTAAATCGTACCCTGTTGCCTGTTTTATCTGCTGCCGCACTCTGAATTTCCACCTGCCTGAAGATCTCAGATGCCTCCAGTAAACCCTTGATCCGGTCTATGTCGTTGAAATTTCCCGTTGAACCGGAAAGTACGAGCCGCCTCTGGTTGAGAATCAACCTTTCGATTTCAACGTCAATGGATGGGGGTATCCTGTTGGACAGCTCCCCAAGGATCTCAACGCAACCCTTTTGATCTGTGAGCGAAGCACCAGTCCCTGTTGCTTCCAGTCTTGAATTCTGCCTTATCTGTTCCAGTTCTACTTTCATTTGCATCAGGGGGTCGACGATTCTAGTATTCAGTGGGAAATTTCTCTTGTAAATTTCAATGCCTGCACTGTCAATCATTGTCACTTTATTTTCCAGGTCGTTGATGTCCTGGTTGACCTTGAACATAAAAGAGAAAAAAGCCATCAGAGCAAAGACGAGCAATACGGTAATGTTAGTTGCATGGTGCTTTAAAATTGAATCTTTTGTATAGCGTTCCCGGCAGAAGTTTAAAACAGGCCGGGATGTGGCTTGGGCAACCGCAGCCGCAAGGGCATTGGGATATTCGGGCATGGCGGCCTTTTCAACCGGCCATGGAAGCGTAAGTTCAAGAGCGTTGATAAGGGCATCGGATTCTTGTCCCTGGGAGGTGATGATACAGCGTTCAGGAACAAAATTGCCGCAGGATTTGAGGTTTCCCCCCTGAACTGTCTGGTGTATGGCCTGGATCAGGGTGTCATGACTGTGGGTTTGACCAAGCGAACGCACCTGAAGGATCCTCTGCTCGGATGAAAGGCAGATGGTGGTGTGATCGTTGGAATGATCTATCAGGACAACGGCCTCGTTTTTCTTGTTTGTCCGGGTTAAAACATGGTCGGCTGCCACATACCCCTGGATGGTGATCAAAGAAGGCTGAAGCCCCATGGCCTTGAGGGGGGTGAAGTATGCATCGAGAACGGCATCTGGAACGGATGCCGTGAGTATCGATGTTCCGCTGCCGCCCTGGGCCTTGTCCGGTTTGGTAAAGTCCGATATATAGGCTGTATCGGCCAGAGCCAGGTTGGGTGCCAGCTCAAACGCCAGGACCTGGCGTATTTTTTTGGGTGAGGAAAACGGCAGGGTGATGTTTCTGAACGATACTAGGGACGATGAAATAGATATGGCAACGGCGGAGATTTCCTCAGAGGTTCGGTCAAGGGAGATCTCGTCCACAAGTTTTGAAATGGCTCGTTCAAAGTATGATTCGACGGTTTGATCGCCTGGCTTGTCTGTCTGGGTTGCGGCTTCTATCTGTGCGGTTTTTAGGGATAGCTCTTGCGGGGCAGTATTCTCAAGGGGTGCTTCCAGGGTGCCCGTGTTAATGTCAGAAGGTTGGATTTCAAGTTCGTCAAAGGGTATCACAAGGCTTTTGACCGTTAAAAATTCTTTTGCCTGTTTCTGAACGATAACGGCTGTAATCGAGCCTTTGCCTATGTCAAGTCCAAGAATCGTTCTTCTCATTCTAATTATCCCTTGTCAAACGAATGATTCTGCAAATCCATCGGTTGGTTTCCTTGTCCTTTTCCCTCAGTACAATGGCGGTTGCATCGCTTGTTCTGGTACCGATTGCGGCCGAACACTCCACCTTAAAAACAGTGCTTGAGTAGCGGATCAGACGTTCGAACTGTTTTTCCTCTTTCTCTGTTAGATCAACTACCGTTTTGTACCATCCCTTGTCAAGCGAGTTGACAAAGTCACCCTCGTCCTCTTGTTTTTGAGCCCTGAATTCAACAAGCTCCTGGGCCTGATCCTCCATGCCCGACGGAAGAAGGGCCATGAGGACCATTGCACTGGCAGTGTTGATGTTGATGGTTCCGGGAAACCGGTATCGGTTTTCCTCCACCAGCTGATCATCCATTCCAAACACGGTAAAGTTCTGTTCAAGCATCAGGTCCATACCAATATCCATGTTTTCGAGGAACGGGATTGCCTCACTTGCCCCAAGGCCCTCGGACAGTCCTTTGACCAGAAAGAGTTCATCCAGGAGGTCAAAGGGAGCGTTGGTACAAGTGTATGGGGGCTCAAGGGTCTGATAATAGGCTGATTCCGCCCCGGAAATTCCTGTTTCGAGATCATCGTCCCCAGAGTCAAGCCAGTCTTTTAAGGAGTTGATGATTTCGGCTGGATCTCGCTCATCTTCTGATTTGTCAGCCGAGATTATAAGGTCCAGAAGGCGTTCCCAGAGCATTTTCTGATCGTTGTTAAAGGCGTTGCCGGGAAATTCGGAAAGAAGGGCGTTTACCTGTATCTTGCCGAGCTCATCCATAATCGACAGTGTTATGTCACCTGACGGGTATCCCAGCGCTGCGACTGCCTGCTCAATCACCAGGGGGTCGGCCCAGGGCTCCTGAACCGAATCTGTTTCATTTTTATTGGCATCTTCCTCAAGAATTACCATGGCAAGATGTACCCCTGCCATGGCCATCTCCTGTACCACGAATCGGTCACCGAGCACAGAGGCAAGCTCTGTTGAGCGTCCGACCCTTTTTCCCAGTTCAAGACCTGCTGTGGAAAGTACGGCAATGAAGGCAAGGCATACCAGCAGTGCCATGCCCCTGGTGTCGGCCCCAATTGCTCTGGAAGTTTGGGGTTTGGTTGTCATTCTTTTGCCTTTCTTGCAACCACAAGGGGGATTTCAGTCTGAATGATGTTTTTTCCCTTACCCTGGAAATTGTCTTTTGACCACAGGGTAATCTTGACTCTTATGGATGATGGAAGCCTATATCCATAGGTGTCTGACTCCGAGTCCCACTCGTCATGTTCATCCCCATCGGCATCTATATAGCTCAATTCAAATCCTGATATGTCGTGCATGAGTACAGGGTCGCAGTCTGTTTGCCTGATCTCTTCAAAGGGCCTCAACCCGTCTGATCTGCAAAGATCAATCCGGTCGTTTTGATACCCCTGACGGGCCTGGGCATGACCTTGTCTGGTTTGATTGACCCTTGCATAATAAGCGATCCTTGCTACTCCGGGAATCTCTTTTGTTCCAAAGCTCAGATGGTTCAGGCTGGTAAAGGTAAGTCTTGAAAATTCAAACCCCGAAACCTGTTCCTTGACCCCATGGAACCTGAAGGGATCCTCGTCTGCTGCGGTTTTCGGGACTTTATATCTTGGGGGGAGGGTGATGTAAAGGGCGTTAAGATCCCTTTCAAGATGGCCCAGCAGGGTGTTTATTCTTTCGTTCCGGTTGAGCGTTTCGGTTACAACGGTTGAGGATGATAAAAAGGCGTTGAACGAGGCAAACAGGGTGGTCATCAACACCCCCAGGATGAGAACGGCAACCAGTATTTCCATGAGGGTAAAGCCTCTATCCGCTGCCAAGGTATCTCCAGGTGGTGGCGGTGAATATGTTGTCTCCATAAGTGATTTCAATGTCGATTCTTTTCAGCCGTTCTGCGGTTTTCTCCGGGATGATTGTTGAATCAAAACTCGGGTAGTCTGAAATCCGGGCTTGCCATTCATAGCCTGGAAACGCCTCTCCAAAATTTCCGGAAAGGGTAGATCCTTGTTTTATATCCCTTTCCGCCATGGTGATGGCCTGTCTGGCAAGCAGGGTTGCGCTTGATTGAAATTTGCCGTATTCAGCAAGGTGAATGGTCGAGGACTGCAACTTGAACAACGAGACAAACACAATGGAAATAAGGGTGAGACTCACCATTATTTCAAGCAGCGTAAATCCCCCGGTGTCTCTTGTATCGGTCATTTTAAGCATTGGTCAAAGGAGATGGAGCTCTCGTACAATTCAACCTTTGAAATAAAGGGTTCGACCATTATGGTGAAGTCATTATCCCCAGCCCTCAGATGGATCAACGCCATATCTGAATACCCCTGTTTGTAAAATCGTATTAAAAACTCATCCGTATATTTATTAGTATCAAGGGGCAGGGGGGGAAAAAACTCAACATTGACGAGCATTGTATTGCCGGAAAATTGAAATGCTCCGGTTTTTGCCTCCCCAGTCTGTTCCTCATCCATGGTCTCATCTGAAACCCAGACAATACCTGTATCAAGGTCCAGGTGCATCAGGTAATCCCTGTTGTCTGTGACAGCTCTTGTCTTAAGGGATTCAATCAGTCGAACGGTTGTGCCCAGGGCCTGGGTTCGTCCTGAAAACAGGTTGAAGTTGTGAAGCTTTGGTATGGCAAAAAAAAGGAACCCTCCCATTATGACAAGAACGACAATCAGCTCAATCAGTGTAAATCCCGTCTCATCCGGATGGTTTCTATTCAAGTTCCCAGCTCTTGATGTCCATATCCTTGCCTTCACCTCCCGGGGCGCCGTCCCCGCCATAGGAGATGATGTCAAAGTCGCCGTTGACGCCGGGGCAAAGGTAAAGATACTCCCTGCCCCACGGATCTTTTGGGATCTTGCCCTTCTCAAGGTAACCGCCTTCGTGCCATTTTGGCGGCACAGGTTCTGACGTGGGCTGTTCCACAAGGGCCATAAGTCCCTGTTCCGTGGTCGGGTAGTTGCCGTTATCCAGCCTGTATAGCTTCAGGGCCGTCTCAATGGTTGCGATGTCCATTTTAGCCTTTACCTGCTTTGCCTCGTCTGTCCTCCCCATGAGCCTAGGCACGATAAGGCTTGCCAGAACACCCAGAATCACAACCACTACCATGAGTTCAATCAGGGTAAATCCCCGCATATCCATTTTAACCCTTGACATCTGAATTGCCTCTCTTGCTTATTGTTCAACGGGTGGTCATCCGACTTCATCCCCGTCGTTGTTTGTTCGTGACTTTAAACTGTAACCTATCATTATTATCTTTTTGAGCAGAAATCACAAGGAAAAAGTAGGAGATTCAGCAATCCTTATTTTGAATAACAGTGTGGCTTGCAGGTTGCTGTCAGCAAGGTATATCTTTTTTCACAAAACCGTGGGTGATGCCACATAGGATCTGCATCCACGACCTTGACCGGCTCAACCCCCCCCCGTCCCACGTCCGACAGTTGCACCCATAATATTTTGCAGTCGAATTTTGCTTGACACACAAGCCCTAACGACCTAAATACAGTTCCTTCTCAATGGAGACCTGCTCTTCAACAGCCTGGTGGGGCCTTATCGAGTGACCTGCGGAAACTAAGTTAACCATCGACTTGGCTGGGTTGGATAAGCAGGGAAAACGCCGGAATCTCATGGGGTTTTGGGGCTGTTATATGTCCCATGGGGGCAGGGCATGCAGATGGAGTGAAGATTCAGTTTCCCTGTTTTGTATTGATCATTTTTTCCGGCAGTGTTACTAAAAGTAAAAATTGTTAAAACCTCCAGGGGTGAATTTGGGGTGAATTTGAAACACGAGGAGAAAAATGTGAGATATGCACTCAACCTTATGATTTTTTTTCTAACCGCTTTAATGTTGATTTCAGGAAATGCGTTTGGGGAAACCGTATATGTCAAGGGCGTGATGAAGATCACCATGCGGACAGGACCCGGTGTGGAGCATAAGATTGTTGCCATGGTGGAGTCGGGGGATACCCTCGAGATGGTCGAATTCAATAACGACTGGTCCAGGGTGCGCAACTCTAGTGGTAAAGAGGGATGGGTTCTAACACGCTTTGTAACTACCGATGTTCCGGTTTCCCTTGTCGCAGCGACGCTAAAACGGGAAAATGCTGTTTTAAAAGAGACACTGGATGAGGTCAAGGCAGAGAATGCAGAATTGGCCGGGGTCAAGGCAAAATTTGAAACCCTGGAGAACTCCTATTCAATGCTGAAAAAGGAGGCAGCTGAATTTTTGTCCCTCAAGCAGAAATACAAGGAGATGACTCAGACGTTCGAGGATCAGCAGGATCATATTGCAGCCCTTGAACGACGCCTGGGCAAAGAGGAGATCAAGTGGTTTTTGAGCGGAGCAGGTGTCCTTGTTGCAGGTATCATCCTCGGCATCAGTGCGAGAAGGAAAAAAAGAGGCTCTCTCCTGTAAGTTGGGGTATTCAATTCATGGCTTGTGGGACTCTTTTTTTGCTGCAAACAGGGTGACAATTCCCAAGGTCATGGTTTTCCATTTTACATCGGTAAATCCAGCTTTTGTCATGATTTTTGAAAATTTTTTCCGGGGGGGGAAATTCAGCACTGAGGCCGGGAGGTAGTGGTAGGCATTGGAGTTTTTAGAAAAAAGTGTTCCAATTGAGGGGAGTATCCGTCTGAAGTAAAACAGATAAATCTGTCTGAAAAGTTTATTTTCAGGGGCTGTGAGTTCCAGGACAATCATGGTGCCGCCGGGTTTGAGGACCTTATAAAATTGTTCTAACGCGCCTTGTCTGTCCATGATATTCCTGATCCCAAAGGCTATGAGAACGGCGTCAAATCGATTGTTTTGAAAGGGCAGGATCAGGGCATTCCCACACACAAGGTCTATGGATTGAAAGCTTTTGTCCTGCTTGATCTTTTGTTGTCCAAGGGCGAGCATGCCCGGTGAAAAATCAGTGCCGATGATGGTTGCCCCTGTTCCGGTCTCTCTTTTAACCGCCATTGTTACATCGCAGGTGCCGCAGGCAACATCAAGAACAGCGCCCTTTGAAGGTATCTCTGCCGCCCGGACCATTTCCTGTCTCCAGTGTACATCCTGTCCAAGACTCAGGAAATGGTTTAAAAAGTCATACTTCGGTGCAATACTGTCAAACATCTCCCGGATAAAATCAAGCTCCATGTTCATCGTTGACAATCCTGATTAGTGAGTTAAATTATGATGATTTTGTAATAGCAGGTATGGGTAGCATATTATCTAAGGAATTTCAATCTTTAACGGAAAGGCTCTGCCGGCAGAACCGGGCAGTGTCTGATTGCGGGAAACATGTCGGGAAAAAGAGATTATTATGAGGTCCTTGGTGCTTCAAGGAATGCTGGGAAAGATGAGTTGAAATCTAAATATCGGAAGCTTGCCATCCGATTTCATCCGGACAAGAATCCGGGCGACAAAGAGGCTGAAGAGAAATTCAAGGAGGCTTCGGAGGCCTACGGGGTTCTTTCGGACGACAAAAAACGTGGTATTTATGATCAGTATGGTCATCAGGGGCTGGACAGTTCGGGTTTTTCCGGTTCTCAAAATTTTGATGATGTATTCTCAAATTTTGGAGATATTTTTGAGAACTTTTTTGGCTTTGGAGGCGGCGGTCGGGGCGGCCGGGGAGCAAGGGTCCAGCGGGGGGCAGACCTTCGATACGATATGACCCTGACGTTCATGGAGGCAGCCTTTGGGGTGGAGCGTGAAGTCGATGTTCATAAGCTTGATCTTTGTGACCTTTGCCAGGGGTCGGGGTGCAAAGAGGGTACTGAGCCTGAAACCTGCGCCCAATGCCAGGGCACGGGTCAGTTCATCCAGAGCCAGGGGTTTTTCAAGGTAAAGACCACCTGTCCCTATTGCCGTGGCAAGGGAAAATCCATCCCCAATCCATGTCCCAAGTGCGTGGGAGCAGGTATGATGGAGGTCACAAAAAAGGTCTTGGTCAAGGTGCCTGCCGGTGTTGATAACGGCTCCAAGTTGAGACTGACGGGGGAAGGAGAGGCAAGCGCAAGCGGCGGACCAAAGGGGGATCTTTACGTTTTTGTCCGGGTGGAGCCCCATAAGCTGTTCAAGCGTGACAACACCAACGTCCTGTGCGTGGTCGAGATATCCTTTGTCCAGGCTGCCCTTGGGGCAGAGATAACCATTCCGACTCTGGATGGTGAACAAAAGCTTACCATTCCCAAGGGAACACAGTATGGGGAGACCTTTAAGTTCAAGGGGCAGGGTATTCCATCCCTCAGGTCTGGCCGCAGGGGAGATCAGATTATCCAAGTGGATATCCGGGTTCCCACCCGGCTGACCAAAAAGCAGGAAGGTCTGCTTCAGCAATTTGACAAGCTCAACTCAAAGAAAATTTCTAATCGGTTGAGAAATCTTTTTAAGAGTATTTAAGGGGACTGGAAGAAAATAATATGCGCATATTGTGCAGGACGTTTAGGCATTCTAATTTTGGATATCAGAGTGGGGGGAATACAAACTGTCACCTGTGGTGTAAAATTAAAATTGCTGTTAAACTGAAGGTGAAATAAAATGTTTGAGTTAAAGGTGAAGACCCATTTTGCAGCGGCCCATAAGCTTGCCATGGTTGGGGAAAAATGTGAGAACCTCCATGGTCACAACTGGGATGTGGAAGTTTATGTGGCAGGTGAACAGCTTAATGAGGCGGGGGTCCTTGTGGATTTTGGTGAGATTAAGCGGGCGGTGAGGAAAATCATGAAGGAGCTTGATCACAAATACTTGAATGAGTTGGAGGTTTTTGCCCATGTGCAGCCTTCATCCGAGCAGATCGCAGTCTATATTGCCAACCAGTTGAAACCCTGTGTGGCTGAGTTTGATCCGCCGGTAAGGGTCTCAAGGGTTTCAGCCTGGGAGTCGGCCAATGCCTGTGCAACCTATATTCCTTCCTAGTATGTGCCCATTAATACCATGAAGAGGACGGTTTAAAAGGTACGGAATGTGGGAGGTTTTATTCAGGTCATGGATCTAGAACCCGGCAAAGGCCATGAGATCATCCCGGGTGATCAGGGCTGATACCTCTTTGACTTCCTGCCTGATTTTATCAAGCCCCCCCTCCTGGCGATCGATGAGCGTTATTACCTTTATAACGTCGAGACCCTCGTCCCTTGCCCTTTGGACTGCTTTTAGGGTGGACCCTCCTGTGGTGACAACATCCTCCAGAATAACAACCTTTTCCCCGGGTTCCACATCTCCTTCAATCCATCGAATCATGCCGTGATCCTTCTGTGCCTTTCGGATGGAAAATGCCTTGATCGGATGACCCTTGAGATGGGAGGTGAAGGCGGTTGCAACCGCTATGGGGTCTGCACCGAATGTCAGACCTCCAGCTGCTGTACACTGGGAGTCTTTTATGGCGTCGAACATGAGGTGACCCACCAGGAACATCCCTTCAGGACTTAAAATGACCGGCTTGCAGTTGACGTAATAACAGCTGGTCTTGCCCGATACAAGGTTGAAGATGGGGGTATCGCTATATTTAAATGATTTTTCCGACAGAAGTGCCAGAGCTCTTTTTTTCATTTGATTTTATCCTTTTATTTTGGTTATAACCGGCAAATGTAAAGCCTTCACTGAAGGAAGAAGCCGACATGCGGGGTTCAGTGAAGGCCATTTGTAAGGAAAACTGTTTTGCAGCACTCCTTGACATGGGCGGGGTTATATCAGTAAATTCCCAATGAGTCAATTATACTAAGGTCTCCAGAAGTATTAAACCATTCAAATGGATAACAAAGATTCCATGATCAGAATGTTCAACGTATCCAAGCGGTACGGCAAAAAGTATGCGGTAAAGGGTATTTCCCTGGAGATAACCGCCGGAGAGTTTGTTTTTTTAACCGGCCCCTCAGGGGCTGGAAAGTCCACTATCATGAAAATGATTTATCTTGCGGAGAGGGCAAGTGACGGGCAGATCATTGTCGACGGCATGAATCTTGACAGGATTTCCCATGCCAGGGCTCCCCTCTTAAGAAGGCGGATAGGCGTGATCTTCCAGGATTTCAAGCTGATCCCGAACCGGACCGTGTTTGCCAACGTGGCCCTGGTCCTTGAGGCGGCCGGTGAACGTCCCGGGGTGATTAAACCTAGGGTAATGGAGGTTCTTAAAACCATGGGGATAGATGGCAAGGCCAATGCCCTGCCGCCGTCTCTCTCCGGAGGAGAGCAGCAGCGGGCTGCCGTTGCAAGGGCTGTTGTGGGAAATCCCGGGATCATTCTTGCCGATGAACCAACGGCAAGCCTGGATAATCGGTCTGCCCAGGCGGTTCTTGATTCCCTCGTGCAGTTTCACGCCATGGGGACAACCATTCTCATTGCAAGTCACAACATCCAGATGGTCAGCAGCCTTTCCAGGGCAAGGAGTATTTCCCTTGTTGATGGTTCCCTGGGGTAGTGGGTATAGGGTATAGGGTCGTGTGTGGTGATTGGTTGGGGATAGACAGTAAAGAAATGGGGAAGGTTATGTATCAATACTTCAGGCGGGCTGTCTCAGACATGCTTTCCAACCGGTTTTTGAATTTTGTCACCATTGTTACCATTGCCCTGTCAATTCTGGTGGTTTCAACCTTTGTTCTTTTTTTTGAAAATGTAAACCGGGTAATTGATTCCTGGCACCGGGGATTCAGGGTGGTTGCCTATCTTGACCAGGGGTTTGTCCCGTCAATGGTTCCTGAGCTTATGGCAAGGGTTCAGGCCATGGGCAATACCACGGATGTTCGTTTTATCCCAAAGGAGGAGGCCCTCAAATCCCTCAAGGATGCCATGACCACGACCAGCGCCTTTTTTGATACCTTGGAAGAAAATCCACTTCCCCACGCCCTTGAAATAACGATAAATGCAGAAGTCCTTGAATGGAGTGGTATTGCGGCCTTTGCCGGGGCTGTTGATGGACTGCCCCATGTGGACAGCGTTGAATATGGTGAGCGCTGGCTCGGTCGTTTCCTCACCTTTCTTACCGTGTTCAAGATTATCGGTTTTGCCATGGGGAGCCTGTTTTTCATGATCGCTCTCTTTATCACGGCCAACACCGTGCGTCTTGTCCTCTATTCCCGCCGCACCGAGGTCGAAATCATGCGTCTTGTGGGTGCAACGGATCGATTTATCGTTACTCCCTTCTACATCCAGGGGCTCATTCAGGGGGTTTTGGGTGGTCTCGCAGGACTGCTCATACTGTCTGCCGTATTTTTTGTCATCTCTTCAAATCTTGGGCGTTCAGTTGCCCCGGAAATGATGTTTAGTCTGCAATTTCTGTCCGTCAAATACTGGCTGATCATAATTGCCAGCAGTGCTTTTTTGGGGTGGCTTGGATGCTGTCTTTCATTAAAACAGTTTTTAAAGTATTGATCTTTATTCCTGGATTGGGCCTTTTACTTGCCTTTGCAGCGGGTCTCTGCCCGGCCATGGAGGTAGGCAAAGGGGGTGTTGTATATGTTGCTTCGAAATCCGGGGAAGGGGCTAGGCAAAAAAGCTCCAAGGTGTACGAGGTATCCAAAAAAGAGGTCCTCGAACTCCACCAGAAAATTGCCCGGAAAGAGAGAGAGGTTGAGGTTTTTACCCAACGGGAGGCGACAATCATTGAGGGACTCAATGACATCGAAATGGTCATTGACCGTATGGGCAGATCCATTACAGCTCTGAACCGGGAACTTGAAGTGGTTAAAGATCAGATGGTCGAGGTGACTGGAAAAAAAAGGGCCCTGGCTGAGACCATCGATAAAAACAGGGACTATGTAAAGGCAAGGCTAAATGCCCTTTACCGGGTCAGGATGATCGGGCGGATGGCCCTTGTCACCATGCCCGACTCCATTTTTGATTTTTTTATTGAGCAGAACGCTCTTGAAAAAATTCTGGTGGCAGATTTTAAGTTCATGGATATCCAGATGATTGATATGGAGCGGCTTGCAGCTGAATCAAAAAAACTGGAAGCTCTGGATTTGGAGAAGCAGCAGCTCGAGGCAGATATAGTTCATCAGATGGGGGTAAAAAAAGAGGAAGGTGAACGACGAAAGGCCATTTTAAGTGAGATTCAGGGGAAAAAAAAACTTGAGCTTGCCGCCGTTGCGTCCCTTCGACGGTCGGCCGAGGTGCTTGAGCAAAAGATGGCCGCCCTTGATGCCATCGCACATGTTGACAAGGAGGGGTTTGCCCTGTCTAAAGGCTTTCTTGAAATGCCTTTGCAGGGAGAAATTATCACATTCTACGGTCCTTCACGGAATAGTGATTCCTCCTCCTTCACATTTGAATCAGGAATTGATATAAAGGCAAAACGAGGCGAGCCTGTCCGGTCTGTGTTCAAGGGAGAGGTTTTATATGCGGAATGGCTCAAGGGATATGGAAATCTTATCATTATAAATCATGGTGATAACTTTTATACTCTGTATGCCCATGTACAGGAGTTTTTCAAAAAAAAGGGTGAAAGGGTCGATACTGATGAGGTAATTGCATTGGCAGGCGATACCGGGTCCATCAGGGGAGCTTGCCTTCACTTTGAGGTGAGGCACCATGGACGACCGGTGGATCCAATGGAATGGCTCAAAAAAGGAGCGTAATATGTTCAACAGAGGAATAAGAAGGATCAGGCTATGGCTGCCTGTGATTGCATCTGCCCTTGTGATAATAGTGGGAGGGGGTTTTTATAATTCTCCCATGGCAGGGGATGAAAAGACCTATCGATCCTTAAAGCTTTTTTCCGAGGTTTTAGAGGAGATTGAGGCCAATTATGTGGACAGTGTGGACAGTGAAAAACTCATCCAGAGTGCTATCAAGGGTATGGTGTCAAGCCTTGACCCCCATTCCACCTTTATGCCGCCGGAAGCGTTTGACGAGCTCCAGGATGACACAAAGGGAGAATTCGGCGGTATTGGGATTGTGATCTCCATGAAAGATGGACTCCTTGTGGTTGTTTCTCCCATTGAGGGAACTCCGGCCTACCGGGCAGGCATAATGGCGGGGGATGTGATCGTTAAAATAGACGGCGAAAGCACCCGGGACATGGAGCTGTGGGAGAGTGTCAAGCGCATGAGGGGACCAACGGGGGATGACGTGGTGCTTACCGTGGTGCGGCCGGGAACGCCTGATCCCCTGGAGTATACCTTAAAACGAGACATCATTCCAATGGAGAGTGTCAGGAGTACTACGCTGAAGCCGGGTTATGGTTACCTCTGGATCACCAACTTCCGGGCCAACACGGCAGAGGATGTGGAAAAGGCCCTTGCTGAACTTGAATCCCACGATGTTCCTCTTAGAGGGCTGGTCATGGATTTGAGAAACAATCCGGGCGGACTTTTAAATCAGGCAAACGATGTTTCGGATCTTTTCCTTGAGCGGGGAACCATTGTATCGATCAAGGGGCGGCTGGAGCAGCACACCGAGGTGTTTGAGGCGTATCCCAGTAAAACCCTGCGCGACTATCCCTTGGTAGTGCTGATCAACGGCGGAAGCGCCAGTGCCTCGGAAATTGTTGCAGGGGCCCTCCAGGACCATGGAAGGGCATTGATCCTTGGCACCACCTCCTTTGGTAAAGGATCGGTCCAGAGTGTGAAACCCCTCAAGGAAGGGTTTGGACTGAAATACACAATTGCCAGATATTACACGCCCAATGGCCGGTCAATCCAGGCTGAAGGGATCAAGCCTGACATTACAGTCCCTTTTTCCCTAATTGAGGATAAGGAGGAACAGCCTTCAGAAACCGCCTTTGACAGGCTGGTAAGGGAAAAGGATCTGAAGAATCATCTGGAGCCTGAGACCCCGGGGGAAAAATCTGAAAAAAATCCTGATTCATTGATTCAGAATCAGGAGATAGAACCTGTCCCTGGACATGGAATAATCAGCCTTGACCGCCTGAATCATGACGCCCAGGTGCAGAGGGCATTGGAGATCCTCATCAGCTACGGGGTTTTCAGCGCCTTGAACAAGAGTACAGCCGGTGCGAATTAGGGATGGCTGCAAAGAAGAAGACCCCAAAAAAACCTGTCGGCAAGGATTCAAAAAAAATCACAAAGGCAGCCAGGGGCAAAAAAACGGTAAAGAGATCCCTTGGCAATGAGTTGAAAAAGATTTCAACGGCAATTTTAATCCTCATTGGTGTGGTCTCCATAATTGCAATGGCAGCCGATATTTATATTGGTCGCCATGGGGGTAAAAGTACTAAAAAAGAGGTTGCAACAGTTGAGTCGATAAAGTCTGAAAAGATTAAGGAGGCTGAGCCCGATCCATCCCGGGGAAAGCAGCGGGTTTCAAGAAAGCCCGATCCGTCTGGAGAACAGGCTCACAAGGCCCAACCAGGGAAGCAGGCTAAACAGACCCAACCAGATAAAAGGGTGGTAAAGTCCCCTGTTCATCCGATTTTTGAGGTGTTTGACGATGAGCATGAAGTCCCTGAGCGACTTCCCTCTAGGGTGAAGCCTGGTTTGCAGGATAAGGCCCCAAGGGTTGTAATTATCATCGATGACATAGGGTTCGATAAAAAAATATCCCTGGCCATGGCAGGCCTTGATCCAGATATTACCCTTTCCATTCTTCCGGGAGCTCCCCATGCAAAGGCCATTGCCGAGGCGCTCCATCAAATGGGAACCGAGATTCTTCTCCATCTGCCCATGGAACCCATGGAATATCCAAAGGTGGACCCGGGTCCCGGAGCTCTTTTATCGACCATGACGCCGGACGAGCTGCTCTATCATCTTAGGGAAAATCTTGATGCCATCCCCCATGCGGCAGGCGTTAACAACCACATGGGGTCTAGGATGACGACCCTTTCTCCCCAGATGAAGCAGATATTCACCGTCTTAAAACAGCGCAACCTATTTTTCATCGACAGCCTTACATCAAAAGAATCCCTTTGCCGGCCCTGCGCTAAACTTTTACAGGTCCCCTTTGCCCAGAGGGATGTGTTTCTTGACAACGTTCAGGATCAGGACTATATCAAAAAACAGCTGGATATCCTTTTAGATATTGCAGTACGCCATGGAACTGGCATTGGCATAGGCCATCCCTACAAGGCTACCTTTTTGACCCTTAAATCGGAAATGCCAAGGCTTAAACAAAAGGTGCGGATCATTCCGGCCTCCGCCCTGGTGAGTATTCCGGGATAGGCCTGGTCTTTTCTACAACCATGGCAACCCATTCCCCCTGGGCTGTGGTCTTGACAAGGGTGAAGCCGTTGTCTGCAAGGGCAGTTTTAACCCTGTCTGCCCAGTCGTTTATGATGCCCGACAAAATTGCCCGACCTTTCGGGGCAAGCCTTGTTTTTATCTCCGGCAGAATCTTGATGATGACTTCAGCCAGGATATTGGCCGTTAGCAGGTCAAAACGCTCCTGGGGATATTGATCAAGGGTTGTGCAGGATATCTCGAAGGATCGAGGCGGGATTTTATTCTGTTCAAGATTTTTTCCGGCAATCTCAACTGCCACCCCATCGTTGTCAAGGCCCTTGAGGGTTCCGGCCCCTAGCTTTGCGGCTGCGATCATTAAAATACCAGAACCTGTTCCCACGTCCAGAAACGAGGCCCCTGGCGTCATCTGTTCCTGGATCAGAGCAAGGCACATGGAGGTAGTCTCGTGGGTCCCCGTTCCAAAGGCCATGCCAGGATCGATGTCGATCACGATATCGTTGGGCAGGGGTTGAAATTCACGCCAGCTGGGCCGAATCACAAGGGTGTCTGTCACCCTTGTGACAAAGAAAAAATTCTTCCAGGACTCGCTCCAGTCCTGGTCTTCAACAATTCTGGTGGAGACTGTGACCTTAATTCCTTCAAGGGCAGCTGCCTTTTTTTCAAGGTCTGCAATGAGGTTTTTAGATGGGGGAATGTCGGGCAGGAACCCGGATATGGAGTGGGTGGAGGGCTGTTCCAAGGCATTGCTCCCAAAACCTTCGTCGGGTTCTGCCAGGGGCACCTCACACACCAGTCCCCCAAGGTCAAGGTCAAAAAAAATCTGTGAGACAAGCTCTTCGGCAAGATCCATGTTCTCTGCTTCAAAACGGGCGTTAATTTTTATCCATCGCATGGTGATTGACTCTGCTCTTGATTTATCGGGTTAACTTCGGTATCAAACAAACAAACAAAATGAATTTTATGTTTATCAGTATACTGCCTAGGAATAAAGTAATTTACAAAAAAACACGTGTTTCATATAACCCAGATGACAGGCTATCCTGTCACAACGAATAATGAAAAAGCAGTTGCTGTTAACACCCAGTACCCAGTACCCAACACCTTCTTTTTTTATAAGAAACTCCCGCCGAAGCGTTGTTATTGGCGGTGTTTCAATATTCGTTGTGGCCGGATGCCTCTCTCGCTCCGGCCGTGCCGGTTTATATAAAAAAATGATCGTTGAGTAAAAGGAACAGCAGAGCGCTATGGATGTCGAAAAATTTTCCGTGAATCCCTATGAAAATCTCTTTATCTACTACCTTGAAGGCATTCCCGATCGTATTCCGGAAGGGTTTGACGGAGTGGGATTTATCGGCAACTGGTGTGAGGAAGGCTCGTCCTTTCTTTTTTTCTCCCAGGCGGTTGACCGAGAGGTTGCGGCATTTGTAGATGGCGACCACCGGCTGACCCTGGTGGACTCGTTCCAGATGAGCTGTGAGCAGTGGCACGGGGAGGCCATTGAGTCCTACACAATCGGCAGCCTGTGCATTTCGCCTCCCTGGAAAATTCCCTTTGTGAATAAATCCGGAATTCGGCACATCCTGCTTGACCCGGGCGTGGTCTTTGGAACGGGCAGACATCCCACCACCGAGTCTTGCCTGGTTTATATGGAGACGCTTTTCTCTACCCGGCAGATTAAAACAGTGCTTGATATCGGCACGGGAACCGGGCTTCTTGCCCTGGGGGCCGCAGCCCTTGGGTGTGAACGGGTGCTTGCCCTTGACTTCAACCTTCTTGCCGTCAAAACAACCCTCAACAATGTAAGGATCAACCATTTAGGATCCAAGATTCTATGCATACAGGCACGGGCAGAGGATTACATCGAAACACCTGCTGATCTTTTGGTGGCTAACATTCATTATGATGTTATGAAGAACCTCATCACCACCCCGGGGTTTTTAGTAAAGCCATGGTTTGTCCTGTCCGGACTCTTGAGAAGCGAGGCTCGAAAGGTGATCGACTCACTTGAAAAAGCCGGAGTCACCATCCTTGAAACCAGCTGTCCGGATGGTGTGTGGACCACTATTTTTGGGAAAGGGGTATTTTAGGCACGGGGGCAGAAAATCTTTCTTTCGGGGGGTTGAAATAGCCGTGGATAAGGTTGGGAAACAGCTCCTTTAACTCGGCGATGATCCATGCCATTCCAAGGGCCGGGCTCTTGCCCCCGGCCTTTTCCATTATGGCGCAATAGGCCCTGGGATCGAAGTTCATGTTTCTCCACTGGATCATCTTGACCGGGTGGTCGGCAAGGAAGTTTTTCAGGGCTGTAAATTCAGCTGCACAATCGGTCACCCCGGGGCAGTTAAGGTAGTTGATCGAGACAAATTTTCCCATTTTCCCCGCCGTGTCGATGCTTTTTACCACATCCTCAAACTTAAAGCTTTTAGGTCTGAAATAGGCGGTGTAGCATTCTGGCCTGACCGAGTTCATGCTGACTCTGACGGAATCAAGGCCTACCCTAAAGAGCCGCTCAAGACGGTCGGGCATACCGGCATTGGTGTTCATGTTGATGGTGCCGCAGTCCGTTGCTTTTCGAATGATCTCAATGGCAGGTTCTATCACGTGGAATGCTGTGAGGGGATCGCCTTCACATCCCTGGCCAAAGCTTACCACGCTGTTGTCTGTTTTGTTGATGTGTTCCAGGGCCACCTGGGAGATTTCAACGGGCGTAGGGGTGAAGGCAATTCTCTCCTGGCAGGCCACAAGGTTGTTCGTCTCCTGGAACGAGATGCACCCCAGGCAGTCGGCATTGCAGGTCTTTGCCGTTGGCAGGGGAGCCTCGAACCGGCCAAGGAAAAAATTCTTGGCAGCAGGACATCCATACTCGAGGCCGCAGCGCTCAAGGTGGCGCATGAGCCTGTTCTCGGGATAGATGGTACGCATCTTTTTCACCCCCCGTTCCACACCCTCCCTTGGCATAAGCCTTAAATCCTGGCGGGGTTCCCTGTCTACCTCAACGGCTGCTGATCTGAAGCCTGTGCCATCCCATGCAACGGCCCCATAGGAGAAAAGGGGCAGCAGATCCTTTGGTTCCGTGGTTTCATAGGCGCAGAAATATCGGTTGACATTGCCGGGTGAGTTGAAAACGGCAACCGGATAGATGGGTTCTCCGGGGGAGTAGGGGTTTTCATGGAGGGTTTCAAATTGATCGGTCGTAAGGTTGAATACCAGGGGTTGTCTGTCCGGCAGCATCATGAGCTCACTGCCCGAGGGCATGTCAATGGTGTGATTCCGAGTCAGTATCAAAGGTTTCTGGCCTGCCATTGCAACAGCTCCAAAACCTTCAAGTTCAAATATTTCGCCCCTGACGTTGGCCACTAGCGGTTCCAGGAACATGGAATCTGGCGTTTTGTTTTGGTTTTTTTTCTGCATGTGCTGGATTCCATTCTCGGCCTTGATCATTTATGATGGCCATTTGTCGTATTCTTTGTCCAGCTTCAACAAATAAAGGGCAGGGTAGCAGATAAAATTAATGCCCTGCCCTGAAGGGGCTGGAATGTCGTGGTTTTCTCTCTAGGGGGTTTGGGTCAGCCCTTCTCCCAGAGGACGGACAAAGGTGTAGGTGGCGGGTTCGATAATAAAGCGTTTAGCTGTTTTGTTCATTCTTTCCTTGGACCACATTGTTAAAGGCAGGGACACTGTATAGAGTACGCATCCAAGAACTGTTGTAACGAATCCAAGGGGTTTAAGAACAAGGAGATCCACAGCCATGACCTCGGCGGCCGGAGGATCTTTTTCCTTTTGGGCAAAGGCCTGGGTGTTGAAGGTTGCCGCGGCAAACAGGAGAGCTGTCATTAAGGTTAAAACCAGTTTATGAAATTTTTTCATCCTGGCCTCCATGAGAGTTGAATGATCTTTGTTGTACATGTGGACTTTTACAATAATCTTTATTAACTTTAACGACTGAATAATGCAAGGGATATAAGTATTAATTCCTTGATCATATGGGCCATGCTGGTATAATCAAGAATTGCGTTTTTGATTTTAATTGGAATTTAAATTTAAAGAGTAAGGATATATAAATATGTGTCTTGCAATACCATCAAGGATAGTTGAGATCAACGACAATGTTGCGACTGTGGATGTGGACGGTGTTACAAGGGAGGCAAGTTTGATGCTTCTCGACAATGTGAGCATCGGTGAGTACGTGATAGTCCATGCAGGGTTTGCCATTGAGCGTATCCATGAGGAGGTTGCACTCCAGACCCTTGAGGATATGCGGGAGATGGTCAGGTTGGTCTCCAACGACGACCAAGGGGTCTGATTGATCAGGATGAAAAGGCAGCAGGCTGCGGTTAGGGTGGAGATCAGCGGGGTAGTCCAGGGGGTCGGATTTCGACCCTTTTTGTTCCAGCTTGCAAAGGCTTACGGGTTCAGGGGTGAGGTTCTGAATACACCCCAAGGTGTGACCCTTACCCTGGAAGGGGATTTGGACAGCATTGCTCCCTGCTGTAAAGAGATCGAGGAGAACCATCCACCCCTGGCCCTTGTATCGTCCATTCAGGTTCAACCTGCCGAGGTGAGGGGTTACGATGACTTCAGGATCATCACAAGCTCATCAACAAATCAGCCAAGATCCGCCCTTATCTCACCGGATATCACAGTTTGCGGCGCTTGCCTTGATGAGATGAATGATCCCGCAGACCGCCGTTTTGGCTACCCGTTCATTAATTGTACCAATTGCGGCCCCAGGTATACCATTATCAAGGATCTTCCCTATGACAGAGTCAAGACCTCCATGGCTGACTTCACCATGTGCCAGGAGTGCCAGGCAGAGTATGATGATCCTTTGAATCGCAGGTTCCATGCCCAGCCCAATGCGTGTGCGGTGTGCGGTCCTCATGTGTGGCTTACGGACAGCAAAGGCGCTGTCCTTTCGGACAGGGATGCCATTCTTGATGCCGGTGAGCGATTGAGTGAGGGCGCCATTGTAGCGGTAAAAGGGCTTGGCGGGTTTCACCTTGGGGTAAACGCCTTTGACGATTCGGCTGTCCAAACCTTGCGGGACAGGAAAAACAGGCCCCACAAACCCTTTGCCCTCATGGCCAGGGATCTTGAAACCCTGAAAAAATACGTACGGATCACCCCCCCCGAACAGGAGCTTCTCACCAGCGTTCACCGGCCCATTGTGCTTCTTGAAAAGCATGAATGGTCGGATTATGGAAGAGGGCTTGACGGGGGAGGGGGAATAAAAGGGACACCACCCCTTGCCCCGGGAGTTGCCCCGGACAATCGTCGCCTTGGGATCATGCTTCCCTACACCCCCCTTCACCACCTGCTCTTTAAGACCGGACCTGGGATGCTTGTGATGACAAGCGGCAACCGAAGCGGCCAGCCCCTTTCCATCGACAATGGGGATGCCCTTTGTGCCTTTGCTCACATTGCGGATTTTTTTCTTCTCCACAATCGAAATATCTATTTCAGGGCCGACGACAGCATCGTTCAGCACCAGGGAGGCACAAGGTTTTTGAGGCGTTCCAGGGGATATGCTCCCCTTCCGGTGATCCTTGAACATTCGCTTCCACCGCTGCTTGCCTGCGGTGGAGGCCTCAAGAGTACGGTCTGTCTCGTAAAGGAGAACCGAGCCTTTTTGAGTCAACATATAGGTGATCTTGACGATGAAAAGAGCTTTGAGTTTTATCATAAGAGCGTAGATCACCTGAAAACCATCCTCGACATAAATCCTAAAATCGTGGTCCATGATCTTCATTCGGGATACATGAGTACGGCCTATGCCCTGGCCCTTGAGGGTGTTGAAACAATCGGGGTGCAGCACCACCATGCCCATGCCGCAGCGTGCATGGCTGAAAACGGTCTTGATGAACCGGTGATTGCCATCACCCTTGACGGAACAGGGCTTGGTACAGACAACACTATCTGGGGCGGAGAGATTCTCTCCTGCACCCTGGATAGCTTTGAACGGCGGGCCCATATTGTCCAGGTCCCCATGCCGGGCGGCGACAGTGCTGCCAGGGAACCCTGGCGCATGGGTGTTGCCTGGCTCTTTCACTGCCTCGGCCCTGGCCTTGTCGACCTTGACACCCCCCTTGTCAGGGGGCTTGATCCGGCAAAGCTGGAATTTCTAATCCGGATGATGGAAAGGGGAATTAACTCCCCCATGACATCGAGCTGCGGTCGGCTTTTTGATGCCGTTGCCGCAATTCTTGGCCTTGCCCATGATGTGTCCTATGAAAGCCAGGCAGCCATGGCTCTTGAGGCGATCTCCACGCCCCTGGCGGCCCAGGGGTATGAGCTCGATATCAGGACTGATAAAGCCGGCATGGTGATCCTGGACTTTTCCCGGGCGGTTCAAGCTATCGTTCACGACCTTGCCGAGGGGGCGTCCATTCCGACTCTTGCCCGCAGGTTCCATACAACGGTGGTCGACGCATTTGTGGGTTCAGCTGCCAGGATTGGCCGGCAGACCAGTATCTCAACTGTCGTCCTGAGCGGCGGTGTTTTCAACAATCGAATCATTCTAGGAGAAATCACAGACGAACTCGAGGCCCTTGGGCTCACCGTCTACTCCCACACAAAGGTTCCCAGTGGTGACGGGGGAATCTCCCTTGGTCAGGCAGCCGTTGCAGGAGCGATAAAAGGAATTAAGAGGAGTTCTAAATGAGTATCAAATATGTTCAAGAGTACAGGGACCCGGCGCTTGCAAAGCAGCTCATAGCCGTCATAAAAAAGATTGCGTCCCAGGAGATGCGGCTTATGGAGGTGTGCGGCACCCATACCATGTCAATATTCCGCCACGGCATACGAACGGTTCTGCCGCCAAATATAACTCTGTCGTCTGGTCCGGGATGCCCTGTGTGTGTTACCTCCCAAAGGGATATTGACTGCTTTATTGCCTTGACAACCCTTGAAAACACCATAGTTACAACCTTTGGAGACCTCATGCGGGTTCCTGGCACTGTCTCCACCCTTCAAAAAGAAAAGGCAAAGGGGTGTGATGTGAGGATTGTCTATTCGGTGTTTGACGGGGTTGAGATCGCAGCGCAAAACCCGGATAAGGAGGTGGTGTTCTGCGCCGTCGGGTTTGAGACAACAACGCCTACAGTTGCAGCATCCATCCTCATGGCCCAGAAGAGAAACATCACCAATTTTTCCATCCATGCAGCCCACAAGACGACCCCTGCCGTACTTTGTGCCCTTATGGAAACTTCGGGAGTTGAGATTGATGGCTTTCTGCTTCCTGGCCATGTGTCGGTGATCACGGGAACCGATGGCTATCGGGAGGTGTTTGAGCGTTACAGGGTGCCGTCGGTTATTGCAGGCTTTGAGCCTGTGGATATATTGACAGCCGTTCTAATGCTGGCAAGGCAGATTGAATCCAGGACCCCCGTCCTTGAAAATGGCTATGCCAGGGCTGTGGCAGAAGAGGGAAATATAAAGGCCAAGGAGGTAACAGCCAGGGTTTTTGAGCCCTGTGAGGCTAACTGGCGGGGTATTGGTCCCATTGCCATGAGCGGAATGGCCCTGAAGCCTGAATTTGCCTTTTTTAACGCCCTGGACCGTTTTGATCTCAATGTTCCAGACGCAAAAGAACCAAAGGGGTGTGCCTGCGGAGAGATCCTCATGGGCCTCAAGACCCCTGAGGAATGTCCACTTTACAAGCATCGCTGCACCCCGGCCCATCCTGTGGGGCCATGCATGGTGTCAAGCGAAGGGTCGTGTGCCGCCTATTACCGGTACCAGGTTTAGGATAAAAATATGAATACAACTTTTAGCGTAAAGGTGTTTGTTTGAAAATAAAAGAAAATACGATCATACTGGATCACGGCAGCGGCGGAAAGATCTCCCAATCCATGGTGGCTGACATGATTTTACCGGCCTTTGACAATCCCATGCTGGCAAAGCTTGACGACGGTGCAGAATTAGACATCCAGGGGCTTCGCCTTGCCTTTTCAACCGATTCCTATGTTGTCGACCCCATATTTTTCCCGGGGGGAAACATCGGGGATCTTGCAATCAACGGCACGGTCAACGATATTGCCATGTGCGGGGCAAAACCTCTGTACCTGAGCATGGGGCTTATCCTTGAGGAGGGGTTTCCCACCCGGGATTTAACCCTGATCCTTGAAAGCATGGGAAAGGCTGCCAAAAAAGCCGGAGTCATGGTAGTTACAGGCGATACAAAGGTAGTTCCCAGGGGCAAGGCTGATAAGATTTTCATCAACACCTCCGGTGTAGGGGTGATCCCGGACGGGGTTAATGTGTCCGGGCACATGGCAAAACCCGGGGATAAAATTATCATCAGCGGAACCATTGCCGACCATGGGATAACGGTTATGAGCTCAAGGGAGGGGTTGGCCTTTGATTCAAACCTTGTGACAGACAGTGCTCCGTTAAATCACATGGTGGCAAAAATGATCGCGTCCGGTGCCGAGATCCATGTGCTGCGGGATCCCACAAGGGGCGGTGTGGGAACCACCCTCAACGAGATAGCCTCCCAGTCCCGGGTTGGCATGCGTCTTGTGGAATCGAGTCTTCCCTATAAAGGAGAGGTTATAGGAGTCTGTGAGCTCCTCGGCTTTGATCCCCTCTACCTTGCCAACGAGGGAAAGCTCCTTGCCATTGTTTCTGCAAAAGACGCAGAAAAGGTCCTTGACATCATACGCAGGGACGAGTTCGGGGCAGATGCAGCCATCATTGGCGAGGTTGTGGCCGATGATCCTGGAAGGGTGTTCCTCGAAACCATTATCGGCGGCTCAAGGATTATCGACATGCTTACCGGCGAGCAGCTTCCCAGGATCTGCTGAGGATTACGGGTAGGAACTAGGGTGTTGGGGCGGTTTTTGCTTAGGGGAAGCTCACAACTACCTGTCCTCCCATAGTTCAAGCAGGTGCGGTTCACGAACCGTCTTTACAGTTGAAAGTTTAATCCCACGTGAATGCCGAAATCTGGGCTGTTGTCCATGGTGATGATGTTTTCGATCAGGGAAACTCCCAGGATGGTTTTTTTGCCCACCTTGAAATTTACACCCAGGTGAAGTTCGTGGGAGGCCTTGTCAAGACCATCTATTCCTTTAATTACAGCTGTGGAGTAAAGATATTGGGCAATCAGGGCAAGGTTGTCTGACAGGGTGTAGCCCATGGAAAACAGACCGGTAAACTGGTGATTCGTCAACTCAATGCTGGTGTTGTGTCTGTCCTCCCAGTCATTATACCTGGTATAGCCTGCAATGCCGTATATGTAGAAATCACGGGTCAGTTTTTTTGAAAGCCCAAGCCCGATGCCGAGGTCCATTCCCTTTTTATTATCAATAAATTCGGCAGTATTTAATGGATACCGGGCAACTCCATAAATATTGATTCCGGGCAGTACTCTGCTGTGGTGTTCAAAGTTATAGTTGACAAGAAGGTTTATACCGCTGTTGTTCAGTTGGTCTGCCCGCTGCTGATCAATAATAAGCCCTGTTTCTGGGTCATACCTTGTGATAACGGATCTGTTTTTGGCATAGTTGTCTCTGCCGTTCTGGCCGATATTGAGAAGATCGTGGAAGCCTTGGATAAAACTGTCCATCTCCCCTCCAAAATAGGTTCTGGAGTCTACCATTACGGCCATTCCCAGCTTTTTATTGAATCCGTAAGTTATGCCAAGGGTGGTGTCAAGTGACTCATAGTCGAGAAGGTAGCTCTTTTCTTCCGCCCAGATATTACTCCAGGTCGTCTGGCTGATGACCTGGTAACCAGGTTTAATATCGCCGGGAACTATAAGGGGCAGGGTCAGTCTAAAGCTCTGGGCAATGGACTGGGAATGGATGTTGAGGATGCCCATGCCGTAATTCAAATCGGTTGAATTTTCGGCGGCGTTCAGGGATGTGGCACAGCAAATTAACAGTATAATTATCGATTTTTTCATTTGATCCCTTCCGGGCAAACTTCCCATTGGCCGAAACGATGATCAAGGCCGGTATTTTATTGTTTTTCTCAAGTAATACTTCTGTGCTATACGGGTGGGAAATGGGTGTTGGTTTTTTACCAAAAACCCAGTTTCGGGAACACTTTACCTGTTTTTGCTATCAAGGGCAACTGGTTTTTTAGGCGCTTAACTGGGTTGATCTGTAAGAACTCTGTTTAAAAGATACCATAAAAATAAAGGAAAAAAAGATTATAGGGCTCTCTAAAAGTATTGATTCGTGGGACAGGTTGAAAAAGTTCTTGGATTGGAGGAGAAATCGTGTAAAGTAGTAGTATAAAACCATATAACAACAAAGGATAGCTCCCCATGTTTGAGGTGACTATGAAGAATTGGCTGCATCTGGCCGTTGTCTTTGCTGCTGTTTTGATCGTCGCATGCCCCGGCAGGCTTGCTGCACAGGACGAGGCTCCACAGGATTTTTGGGTTGATCCCTTGACCGGAATGGAGTTTCTCCACATCCCTGGAGGCTGCTTCATGATGGGCGATGATTCAGGTGAACCTGACGAAAGACCGCGCCATGAGGTTTGTGTGTACGATTTCTGGATGGGCAGGTACGAGGTGACTCAGGGTCAGTGGGAGGCTATCATGGAGTCCAGCCCCTCAAAGTTTAAGGCAGGCGACAACCATCCCGTGGAGAGCGTTTCATGGAACGAAGTAAACGAGTTCATAAAAAAACTTAACCTTGTATCTTCCCAAAGGTTCAGGTTGCCCACCGAAGCCGAATGGGAATATGCTGCCACTGCGGTGGCCGGGGGAATCTTTGTTTCCATGGGAACGATATTGGCACCTTTGCCTGGTATAGCGGAAACAGCAAGGGTACCACCCATGAAGTCGGTATGAAGGCTCCTAATCTGTTTGGCCTTTATGACATGATCGGAAACGTGTGGGAATGGTGTCAGGATGTCTATGCCTGGAACGCATATTCCATAACCCAAAGGACGGCCCCCCTGTTCCAGGGGGATGGGTTTCGCAGGGTTGACCGGGGGGGAAGCTTCTTTAACTTCAAGGGCGACGTCCGTCCCACAAAACGGGATCGTTACAACCCTGATGATAAGAGCAGCAACCTGGGATTTCGGCTTATAATGAATGGTTTTGAAAAACCCTAGGAGAGTGGATGAAATTATTTGTCAAACTGAGGCTCTTGCAGCTGTTGGGGCTGGTGGCGGGATTGGTTGTTCTTTTTACGGAGTGCACCGGAAAAAATGTTACCCATTCTGATTTTATGGGCATCTACGACCATGAAGGAGCGATTGGGGATTTTACCTTGGTGGATAGGCCAGGTCCCGGGGTAATCAGGATTCGTTCGGCTTTGACCAATGTCTCTTTTATCAGACCTGAACCCAACTTGCTAACTTCTGTTTTCTCTCAAAATCAGTCCGTGTTCATTCGAAAAATTCCAGAGAGCTCCAATCTCAATCTGAAGAAAGCCATGATCGAATTTGAGTTTCTTGATTCCTTGACCCAAAAGCGTCTGGCACTGGCAGTTGAACCCTGTCCCAGGGTGAAAGAAGCGGGATGGCTTCGGTGGGAAATCCTGAACAAAACCTTTGATCATATTGCAGAGAATCTTGCTCAAAAGCTTGAAACTTTGAAAAATCCATAAAATTCCTAACTAAAAAAGTTGGAGGAAGGTAAAATGGTGAAAAGTGCGATCGTTGTCTGTGAAAATTGTGGCACTAAAAACAGGATTCCTCTGGATCGAATTGACCATAAACCCCTTTGCGGCAGCTGCAAAACCCCCCTCATAAGAGAACAGATTCATACTGCACCCGTGGTTGGAACAGATCAGAATTTTGACCGGGAGGTTCTGACCCCCAGGCAAGGGGTCCTTGTAAATTTCTGGGCGCCCTGGTGCGGTCACTGCAAAGCAATGGCGCCTGTTATGGAAGGTCTTGCAAAGGCCTATGCTGGTAGAGTCAAGGTCGTTACGATCAATGTGGATGAAAATGCTTCGACCTCCTCCAGGTTCAGGGTGATGAGCCTTCCAAGTCTGCTTTTTTTCAAGGCCGGAAAGGTCGTTGACTCCACGGTGGGAGCCCTTTCCAGAGCAGAGATCGAAACACGGCTGAAACCTTTATTCTAACGGAGCAAATTAGATGTTTGTCCCTGGGGAGGGAAAATGAACGTTGTGATTACCGGTGCTTCCGGTTTTGTGGGATCATATATGGTAAGGCATTTCATTGACCGGGGTGATGCGGTCACGGGGCTTGGGCGCTCAGCATCCCATCCAGGGATCGATGAACCCGGGTTTACCTGGATCAGCTCTGACACCACAATACCCGGTGACTGGCAAAGGAGTATTGAGCAGGCAGATGTCGTGGTAAACCTTGCCGGGGTAAATATTTTTAAAAGGTGGAACCAATCTTACAAGGAGAAGATCCTTAAAAGCCGGGTGCTTACCACCCAAAATGTGGTTGGTGGGATTTCAAAAGATAAAAAAACAGTCCTTATATCTACATCTGCCATTGGTTTTTATGGGAATAGGGGAGAAGAGACCCTGGTTGAAACATCCGATCCCGGGGACGATTTTCTGGCAAGGGTGTGTGTGGCATGGGAATCTGCGACTGCCAATGCAGCCCTGAAAGGAGCACGGGTTGTGATTCTTCGTTTTGGAGTTGTACTTGGAAAAGACGGGGGTGCCCTTGAAAAAATGGTGCCTGCATTTAAATATTTCCTGGGTGGTCCCCTTGGTCGTGGTGATCACTGGTTCCCCTGGGTTCATGTCAAAGACATTGCCCGGGCCATGGAGTTTTGCCTGAAGAACCGGGAGGTGGAAGGTCCCTTGAACATGTGTGCCCCAGGGGCCGTCCGCCAGCGTGATTTTGCAACGAGCTTGGGTCGTGCCCTTAATCGGCCGGCCTTCATGCCCGCTCCATCCTGGGCAATACGGCTGATCATGGGAGAGATGGCTGATGCCATTCTGGCAAGTTCTAAGGCGGTTCCAGAGGGCCTTGGCAATGCTGGGTTTCAATTTGAATTCCCCGGGATTGACAAGGCGCTGGACGACATTGTCGGCTGAAAACATCCAGTCGAATCTGGTGGAAAGGGTTGACTCTGTTCTAAAATGAGGTTATATGGCTCCTACCGTTGCTCGCTTGATTCATCTAATTTAAAAGCCGCATTTATAGTTTTTTTGTTTTTGACCCTGTTTTTTAAATGGAAACATCCCAATGAGTCACATCAAACAACGACTGAAGTCTTCGGTTGTGTGGAACCTTTTTCTTTTAACGGCAGGTGCCTTTTTTTTCTCCATTGGAATTAAGGCCATTGCAGTTCCCCATGGGTTTATCACAGGAGGAATCTCAGGTCTTGGCCTGCTTGTATTCTACACAAGCGGTGTATTTTCCCCTGGAGTCTGGTACTTGATCATTAACATTCCTTTGTTTGTTGTGGGCTGGATTTTTGTCAGCAGGCGTTTTTTCTTTTACAGCCTTTTTGGAATGCTGACAAGCTCGGTTCTCCTGGAATTGATTAATTTCACCATTGAGGTCAAGGAACCCCTGCTGGCTGTTATTGCCTGTGGCATTCTTCTGGGGGCCGGGGCCGGCATCGCCTTTCACAGTCTTGGAACCCTTGGGGGAATGGACATTGTGAGCATAATCGTAAATCAGAAGTTCGGCATCAGGATCGGAAGTTTTCTTTTTCTCTTCAACCTTGTGCTTTTCACCTTCAGCTTTGGATTTCTGGATACGGATCTTGTGCTCTACTCCATGGCCCTGAGCTTTATCATCTCCCAGGTGATAGACCGGGTGCTTACCATGTTCAACCAGCGTAAGATGGTGTTGATCGTCTCAGACTTCAACCATGATATCGCCCCTGGCATTCTCACCACCCTGAAAAGGGGGGCGACTTTTTTGAATGGCACGGGTGCCTACACAGGTGAGGAAAAGAAAATTCTCTTGACCGTGGTGCACAACCACCAGGTGAAACGGCTGGAAGAGTTGGTTTTGAATATTGACAGCAATGCCCTGATGATTACTGAAAATACATTTGATGTGCTTGGCAAGGGATTTTCAACACCCAAGGTTTACTAAAAACTCAGGTAAGCAGGCGTTGGATTTCCTGGCGGGCGATTTTGAGAAAATCTGGAAATAGTTTTTTAAATGTAGGGGACATCTCCATGCTCCAGGAGAGGTTTTCAGGTTCGATGCCAAGGATATGGAGTTCGGGGGTGTAGCCCATGAGCTTGGTCATGTTCAATGAGTCCAGGAGATCTATGTCGTGGAGGGAGAGGGTCTGGCTCTCGTCCTTTCTAAGGTCGGACTCAACGAGGCGGTAGATGGTGCCGGGCACATTGCCGCCCTTGACAATGTCAAGGACCAGGATAGTCGCATACTCCTGGAACAGATAAAAAATATCCTGGGTAAAGGTCCCCCCGTCTATGAAATCCACATCATCAGGCCAGGTTTCCTTGCGCAGTTCGTGGATGGCATGAACTCCAATACCCTCGTCGGTCAAAAGAATGTTACCCACACCCAGTACCAGAAGTTTTTTCATGGTCTTTTCCTGAATTTTTCCTGAATCTTTATATTTTTTTTATGTTAAAAGGGGGGATAGAATCTCCATCCCCCCTTATCTTTTGATTTTATTCTGTACTTAGAACGTTAGAGCGGAATTTCAACAACATTTTTCCTGCCTGTCTCTGCGTGCAGCACGTGCACGGCACAGCCCAGTCAGGGGTCGAACGATCGTATCAACCGCCCCACATTCACCGGGTTATCAACATCGGGAACAGGAACACCGATAAGTGCCTCCTCGATGGGGCCCCGCTGCCCCATGTCGTCCATGGGGTTTGCATTCCAGATGGTGGCCGAGGTGATCTGGTAGTTTTCTATTACAGAGTCCTTAATGGAAATGTAGTGGAGAAGAGCTCCCCTGGGTGCCTCGCTAAGACCGAGGCCTTCGGCATTCTCAGGAATTTCCGCTGGGACAAATGTTTCAACACCGGGTTGTGCCTCGTCAAGCCAGAGTTCCATCTGTTTTGCCACAAGAAAGGCCTCTTCGGCCCTTGCCACATGGCGGCCGAGGATGGAGAATGCTGCATCTCCAATATCCCGCATGCGCTTGACACCGAGGGCCTTCTGGCCGACAGCTGAGAGCTCTGGGTTGGTGATCCACATTCTTGCCAGGGGGCCAACTTCATGGGGTTTGTCATTGTATCTGGGTGACTTGATGAAGCTGTAACCCGAGGCTTTTTCAGGATCTGGAATTGTCTTGCCTTCGCTTGGATGAAGACCCGTTGTGCTGTCTGCAAAGAAGGAATACTTTACATATTCTTTGATCTTATCTGGATCAAATTCAGCAAACTTTCCATCGGTGTATACGCCTGCCTTCAAGAGTGTGTTTCCCTTGTCATCAAGGGGGAACCCGCCATGGGCGATGCAGTTTTTGTGGCCTGAGCCTGTCTTGAGAAGATCTCCATAGGGGCCGGCCAGAAGGTAGATCAGAGGCAGGTACTTTTCTTCGATGAATTTTTTAACGACCTTGAAACGTTGCTTGTAATCGTCGAGTTTTTCCCGGGTGGGAATTTCTGTGGTACCGCCCACAACAATGCCCTGAACATGGGGCATCCTGCCGCCAAGAAGGGCAACCATCTCGTGGCAGATCTTTCTGATCTCAAGGGCTTCGAGGTATTGATCGACACCAACCTGGTTGGTTGCCGCATCAAGTCTTACATCGTTGTTTTTGTACCTTGGAATGAACGGGGCGACCTCAGGACCATTTACATAGTCCAGGGCTGCCAGATGATAAAAGTGAAGAATGTGGGACTGGAGAAAGTTTGCCCCGAGGATTAGATTTCTTGCCACCCTGCCATTATTGGTAAGTTTTACGCCAAAGGCGTCGTCAAGGGCAAGACTTGCCGCCGTGGCATGGGCCGTGGGGCAGACGCCGCAGATTCTCTGGACGATCTGGGATGCGTCCCTTGGGTCCCTGCCCTTAAGAATATTTTCAAAACCGCGGAACATGCCGCCCGAACACTTGGCGTCAACGACTTTTCCGCCCTTTACCTCTACTTCAATTTTCAGGTGACCTTCGATCCTTGTAACCGGATCTATGGACACCTTTATTTTTTTCCCGGCAACACCGACTGGTACTGCTTCAGGCTTGCAACCTGCCATAGTAAAACCTCCTTGGCTTTGTTTAAGACCGTTTAATTAAGCTTGCTCATAGAACGGGGACGTTGAATCTGGAAAGCCTGGTTCTACACAGCCGATGCATACGGCATTTTCAACGCACCAGTTGAGGCCCGAGTTCCATTTACGTCTGAAGCAGTCTGCATAGGTGTCTGGGCCCTTACATCCGATTTCCAATCTGCAGCCTTTTTTGTCTGTAAAGGTCTTGCTGTAGATCTCCTGATCAAAGTAGTCCAGGTAGGGGCAGTTTTCATGGATGTTTTCGCCAAAAAACAGCAGCGGACGTCCATCACTATCCAATTCTGGAATTCCCTTGGTGAGCAGATGGGCGATGGAGCCTACTATCCAGTCCGGATGTGGTGGGCAGCCGGGTATGTTAACGACTGGTGTGTTGATGTTGAATTTTTTGAAAACGTCCTGAACTCCGGTTGCCTGGGTGAGGTTTCCCTTTGCTGCAGGAATTCCGCCATAGGCGGCACAGGTACCAACGGCAAGTACGCTTCCTGCCATTTTACCGATTTCTGTGGTCATTTCGACCATGGTGATCTCCCTGTGGTCCCGTTCGCCAACGATGCAGTATTTACCGTTGGCTGCAAGGGGGATAGCACCCTCGACCACCAGGGAAAATTTCCCCTTGTACTCTTCGGCAATCTTGTAAAGGTTGTGAAGGGCGCTCTCCCCTTCGCTTGCCATGATAGTGGGGTGGTACTGGAGGCTGATAATGTCGAGCAGCACCTTTGCGATGGAAGGTTCAACGCTGTTTAAAAGTGATACTGAGCATCCTGTACACCCCTGGCCCTGAATCCAGAGAACCGGATGATTTTCAAGGCCTTTTTTCATGGCAGACACAAGGGCTGGGTTGATCATCTGGGAAAGTCCGATACCAGCAGCTGTTCCGGTCAGGGCTTTGAGAAAGCCCCTTCGAGAAACGCCGCCGCCATCTTTCTGGTCGTCAAGCAACTTCTGTTCTTCTTTCAATGGCACCTCCTTGATGCTGTTAGAAGTACAACGATTTGTAAATAGACACTATGACACCAACATAATGAACATTTGATCTATCTTGATTCCTGTTTTTACTCTATCCTCATATTGAGCTTGATCCTCTAATAAGCTGGTGGAAAATCAAAAAAATTAGACGTAAAATTTCGTATACTATAGCTTACCAAAATCTTTCCTGTCAACCATTTCTAACGGGATTTGTAAAGATTTCAGGTGCTGAAATATAAAAATCCTACGGTCTGTTTTGCTTCTGTTCTTTCCAGAAAAGCCATCAAAAAAAACCTTAAAATCAAGTGGGTTAAAATCTTATAAATTAGATTTGACATAAAAAATTTAATTTGATACTCATTACTCTTTTGGTTTTGAAATCGAGCATTATTTAATGATGGGAGTTCAATCGCTGATTTGATCTTAATGTTCTAATGCGGGGTTTATTTTACCCCGGTCTAATTGTACAGGTGAGAAAGGAACAATTGTGTCAACAGATATTTATACAAAAAAAATCCTGATTTTTGGTTGCGGAAATACCCTGTTTGCCAACGACGGGTTTGGCCCGGCAGTGGTTGAGCACCTGAATCGTCACTATGACCTTCCCCAAACAGCCCTGGCCTTGGATGCAGGCACGGGCATCAGGGATTTTATGTTTGACCTTCTGCTCATGGAAGAGAAGCCTGAGCTGGTTATTGTTGTGGATGCGGTGACCGTTCCCAACCGATCCCTGGGCGAGGTTTTTGAAATTGACCTGACCGATGTACCCCGGGAAAAATTGAGCGATTTTTCCCTGCACCAGAGTCCTTCGTCCAATCTTTTAAAAGAGTTGAAAGACGGGGGAAATGTTGATGTGAGGGTGGTTGGTATGCACACCAGCGCCATTCCCAATGTGATAAATCCGGGGCTTGATCCCGAGGTAGAGGCTGCGGTTCCTTTGGCATGTCAAAGAATAATGGACATACTTAAAAACAGATAGTCATGGCCGCAGATTAAATTGGTTTGTTAATAACAAAGGTTGTTGAACAACGGATATGACGCCGGATTTATGTTGAATGGAAAATTCGGTATTACTTATAGAACGATAATTTAAGTGAGGTATTTATGACAAACAAGCCTGTGGGCTCGGTTCTGCTTGCCGGGGGAGGGATCTCCGGTATCCAGGCCGCCCTTGATCTGGCCGATTCGGGTTATTACGTCTATCTGGTTGAAAAAAGTTCAGGGATTGGCGGGGCCATGGCCCAGCTGGACAAGACATTTCCCACCAACGACTGTGCCATGTGAATTGTTTCACCCAAACTGGTTGAGTGCGGTCGGCACTTGAATATTGAGTTGTTGACACTTTCAGATATTGAAAATGTCACAGGTGAACAGGGAAATTTTACGGTAACCGTTAAGAAAAACCCCCGGTACATTTATGAGGATAAGTGTATAGCGTGCGGGTTGTGCGCTGAAAAATGTCCTAAAAAAGTTTTGGACGATTACAACAGCGGGCTGAACAAACGAAAGGCTGCCTACATTAAATACGATCAGACCGTGCCTTTGAAGTATGTCATTGACCCAGAAAATTGTATTATGATCCAAAAGGGCAAATGCGGGGTATGCGCCAAGATCTGTCCAACCCAGGCCATAGATTTTGAGATGAAGCCTGAATTTGTGGACATCAACGTGGGGGCGGTGGTTCTTGCTCCCGGATTTAAACCCTATACTCCCAAGGGTGTTGATTACTACGGGTATGATGAAATCCCTGATGTGATCACAAGCCTTGAGTTTGAGCGTTATCTGTCTGCCTCAGGACCCACCACAGGTCATATTTCAAGACCTTCGGACGGGGGAGAGCCCAACAAGATTGCCTGGATCCAGTGCGTAGGATCAAGGAATACAAACTGTACCAACAATGGTTATTGCTCCAGCGTCTGCTGTATGTATGCCATCAAACAGGCAGTGATGACAGGTTCACACCTTGAATCCAAAGATAACGAGCAGTCCATTTTTTACATGGATATACGAACGGTCGGAAAGGAGTATGAGCGCTACTATGAGGACTCCATAGCCCAGGGTGTGAAATATGTCAAAGCCCGGCCCCATACCCTCCTTGCAGGACCCGACGGAGTGGGCGTAACAATGACCTACACAGGCGAAGACGGGGTTCAGCATAACGACTATTTTGACATGGTTGTTCTCTCCATTGGCCTTGAGGCTCCTAAAGATGCCATGGATCTTGCTCATAAGTTCGGGTTTGATTTAACCCGGTACAACTTTGCCAAGACTGGGAGCTTTGCTCCTGTTTCCACCACCCGACAAGGTGTCTTTGTGACCGGCGCATTCCACTCGCCCAAGACAATTCCCAAATCGGTTATCTATGCATCAACGGCTGCGGCCGAGGTTGAGGCTGTTCTTTCTGAGTCTAAAAACACTTTGACCCAGGAAAGAGTCTGGCCCGAAGAGACCGACATAGCAGGCCAGGACCCCAAGGTTGGTGTCTTTGTATGTTCCTGCGGTACCAACATTGCAGGCGTGATAGATGTCAAGGATGTTGCCGCCTATGCATCAACCCTTCCCGGGGTGGTTTATGTGGGCAACAACATGTTTTCCTGTTCCACCGACACCCAGGATCTTATCGCCGAAAAGATTCGGGAAAACGGGTTGAACAGGGTTGTCATTGCTGCCTGTACCCCTAGAACCCATGAGCCTCTGTTCCAGGAGACCCTCCAGGGAGTAGGTCTAAACAAGTACATGATTGAGATGGCCAATATTCGTAACCAGAACTCCTGGGTCCATCCTAACGAACCAGAGCGGGCAACGGCCAAGGCAAAGGATCAGGTGAGGATGGCGGTAGCCAAGGCCAGGGGCAATTATCCCTTGACCGATGTTGCCGTTAATGTCACCCCGAGGGCACTTGTTGTGGGTGGCGGGCTTGCCGGCATGAATGCGGCATTAGGGCTTGCAGACAACGGTTATGAGACGGTTCTTCTGGAAAGGGGAGACGCCCTTGGAGGGGTTGCCCTGGATCTTTACGAAACCTGGAAGGGCGAGTTTGTAAAACCTGCCCTTGACCGTGTGATCGACCAGGTTGAAAACCACGATCTCATCCGGGTGTTTAAAAATTCAACCCTGAAGTCCGCATCTGGATCCGTGGGCAGTTACATCTGTGAAATAGCGAGGGGTGAAGAAATTGAAACCCTTGAGTTTGGCGCCTGTGTCCTGGCAACCGGTGGCAAGGCCTTTACCCCCACTGAATACCTCTATGGTGAGGATCCAAGGGTGGTGACGGGCCTTGAATTTGACCGGACCCTGTCAACGGATCAGTCAAGCCTTACCTCAGTCAGCTCAACTGTTTTTATCCAGTGTGTAGGTTCAAGGGATAAGGAAAGACCTTATTGTTCCAGGGTCTGCTGTACGGGCTCTGTTGCCAATGCAGTGCTGCTGAAAAAGAAAAATCCCGGAATGGATGTCTATATTTTGAACCGGGACATCCGAACCTATGGCGAACGCGAAGATCTATACAAAGAGGCAAGGGATCTCGGAGTTATCTTTATCTCCTACACCCCTGAAGCAAAACCTCAGGTGGTCAAGGATGGAGATGACCTGACTGTCAAAATTTATGACCCTATTTCCCAGTTGGACCTTGAGATTGCCCCCGACCGCATCGTTCTTGCAACGGCGGTGATTCCAAACGACAACTCTTCGTTTGTGAATATTTTCAAATGCGGAATCAATTCAGACGGCTTCCTCTCCGAGGCCCATCCCAAGCTCAAACCGGTGGACTCCACTGTGGACGGGGTGTATCTCGCAGGAATGTGTCATTATCCCAAATCAATCAACGAGGCCATTGCCCAGGGCAAGGCCGCTGCTTCAAGGGCCAGCGTTGTGCTCTCTAAAAAGACCATGAAGCTTGATGCCATAAAATCCCACGTTACCCAGAACTGTGACGGATGTGCCCTGTGCCTTGATGTCTGTCCCTACAATGCCCTCAGCCTTGTAGATTTTGAGGAAGATGGGAAAAAGCATAAGGTAATCAAGGCGGATAAGGCCCTGTGCAAGGGGTGCGGCATCTGTGCAGCCACCTGTCCTAAAGAGGGAATTGTGGTCGACGGATTTACCCCGGGCCAGCTTCGCGCCCAGGTGGAAGCCATTCTTGAGAAGGTTTAACATATATGAAGGAGAACTATAATGTCAGATAATTTTGAACCGACCATCGTCGGTTTTCTCTGCAACTGGTGTGCCTATGCCGGAGGAGATCTGGCCGGGGTGTCACGGTTTCAGTATCCCACCAACATGAGGGCCGTGAGGGTTATGTGTTCGGGAATGGTCCATCCCGATCTTGTGGTGGATGCCTTGAAGAAAGGCGCCGACGGCGTCATGGTCATGGGCTGACACCTTGGCGAATGTCATTACCTGGATGGTAATAACAAAGCATTGGCAAGGGCAACTGTGATCAAAATGATTCTTGAGGATGCTGGAATTGATCCGGATAGGTTTGCCATAGAGTGGGTCTCAGGGGCGGAAGGCCCCAGGTTCGCACAAAAGGTGACCGAATTTACCAATAGGATAAAAGAGCTTGGCCCCAACCGGTTCAACCTCGAGGAGGTGGCATAATGGCCGTTAATGTAGCCAATGAGGGGCTCAATTCCTGCGCAGGCTGTGAAATTGCAATCTTGAACCTGGGCGAAACTCTGCTTGACCTTCTTCCCCGGATCAACTTTGTGCATATTCCAGTTCTTATGGATCACAAGCATTTCGGGCAGCTTGGAGACAAAAAGCACCTGGATATTCCCAAGGCAACCGTTGGCCTTTTGAGCGGCGGTATCAAAAACGAGGAGCACCTAGAAGTGGCCCTGGAGATGCGTAAAAAATGCGACATCCTCATTGCCCTTGGCACCTGTGCCACCCATGGCGGAATCCCTGCCCTGCTCAACTCCTTCACCAATGAAGAGATGTTTGACCAGTATTACTCAACGGAAAGTACAGATCCAGGTGCAAAAGTTCCAACCAAGGGAGTCCCTCCTTTGCTTGACCGATGCTATGCCCTGGACGAACATATCAAGGTGGACATTTATCTACCCGGTTGTCCTCCCCATCCAGATCTTATTGGCGCAGCAATTCTTGCCCTGTTAGACGGTGAGACGCCTGAGCTGCCCTTTAAGAGTGTCTGCGACACCTGCCCTACCAAGCGTTTGGGCAAGGGTGCAGTCACCGACATTAAGCGGGCCGTGGAAAGTCCCCAGTTTGATCCGGAAAAACCCATCGACGACATGCGTTGTCTGCTTGAACAGGGATATCTTTGCATGGGACCGGTTACCCGGGCAGGATGTGCCGGAGCCAATGGTGAAGCGCCCCGTTGTATCGTAGCAAGGGTCCCCTGCCGGGGTTGTTATGGTCCTGTAAAGCAGAAGGGCAACCAGCTCCTTGACATGCTCAACGCCCTTGCAAGCAACGGCATTGACCTGTCCAAGCTGCCGGATCGGGACAGCCTGCTCAGATTTTCAGGGGCCCACAACAGGCTTGTGGTTAAACAAGGTAAAAATATCAGGAGATAATTATGGGAAGAACAATAAATATACAACCCCTGTCAAGGATCGAGGGGCATGCCAGCATCGAGATCAAGCTGGATGACGCTGGGAATGTGGCCGACGCCATTACCCACTTCACGTCCATGCGGGGATTTGAAAAGTTTGTAGAGGGCAAACCCGCCGAGGAGGTCACAAGGATCGTGACCCGAATTTGCGGCATCTGCCCCTGGCACCACCACATGTCAAGTGTCAAGGCCGTTGATGCCTGTTTCGGGGCCGAAGTGGCTCCAACAGGTAGCCTGCTGCGTGAATGCATGCAGAACATGGCCCACATTCATGACAAGATTCTTCATTTTTATTTTCTTGCGGCCCCGGACTTTGTTTTGGGACCGGATGCCGATTATTCGGTTCGAAACGTCATCGGCATTGCCAATGCAGCCCCTGATCTTGCTCGCCAGGTGATCCGCATGCGCCAGAAGGGCCAGATGATGATGGAGAAGTTTGCCGGCAAGGTGATCCATCCCATCGCAGGCGTTCCCGGCGGATTTTCAAAGCCCATGGACGAAGGCCAGCGTAAGGAAATGATAGCAGATACCGAGGAACTTCTTGAATTTGCAAAATTTTCCATGAAACACGCCAAGGAGGAGATCTTTCCAAAGTATCTTGATCTCGTCACCACCCTCGGCACCATTACCACGGGCTTTATCGGCACCGTGGACGAACATGGCAGCCTCAACTTTTACGACGGCAAGCTCCGGCTCATGAAGCCCGACGGTTCCTTTGACGATTTTGCAACCGAAGAGTACCTTGACCACATTGCCGAGCGTACTATGGACATATCCTATGGAAAATTTCCCTATGCCAAGGCCTGGAACGAGGGTTTCTCCATGGATCTGGATGCGCCCAAGGGAATTTATCGTGCAAACTGTCTTGCAAGGATCAACTGCTGCGATCAGATCTCAACCCCCCTTGCCCAGAAGGAGCTGGAAGAGTTCCGGTCAAAGTTTGGCAGGCCTGCCCAGCATACTCTTCTCTACCACTGGGCCCGTCTCATTGAGCTTGTCTACGCCTGTGAAAAAACCCTGGAACTTTTGAACAATCCAGCCATCACAGGTAAAGAGACCCGCTACACAGTCGCACCTAAAGCGGGCAGGGGAGTAGCCCATGTCGAGGCACCAAGGGGAACCTTGATCCATGACTATACAACCGATGAGAATGGCTGCATCAAGACGGCCAACCTCATTGTGGGCACCACCCACAACCTTGCGCCAATCTCCATGAGCGTTAAGCAGGCCGCTAAAATGCTTATCAAAGACGGCCACGTGGACGAGACCATATTAAATAAGATTGAAATGTCCGTCCGTGCCTATGACCCCTGAGTCAGCTGCGCAACGCACCGCCTGGATGGCGGTCCCGTAATAGCTCTCAACATCGTTGACTCAACCGGCAAGACCATTTTTACCAACAGCTGATTTCACTAACAGCTGATAGTATTGGGGGCCGCAGCAAAGCAAAAGCTGCGGCCCTTTTTAGTTTGCCCGGCATGGCGGGCAAACCCAGCCTGCGGAACGCAGGCGTCACCCCGACCAGGGGAAAGATAATCCGAATTGCAAGGGCGTTGCTGGTAACGGCAGGGTCTGAAGGAAGCAATAGGAAGTGAGCAGTACATAGCGTAAGTAAACCAGATTCGGCATTATGGGTGGGTAAGCGTGCTAAATAGCGCAAAGCCCTGTACCTGGTCAAACTCATGGGGTGTGATTGAGGATGGCATTGCTCACAGGGAGTTCGCCTTAACCGGGGAAGCCTCATACTGTTCCCTTTGCTTAGGGGATAGGTGAAATCAAGAGGAAACTCAAGACAAACTGAACTTTTTATATGACCCACACGTCCCCAGGGACACAACGAACAATGAAACACGATAGCTGTTAGCGGTTAGCTTTTAGCTAAGAGCTAAAAGCTGTTTCTTATAAACCCACATGTCCTGGCGGACACAACGAAGCATGAAACTTAAATTAGAACTGAACTTTGTTTTTTGTCTTCTGTTTCAAATTTCTTGAATCCACAGGGGGCTATAAAATCGAGACTCCCACGGTGATGTTTCGGCGGGAGTTTCCTATAAATTGTTTTAAGGTGATTTATAATAGCTTATAAATGTCTTCTGGAGCATCAATAATTAAAGTTGCACCAGCATTTTTTAACTCTGTTACTGAACGAAACCCCCATGAAACCCCAATGCCCTTCATTTTTGCATTAATTGAAGTCTGCATGTCAACATCGCTGTCTCCAACAAAATATAAATCACTGCTTTTTAAATTCATTTCTTCAGCAATCATTAAAGGGTAAAATGGATCAGGTTTATTTAGTCCATCAAATTTATCGCCTACCACTTTAATAAATTCAATCTCGCTAAAAAAACGTTTCACAATTTCATCTGTATATTCTTGTTTCTTATTGGTACATATAGATATTGGAATGTTTTTTTCATTAAGAGTTTTTAACATCGGCATAATTCCATCATATGGTCTTGACTCTTCGTAATAGCGTTTTTCATATTCTAACAAAAACTCTTTTATAATTTTTTCAATTTCTGGATAACCTTTTGGAACAGCTCGCTCTACCAAAATTTTCATTCCATTACCTACAAAGTCTTTATAGCTTGAACTTGAGTGTTCTGGCAGTTGATATCTTTTTAAAACTGAATTAAGACTGTTCTTTAAATCTTCTATCGAATTTAATAATGTTCCATCTAAATCAAAAATAAATCCCATTATAAGACTCCATTCTGTATTTTTTAATACTAAACGAAAGCATTGATAAAGTTTGGTGTATGTGTTATATATTCAGTGCTTTATGATTGGTTCCGCCTCTATTTTATGCTTGTAGTATTTAAATGCTAAAAAACAAAAAGAACAGAGGTAAAATGCAAGAAAAAGATATCAAAAAAACAGTTCAGAAGCAACTCAAGTATTCTCCTATGGGTAACTGCCATAAGAGATCCAATGGCAAGGGTTGTTCCATCTGTAAAAACAATACCTGCACCCCCCCTTTGCCCCAGTGATTAAAATATCCGCATCCATGAGTTTCAATCCTGGAAGGACAGGGATAAAAACATTTTTCCTCTGGATTTGAACATCACCTGACAGGCTTTTTACAATTCCAGCATGTTCCAGGGCAAAGGCCCGGGGAGAAAACAGCCCGAATCCAATCAAACAAACTACAAAAAACATGAGGAAAAACTTAAACCAGTTATTCATACAATTTGCTTCCTCAGGCTAATAGTTAAAAACAACAAGGGATAGAGCGTACGTACGATCGTAATGTGGTTTGTAGGCATTCGGTAAAAGAATAACAATAGTTTCACCTATGGGCCCCATGTTTACCCTGAACGGAACATTGAAAAACAAAGGGCAGACACATCCAAGGAGAGCCAAGACGACCTCAGACGTTTTCCGTTCTGGTCCTAACCAAAGGGTGCTGAATGATACCATATGGTCAAAAACTGAAAACTTCCCATAGAATATAAGGGTTGCGGATCACCATTGACTTTATCGGCCACTTCTTTTATAGATTCATGTTTAGTCTGATGACCTGATTAATCCTAGGGAGAGTATGAAAGCCATATGAAGCAGCAAAGGTTGTTTCCCACCGTTGAAGGCCGAATCTTGATTACAGGTGTTATTCTTTTCTTCCTGCTTTTAATTTTAATCGGTTATTATGCGGCAGTTGACGTTGAAACTGCAAAAATATTGGGTATGGTCTTTATCGCCCATACATTTGGAGGTCGTGCTGCCGGGATCGGACTCTGTATCATGAACGGATATGGGCCGGCCTTTACCATTGCCTATAATTTCTATCTTGAGGTTTTGATCGTCTGTTTTGCCTATTCGTTTTTTTTGCTGACGGCAAATAACTATGTGCGGGTTCAATGGGTGACGAATCTCATGAAAAGACTCTCCCAAAAAGCCCTGGAACAAAAAAAAAAGGTTCGTTCGTTTGGATGGATCGGTATTTTTGTCTTTGTGATGCTGCCCTTACCCGCAACAGGCCCGGTCATGGGTTCTATTATCGGATACATGATCAGAATCAGCCTTGTCAGAAATTTCAGCGCCACGGCCTGTGGGACCCTGACCGCCATAGTTGTCTGGTTTTTCTGTTTTGACTTTCTGGAGGATAGGTTCCACGCAATTCAATATGTCTTTGCAGCTATAATTCTCTTACTTCTGATTTCACACCGTAAAGCCATTGTTCGTTTGTTAATCGGTAAAAAGCAGTAACCTTTTCATCTGGGGATCTCCGGGGGAGGAGCTCCTCATTTTTTGCGTCTCTTCCGCTTGGGCTTCAGGGCTTCAAAGCCAGATACCAGATCCAGCAGTTCTTCGGTAATCGACATTTGTCTCAGCTGGTTGTAGTCGTTTTCAAGATCGTCCATTAAATCTTCAATGTTTTTCTGGGCACCCTGCATGGCTGCCAGTCGGGCGGCATTCTCACTTGCCATGGATTCTGCATAGGCCCTGAATATCGTAATGAAGAGATACTCCCCGATAAGACTTGACAGCAACCGGTCAGGCTCCATGGTAAACATGGGTAGGCTTGAAGAGTCCCAGGTCTGGGATCTATGCTGTTCAAGCCACTGGGAATCAATGGGCAGGAGATGGACAGTATGGGGGCTGTATCCAGCGGCAGATTTCTGTCTTGCATGGAACAGCATAACATGATCCACATGGGTCTCGGGCTTATTCTGCCAGGTCTCTATGGTCATGAGAATTTCGCCCACATGGGCTGTGATGCCGTGTACAGAACCCGGCAGTTCACGGATCTGCTGGTTGCTGAGGCCTGCCTCAGAAAGAAGGTCGGCCGTTCTTATCCCGGCACATACCACCGGGATTTGATCAAGGCTGCGATCCGTTTGATTCAGCTCGTTAAGGGCATGGGATGTTACCTGTTCGTTGAGTGATCCACACATCCCCTGGTCGGATCCAAATATCACGGCTCCGGGTCGGTTTCTGGTGGATCGCCTGGTATAGAGCCGGGTGTCTGGATTATGGCCAAGTACGATACCGAGTGCCATCTCGAGGGTGTGGCTGTAGTCCACAAGGGAAAGGGAGGCTTGCTCATACTGGCGGATGTTAACTGCGGCAAGAGACTTCATGGTGCGTACCACTGAGTGGAGTTCGCCTGTGCTGTCTATCCTGCGTTTAAGCTGTGCCAGTGTCTGCATCAGAGGCCTCTTTTATATATGATGTTACGGCTTTAAGGGCGGTCTCCACCATTTGATCAATGGTTTGCTGCTCAATCTTTTTATCCGCCGCTATATCGGCCATCACAGTCGGATGGTATGCATTAGCTGCCTGGCGAATTTTTTGCTGGGCTGCGACCATGTCCGTCAGGGGAATATCGTCAAAGATACCGTTGGTCAGGGCGATGAGCACCGCAATCTGATCGGCTGCCGGCAGCGGTGAGTAGCGATATTGTTTTAAAATTTCCCGCACCCGTCTTCCCCTTGCGAGCTTCCTCTGGGTCTCCTTGTCCATGCGGGCCCCAAAACGTGAGAATGATTCCAGCTCTTCAAACTGGGAGTAGGTCAGCCGCAGGTCTCCTGCCACCGTTCTGTAGGCTGAAAGCTGGGCTTTGCCGCCGACCCGGGATACGGATTTTCCAACGTCCACCGCCGGAAGTATTCCTTGTCTGAAAAACATGGGCGAAAGATAAATCTGGCCGTCGGTAATGGAAATGAGGTTGGTGGGAATATATGCCGAAATATTCTGTGCCTCTGTTTCAATGATGGGGAGCGCCGTGAGTGATCCTCCTCCCTTGTCAACGGAGAGTTGCGTGGATCGTTCGAGAAGCCGGGAATGGATATAGAAAATATCGCCGGGATATGCCTCTCTGCCCGGCGGTCGTCTCAGAAGCAGAGAAAGCTCGCGATAGGCCCTGGCATGGCGGGTAAGGTCATCATAAACAATGAGCACATCCTTTCCCTGGTCCAGGAAATGTTCGGCCATGGCTGTGGCGGAATAGGGTGCCATGAATTGAAGCCCCGGTGGATCATCTTCAGTGGAAACAACCGCAAATGAGTAGGCCATGGCATCATGGGTCTTGAGCTCTTCTATCACCTTTGCAAGGGCAGCTCCGCGTTTCCCGATACCGCAGTAAATGCAGACAACGTCCTTACCCTTCTGGTTGGCAATGGTATCAAGGGCAATGGCGGTTTTCCCCGTCTGACGATCGCCCAGGATTAATTCCCGCTGTCCCCTGCCAATGGGAATCAAGGTGTCCAGGACGGTAATACCCGTCTCCAGAGGAACGGTCACAGGTGCCCGATCCATGATTTCCGGAGCTGGCTGTTCCACCGCCCTTGAGGTAGTCCCGGTGAGGGGACCTAACCGATCAATGGGGATTCCCCTGGCATTGACCACCCGTCCGATAAGTGCATCGCCCGTGGGTACAGACATGACCCTTCGTGTTCTGTGGACTTCACCACCTGCATTGAGATTATCGCTTTCATCGAGCATAATCACGCCGATGGAATCCATATCCAGATCAAAGGCCATGCCAAAGATATTGGGGCCGCATTGGAGAAGTTCTTCGGATTGAACACCCCTGAGGCCAGAAACCGTTATAACCCCCGAATTGATGGATTCAATTCGGCCAAAATCACCCACCTTGAATGCCGGGGCAGTGTTCTCCAATGTCTTGGCCATGGTTGAAACAAAACTGTCCATTATAGGGTCTAATTCACCGTGTTTTTCATTCATTTTCTTTGCCTTCAATGGCCTGGTTCAGATCTTCTTCCAGGGATCTAAGGTAGTCCTGGGCATGCCAGGTTATTTTTTTGTCCCCTGCAAACAGCGCAATCCCAAAAATCAGCTCAGGTTGTACGTTGAATTCAACCTGCTGACTGTATGGCTGTTGAACGTCTGGATGCTCCATATCTGGTTGATGCACACCTGACAGCTTTTGGGACACTGCCTGTTGAATGGATTTTTTTTGGCGTTCAGACAATTCAAATCCACTGCTCACCTGGGGCGGTGATTCCAGGGTGTCGGGCAGTTGGTCTTTATTGAGATCCTGAAAACGGGTTAAAAAATGTTTTACCGCCTGACCCTGGGCATCAGTATCTGCCAGAAGGGAGAGGGTCTTTTTGACCGTATCAAAAATAAGGCGGGCAGCCTGTCTTTGAAACCTTTCAAAGAACGAGGCTTTCTGCTTGTCCAGGGTGATCTGCCAGTTGGTTTTTAAGGTGTCCACCTCCTGGCGGGCCTCTTTTACAAGGACTTTCCGCCGTTCTTTTGCTTCCTTTTCCGCCTCTGCAAGTTTGGCAACCCTCGTTTCTTCCAGGGCCTTTGACGAAGCCCTGAGGTGTTCAAGGGCCTGCTGTGCTTCTTTTTCCAGTTGTGCCGCCTTGTCAAAGCCTTGCTGGATGTTTTTTTCCCGTTGTTCCATGGCGGTTTTTATCTTGTCAAACAAAAATATTTTTAACAGCACAAGCAGGATCATAAAGTTAATTATCTGGGCTGTTACGGTGAACCAGTCTATCAACATGGTGTTCCCCTTTTAGTTTGCCGCTGAGAGGACGTAATTCCAGAAGGGGTTGGCAAACAAAAGAATCATGGAAACAACAAAACAATAGATTGCCGTTGATTCAATCATTGCAAGCCCCACAAAAAGAGTCCGGGTGATGGTGTTCTTTTCATCCGGCTGCTGGGCAATGGCACTCAGGGCGTTTGCCACGGCCCGGCCTTCACCCAGGGCAGGTCCAATGGAACCTATGGCAATGGTGAGGCCGGCTGTGATAATAGATGCCATAGCGATAAGAGAAATACTGGTCATGGAATAACCTCCTTTATTGATCGTTGTTTTTGTGGGTGTTTGACTGGGGCTCGGGTTCGGACTGAGTCTTGGCCTGTATCTGGGTTGCTGAACCAATATATACCATGGCAAGGACAGCAAATATATAGGCCTGAATCAGACCTGTCAAAAGTCCGAGCAGCTGCATGATGACAGGAAAAATAAAAGGAATGATGGCCAAGAGGATGGCCGCAATTTTTGAGCCGCTCATGATATTGCCGAAAAGCCTGACAGCCAGGGCCAGGGTTCGTGTTATTTCACCCATGATATTAAAGGGCAGCATGAATATGGTGGGCTCGATATATTGTTTGAGATAACCGATCAATCCCCTTCGGATAATGCCGAACAGTGGCACTGAAATAAACACGCAGATTGCAAGGGCTGCCGTTGTAGAGAGCGATGCTGTGGGCGATTCATACCCCGGCACCACGGTAAGAAGGTTGCAGAAGGCGATAAAGATAAAAAGTGTGCCAATGAAGGGCATATATCGAGCCGCCTTCTGGCGGCTGATTTCATTGATCTGACCCTGAATGCCGCTCACCAGAATTTCCAGCAGGTTCTGCCCATATCCTATTTTTGGACTTGTGGAGAGATTCCTTGTGATAAACCATGATCCGATCACCAGCAGGGCCATTATCAACCAGGTGAAGAGGATGGTCAGATTAAGTTTGATAAAGTAGTATTGAAAAAAAATTACCTGGTCGGGGCTGATTTGATCTATCTTCATAAAATTCATGTGGATGATCCTTTTACCTGGGAAGCCACAGGCAGCTTTATTCGTACAATAAAAATCTGGCGCATGATCAATATCCCCCCAAGACAGGCGGTCATGCCCATCCATTCACCAGTCGCGATAATAAAGACTCCTGTTAGTGTTACAAGGGACCTTAACAGAAAACTTATGATGAAAATCAGGCCGTAGGATTTTGCATTACAAAATTTTTGCAGGGTAAACCAGAGGCCGCCAAAGTGGAAACATCCCAACACCATCCCGCCAACGATGCAGAGCAGAATTTTTTGCAAAATATCCGGGTCAAGGTATTGACCAACGAATGTACCCAAAAAAGACGGTGTCATAGAATCTTAATCCCTTCCAGTACTCTCACGTTTTATCCAGTACCAGGCGTTCCAGCATCCAACAATCACGCCAATGAACAAAAGGGTCAAGGTCCAGGAAGGTCTGCCGGGCCAGGTTCGATCTATCCAGACGCCCAAAAACGTGCCGATCACGGTGGGTACAGCCACGGACCAGCCGACCAGGCCGAACATGCCGAGCCCAAACCATGCCGTGTCGTCCGCATTTTTGCGGGCGGCAAGCTTGCGTTGCTGCTTTTGTTCGATGGTTTTGGAAAAACCCTTTTCTTCAGGTGTTTTAGAACGCTTATCTTCAGAGTTTTCAGCCATGATCCTGGAACTCCATAAACCGCCGGATAAACCCGGCTTCGATACGGGAAGATGAGTTGCGCATGGCCTTTTCCTTTTGTCTTTGCTCTAAAAAATCATTTTCCACGGTGTCTCTAAGGGAGGCGAGATCTCTATCCTTAACCGCCCTTCTGGTGGATACGAAAACCGTATCCCCCTTTTTAACCAGCACACCTTCCATTACTGCCATGTGCTGTTCCTGGCCGTTTTCGTCCTCAAAGATCAGGATGCCTGATGTAAGCGCCGTCACAAAATCCACATGTCTGGGCAAAAGTCCAAATGAACCGTTCAGCCCTTCGGCAACGATTTTTTTAACCTCTATATCCAGAAAGATGTGGGTGGGAAGCCTCACCTTGAGTTTCATCATGTTTTTACCTCATCGATTCCGCCAATCATATAGAACGCCTCTTCCGACCGGTCTGGAAATTTGTCGGCAAGAATCTGGCGGCATCCCTCCAAAGCATCTTCAATACCCACGGTACGGCCTTTGTAGCCTGTGAACTGTTCAGTCACAAAAAAGGGCTGGGTCAAAAACCGTTCCAGGCGTCTTGCCCGAAAGACAGTCTGACGGTCCTGGCGGGAAAGCTCTTCAATGCCCAGCATGGAGATGATGTCTTTGAGGTTTTCATATTCGGCAAGGTTTCTGCGAATATCACCTGCTATGCGATAATGTTCTTCACCCACAATGTCAGGGGTCAGCATGCTGGAGTTGGACTGAAGGGGGTCAACGGCCGGGTACAACCCTTCCCCTGCCTTTTTTCGGGACAAGACTATGCTCGAGGAGAGGTGGCCAAAGGTATGGACTGCGGCGGGATCTGTAAAGTCATCCGCAGGCACATATACGGCCTGGACAGATGTTATGGCACCAGTTGCGGAGTTGGTGATCCGTTCTTCAAGCTGGGCAAGCTCGGTGCCAAGGGTCGGCTGATACCCAAGGCGGGACGGCAGGCGTCCCAGAAGCCCTGAAACCTCCATGCCCGCCTGAATAAATCGGAAAATATTGTCGATGAGCAGAAAGACATCCTGATTCAGATCGTCCCTGAAATATTCAGCCATTGTCAGGGCAGAATGCCCTACACGAAAACGTGCCCCAGGCGGTTCGTTCATCTGACCGAAAACCATGATGGTCTTGTCGAGAACACCTGCATCCTGCATCTCCCGGTACAGTTCTTCTCCCTCCCGGCACCGTTCGCCAATCCCGCAGAACATGCTTATGCCCTCATGGATACCCACCATATTATTAATCATCTCCATGATCAGGACGGTTTTCCCGACACCTGCCCCGCCGAACAGCCCGCTCTTGCCGCCAAGCTCCAGGGGTGAGAGAATATCAATCACCTTGATGCCTGTTTCAAAGATCCGGGTTGAAACCCTTTGATTGTCCATTGACGGGGGCGTTCCATGAATTGTTCGAAATGAATCTTCGTCCACCGGCTCCTTCTTGTCAATTGGTTCCCCAAACACATTAAGGGCCCGGCCCAGCAATGATTTACCCACGGGCACTTCAAGGTGGCGGCCGGTGTCATGGATTTCAGAGCCCAGGGCAAGTCCCTGGGTGGCTGTCAGGGCTATGCCGCGAACGGTGCGGTCATCAAGGTGCAGGACAACTTCAATTTTGATTGTGCCATCTTTTCCACAGGTCAGCATATTGTGCATTGAGGGGAGAAGCTTAGAAAACTTTGCATCCACAACACTTCCCCTGATTGAGATAACTTCGCCTATATTGGGAGGGATTCTTTCGCCTAGGTTTTTATCAGGCTTTTCGCCTGATTTTTCACCTGGTTCGTTATCGGATTCATTAATTGGTGCATTCATTTTGCAGCTCTCCAGACCATAAGGTGGTGATCAGTTTTCTTCCATACATTCGATGTCTGCAATATCTGCCTCAATGATCCTGTTTTTAGTTTTAGGATCTGCATTGGTTACGTCCATTATAAATTTATTGGGATCTGTATTCGAAGGAACCGGAATCCCGACCAGTGGGGAGGGAATGTCCTTGATTTTTAATGTGTAGGTTCTGCCACTGTGCCGGTTCATTATAATACGTTCATAGATCTGTTTCTTGGGATCAGATGGCATTATCTCTCCTTATACTTTGAGGCTGATAGTTTGTATTGCAATGAACGAGAAAGCTTTAAAAGTTTCAATGGTTAATTTATCACAAATGCAAGATGGGTCAAGGCTCATGTTGACGGTTCAGTAAATTATGGGTGTAAAAGGATAAAAAGACCTTGGTCTATTTTTTGATGGGTGATAGTGTTGAAGCTATCATCTTACCGGTTTTTCCTGCCGCCTGGGGCAGGGGCCGAGGTTATGATCCTTTTCACAGTCATTGTTGCTATTAGTGCAAAACTTTTATCATTTCCAGAATAAGAGAGGTAATTATGCTGCAACTAAAAAATGTTGTATTCAAAGTTTCAGGATCTGCTTCAGACACAAAACAGTTGTCTGAACGAACTATCATCAATGATGTCAGCTTTACCTTTGAACGGGGAGGGTTCTATGCAATCACCGGCCCCAACGGCTCGGGGAAAAGCACCCTTGCAAAGCTGATCATGGGTATCAATCCAATAACCCGGGGCAAGATCATCTTTAATGGAACCGATATTGGCAAGTATTCAATAGATGAACGATCCAATGCAGGAATCGTTTACGGGTTTCAGCATCCAGCCAGGTTCAAAGGCACAACCTTCAGGGATCTTCTCTCCATTGCCGCAAAATCTGAAGACGAGGACAAACTCGTTGAGATACTTTCCAGGGTAGGGGTATGTTCCATGGATTTTCTGGATAAACCGGTGGACAGCAAATTATCCGGCGGCGAGATTAAAAAAATCGAGCTTGCCACGGTGATTGCAAGGAATCCAAAGGTGGCAATTTATGATGAACCTGACACCGGAATTGATCTCTGGACAATAGGTCCCATGGTGGAACTTCTCAAGCGTGAACAAAAAGAAAACAACACCACAACCATTGTGGTCAGCCATAACAAGGTATTTCTTGAGGCGGCCGATACGCTGCTTTTGATTAAAGAAGGTAAAATTGCATATACCGGCGATCTGGCCGGTGCCGTGCCCATTCTAGAGGATTTAAGCGTATGTACATTTGACGAACTATGCCAGGGAGGAGACAATGCTGAATGCTATCGATAAACAAATTTTGAAACAGGTCGCTGACTTGGAAGAAATTCCCAAGGGAGCCTATAACATAAGAAAAGATGGGAAACTCCTGAGCCGTGAAGTATCTGCCAATATTAACATTGAAACCAATAAGAAAGGCGATGGAATCGTGATCGATATCAAGCCGGGTACGAAAAACGAATCGGTTCATATTCCGGTTATTCTTTCCCAGGCAGGTCTTCATGATGTGGTTTATAACACCTTTATCATTGGAGAAGGGTCTGATGTCACCATAGTTGCCGGTTGTGGCATACACTGCGGCAGTGATAAATCTGAAGGTCACTCGGGTATCCATGAATTTCAGGTAATGAATAATGCCAGGGTTACCTATATTGAAAAACACGTTGCCATTGGTGACGGAACAGGCAGACGGATTTTAAACCCGACTACAAATGTGATTATGCATGAGAATGCTTACGTTCATATGGAATTGACCCAACTGGGGGGTGTGGATGAGGCAAAACGAATCAATACGGCAAAGATAGGTGATAGAAGCGTGTTGTCAGTCACAGAAAGAGTTATGACCGAAAAAAATCAGTTCGCCGAATCCAGAAATGAAATTACGCTTTCAGGCGAGGACAGCAAGGCCAATATCGTTTCCCGGTCGGTTATCAAAGGCCATTCATCCCAGGATTTTTATGTCAATCTCATTGCGAAAAACCGTTGCTTCGGCCATATTGAGTGTGATGCCATTATCATGGATAATGGTATTAACAAGACGATTCCGGCCCTCATGGCCCTGCATCCCGATGCAGAGTTGACCCACGAAGCTTCCATCGGTAAAATAGCCAATGATCAGCTGATGAAGCTCATGAGTCTGGGACTCAACTATGACGAGGCAGTCAGTCAAATTATACAGGGTTTTTTAAGGTAGTTTGTCATTCTTCTTAGGGTGACACCTAAAAGTGCACGTGTATTGAAATTTCTATTCATGCGGTCCTGGCGGTGGTGGTTTATTAGTTAATCAACATTGTGGAACCGAGATAAATCCCTGATAAGGGATAAATTTTGAGGACCTAAAAAGGAGCTTATTATGAAAAAAATGATTTTGATGTAGCTTACAGCATTGTTTTTGATCGCTGCATCCTTGTGGGCGGCTGAAAATCAACCTATGCCCACACAAAACCCTTACCCTTCAGGCCCGGAATATAGAATTGACGGCATGGGGCCGGGAATGATGGGGTCTGGATCGGGTTATTATGGGCATGGACCAGGAATGATGAGGGGTAACGATCACCATATGGGTGGAAGGATGTGGGGATATGGCCATGGAATGTCACCTGGCCCGCAAGGCTGGCAGACCATGCCCCAGGAGCAGCGTGAGCAGTGGCAACAGATACGCGCCGATTTTATGCAGGAGACCTTATCGCTGAGGCAGGAACTGAACGCTAAACAGATGGAGATTGAGACGCTCTGGGACCAGAAAGATCCAGATCTTGAAAGGATAAAAGCCCTGTCAGACCAGATAGCAAAACTGCACACTGCATTGGACCAGAAGCATGATGCGTATCTGACCCAGTGTAGACAAAAGTTTGGGGACCGTGGCTGGGCTTGCCCCGGTAGCAGCAGAAAAGGATACTAAGGTGCCAGAAGTGTATCTTCCTTTAACAATCGTTTAACGTAGTTTTTTATGCCGGGGATTTATCTGATGATGAACTCCCCGGCTGTAACGATTGATCTCAGGAATGTTTATATACGTTCAATAATAATGAGTTTTATTCAAGTTTAAATACGTTTTAAAGTTTTTCCCTAAACCCATTATAATCAAAAAAAATAAGTTTAGACTAAGAACAGATTTGTTTTTCCTCACCGTTGTGGTAATTTTCCGTGCATTATGGTAAAAAAACAAGATGACAAAGACCCGTTGCACGGGACAACTCTGGAAAAAATCATGAACGTTCTGGTTGATCATTACGGATGGGAAGACTTGGGCAAACAGATCAATATCCGCTGCTTTAACTCTGATCCTTCCATCCGGTCCAGCCTTAAGTTCCTTCGCAAGACCCCCTGGGCCAGAAAAAAGGTTGAACGACTGTTCCTGGCAACCCGGAAAAGTCCCTGGAATAAAAATGTCTGATAAAACGTTAAACAGTCCCAACAAATAAAAGGATGGAAACAGGTCAGCTAAAGAGGACTATTAAAGATGACTGATTCAAGGGTTCTGGTGATTGATGACGAGCCTGCCATTGTAAGCGGTTGTAAGATGATACTTGCGGAGCAAGGGTATCAGGTTGAGTCTGAAACTTCGGGAGAACGAGGCTTGGAAAAGCTGTTGAACGCTCCCTTTGATCTTGTGCTCCTGGATATTCAGCTTCCCAATATCACCGGGATTGATATTTTAAAAATCATAACAAAAGAGGGCCTGGATATTGCCGTGGTGATCATGACCGGCTATGGAACGGTGAGCAATGCCGTTGAGGCCATGAAGAGCGGGGCCTTTGATTTTATTACAAAGCCCTTTAGCGAAGAACGACTTTTGTGTACCGTTGCCAAGGCTCTTCAGAGCATCAAGATCGTAAAGGAAAACCTTTCGCTGAAAAAACAGCTTTACGACAGGTTTGATTACAGCAATATAATTGGTGAAACCCAGGAGATTAAGAAGGTCTTTGAGCGAATTGACCGGGTTTCACCCATGGACAGCACCGTTCTTCTGGACGGCGAGAGCGGTACGGGCAAAGAGCTGTTTGCCAAGGCGATTCACGTGAGAAGCGCCCGGGCATCATCCCGGTTTCTGGCCGTTGATTGCAGCACCTTTGCATCTTCAGTCATGGAGAGTGAGCTTTTCGGCCATGCCAAAGGTGCCTTTACCGGTGCGGAAAGCTCCTATGAAGGGATTTTCGGCGCTGCTGGCGACGGAACTCTCTTTCTTGACGAGGTTGCCAACCTTGATCTGGATATCCAGGGAAAACTCCTGCGGGTTCTTGAAACCGGAGAGTATAAACCCGTAGGTTCCAACCGGATATTAAAGAGCCGGGCCAGGGTTGTTGCGGCAACCAACAGAGATCTTGCACAGATGATCAAGGACGAAACCTTTCGTGAGGACCTCTTTTACCGGTTAAATGTATTTCCCATTAAAATTCCTCCCCTGCGGGATCGGCGGGATGATATTCCCAAAATTGCCTATCACTTTTTACGGCTGTTCTGCCGCAAGGCCCATAAAAAGATTCATGGTTTTTCCGATGATGCCCTGGGAGCCCTTGTGAATTTTGACTGGCCGGGAAATGTTCGGCAGTTAAAAAATGTGGTTGAACGTCTTGTTATCATGTGTGACAAGGATCAGCTGGATCATCGGGTTCTTATGGACAACCTTGAAATAAAACCTTTAACCCTTGTTCATTCGATTCCCATGAACCTTAATGAGCTGAAGCTTGCAAAGAAAAAATTCCTTGAGGATAATTTCAGTCCCATTGAACGATCTTTTCTTTTGAATGCCTTAAAGAATGCAAAGGGCAATATTACCCAGGCCGCCGCTGCCGTTGGGATGCAGCGGTCAAACTTTTCCACCATGATGAAGAAAAATGATATTCAAGCCTGAGCAGATAATAATATATAATCGTTGATGTATATTTTTTTATATGACAGGATAGCCCTGAGATTGGTTGTGTTTTTGAGTTTATCTCTGTTGTGCGTATAAATTTTTATTCGATTTCCATGTTTCAGCCCGATGCGGGGATAAAGGCTCATGTGTGCTGGATATTGTAAGGTGTTTGAATTTAAAGGTATTTTTTTTATTTTCGGTTTAATTTGATTGTTCTGTGTCCTTGGTATGATCCATGCAACAGGTGTCTCTAAGAACCGACAAAAGCCCAATCATGGAAACCATATAAAAAGGAGATAGACATGAGCGCAATAAAAGAGATAAAAAGGTCAGAGTCAGTTAGTCCTGCCCAGATTCTTATTATGGAGGACGATCTTCACGTTGCAAGGGGATTGAAGATGATACTTGATGAAGAGGGGTATGATGTGGATTTGAGGGATACAGGGTATGGTGCTCTGGATGCCATCGGTCAGCATCATTACGATCTTCTTATGGCCGATTTGAGACTTCCCGACATTGACGGTATGCAGGTCATCAAGAGGGTGAGGCAGTCAAATCCTGATACTGGTGTTATCGTGATGACGGGGTACGCCACAAGCGCCCTTGCCGTGGAAGCACTCAAGATGGGGGCCAAAGATTTTATTGCAAAGCCCTTTACCGAGGATCAGATCAAGACAGCCATTAACGAGGCCCTGGCCGTTGATTTGAAGCGTACAGGCAGAGAAGGGGTTGCTTTTGAGCCTTTTACCGGCGATTTGTCTATCCAGAAGCGCGAGGTTTTAAAGGTACTCAATCGAACTACCGAGGACAGTCGCTTTTCCAACAGCCTCATGCAAATGGGCGGGGAGGCTTTAGCAGAGTATGCACTTTCAAATGAGGCAAAGGCTGCCATTAGTTCCGGCGACCTTGGCTGGATTAACAAACATGTGGGGGAATTGACCCAGAAGCAGCTCATGTATGTTTACAAACGTCTTGAATTAGAGGCATGGTAATATTCATGCCCGCACAGCCAGAGTCAAGGACTCAGGACCGCAGATGAAATAAATTGTTTCATTTAAACCATAAAGTTTGCGGTCCTGAAACAACAGATGATGGAGTTGCTTTGATAGTGATGGGTTGTGGGAGTCAGCCATAAAAAATCAGCAGGGATAATCAATGACAGAACTCGCAAAATTCAAGGATTATTACAGGTTCTTCAGGGAAGTCAGCAAGGTCGTTCACGCCAAGAGCGACATTAACGAGGTGCTCAACCTTGTTGTCTCAAGGGTAGTTCAGGGGATCGGTGCAACCGGTGGGGCGCTTTGCGTCATGGACAAGGACTTGAATGATCTCAGGATACGCGCCTCCTACGGTATTGCAGAGCAATACCTTGCCCTGGAACCCCTGGCCGGAAAAGAGCTTCTGACCTGGCCTGAACCCGATGGTGAAATTCATATTATCAACGATATTTTCAACGCTCCCAGGGTCAGGTTTCCCCAACAGGCCTGGGATGAGGGGATCCGCATGGTGATGGATGTCCCCCTCCAGGTCAAGGGGCAAATGTTTGGATTTACCCGGATTTATTTTTCAGAAAAACGTGAGTTCTGCGAGGATGAGCTGGACTTTGCCTGGGCCGTTAACGAGCAGACTTCCTGCGCGATTGACCATGATGAGGAGATAAAATCCCATATCTTAAAGTATAACCGCCTTGCCACCAAGGTGGATCGCCTCTCATCCCTTGGCCGCATGGCCGCAGGGATTGCCCATGAGATCAACAACCCCTTGACCGGAATTCTTCTCTACAGTTCAAATCTTTCCAAAAAGGTTCCTGCAGGCCCCGCCAGGGAGGGGCTTGAAATTATCATGCAGGAGACCCAGCGTTGCAAGAAGATCATCCAGGGACTACTTGATTTCTCAAGGGAAAAAAAACCCCACAAGGTTCTTGCCAACATAAACAAGGTGATCGAAAAATCCCTTGCCCTCATGGAGAATGAACTTTTTATTCGGCGGATCAAGGCGGTTCGTGATCTTGACTATGATATCAGAAGCTTTTCCCTTGATCCGGATCAGCTTGAGCAGGTGCTGATCAACTTTTTGTTCAATGCCGTCCACGCTATAGATGAGAACGGTGTGATCACCATACGTTCAAAGACCGGTGAGGATGGTAAATCAGTTCTGGTGGAGGTTGAAGACAACGGGTGTGGAATTCATGGGGATAATTTAAAGAGGATTTTCGAGCCGTTTTATACCACCCGGTCCGATGGAACAGGTCTGGGGCTTTCCGTGAGCTACGGAATCGTGAAAAATCATCAGGGCAGAATCGAGATCTTGAGCGAGCTTGGTATCGGTACCGTGATCACATTGATTTTGCCTGTTTTGGAGGACTTGGAGGAGGAGAACCCCCTATAAATGAATCGTGAATGCAATCTTTAGATAAAAAAGGCAATGGAATGTTTCAACGTAAAATTCTGATTATCGATGATGAAGATGTGATCTGCAAGGCATGTGAAATGGTTCTAAGCGAACAGGAGTTTTCCTGCGACCATTGCCTGTCAGGTGTCGAAGGCCTTGAGCGGGCGTTGGGCCAACCCTATGACATGCTCTTATTGGACATGAAGCTTAAGGACATGGACGGCATGGAGATTCTGAGAAGGGTGAAGAAGGAGAAGCCTGATCTTTATGTGATAGTTATTACAGGCTATTCCACCATCGCAAACACGGTAAAAGCTATGAAGTTAGGGGCAAATGACTACCTGTCAAAACCCTTTGCCGACCATGAACTCATTAAGGCTGTAAAGGATTTATTCAATCAAGAACAATTAGATCAAGACCAATAACCGGCAAGGCCGGGGAGAGTTTCTAATAAAACATATGGAGTTGTACTATGGATAAAAGTAAGGGACCCCAGACCGAGGTCGTTGGGGCGGTTATGGTTGTCGGAGGCGGCGTTGCAGGAATGCAGGCGGCCCTCGATATCGCAAATTCCGGATTTTATGTCTATCTTGTGGAACGTTCTCCGGCCATTGGCGGTAAAATGGCCCAGCTCGACAAGACCTTTCCAACCAATGACTGTGCCATGTGAATTATCTCCCCAAAACTGGTCGAGGTCGGCCGGCACACAAACATTGAACTCTTGACACTAACCGAGGTTACGGGTATTTCAGGCCCGGAGGGCAACATAACCGCCACCCTTACCCAGCACCCGAGATATGTGGATATGGATAAGTGCATTGCCTGCGGGCTCTGCGCTGAAAAATGTCCCAAAAGGGTGGATGACGAGTACAATGAGGGGCTTGGCAAGCGAAAGTCCATTTATGTTCCTTACTCCCAGGCAGTCCCGTTAAAGTATGCCATTGATCCTGAGACTTGTATTTATCTCATACGGGAACGGTGCGGAGTATGTGAAAAAATCTGTCCATCCAACGCAATTAACTTTCTTGATACGGCCCGGGAGCTGACCATTAACGTGGGGTCTGTGGTCCTTGCCACAGGGTTTACCTCGTTTGATCCTTCAAAGCTTGATTTCCTCTCGTTTGGCCGTCACCCGGACATTGTCACCGCCATGGGGTTTGAGCGGTTGCTTTCTGCAACCGGTCCCCAGGGGGGCCACCTTGTCCTTCCATCGGATAAAAAGCATAAACAGGAGCCTGAAAAGATCGCCTGGCTCCAGTGCGTTGGTTCAAGGGATGAAAACCGGACCGGCAACGGTTATTGCTCGTCTGTCTGCTGCATGTATGCGGTAAAACAGTCAGTCATGGCCATGGATCACAGTAAGAACCCCCTGGACTGCGCCATATTTTATATGGACATGAGAACCCAGGGTAAGGATTTTGACTCCTATGTTGAAAAGGCAAAGGAAAAAGGGGTCAGGTTTGTCCGCTCCAGGGTTCATTCAGTGATTCCCGACCGGGAAAAGAACAACCTTACCATGGCATATGTGGATGAGTTTGGTGCCATGGTAACCGAGTCGTTTGACATGGTGATTCTCTCCACCGGCCTTGAAATAAGCGCCGAGAGCTTTGATCTTGCAACGGGCATGGGCATCGAACTTAACCGGTCCAACTTCATCAAGACCGACAGTTTCAATCCTGTTTCAACCTCCATGCCCGGCGTCTATGCGTGCGGTGCTTTTACAGGCCCCAAGGATATTCCCCAGTCGGTGATGGAGGCAAGCGCCGCAGCATCAGCCGCAACCCAGAACCTTGCCGTTGCAAGGAACTTAAAAACCCGAAAAGTGATTTTCCCGGAGGAGAGGCGGGTGGAAGACGAACCGCCCAGGATCGGTGTTTTTGTTTGCAACTGCGGCACCAACATTGGCGGCATCGTTGACGTCCCGGCCGTTGCGGCCTATGCAAAAACCCTTAAGGGTGTGACCTATGTGGAGGAAAACCTCTTTACCTGCTCCCAGGATACCCAGGACACGCTTGTCGAGGTGATCCAGGAGAAGGGTCTGAACCGTATCGTCATCGCTGCCTGCACACCAAAGACCCATGAGGATATGTTCCGGGAGACACTCATTAATGCCGGGCTCAACAAGTACCTTGTTGAGATGGCCAACATTCGAAACCAGGATTCCTGGGTTCATACAAAACAGCCGGAACTTGCCACGATAAAGGCCATGGACCTTGTCCGCATGGCCGTTGCCAAGGCCTATCTCCTTGATCCGCTGTTTGAGAGCGAGCTTCCCGTGACCCAGTCTGCCCTTGTGGTGGGCGGCGGCATTGCAGGTATGACAGCGGCCCTTGCCCTGTCCCGCCAGGGATATCCCGTTACCCTTGTTGAGCGAGATCAGGTAATGGGCGGCAATGGCAGACGGCTCTGCACTACCTTTAAAGATGAGAGTATTCCGCTGTTTCTGAAAAAGACCATGGCTGAAATCGAGGCTGATGAAAGGATCGAGGTGCTTTTAGGCTCTGCTGTTCACGGGGTTGAGGGGTTTGTGGGAAATTTTAAGACCACAATTGCCACAGGCGATAAAAAAAGGGTAGTGGACCACGGGGTTGCGATTATTGCGACCGGTGCCGTTGAATCCAAGCCCTCAGAATATTGCCATGGGGAACACGATGCCGTGATGACCCTTCTTGAGCTTGACGCAGGCTTTCTGGAAGATTCGCCCAGGATTCAAAAGGCCGAGAATGTGATGTTTATCCAGTGCGTCGGCTCCAGGGACGAGGCCCATCCCTATTGTTCCAAGGTGTGCTGCACCCATTCCATCAAGAGTGCCATTACCCTGAAGGAGAGTAATCCGGAAAGGGGAGTTTATATTCTTTACCGGGACATCAGAACCTATGGAGAACGTGAGTTCCTCTATAAAAAGGCCAGGGATATCGGGATCCTCTTTTTCCAGTATGACCTTGATAATAAGCCCGAGGTCGTTCCTGAGGGAGACCATGTCACAGTTACCTTTACGGACCATGTCCTTGGAAGGCGGCTTTGCGTTGACGCAGATGTTCTATGCCTTGCGGCCCGTATAGATGCTATAGACAACAAAACACTTGGCCAGGCATTTAAGGTTACCTCGGACAATTCAGGGTGGTTCCTTGAGGCCCACCAGAAGCTTCGCCCCGTGGATTTTGCCACGGACGGACTTTTCCTCTGCGGTATGGCCCATTATCCAAAATCTGTGGACGAGAGCATCGCCCAGGCCAAGGCTGCCGCAGCAAGGGCCTTGACCGTTCTTTCAAGGGACAGCATCAACATCGGCGGAATCGTTGCCGTGATCAATGAACAGCGATGTGCGGGCTGTGGCGGGTGTATCGATGTCTGCCCTTACAACGCCATCACCAAGGACCCGGTAAAACTTGTTGCCGTTGTCAACGACGCCCTTTGCAAGGGGTGCGGGGCCTGTGCCGCAACCTGTCCTTCAGAAGCGCCGTCCCTGATGGGATTTAACAATGAGCAGCTATATGCGCAGATCAAAAGCGCTTTGTCAGCGTAAAGGAGAGTATCTTTTGGAAAAGGTGAAAGAAGAAAAAGCTGTGGGAAAAAAACCTGTGGAAGAAAAGGCTTTGACCGAACAGGTGTTTGAGCCTAAAATAGTCGCATTCATGTGCAACTGGTGCACCTATGGGGCCGCAGATCTTGCCGGTGTAAGCCGCATGCAGTATCCCACGAACATGAGAATCATAAGGGTCATGTGTTCGGCAAGCGTGAGCCCCCATCATATATTGAGAGCATTCCAGAGCAAGGCCGACGGTGTTATGGTTGGCGGCTGACACATCGGCGACTGCCATTACCTGTACGGTAATAACATGACGATCAAACGGATCACCTTTGTCCAGGAAATGCTCAAATTCATGGGACTTGAAGGAAGATTACATCTCGAATGGATCTCTTCTGCAGAGGCCCAGAAGTTTGCCCAGGTGGTAACGGATTTTACGGAAAAGATAAGGAACCTTGGACCAAGTCCCATGGCGGCCCTTGAGAACCGGACAGGAGGGGAACGTGGATATAACAGGGCGGGTTGAAAGACTTTTAAAAGAAAAAAAGGTGGATATTTTCTTGGGCTACAGGGATTTTTGCGGCCACCTCATTCCCCATGGGTATACCCTTGAGAACCTTGACGAGCTTGAAGGCCTCAAGACCAGCAACGTTCGCTACAGCCTTGAAAAGGTGGCTACCCACCTTGTGGAAAAAAATCCAGATCTCAAGATCGGCATCATCGCAAGGGATTGCAACGAGCGTTCTTTAAATGTGCTCTACACCTGGCAGCAGTTAAAACCTGAAAATATAGAAACCATCGGTGTCAACTGCTGTCCCTCAAGGACCCGGGATCATGCGGACTGCTCGTTGCTCGAACCCAGGGAAACAGGGAGCTTCAAGCATGAGAAGGGTATTGATTTTAACGCAGACCCTGGTGAGTTCCTGGAAAACCATGACAATGGCGAGCGTTTCGACCGATGGATGTACGAGTTCAATAAATGTATAAAATGCTATGGGTGCAGAAACATATGTCCGGTATGTTTTTGTCCCGATTGCAGCCTTGAAAACCCCGATCTTGTGGAGCCTGGAACCCTTCCGCCGGAAATCCCGATCTTCCATCTTGTCCGGGCCGTACACATGGCCGGAAGATGCGTGGATTGCGGGCTGTGCGAGGATGCCTGTCCGGCCGATATTCCCCTTAGATTTCTCTACCGGCAGATGAACGAAATCGTTGAACAGGTCTTTGATTACACACCGGGGAGCGGCATTGAAAAATCACCGTTTACCATCATAGGAGACAAGGTGACATTGGTGCCAAAGCCAATGGATGCCTGAACAATAGGAGATGAAAAATGAACTGTAAGTTTGTACCATCGGTCTGCTCATACTGCGGAACAGGGTGCGGAGTTCTTTTTGAGGTGATCGATGGAAAGATAAATTCCACTTTGCCCCTGAAGTCCCATCCGGTCAACCAGGGGAAACTCTGCATCAAGGGATGGAGTCTCCACGAATATATAAACAGCTTCATGCGCCTTAAAACCCCCCTTGTAAGGGAGGGAGGCCAGCTGCAAAAGTCCACCTGGGACGAGGCCTTTAACCATGCGGCAAAAAAATTCAACAAAATAAAAGAGACCTATGGCCCCGACGCCATTGGAGTCCTTGTGTCTGCCAAGGTGACCAACGAGGAGAATTTTCTGGCTCAGAAGCTTGCAAGGGCAGCCATTGGAACCAACAATGTAGATCACTGCGCAAGGCTGTGACATTCCTCTACAGTGGCAGGGCTTGCCGCTGCATTTGGAAGTGGAGCAATGACAAACTCGATTGCCGAGTTTGAAACTCACTCCAAGGTGATTTTTGTCATAGGGTCAAACACCACGGCCTGTCATCCAGTTATCGCAACAAGGATCATCCGGGCAAAGGAGAGGGGAGCAAAACTCATTGTCGCAGATCCAAGAAACATCCAGCTTGCACGATTTGCCGATCTGACGGTTCACCATCGCCTGGGATCGGACGTTGCCCTTTTAAACGGGATGATGCATGTGATCATAAAAAACAACTGGCACAGTCAGGATTATATCGACCAGCGGTGCGAGGATTTTGAGGAGCTCAAGGCTACAGTTGAGACCTACACCCCCGAGCGGGTTGAAACGATCACGGGTGTCAGCGTAAAAGATATCGAACAGATGGCCGAGCTTTACGCCACCAACGCACCAGGAGCGCTTCTCTACGCCATGGGCATCACCCAGCACACCACGGGGGTTGACAACGTCAAGTCCTGCTGCAACATAGCCATGCTCTGCGGTAACCTTGGTGTTGAAGGCGGCGGTGTGAATCCATTGAGGGGTCAGAATAATGTCCAGGGCGCCTGCGACATGGGCGGTCTTCCCAATGTGTTTTCAGGATATCAGCCAGTCGCAGATGAAGGTGTCCGGGAACGTTTTTCAAAGGCCTGGAACTGTGAACTTTCAGGAACCCCCGGCCTGACCATGACCGACATGATTAAAAGTATTGCGGAGGGTAAGATAAAGGGACTCTACGTCATCGGCGAGAATCCCAAGTTGAGTGATCCAGACAAGAACCATCTGGATAATGCCCTTAAAATGCTCGACTGTCTGGTGGTTCAGGATATCTTTTTGTCTGAAAGCGCCCAGATCGCAGATGTGGTCTTTTCCTCCGCAGCCCTCGGCGAAAGGGAGGGAACCTTTACCAACACGGAAAGAAGATGCATGCTCACAAGAAAGGCCGTTGAACCCGTGGGCAACACCCGACCCGACTGGGAGATAATTTCACGTTTCTCAACGGCCCTGGGGTATAATATGTCCTACGATAGTCCTGAAGAGATCTTTAACGAGATGACGGGCCTGACCAAGAGTTACCAGGGCATGACCTATGATCGGCTGGGCATCGATGGACTTCAGTGGCCATGTCCCACAAAAGAGCATCCAGGCACCCCCTATCTGCACAAGACCACCTTTACAAGGGGCCGGGGAAAGTTCCACGCCATTGAGTACAACGATCCTGCCGAATCTGTCTGCAAAGAATTTCCCATGCTCATGACAACGGGCAGGATGTTCGCCCATTTTCATACGGGCACCATGACCAGGGTTTCAGACAGCCTTGATAGCGAGCAGAAGACAGGGTATGTGGAGATCAATCCAGAGGACGCAAAAAGGTTAAACATCGCCAATGGTGAGATGGTCCTTTTGACTTCACGGCGTGGGGAAATAGAGGTCCCTGCAAGGATAACCAAGGACGTTCCGCCGGAAACTATCTTTCTCCCTATCCATTTTGGGGAAAATCCGACTAACGTCCTGACTAGCTCAACGGCCCTTGACCCCATCGCAAAAATTCCCGAGTTCAAGGTCGGCGCAGTCAAGGTTGAGAAGCTTGTGGTCTAGGGAGTCAGGATAAAATAAATGAATATCCTTGATGCGAAGCCTCACACATTCCATGAGCCGCAGGCCTGAATCATACATGGTTTTTGCCGTCAATGCGTGGGCATAATTTCCCATTCTAAAGGGAGATCAAAACCCCACGATAAAGAAAACAATGGCATTCAGTGCCTGGCCTGGCTCTTGGTGGATGCAGACATCTCACCTTTAACCACCAAATCAGACAAAAAACGCTCCACATGGTGGGTCTTGATTTTACATCGAAAAAATGGATGTCCCGCAATATTCATTGACACTATGCCTGTTCAGTCCGCTAGGCGTAATGATGTTATCGCAGAACCTCACGAATCTGGTCCATTAATTTTGGATTGAGGTGAGGTTTTAATTGACTTTCCATATTTAAGTTGCTTGTATCGCAATAGGTGGAAAATCAGGCTATCTATAGAATCAATAGCATGGAAAACTTCCACTTATTAACACTGTTAGAACGACTGGGGCATCCGGGTCTCCCGGGGACGGCACGAAATAGAAGGTGAGGCGGATGACGAGAACGGGAATTCGGAAGCGGAAATTCTGTGGGATACGGTTGGCGGACGCTGTCCGATTCGCGATTGGATCGTATATGTCGGTGATTTCGGCACTGGCGACGGATGCCGGACGAAATGATACCCGGTGGTGAGGAGCAAATACGGGGAATTGGGGTGGGGTATAATAGAAGGGGAAGCGGGGACGTGCCTGATGCCCACCGTTGTTCGATTGATGCGATCGGTGGTGCGGAGCGTTTCTAACAAGCGCGTCAACCGGACTCGCGGGACAAGCCCGCTCGCCGGTTACGCACAACGTTGGGCGCAAGTGACAAATGAAGGAGACATGCAATGAAAACTTTTACAGCAGTTGTTGAAAAATGCCCTGATACTGGCCTCTATATTGGCTTTGTTCCAGGTTTTCCTGGGGCTCACACTCAGGC